>ERZ1023313.13-NODE-13-length-158768-cov-6.784195_pt1 | contig 158768 bp, 135 predicted proteins | sample MGYA00521233_ERZ1023313 | MGnify/ENA primary metagenome ERZ1023313 (study PRJEB32759, sample SAMN07749866) | skin metagenome | biome: transportation; feature: city; material: polyester macromolecule | host: Homo sapiens | place: Hong Kong:TKO line | collected... | reverse complement strand
GGAGCAGTGCCCTTGGAACCCGAGCTTGGCTTGACGTCGATCACGGTAGATCCAGCGGCAACGGCGGGCGCCTGGATGCCCGATCAAGCCCGATCCGCCCCATCAAAAAAGCCCCGGCCCGACACCCTCGCAGGCGTCGGGCCGGGGCCCGTGCTTCAGCGCGGTGCCTTACGTCAGATCAAACCGATCCGCGTTCATCACCTTGGTCCAGGCGGCGACGAAGTCCTTGACGAACTTCTCCTGGTTGTCGTCCTGCGCATACACCTCGGCGTAGGCCCGCAGGATCGAGTTGGAACCGAACACCAGGTCGGCGCGGGTCGCGGTCCATTTCACCTTGCCGCTTGACCGCTCCTGGATCTCGTACAGGTTGCGGCCCTTCGGCGCCCAGCGGTAGGCCATGTCGGTGAGGTTGACGAAGAAGTCGGTCGTCAACGCGCCAACGCGATCCGTGAACACCCCGTGGGTGGTGCCGCCATGGTTGGTGCCGAGCACGCGCATGCCGCCGACCAGCACGGTCATCTCCACCGCCGTCAGGCCCAGCAGCTGGGCGCGATCCAGCAGCAGCTCTTCAGGCGTCACTACATAGTGCTGTTTCTGCCAGTTGCGGAAGCCGTCGGCGACCGGTTCCAGTACGTCGAAGGATGCGGCATCGGTCATGTCGTCGGTGCAGTCGCCGCGGCCGGGGGCGAAAGACACCTCGACCGGGAACCCCGCCGCCCTGGCGGCCTGTTCCACGCCGACATTGCCGGCCAGCACGATCACGTCCGCGACGCTGGCGCCGCTGTCGCCGGCAATGCCTTCCAGCACGTCCAGCACCTTGCGCAACCGGGTGGGCTCATTGCCTTCCCAGTCCTTCTGCGGGGCCAGGCGGATCCGCGCGCCATTGGCGCCGCCCCGCATGTCGGATCCGCGGTAGGTGCGGGCGCTGTCCCAGGCGGTGCTCACCATCTCGGCGATGCTGAGCCCGCTGGCGGCAATCTTCGCCTTTACTGCGGCCACGTCGTAGTCATTGCGCCCGGTGGGCACCGGGTCCTGCCAGGCCAGATCCTCGGCGGGCACTTCCGGGCCGATGTAGCGGGCCTTGGGGCCCATGTCGCGGTGGGTCAGCTTGAACCAGGCGCGGGCGAAGGTTTCCGAGAAGTACGCTGGGTCCTTGTAGAAGCGCTCCGAGATCTTGCGGTAGGCCGGGTCCATCTTCATCGCCATGTCGGCGTCGGTCATGATGGGGTTGTGGCGCTTGGAAGGGTCCTCGGCGTCCACCGGCTTGTCCTCTTCCTTGATGTTGACCGGCTCCCACTGCCAGGCGCCGGCCGGGCTCTTCTTCAGCTCCCAGTCGTGGTTCAGCAGCAGGTGGAAGTAGCCGTTGTCCCACTGCGTGGGGTTCGTCGTCCAGGCGCCTTCCAGGCCGCTGGTGACCGCCTGGTTGCCCACGCCGCGCTGCGTCTTGTTGAGCCAGCCGAAGCCCTGGTCCTCGATGGCGCCAGCCTCCGGCTCGGGGCCGAGCAGCGCCGCATCGCCGTTGCCGTGACATTTGCCGACGGTGTGGCCGCCGGCGGTGAGCGCCACGGTCTCCTCATCGTCCATCGCCATGCGCTCGAAGGTGACGCGCACGTCGTGGGCGGTCTTCAGCGGATCGGGCTTGCCGTCCACGCCTTCCGGATTGACGTAGATCAGACCCATCATCACCGCTGCCAGCGGGTTTTGCAGATCACGCTGGCCGGAATAGCGGCTGTCGGGATTGTCGGTGGGCGCCAGCCATTCCTTCTCCGCGCCCCAGAAGGTGTCCTTCTCGGGGTGCCAGATGTCCTCGCGGCCGAAGGCGAAACCAAAGGTCTTCAGGCCCATCGACTCGTAGGCCACGTTGCCGGCCAGGATGATCAGGTCGGCCCAGCTCAGCCGGTTGCCGTACTTCTTCTTGATCGGCCACAGCAGGCGGCGGGCCTTGTCGAGGTTGGTGTTGTCGGGCCAGGAGTTCAGCGGCGCAAAGCGCTGGTTGCCGGTGCCGGCGCCGCCGCGGCCATCGGCCATGCGGTAGGAGCCTGCGGCGTGCCAGGCCATGCGGATCATCAGGCCGCCATAGTGGCCCCAGTCGGCCGGCCACCAGGGCTGGCTGTCGGTCATCAGGGCGGTCAAGTCCTGCTTGACGGCTACGTAGTCGAGCGACTTCACCGCCTCGCGGTAATTGAAGCCCGCACCCAGGGGGTTCGTCTTGGCATCGTGCTGGTGCAGGATGTCGAGGTTGAGGGATTTCGGCCACCAGGCCTTGTTACTGTCCTGCGCGGTTGCCGCCCCGTGCATCACGGGACACTTGCCATTGCCGTCCATTGAATGCTCCTTCGCGTGGGTATGGGTCACATTGATTGGATCCCCGCTCCCTGGAGACCGTTCCACATTCAGCCTGAACCGCTGTCGTTGAATGTCAGTGACAGACTAGGCGCATCATTCGATAGCGACAAGACATTCGTTTTCATGGTTTCGATTGAGATAATTAATCGAACACCTTGTGCCCGTTACCGAATGGCTGAAGGCGCTTCTGCTTCTCCACCTCGTGCCTCGCCGACGGTGCCTCGCGGGCTGCGTCTGTTACACCTCGGGTGGACCGTAGTGTCTGCCGCGACCCCGCAGTTTCTTCAGCTGCCCCGTTCGGTTCTTGGACTCCAAGCGACGCAGCTTGGAGCCGAGGGTGGGGCGGGTGGCCTTGCGCTGACGCGGGACGGTGGCAGCCCGCCGCAGCAGTTCGGCGAGGCGCGCCCGCGCCGCCTCCTGGTTGAGGTCGCGGCTGCGGTGTTCCTGCGCCTTGATCACCACCTCGCCGCTCTGGGTGATGCGGTGATCCTCCAGCGCCAGCAGGCGTGCCTTGACCTCGTCGGGTAGCGACGAGGCCAGGATGTCGAACCGCAGGTGGATGGCGCAGGATGTCTTGTTGACGTTCTGCCCGCCCGCGCCCTGCGCCCGGATCGCGGTGACCACGATCTCGTCGTCGGGGAGGGTGATGTGGCGGGTGATGGGCAAGGGCACGGCGTCTGGGCTGAGGCGAAGCGATTCCCGGCGACGCTATCACGATCATCACGCGGCGGGCGGCGCAACCTACCCTTTTGGGGAATCGTCAAGGTGTGTCGGATCGCCTAGTCTTGGTTCAAACCGATGCCCCAAGGCCAGGAGACCTGACGATGCAGACCCCCCTTACCCCGCTGGACTTTCTTCGTCGTGCCCGCAAGCTGCATGGTGGGCGGACGGCGGTGGTGGATGGCGAGGATCGCTGGACCTATGCCGAGTTCGGTACCCGCTGTGACCGTGCCTCGGTGGCCTGGGCCCGCCTCGGCGTCGGGGTGGGGGATCGGGTGGGCACCATCGCGCCCAACACCCATCAGCACTTGGAGCAGTTCTACGCGGTGCCGCAGCTGGGTGCGGTGATCGTGCCGATGAACTACCGCCTGACGTCCGACGATTTCGTGTACCTGGCCAACCACAGCGGCTGCAAGGTGCTGTGTGTGCATGCCGACTATCTGGACGCCGTCGACGGCGTGCGCGCGCAGATGACCACGGTGCAGCATTTCGTCGCGCTGGAGGGCGACCGTCCGGGGTGGTTGCGCTACGAGGACCTGCTGGCCGAAGCCGATCCGGCGGACGTGGTGCCGGTGACGGTGGACGAGAACGACCTCATCGCCATCAACTACACCAGCGGCACCACTTCGCGTCCCAAGGGCGTGATGATGACCCACCGCAACACCTGGTCGAACACGGTGGGGGTACTGGTGCATTGGCACATGACCCCGGCGGACCGCTACCTGTGGACCCTGCCGATGTTCCATGCCAACGGCTGGACCTTCACCTGGACGGTGACCGGTGTCGGGGCCACCCATGTCTGCCTGCGCAAGGTGGAGGCCTCGGCCATCTACGCCACGATCAACCGCGAGCAGGTGACGCATCTGTGTGCAGCCCCCACCGTGCTCATCGCCATTGCCAACGGGCCCGAGGCCGAGCGCAAGGCGGTGCGGCGCGGTGTGAAAGTGTTCACCGCCGGGGCGCCGCCGGCCGCCGCCACCATCGAGCGGATGGAGGGCGAGCTGGGCTGGCACATCACCCAGGTCTACGGCCTGACCGAAACCGCGCCGCTGATCTCCATCTGTGAACCGCTGCCGGCGCACGACGACCTGACCCTGGGCGAGCGCGCCGTCATCAAATCCCGTCAGGGGGTGGAGATGATCACCTCCGGTGAGCTGCGGGTGGTGGACGAGCAGATGAATGACGTGCCGGCCGATGGCGAAACCCTGGGCGAGATCATTGCCCGCGGCAATACCGTGATGGCCGGCTACTACAACGATCCCGAGGCCACCGACAAGGCGCTGGCCGGGGGTTGGTTCCACACCGGTGATGCCGCGGTGATGCACCCGGACGGCTATGTCGAGATCCGTGACCGTTTCAAGGACGTGATCATCAGCGGTGGCGAGAACATCTCGTCCATCGAGGTGGAGGGCGTGTTGTTGCGCCACACCGCCGTGCTGGAAGTGGCGGTGGTGGGCATGCCGCACGAGAAGTGGGGCGAGTCGCCCAACGCCTTTGTGGTGCTGCATGCCGGGCAGTCGGTCGATGCCGAAGGCCTGCGCGGCTTTGCGCGCGAGCACCTCGCCGGTTTCAAGGTGCCCAGCGCGGTCCACTTTGTGGACGAGCTGCCGAAGACGGCGACCGGCAAGATCCAGAAGTTCGTGCTGCGGGGGCGCCAGGCGGGGATTGCGAAGCAGTGAGGGGTGAGGCGTAACGGCAAACCGTCACCCCCGACTTGATCGGAGGTCCACCTGCGACGGTGGGTTCTGGATGCCCGATCAAGGCGGGCATGACGGAAGAAGGGTAGGAGCCGTCATCCCGGCCTTGAGCCGGGATCCACCTGCGACGGGGGGGCTGGATGCCCGATCAAGTCGGGCATGACGGTAGGGGGCGTCACCCCGGGCTTGACCCGGGGTCCAGCTGCAGCGGTTGCGACCCTCGATGCCCGATCAGGGTGGGCATGTCGGGCGATTGAGGTCGGGTCAGTCCTTCCCTTGCAACTGCGTGACGATGCCCGGGTTTTCCAGGGTGGAGGTGTCCTGCGTGATCTCCTCGCCCTTGGCGATGGCGCGTAGCAGGCGCCGCATGATCTTGCCGCTGCGGGTTTTCGGCAGGTTGTCGGCAAAGCGGATGTCGTCCGGCTTGGCAATGGCGCCGATTTCCTTGGCGACGTGGTCGCGGAGTTCCTTGACCAGCGCGGTGGCGTCGTCGCCCTGCGGACGCGCGCCCTTGCAGGTGACGAAGGCGAACACCGATTCGCCCTTCACCTCATGTGGGCGGCCCACCACGGCGGCCTCGGCGACACGAGGATGGCTGACCAGGGCGGACTCCACTTCCATGGTGCCCAGGCGGTGGCCGGAGACATTCAGCACGTCATCCACCCGGCCCATGATCCAGTAGTAGCCATCGGCGTCACGGTGGGTGCTGTCGCCGGCGACGTAATACTTATTGTTGAACTGGCCCCAGTAGGTCTTGATATAGCGTTCGTTGTCGCCCCAGATGCTGCGCAGCATCGACGGCCACGGATGGGTGATGACGAGATAGCCGCCCGCCTCGGTGCCGGTGACCGGGTTGCCGGCCTCGTCCACCACGTCGGCGAGGATGCCGGGCAGGGGCTGGGTGCAGGAACCCGGCTTGGTCGGCGTGGCACCGGGCACCGGGCTCATCATGATGGCGCCGGTTTCGGTCTGCCACCAAGTGTCGACGATGGGGAGTTTTTCGCCACCGATGGTGCGGTGATACCACATCCAGGCTTCCGGGTTGATCGGCTCGCCCACACTGCCCAGCAAGCGCAGTTTGCTGAGGTCGTATTGGGCGGGCCATTCATCGCCGGCCTTCATCAGCGCGCGGATAGCGGTGGGCGCGGTGTAGAAGATCGTGACGCCGTGGTCCTGGCAGATCTTCCAGAAGCGACCGGCGTCGGGCACGGTGGGTGCGCCCTCGTAGATGAGGATGGTGCTGCCATTGGCCAGCGGACCGTAGGTCACATAGCTGTGGCCGGTGATCCAGCCGACATCGGCGGTGCACCAGAACACGTCGCCCGCTTGCAGGTCGAACACCCAGCGCGCGGTCATCATCGCGCCCAGCAGGTAGCCGCCGGAGGAATGCTGGATGCCCTTGGGCTTGCCGGTGGAGCCCGAGGTGTAGAGCAGGAACAGCGGGTGCTCGGCTTCCACCCATACCGGGTCGGATTGCGCAGGCTGATCGGCGACGACATCGTGCCACCACAGATCGCGCCCGGCCTGCATGGCGATGTCGTGGCCGGTGCGTTTCAGCACGATGCTCTTTTCGATGGTCTTGCAACCGCTCGCCAGTGCTTCGTCGGCTGCCTTCTTCAGCTCGACGATGTTGCCGCCGCGATGGCCGCCGTCGGCGGTGATCAGCAGGCGGGCGCCGGTGTCCTCGATGCGGTCACGCAGGGCGGCGGCGGAGAAGCCACCGAACACCACCGAATGGATGGCGCCGATGCGGGCACAGGCCTGCATGGCGATCACGGCTTCCGCCGAATGCGGCAGGTAGATCACCACGCGATCGCCTTTGGCGATGCCCAGCGAGGTCAGCGCATTGGCGAGCTTGCAGACCTCGGCGTGTAGTTCCTTGTAGGTGAGCAGGCGCACATCGCCCTTTTCACCTTCAAAGCGGATGGCGACCTGATCGCCGCGCGCACCCAGATGGCGGTCAATGCAGTTGGCCGACACGTTCAGCTTGCCGTCGGTGAACCAGCGGTAGTTGGGGGCATCGGCGTCGTCCAGGCCAACCGTGAACGGGGTCTGCCAACCCAGTTCCTTGCGCGCCAGTTCGGTCCAGAACCCGGCGGGATCGCGTGCGGCGTCCTCGCGCAGCGCGGCCAACTGGTCGGCATTGAGCCGGGCTTTCGCGACAAAGGCGGGGTCCGGTGGGAACACGCGCTTTTCGGTAAGGACGGACTCGATGTTGCTCATGACTTCTGCCTCCGGGCGGCTCTTCTTGTGGGCCATGGCAGCAGCCATGGACGGTTACCCGAAGGATAGCGGGATCAATCCGCGATGGCGTCCGCCAAACGTCGAAGGTGCTGATAGCCCTGTACCAGCCGTGGGCCAGGGCGTCCCAGATACGCCTCGGAGATGGCCGCCACGCGGGCGTGGCGGACTGCCGGCGTGTCGCCCCAGCCGTCGCGTCGCAACACGTTGGCGGGCCGCAGTTGATGCTCGGGCACGCCGCACCAGCTGATAGCGACCGCCTCAGGAGCCAGGGACACCACTTCGCCAGCTTCCAGCGGACGGCTCTTGTGGGCCTCGCTGCCCAGCGGATTGACCGCGCCGACGCGATCCAGCAGGTCGGTGATCCAGGAGTCGCGGCCGGGCACGATTACCGGCTTCGGCCACCATTCCACCAGGATGCGGGGGCGACGCGGGCGGTCAACCGGGGGCATGGCCGCCTCCATCCCGGCCACCAGGGCCTCGCCGCGCGCCGGCACGCCCAACGCCGTGGCGATATCGCGGATGCTGGTGAATACATCCTGTAGCGAAACCGGGTCGGCCACGAGCACCGGGCAGCCGGCCGCCCGCAGTTGGTCGACCACGGTTTCGTGGCCGGGCACGGTGAGCGAGGTCAGCACCAGGTCGGGTTTCAGTGCCAGCACGGCCGGTACGTCCAGCTGCAGGTCGCGCCCCAGCTGCGGCAGCGCCTGCACCACCGCGGGCGGAAAGTCGGAGTCGGCATCCACCCCCACCAGCCGGTCTGCGCAGCCGAGCGCGCAGACAATCTCGGTGTTGGAGGCGGTGTGGCTGATCAGGCGCATGGATGGGGGATGCCCTGGCGCCGCGAACCACGCTTCGTTTGATGTAACAGTTCGTCACCCCGGACGCGATCCGGGGTCCAGCGCCACCGGGTGGGGTCTGGATGCCCGATCCAGTCGGGCATGACGACGAACATCACCCTTTCAGCGCCTGCTCGACCTTGGGGATGCCCCGCAGGAAGGCGGCCTTCAGCGCCTTCGCCACCAGGCCACCGAGCAGCGGGATCTTCGACTCGAAGGTGATCACGTAGTCCACCCGCGTGCCGCCGCCGGGCGTCTTCAGAAAGTGAATGCGACCCAGGTGGTTCTTCAGCGGGCCGCCACGGGTGATGGCGTAGTGGATCGCGTTGGGGCGGTCGAACACGACGATGGTTTCGTCGAAGGACAGCGGTCCGGGGCCGATGCGGCGCACCGAGCCGAGCCCGTTGGGTTCGTCGTCGCCGTCCTTCACGCGGGTGCAGCTGCCGCCGAAGATGGCGGCGAATTTTTCATGGTCGGCGAAGTAGTTGAAGACGGCTTCGGGCGATGCCTGAATGTCGACTTCCAGGGCCATGCGGTGCATGAAGGGCTCCAATGCGGTGGGATCAAACGCCAGTGTAGTGGCTCGCGGCCGGGGGCGGGATGCCCGAAGCGCTACACTGTGCGCGGGAGTCGGCCGAACGATCGCCGCCGCGGCAACGCGGGGGAGGAAAGTCCGGGCTCCGCAGGGCAGGGTGCCAGGTAACGCCTGGGCGTCGCGAGGCGACGGAAAGTGCAACAGAGAGCAAACCGCCGATGGCTCCGCAAGGAGATCAGGCAAGGGTGAAACGGTGCGGTAAGAGCGCACCGCGAGTCTGGCAACAGACCGGCACGGCAAACCCCACTCGGAGCAAGACCAAATAGGGAAGGGTGTGGGGCAACCCACAGCGCGTGGCCCGCGCGTCCTTCCGGGTAGGTTGCTGGAGGCGTCCGGTGACGGCCGCCCTAGAGGAATGATCGTTCTCGACAGAACCCGGCTTACAGGCCGACTCCCACCTTAAGAATGACGTCGCCGCAGGCGACGCCCCTGAGTACCGCGCCGCAACGGCCGGTCTCTTCACTCATCCCTCGGCACCCAGCCGGTTGCAGTCTCATCCCTTACGGCCGGGTCACTTTAACTTTGTGTCCTAAGCCCATGTTTTTTCTGATGTCCTTCCGGCGCGACCCCCCAATCGCTAAGGTCTTGTTCTGTCAGCAAAAATTGGGGAATCGTGGCTTGCGGTGGGGTGGGGGGTGGTTTATAGTCCCTCCTCAGGGGAAGAAGTGGGGAGATGTGGGGAATCCACAACCAACCGCCACGAGGACGGATATTCGGTGTTTGCCGGGTCGCATCAACTGACGATCGACGACAAAGGGCGCCTCGCGGTGCCGGCCCGTTTTCGTCATGCGCTCGACCAGACCTGTGGCGCCCAGCTGGTGCTCACCATGGGATACGAGTCCTGCCTGGAGCTGTATCCGGTTCCCGAATTCCGCACCATCTGTGAGTCAATCGAAAGCATGGAGAACCGCGAGCACGCCGAGTTGCTCAAGCGGGCCTTCGTGGGGCGTGCCGTCGAGTGCGAACTGGACAAGCAGGGGCGCATCGGCGTGCCGCCGTTGCTGCGGCGGCAGGCGGGACTGGGCTCGGCGGTGGTCTTGGTGGGCCAGATCAACCGCTTCGAACTGTGGGCGGAAGAGAAGTGGGCAGCCATGTACGGCGAGGGTCCGGACAGCATCCTGCCAACCCTCAAGGACGCCTTCCGGGCGCTGAAGCGGTGAGCCGTTGTCATGCGCGCCGCCGCCCGACTGCCCGCCACGACGCCTGGGGCGACTGACGCCATGATGGGGCATCTGCCGGTGATGCTCGACGAGGCGCTCGCCGGCCTGGCTCCCCAGCCCGACGGCCACTATGTCGATGCCACCTTCGGTCGCGGCGGCCACAGCACGGCGCTGCTGGCGCTGCTGGGCCCTGCTGCACGACTGGAGGTGTTCGACCAGGACCCGGCCGCCATTGCTCATGCCCGGGCGCGCTTCGGCGATGACCCGCGCGTGCGGATTCACCACGCCAACTTCGCGCGCATGGCGGAATGCCTCGGGCCCACGCGCGTCAACGGCATCCTGATGGATCTCGGCGTATCGAGTCCGCAGCTGGATGAGGCCGAGCGCGGCTTCTCCTTCAGTCAGGAGGGTCCGCTCGATATGCGGATGAACCCCGCCGCCGGGCCCTCCGCCGCCGACTGGCTGGCGAAGGCGGGCGCCGAGGAGATCGCCGATGTGCTGTGGCGCTACGGCGACGAACGCAACAGTCGCCGCATTGCCCGGCGCATTGTCGAGACGCGCGGCGAGGCACCACTGCTCACCACCGGCGCGCTGGCACGCCTGATCGCGGCCGTGCCCGGCCCGCGTTCACGCCACATTCACCCGGCCACCCGCAGCTTTCAGGCCATTCGCATTCACATCAATCAGGAGCTCGCGGTGCTGGAGCAGGCGCTGCCGCAGGCGCTCGATCTGCTGGCGCCGCAGGGGCGGGTGGTGGTGATCAGTTTTCACTCGCTGGAAGACCGCATCGTCAAGCGCTACCTGCGGGCGCAGGGGCAGGGCGATGCGCCCAAGGTGAAGGTGCTGCGCAAGCAGTTTCCCAGCGACATCGAGTGTGCGCGCAACCCACGTGCCCGCAGTGCGGTGCTGCGGACCGCGGAGCGACTGCCGTGATGCGCGGCGGCCTGCTGTTGCCTATGGGGCTGTTGCTGGCGGTCATCGTCTCGGCGGTGTCGGTGGTGGGCGCCAAGCATGAGAATCGCGCGCTGGTGTCCGAGCTGGACGAACTGCGGCGCGAGCGGGAGCGGCTGGAGATGGAGTGGGCGCAGCTGCAGCTCGAGGAGGCCACGCTGGCGCATCACGCGCGTGTCGAGCGCATTGCCCGCGAGCAGCTGAAGATGGAAGAGCCACGGCACTACGTCATCGTGCCGCTGGAGAGCGCGCCATGAGCCGCGCGGTGCGCAAGCCGATGGTGCGCCCGGTGGGCGCCTGGCGTCAGGCGTTCGTGCTTGCGGCGTTGGGGCTGGGTGCTCTGGTGGTGCTGGGGCGTGCCTTCCACCTGCAGGTGGTGGAGCGGGACTTTCTTCGTGGCGAAGGCGACAAGCGCCAGATTCGCACGCTCACCATTCCGGGGCATCGCGGGGCGATCCTGGATCGCCGCGGCGAGCCGTTGGCGCTGTCGGCGCCGGTGTCCTCGATCTGGGCGGTGCCGTCTGCGGTGCTGGCAAAGCCGGACGCGGTGACGCAACTGGCGGCGGCGGTCGGGCGCAGTCCGGCCGAACTGTCGGCCTATCTGAAGGCGCGCGAGGGTCGCAAGTTCGTCTATCTGCGCGAGCAGATCAGCCCGGCGGAGGCGCAGAAGGTGTTGGCACTGGGGCTGCCGGGGGTGTTCTCGGAGCCGGCCTATGCACGCTACTACCCCGCGGGTGAGGTGGCCTCCCAGGTGGTGGGCTTCACCGGGCGCGAAGGCAAGGGGCTGGAGGGAGTCGAGCGCGCGCTGGAATCGCGCTTGACCGGCACTCCGGGCAAGCGTCGCGTTATCCGGGATCGGGCCGGCAAGGTCATCGAGGATGGTCTGGAGTTCGTGCCGGCGGCAGCGGGGGAAACGCTCAACCTCACCATCGACCTGCGCATTCAGTATCTCGCCTACCGCGAGCTGAAGGCGGCCGTGGCCAAGAACAAGGCCAAGGGTGGCGTCATGGTGGTGGTGGACGCCCACAGCGGTGACATCCTGGCAATGGCAGCGCAGCCCGGGTTCAATCCGAACAACCTGGAAGCCCGGGCCGATGGCGTGGGGGTGCGCAACCGCGCCGTCACCGACAGCTTCGAGCCGGGCTCCACCCTCAAGCCGCTGCTGGTGGCGCAGGCCATCGAGTTGGGGCTGTATCAGCCCAACAGCATCATCGACACCACGCCGGGGTTCCTCAAGGTGGGCGCCCTGACGGTTCGGGATCATCGCCCTCAGGGCGTGGTCGATCTTGCCAAGCTGCTGGCCAAATCAAGCAATGTCGGTTCGGCCATGATCGGCCTGGCCATGGGCGCGGAGAACGTCTGGTCCGGCTATCAGCGTTTCGGGCTGGGTGAGCGGATCGACCTGGCCTTTCCCGGTGAGGTGTCGCCGGTGCTGCGCCACTTCACCGAATGGGGTCAGATCGCCACGGCGACGGCATCCTACGGCTACGGCCTGTCGGTGAGTGCGCTGCACCTGGTACGGGCCTATGCGGCCATGGCCAATGACGGACTGATGCCGAAGCTGACCCTGGTGTCGGGGGGTGTTCAGCCGCCACCGCAGCGGGTGCTGTCTGCGTCGACAGCCCGCTCCGTGCGCCATTTGCTGGAAAGCGTGGTGTCGGCTGATGGCACCGCGCAGCGTGCTGCCATCGAGGGTTACCGGGTGGCCGGAAAGTCCGGCACGGTGCGCAAGGTGGCAGCCACCGGCGGTTATGACGCCAACCGGCATCAGGCGGTCTTCGTCGGCATGGTGCCGGTCGATCAGCCCCGGCTGGTGGGCATTGTCATGATTGATGAGCCACAGGCCGGGGCCTACTACGGCGGTCTGGTGTCGGCGCCGGTGTTCGGGACGGTGATGCAGGGCGCGGCACGGCTGCTGCAGGTGCCGCCGGATGCCCCGCAGCCCACGCCCACGCAGACGGTGGCGCTGAGTCCGGCGCGGGGTGCCCCGTGAGAGCGCAGGCGCTGCCGCAACTGCTGGACGGGCTGGTCGCCGACGTCCCGGCACAGACGATTGCGGGTGTCGCGCTGGATTCCCGCAAGGTCCGGGAAGGTGATCTGTTTCTCGCGGTGCAGGGCGTCAACGGTGTGCATGGCCTGCGCTACCTCGATGAGGCGTTGGCCCGGGGCGCCGCCGCGGTGGCCTGGGAGCCCGGCGCCGATACACCGCCGCCGGTAGCCGCCGTGCCTGTGGTCGCCATCCCCGATCTCGCGCGCCGCAGCGGCGAAATCGCCGCCCGCTTCTTCGGTCGCCCGGCCGATCAGTTGTTCACCATGGGCATCACCGGCACCGACGGCAAGACCTCCACCGCCTGGCTGGCGGCTCAGGCGCTGGAACGTCTCGGTCGCCCCTGCGCCTACTTCGGCACGCTGGGCAACGGTCGTCTGCCGACGCTGGCGCCGTCCACGCACACCACACTGGATCCGGTCAGCCTGCAGGCGCAACTGGCGGCGCAGGGGCAGGCCGGTATCCGGGCGGTGGCGATGGAGGTGTCCTCGCACGCGCTTGATCAGCAGCGCGTTGCCGGCATGCGCTTCGATGTGGCGGTGCTCACCAATATCACCCGGGATCATCTGGACTACCACGGCAGCGAGGCGGCCTATGTCGAGGCCAAGCGCAGCCTGTTCGCGCGCTACTGCCGGGGCGTGTGCGTGCTCAATCGCGACGATGCCTGGGGGCGGCGCTGGCTGGATGCCTTCCCCGATGTGCTCAGCTACGGCCTGGAAGGCGACATGCCGGTCAGCGGCGACTACCTGATCGGTCGTGAGCTTCAATTGCACGCCCAGGGTCTGCGGCTGCGCCTGCAGGGTCCGGAGGGTAGTGCCGAGGTCGACAGTCGCCTGCTTGGGCGCTTCAACGCCTACAACCTGGTGGCTGCCGCCGCTGCGCTGCGGGTTGGCGGGCTGCGGCTGCAGGACATCGCCACCGCACTCTCCGAGGTCGATACGGTGCCGGGGCGCATCGAGGGTTTCCGCGCGCCCGGCCGCCCTCTGGTGGTGGTCGACTATGCCCACACTCCGGCGGCACTGGCCCAGGTGCTGCGCGCCCTGCGCGAGCACTGCAGCGGCCGCATCAGCGTGGTGTTTGGCTGTGGCGGTGATCGTGACCGCGGCAAGCGACCCCTGATGGCGGCAGCCGCAGCGGCGGCTGCCGACCGCCTGATCATCACCGACGACAACCCCCGTGGCGAGTCTCCAGCGGACATCGTCGCCGACATCGTGGCGGGCCTGCCGTCGCCGCCGGACGGCGACCGTTGCCGTATCGAGCATGATCGCGCCGCAGCCATCCGGCTCGCCCTGGACACGGCGGCGCCCGGCGACGTCGTGCTGTTGGCCGGCAAGGGTCACGAAACCGTCCAGATCACCGGAACCACCCAACGTCCCTTCAGTGACCGGCAGATCGCCGCAGAGCTGCTGGGGCTGGAGCCGCGCCCATGAGTACGCTGACGCCTTCGTTGAGCCTTCTTGCGCAAGCGGTGGGGGCACCCCTGCCCACCCGGGAAACCCGGTTCACCCGCATCGTAATCGACTCGCGTCAGGTGCAGCCAGGGGATCTGTTCGTGGCGCTCACCGGTGGGCAGCAGGACGGGCATCGCTTCATCCAGGCGGCCGCAGCGGCCGGCGCCGCCGGGGCCCTGGTGCAGCAGCCGCAGGCACTGGATCTGCCGCAGGTGGTGGTGCCGGATACCGTGGCGGCCCTGCAGCGCTGGGGTGCGGCCTGCCGCGAGGCCTTTACCCATCCCGTCATTGGCGTTACCGGCAGCAACGGCAAGACCACCACCAAGCAGTTGCTGGCTGCCGTCTGCGGGCTTCGCGGTGCGGTGCTGGCGACTGAGGGCAACCTCAACAATCACCTGGGTGTGCCGTTGACGCTGACCCGTCTGCGGGACCAGCACGAGACCGCCATCATCGAGATGGGTGCCAACCACATCGGTGAGATTGCCCAGCTCAGCGCCTGGGCGCGGCCACAGATCGGGGTGGTGACGCAGGCCGGAGACGCGCATCTGGAAGGTTTCGGCTCGCGCGAAGGCATCGCCCGCGGCAAGGGTGAACTGTTTGCCTCGCTGGGGCCGCGCGGTGTTGCCATCATCAACGCCGACGATGTGTTTGCGCCGCTGTGGCGAGAGCTCGCAGGGCCGGCATCGCAAATCCAGTTCGGTTACTCGTGCCGCGCCGATGTGCAGGCCGTGGAGGTCGAACTGGACGCCACACGCACCAGTTTCATGCTGGTGACGCCCGAGGGCTCGGCGCGTGTACGCCTGCCGATGCCGGGCGCGCACAACGTCATGAACGCCCTGGCCGCCGCTGCCAGCGCCTGCGCGCTGGGCATGGCCGTCGATGACATCGCCCGTGGTCTTGCCGGTGTGGAGCTGGCCGCCGGGCGCCTCAAGGTATTGACCGGTGTCGGTGGCGTGTGCGTTGCCGACGACAGCTACAACGCCAATCCGACGTCTATGCGCGCAGGCCTGGACTGGCTGTCGCGGCAGCCTGGGCGGCGGTGGGCGGTGCTGGGTCACATGGCAGAGCTGGGTGCTGACAGCGTAGCGCTTCACCACGCCATCGGCGCCTACGCCGCCGAACACGGTATCGAGCGATGCATTGCCGTGGGCGCCGCCGCACGGGGTGTCGCGGAAGGGTTTGGGCGCGATGCGGAATGGTTGCCCGATACCGCTGCGGCGATTCAGGCGCTGGGAGTGCCGGGGCCGGATGTCACGGTGCTGGTGAAGGGGTCGCGCTCGGCGCGAATGGAACAGGTGGTGGCCGCGCTGACCGGCGCGCCGATCAACGGTGTGCAGGAAGGGGTCCACTGATGCTCTACGCGCTGGCCGAGTATCTCACGCAGTACATCACCGGATTCAACGTCTTCGGCTACCTGACGTTCCGGGCGGTGCTGGGCGTGCTCACCGCCCTGATCTTCTCGTTTGCCTTCGGCCCCTGGCTGATTGCCCGGCTGTACAGTTTCAAGTTCGGGCAACCGGTGCGCGACGATGGACCGCAGAGCCATCTGAAAAAGACCGGCACGCCCACCATGGGCGGAGTCCTGATCCTGGCCGCCATCTCGGTGGCGACACTGCTCTGGGCCGATCTGGGGAACCGCTTTGTCTGGTTTGCCCTGCTGGTCACCCTGGCCTTCGGCGCCGTCGGGTTCGCCGATGACTACATCAAGATCAAGCACAAGAATCCTCGCGGACTGCCGGCACGCAAGAAATACTTCTGGTTGTCGCTGGCGGGGTTCGCCACCGCACTGGGTATCTACTTCACCGCCAAGACGCCGGTGGAGACCACGCTCATCTTTCCGTTCGTGAAGGACGTGGCGATCCCGCTCGGTGTGTTCTTCGTGGTGTGGAGCTATCTGGTCATCGTCGGCAGCTCCAATGCCGTCAACCTGACCGATGGCCTCGACGGACTCGCCATCATGCCCACCGTGCTGGTGGCTTCGGCGCTGGCGGTATTCGCCTACGCCTCGGGGAACGTCAAGTTCGCACAGTACCTCGGCATTCCCTACATCTCCGGCGTCGGGGAGTTGGCGATCTTCTGCACCGCCATTGCCGGCGCCGGGCTGGGGTTCCTGTGGTTCAACGCCTATCCGGCGCAGGTCTTCATGGGCGATGTCGGCGCCTTGGCGCTGGGCGCGGCGCTGGGCGTGGTGGCGGTGCTGGTCCGGCAGGAAATCGTGCTGGCCATCATGGGCGGCGTGTTCGTCGCCGAGACCGTGTCGGTGGCGCTGCAGGTCGGCTACTTCAAGTACAGCGGGGGCAAGCGCATCTTCCGCATGGCGCCGCTGCATCACCACTACGAACTCAAGGGCTGGCCCGAACCCAAGATCATTGTCCGGTTCTGGATCGTGACCCTGATTCTGGTGCTGATCGGGCTGTCCAGCCTGAAGCTGCGATAGGAGAGGCCTCGGTGAACTCGGTGCACATCACGCAAGACACCCGCCTTCGGGGGCGGCGCGTGCTGGTCGTCGGCCTGGGGCTGTCGGGCGTGTCTGCGCTGCGGTTCCTGCGGCGGGCCGATGCACAGGTCACGGTGACCGACTCCCGTGCGGCGCCGGCCGGTATCGAGGCGCTGCGCGCGGCGTTTCCCGACGTGTCTTTCCAGCTCGGGGCCTTTGCCGCGCCCGAGCCGCTGAATCAGTTCGACATGGCCGTGGTGTCGCCGGGGGTGGATCTGCAGGAACCCTTCGTGCAGGGCCTGGCGGCGGCCGGCGTGCCACTGATCGGCGATGTCGAGCTGTTCGCGCGTGCGCTGGCGGCGCTGCCGCAGCCTCCGAAAGTGATCGGCATCACCGGCTCCAACGGCAAGAGCACGGTCACCACCCTGGTGGGCGCAATGGCCCGTGCCGCCGGTTGGCGCGTGGCAGTGGGCGGCAATCTGGGCACACCGGCGCTTGACCTGCTGGCGGAGGATATCGAGCTGTATGTGCTCGAACTGTCGAGCTTCCAGCTCGAAACCACCCGTCATCTGGCCTGCGACGCCGCGGCCTACCTCAACCTGTCGGAAGACCACCTTGACCGCCACGGCACGATGGCGCGTTACGGCGCCATCAAGGCACGCATTTTCGAAGGGGCGCAGGTGGCGGTGGTCAACCGTGACGATGCGGCGGTGATGGCGGCGGCTGCGCAGGTGCCGGCCACGACCCGGGTGGTGTCGTTCGGTCTCGATGGTGCCGATCCCGGGCATTTCGGTGTTGGCATGGAGGGTGGGGAGCTCTGGTTGTGCCGGGGTTCGATGCCGTTGCTGACTCAGGCGCAGCTGCGCATCGCCGGGCTTCACAATGCGGCCAACGCGCTGGCGGCGTTGGCACTGGCGGGCGCCGTGGGCGTGCCGGAGCAACACGCGCTGCAGGCCCTGGCCACCTTTGAAGGCCTGCCACATCGCTGCCGGCTGGTGCGCGAACTCAACGGCGTCCGCTACATCAATGACAGCAAGGGCACCAATGTCGGATCGACCCTGGCGGCGATCCGCGGACTGCCGGCACCGATCCACTGGCTGGGCGGCGGGCAGGGCAAGGGGCAGGACTTCTCGCCGCTGGCACCCGCGCTGCGAGACCGCTCCGGTGCCGCCTATGTCTTTGGCGAGGACGCCGGGCGTCTGGCCGAAGCCTTGGCGGGCGCGGTTCCGGTGACCCTCACGACCGACATGGATGAAGCGCTGGCGGCAGCCCATTCCGCGGCCACGCCGGGGGGCACCGTGTTGTTGTCGCCGGCGTGTGCCAGTCTGGATCAGTTCCGCAACTACATTGAGCGTGGCGAGTGCTTCGAGCGCGCCGTGGAGGCCCTGGCATGAGCTCTGTACTGGCCGGCCTCGCGGTCCCCATGCGCCTGCCGCGACTGCGGTATGGCGCTGACAGTGCCCTGCTGCTGGCGGTCGGGGCGCTGCTGCTGTGGGGCCTGATCATGGTGGTGTCGGCCTCGGTGGCACACGCCGAGAAGGACTACCAGGATCCCTACTATTTCTTCTGGCGCCAGCTGGTCTTCATCGGCCTGGGGGGCATGGTGGCGTTCGCCCTGTACTGTCTGCCCATGCGGCTGTGGGAGCAGAGTGGTTGGCTGCTGCTCGGTTTTGCGCTGATGCTGCTGGTGCTGGTGCTGATCCCCGGTATCGGGGTCGAAGTGAACTACTCCCGGCGCTGGCTCAACCTGCCCGGGATTCGCGTGCAGGCTTCGGAGCCGGCGCGACTGGCCCTGATCATGTACCTGGCGGGGTACATCGTGCGGCGGCAGCTGGACGTGCAGCACAGTTTCAAGGGGCTCGCCAAGCCCGTGCTGTTGCTGGTGGTGCCGGCCGTGCTGCTGCTGGCGGAGCCGGATTTCGGCGCCACCGCCATCCTGTTCGGCGTGGCGTTTCTGATGCTGTTCATGGGCGGCGCGCCGGTGACCTACTACCTGGGCCTGACCAGCCTTGCCGCGGTCGGGTTGGCGGCGGTGGCGATGATGGAAAGCTACCGCATGCGGCGCATTCTCAGCTTCACCGATCCCTGGGCGGACGTCGAAAACGGGGGCTGGCAGCTTGCGCAGTCGCTGATCGCGGTGGGCCGCGGCGAATGGACCGGTGTCGGGCTGGGCAACAGCGTTCAGAAGCTGCTGTATCTGCCCGAGATGCACACCGATTTCATCTTCGCGATTCTGGCTGAAGAGTTCGGCCTGTTCGGCGTGGTGGCGCTGCTGGCCCTGTTTGCCGTGGTCATCTGGCGGGGCTTCGCCATTGCCCGCGCAGCCGAGCAGCGTGAGGCCCGGTTCTCCGCCTACCTCTGCTACGGCCTGACGGGCTGGATCGGCCTGCAGGCGCTGATCAACCTGTGCGTCAACATGGGCCTGCTGCCGACCAAGGGGCTGACCCTGCCGCTGATGTCCTATGGCGGCTCGTCGTTGATCACGGTGCTGGCGATGATCGGCCTGATCCTGCGCGTCGACCACGAGAATCGTGCGTCGGCGAAGGAGCGGGTGCGATGAAAGTCCTCATCGCAGCGGGTGGCACCGGCGGCCACGTCTATCCCGCACTGGCGGTTGCCGAGCGCCTGCGCGAGCGCGCCCATGAGGTGGTCTGGCTGGGAAACCCCGACAGTTTCGAATCGCGCGCCATCGGGGCGGCGGGTCTGCCCTTCCGTGAAGTGCGCATCCGGGGCCTCCGGGGCAATGGGCTTGCGGGCTGGTTGCTGGCGCCGCTGGCGCTGTGGCGCGCCATCCGTGCTGCGCTGCGTGTGTTGGCCGAGGAACGGCCGGGTGTGGTGCTGGGAATGGGGGGTTTCGTTGCCGGGCCGGCCGGCATTGCGGCCTGGCTGCGCCGCACGCCGCTGGTCATTCATGAGCAGAACGCCCGTGCAGGGCTGACCAACCGGGCCCTGGCCCGGCTGGCCCGACGCCGTCTGCAGGGGTTCGCCGGGGCGCTTGCGCGCGGTGAGACCGTGGGCAATCCGGTGCGCGCAGCCGTTGCCGCGCTGCCGCCGCCGGACGAACGTTTCGCCGGCCGTGAGGGGCCCCTCCGGATTCTCGTCCTTGGCGGCAGTCAGGGCGCGCGCGCGCTCAACGAACGGATGCCGGAGGCGTTGGCGCTGCTGCCCGCCGAGCAGCGGCCGCAGGTTCGGCATCAGGGCGGTCGCTCCCTCGATCTTGCGCGTGCGGCCTATGCCAAGGCCGGCGTGGCGGCGGAGCTGACCGCGTTCATCGACGACATGGCGGCGGCCTACGCCTGGGCGGATGCCGTGGTGTGCCGGGCGGGAGCCTCCACCGTCGCCGAGCTGTCGGCAGCCGGGCTGGGTGGCCTGCTGGTGCCGTTCCCCTTCGCGGTGGACGACCATCAGACCGCCAACGCGGCCGCGCTGGTCGCGGTGGGTGCTGCCCGCTGCGAGCAGGAGGCGGATCTGGACGTGCAGGGGCTGGCCGACTGGCTGGCAGGGCTGCAGCGCCCGGCGTTGCAGGCGGCCGCAACGGCAGCCCGCGCTGCAGCGCGGGTCGAGGCGACGGATCACATCGTCGCGGTGCTCGAGTCCGAAGGAGGCAAGCAATGATCCGGGACAGCGGGCTGCCACAGCTGATGCGTACACCGATGCGCCGGATCCGCCGGATCCACCTGCTGGGAATCGGCGGCTCCGGCATGGCCGGCATCGCCGAGGTGCTGGTCAACCTCGGCTACACCGTGACCGGGACCGACCTCAAGCAGAGCGCCGCGACGGAACGCCTGCAGGCGCTCGGTGCCACCATCTTCCTCGGACACGATGCAGCGCACACGGCGGGCGCCGATGCGGTCGTGGTGTCCACGGCGGTGAGCCGCGACAACCCTGAGCTGGTGTATGCGCGTGAGCACCGCATCCCGGTCGTGCGTCGCGCCGAGATGCTCGCCGAGCTGATGCGCTTCCGCTACGGCGTGGCGATCGCCGGGACGCATGGCAAGACCACGACCACCAGCCTGGTCGCCAGTGTGCTGGCCGAAGCCGGGCTCGATCCCACCTACGTGATCGGCGGCAAACTCAAGAGTGCCGGCGCCAACGCCCGGCTGGGCGAGGGCGCGTGTCTGGTCGCCGAGGCCGACGAAAGCGATGCCTCGTTCCTGCATCTGACGCCGATGCTGGCGGCGGTCACCAATATCGATGCGGATCACCTCGAAACCTATGGCGGGGATTTCCAGCGCCTGCGCAACACGTTTCTGGAATTTCTCCACCGCCTGCCGTTCTACGGTCTGGCGGTGCTCTGCATCGACGATCCCGAGGTGCGTGCACTCCTGCCCAGGATCGGCCGGCCGGTGATCACCTACGGGTTTTCCGGCGATGCCGATGTCCGTGCCTCGGCCCTCAAGGCCAGTGGCACCGGCAGTGATTTCACCGCGCGTCTGGCGGACGGTCAGACCGCCGACTTCCACGTCAACCTGCCGGGGCGGCACAACGTGCAGAACGCGCTGGTGGCCTTGGCCATCGGGCACGAGCTGGGCGCCGATATCGAGGCCATGCAGCGGGCGTTGCGGGGGTTTGCCGGTGTCGGGCGCCGCTGCGAGACGCATGGGAGTTTTGCGCTGCCGCAGGGTTGCATCGAGCTGGTCGATGATTACGGGCATCATCCCCGTGAGATCGCCGCCACCTTCGAGGCGCTGCGTGCGGCCTGGCCGGATCGCCGTCTGGTGGTGGTGTTCCAGCCGCACCGCTACACCCGCACGCGCGACCTGTTTGACGATTTCACCACCATCCTGGCCGAGGCTGACGCGCTGGTGCTGACCGACGTGTACGCCGCCGGGGAGGCACCGATCGAAGGCGCCGACAGCCGCGCACTCGCGCGCGGCATCCGCGCCCGGGGCCGGGTTGAACCGGTGCTGGTGCGCAGTGTTGCGGAAGTGCCGGACACCCTGATGCCCCTGTTGCGGGAAGGCGATGTCGTGCTCACGCTCGGCGCGGGTGACGTCGGTGGCCTGCCTGCGATGTTGGTGCGCCGTTTCGGGGAGGGCGCATGAACGCCGTGCCGTTGAGCCGCCCGCAATCCGGCTTCGAAGGCCTGCGCGGCACCCTGCGCGAGCATCTGCCCCTGGCGCCATTCACCTCCTGGCGTGTCGGCGGTCCCGCCCTGCGCTACTACCAGCCCGCAGACCGCGACGACCTGATCACCTTCGTGCGTCAGCTGCCGGCGGCGGAACCGGTGTTGTGGCTCGGGCTGGGCAGCAACCTGCTGGTGCGCGATGGCGGTTGGCCGGGCACGGTGATTCATCTCCATGGTGCCCTCGACCGCCTGAGCGTGCCGGCGACCGGCGATGGGGCGCCGGTGGTGGCCGAGGCCGGAGTGCATTGCGCCCGTCTGGCCAAGCAGGTGCGCGCGGGAGCGCTGGCCGGGTTGGGATTCATGGCCGGCATCCCCGGCACGGTTGGGGGCGCACTGGCCATGAATGCCGGCGCCTGGGGTGGGGAGACCTGGCCGGTGGTCCGCCGGGCGGAGCTGCTGATGCGCGATGGTGAGACCCGCTGGATCACGCCAGCCGATCTGGAGTGGGGATATCGCCATGTGCAGCTGCCGGTGGACGCGCTGGGGTTCCTCTGCGCCGAGTTCAACGTGCGTCCCGATATCGACGGCGAGGACGCCCGCGCCACGCGCGAGAGCCTGGCGCAGCGCAAGGCCACCCAGCCGGTGGGCAAGCCCACGGCCGGGTCCACCTTCCGCAACCCGCCCGGCGATCATGCCGCCCGGCTGATCGAATCCTGCGGTCTCAAGGGCCATCGGGTCGGCGGCGCTTCGGTGTCGACCTTGCATGCCAATTTCCTGCTCACCGAGGACGGTGCCACGGCACAGGACGTCGAGCAGCTGATCGCATTCATCCGCGCAACGGTGGCCCAGCGGACCGGCATCGCCCTGGTCCCTGAGGTGAAGATCGTGGGCGGTGCCACATGATGCCGGCGCAGGCAGCCTATCCGCATGTACCAGGGCCGCAGGCCTTCGGACGGGTGGCGGTGCTGATGGGCGGCTGGTCGTCCGAACGCGAGGTGTCGCTGCAGAGTGGTGCGACGGTGGTCGCGGCGCTGCGTGGCGAAGGGCTGGATGTGCTGGCAGTCGATATCCGGACAGCACAGGACCTGTTCGCCTTGCCGGAGCAAGGCGTGACGCGGGTGTTCAACGTGCTGCATGGCACCGGTGGCGAGGACGGCACGGTGCAGGCGGTGCTCGACCTGCTGGGCCTGCCGTACCCGGGCTGCGGGGTGCTGGCCTCGGCGCTGGCGATGGACAAGCTGCAGACCAAGCGCCTGTGGCGCGCCGAGAATATTCCCACTGCGGACTGGCGGTGTGTTGATTCGCTCGATGAGCTGACGGCCGCCGCAACGGTCTTCGGCTATCCGCTGATCGTCAAACCGGCGGCCGATGGTTCCAGCGTCGGGATCAGCAAGGTCACCACGCCGGCCGACCTGCCGGCCGCATGGGCGGCTGCCCGCGGGGATGCTGAACGGGGGCGGGTGGTGCTGGCGGAGCGCTTCGTCGCTGGCGGTGAATACACCTGCGCCATCATCGGCGACCAGGCCCTGCCGATCATCCGGATCGAGCCCGACGGCGAGTTCTACGACTATCACGCCAAGTACGTTTCGGAGCAGACGCGGTACCACTGTCCCGCAGGCTTGCCCTCCGCCGTCGAGGCCGAGCTGCAGGCGCTGTGCCTGCGGGCATTTGCGGTGATCGGAGCCCAAGGCTGGGGGCGGGTCGATTTCATGATGGGCGCGGACCACCGGCCCGCGCTGCTCGAGGTCAACACGCTGCCGGGCATGACGTCGCATTCGTTGGTGCCCCTGGCGGCACGCGCCGCTGGTATCGAGGTGGGGGCGTTGTGCCGGCAACTGCTGGCCACCACCCTGCCCGGGGCCTGGAGGTGAGCGCACTCGTCATGGACATGCCCAGCGCCCCCTTCGTGGCACCCGAACGCCTCCGCACTGCAGGTGCGGTGATGCTGTCGCTGTTTGCCCTCGCCGTGGCCCTGTGGATGGCCGCGCAGCAGACGGCGCGGCCAGTGGCACACCTCAGCGTGAGCGGGGGCGGTCAGCGGGTCACGGCGGCGGATATCCGGTTGGCCCTGTCCGAAGACCTGCAGGGCCCGATCAGTCGGCTCAACCTGGGGGCCCTGCAGCATCAGGTGCTGGCGCTGCCCTGGGTGGCGCGGGCGCGGGTGGAGCGGGTCTGGCCAGACGGTGTGCATGTCCGCGTCTGGGAGCGGGTGCCGATGGCGCGTTGGGGTAGCGGTGCGCTGCTGGACACCACAGCGGCGACCTTTTCGCCGCGTCCGTCCGAAGTGCCTCCGGGCCTGCCGCAGCTGGATGGCCCAAGCGGTGCCGAGGCGGAAGTGATGCAGCGCTATCTGGGCCTGGCCGAATCAGTGGCCGAGGCCGGGCTGGAACTCAGTGGTCTGTCGCTGGATGTGCGCGGTGAATGGGTCGGGCGCGTGGCGCCCGGCGTTCCGGTGCGTTTCGGCCGGGTGGATCCGCTGTCGCGGGTCGCGGTTCTCAACGGTCCGGTGGCGCGTGTCACCACCGGCCGACTCAGCGAGGTCGAGCGCATCGACCTCCGCTACACCAATGGTTTCGCGGTGCGCTGGCGTACCTCCGCGGCGGACCAGGGAGCACAGTAATGCCAAGACGTGAAGATCGTGAACTGCTGGTGGGGCTCGATATCGGGACCTCGAAGTGCGTGGCTGTCATCGGCCAGGTGATGCCGGAAGGCGAAGTGGAAGTCGTGGGCGAGGCCACCGCCCCCAATCGCGGCGTCAACCGTGGTGATGTGGTCAACATCGATGCCACCGTCCAGGCCATCCGCCGCGCGGTGGAAAACGCCGAGCAGATGGCCGGTTGCCGGGCGCAGTCAGTGCATGTCGGGATGTCCGGCACCCATCTGCAAAGCCGTAACTCCACCGGGGTGGCGCCGGTGCGGGGGCGGGAGGTGACGCAAAAGGACGTGGAAAGCGTGATTGATGCCGCCCGCGCCGTCCTGATCCCGGCGGATCAACGCATCCTGCACGTGATTCCGCAGGAATACATGGTGGATGGTCGCGACGGGATTCACGAGCCGGTTGGCATGTTCGGGGTGCGTCTTGAGGCCCGTGTGCACATGATCTGCGGTTCCGAATCGGCCCAACTGAACATTCGCAAGTGCGTCGAAAACTGCGAGTTGACGCTCGATCAGCTGATCGTGCCCCACCTCGCGGCCAGCGAGGCGGTGTTGTTGCCGGAGGAAAAATCGCTGGGCGTGTGCATGGTCGACCTTGGTGCCGGCACCGCCGACCTGGCGGTTTTCAAGGGCGGCGCGGTGCGGCACACGGCGGTGCTGGCCCTGGGGGGCAACCTGGTCACCAACGACATTTCGGTGGCTTTTCGCACGCCGCACCTGTTTGCCGAGGAAATCAAGATCGCCTACGGCTGTGCACTGCCGGAGATGGTGCCGGCAGGGGAGGTCATCGAGGTGCGGGGAGTCGGCGACGGGCCGGTTCGGCAGTTGTCGCGGCACACCCTTGCCGAGGTTATCCGCCCCCGTTACGAGGAGATCTTCAGATTCCTGCGCAAGGAACTGCACCGCTCCGAAACCTACGACATGGTCGCGGGCGGTGGCGTCGTGCTGACCGGTGGCGCCAGCGCCATGCCGGGGATTCAGGAGCTGGCCGAGTCGGTATTCGAAGTGCCGGTTCGGATCGGCCTGCCACAGAACATCCGTGGCCTCAATGAGCGGGCGCGCGATCCGGCCTATGCCACGGCGGTGGGATTGCTGATGTACGGACACCGTGAAATGCCGCGGCGGGAGCTGGGTGGCGAGCGGCATGCGGGCTACTGGGTCCGGCGCGTAAAGGACTGGGTCGCCGGTAATTTTTAGTTGTGACTTTTATTAAATTAATCCCTTTTTTGTATTGACTTAGTAACTGTGATGAATCATCCTCTTTCCGTGAGAATGCATCCGTTTGTAAACAGGGCATGAGGCGGGTCGCGGATCCCTCGGGATCGCAATGTTGGAAGACGTCACCAGCAGCGCCTCAGGCGCAGGAGAGCACACAATGAGCACTGGACAATCACGCGAAATCTTTGAACTTCTCGACGGCCAGGCCCGCAAGGCGATGATTCGTGTCATCGGTGTGGGGGGTGGCGGCTGCAACACCGTCAACCAGATGGCCCAGGCAGGCATCGATGGGGTCGAGTTCATCTGTGCCAACACCGACCGTGACCATCTCGAAAAGTGTGTGCCGACCAGCCAGCTGCAGCTGGGGATCGAGCTGACCCGTGGACTGGGCGCCGGTTCTGACCCCGAAGTGGGACGTGCTGCCGCCGAGGAAGACCGGGACCGCATCCGCGAGATGCTGGAAGGTTCCGATCTGCTGTTCATCACCGCCGGCATGGGTGGGGGCACCGGCACAGGTGCTGCGCCGGTGATCGCCGAGGTGGCCAAGGAGCTCGGCATCCTGACGGTGGCGGTGGTGACCAAGCCGTTCGCCCACGAAAACAAGAAGCGCATGAATGTCGCGCTGCGCGGCATCGACGATCTGCGTGAGCGCGTCGACTCCCTGGTGCTGATCCCCAACGAGAAGCTCTCCCTCGTGCTGGGATCCAAGATCACCGTGCTCAACTGCTTCAAGGCGGCCAATGACGTGCTGCAGAACGCGGTGGCCGGCATCTCCGAGCTGATCACCCGCCCGGGCCACATCAACGTGGACTTCGCCGACGTCAAGACGGTGATGAGCAATCGCGGTATGGCGATGATGGGGATTGGCCGCGCCAGTGGCGAAGGCCGCGCCCAGAAGGCCGTGGAGATGGCGCTGTCCAGCCCGCTGCTTGACGATATCGAGCTGTCAGGAGCCCGCGGCCTGCTGGTCAACGTGACCTGCGACGAATCGCTGGAAATGGAAGAGTGGGAATACATCAACCAGCGCGTCAACGAGCTGGCGGCTGACGAGGCGGACGCCAAGTGCGGCATGGCCTTCAACCCCAATGCCAACGGCGAGCTGTGGGTGACCGTGGTGGCAACCGGTCTGGCGCCGCAGCGCGGCGCCATGCCGCAGCCGCAGGCGGTGCCGGCACAGCCAAACCCGAAGGTTGCGCCGTTCCTCAAGCCGATGGATGCGGCGCCGCAGCCGCCGCCCCAGGCGCAGCCCCAGCCGGCCCGGCCGGCGAATGTGGAGGTTCCCGCCTATATCCGCCAGACCGCCCGGGTTGCGGCGGGCGGCGGTTCGTCCTTCCCGTTGGGGCTGGACGAGGACATCATCAACATTCCGGCGTTCCTGCGGAATCAAGCCGACTGAGGTTCATGTCGGGTTCAGTACCGGTGTTACACTTTGGCATTCGCCCGGGCGGGCTCTCCTGCCCGGGCATCGTTTTCTCCAGGTGTTGACGCGCCGCCACTGAATCGTTTCCAGGCTACATGGCACAACAACGTACGCTTCGACAGGCCATCCGTGCATCCGGTATCGGACTGCATTCGGGGCGCAAGGTGTTCATGTCGCTGCTGCCGGCAGGGCCGGATACCGGCATCGTGTTCCGCCGCACCGACCTCAACCCGGTGGTGGAGTTGCCGAGCCGGGCGGACTGGCTCCGTGAGGCCACCATGTGCTCGACCCTCGTCGACGACAAGGGTACGCGGGTGGCGACCATCGAACACCTGATGTCCGCGTTCGCGGGCCTCGGCATCGACAACTGCATCGTCGAGCTGTCCTCACCGGAAGTGCCCATCATGGATGGCAGCAGTGCACCGTTCGTGTTCCTGCTGCAGTCGGCGGGTGTTCATGAGCAGGAGGCGCCCAAGCGTTTCCTCCGCATCCGGCAGCCGGTGCAGGTGTCGGACGGCGACAAATGGGCGCGTTTCGAACCTCACGATGGATATCGCCTGTCGTTTGCGATCGAGTTCGCCCACCCGGCACTGCGGCGCAGTGGCCAGCAGGTCACGCTCGACTTCTCCACCACGACCTATATCAAGGAAGTGGCGCGGGCACGCACCTTCGGGTTCATGCGCGAGCTGGATGCCCTGCGTGCCAACAATCTCGGATTGGGGGCCAGCCTTGACAACGTCGTGGCCCTGGACGATTTCCGCGTGGTCAATCCCGATGGCCTGCGGTACGACGACGAGTTCGTCCGCCACAAGATCCTCGACGCTGTCGGCGACCTCTACCTGCTGGGGCACAGCGTGATCGGGGCCTACAGCGCCTACAAGTCGGGCCATGCGCTGAACAACAAGCTGGTCCGCGCGGTGCTGGAAGACCCCGCCGCCTGGGAGGTGGTCACCTTCACGGGCGATAACGCGCCGGCGCCGATCACCTATGGTCGCGGCAGCCTCGCGGCGGCCTGATTGCCCCCTTGCCGCCGGTCCGGCGGAACCCTGCACCTTTATGTTGCATGTGGGTAAAGCCTGCGCCTAAACTCGGCCTTCCCTCGGGATCGGTCTGACTTTTGCATCGATTCTGTCGGGGCGGCACCCCAGGCAGCGTCCGGCGATGTCGAGGACGTCCTGCTGGTGCCTTCGCAGGGGAATCAGGGCGGCGGCGGTATGCGCATAGACCACCAGCGTGGAGCCACGCAGGTTGACGATACGCAGGCTGCGCGCCCAGGGGGAGGGTATTTCCGAATGCAGCTGCCGTGTGGCGGCTGCCAGCAATGATGCGCGGCCAAGCAGCTGGCGCAACGGCCCGGGACGGTCGTTCATCCAGTGACGGATGGGCAGCGGATCGGGCTGAAATGAGGTCATGAATGGATATTATCGTTGTCAGCAGCCGTGAAGGTCAGATGCGGCGCATCTCGCTCCGGTGGCCCGGCATCTGGGTGTGGCTGCCGGCGCTGGTGCTGACCTTCGGCGTGCTCGGTGCGGCCGCCGCTGCCGGATACTGGGCGCGTGGCAATGCAACCTCTGAACTCCCCACCGAACTGGTGACGGCCTGGGCGCAGCAGGTGGCGGATCAGCGGCTGGCATTGCAGGACACGCGCAATCAGGCATCCGAGGATGCGCGGGCCCTGGCCCGGCGTCTGGCCCAGATGCAGGCCCACGTGATGCGCCTGGAGGCCGCCGGCGCGCGCCTTACCGAAGTTGCGGGACTGGACGAGGGCGAGTTCGATTTCAGCTCCACGCCAGCGGTGGGCGGCCCCGAAGGGGGGATGGTGCCCGATGATGCGCCGCGCTACACCGATGTATTCGCTTCTCTCGATGCCTTCGAGCGTCAGCTGACGGACCGTGAGCGGCAGCTGCGCGTGCTCGAGGATCTGTTGTTGGCGAGCCGTCTTCAGCAGGAGCTGCGTCCTTCCGGCTGGCCGGTCGAAGCCGGCTGGATATCGTCGCTGTTCGGCGTGCGGACCGACCCCTTCACAGGGCGTCGTGCCATGCACGAGGGCATGGACTTCGCCGCCCGCGAAGGCAGCGAGATCTACTCTGTCGGCGCCGGCATTGTCTCGTTTGCCGGTCGTCGTGCGGGCTATGGCAAGATCGTCGAGGTCAACCACGGAAACGGCTATGTGACCCGCTACAGTCACAACAAGAGCAATCTGGTCGAGACCGGTGATCGCGTGTTCAAGGGGCAGCGGGTTGCCCTGGTGGGGAATTCCGGCCGTTCAACGGGGCCGCACCTGCACTTTGAAGTGCTCTACAACGGCCGCGTGGTCAACCCGCAGAAGTACATTCAGGCTGCCCGCTGAGTCGGTTGCCGCTATTGAATGGACGCGCGCTGCCCCCACGTTTCATCGGGCAGTCCCGGCCTTGGGGCATACTAGGCAGTGTTGTTCGCACCTGTGCGAACAGGCCTTGGCCTCATCGCCACCCGGCGCGTGCGCCGTGTCGCCCACCAGTCAGACAGTGACTCATGCTCAATAACATGCTGGCCCGAGTCTTCGGGAGCCGGAACAATCGACTTATCAAGCGGCTGAGCCGCATCGCCGATGAAGGCGCGCGGTTCGAGGCGACGCTGGCGGCACTGTCGGATGCCGATCTGGCGGCACAGACCGTTCGTTTCAAGGAGCGGCTGCAGCAAGGCGCCACACTCGATCAACTGCAGGCCGAAGCCTTCGCCACCGTGCGGGAAGCCGGCAAGCGTGTGCTCGGCATGCGGCATTTCGACGTACAGCTGATCGGCGGCAGTGTGCTTCATCAGGGCAAGATTGCCGAAATGAAGACCGGCGAGGGCAAGACCCTGGTCGCCACCCTGCCGGTGTATCTGAACGCCCTGGAAGGCAAGGGTGTGCACGTAGTGACGGTCAATGACTATCTGGCCCGGCGTGATGCCGAGTGGATGGGACGGCTGTACCGGTTTCTCGGCCTGAGTGTCGGCGTGGTCGTGTCCGGCCAGACCGGCGAGGAGAAGCGCGAGGCCTACGCAGCGGATATCACCTACGGCACCAACAACGAATTCGGCTTCGATTACCTGCGCGACAACATGGCCTTCGCGCTCAAGGACAAGGTCCAGCGTGGGCAGCATTTCGCCATCGTCGACGAGGTGGATTCCATCCTCATCGACGAGGCGCGCACGCCGCTGATCATCAGCGGCCCGACCGACGATGATCCCGGTCTCTGGAAGAAGCTCAATGTCATCATTCCCCAGCTGACCCGACAGCAGGAAGAGGACGGGGACGGCGACTTCCTGGCGGAGGAGAAGGGCAAGCAGGTGCACCTTTCCGAAGCAGGGATGGAACGAGTCGAGGACCTGCTGCGCCAAAACGGGCTGCTGGGGGAAGAGGACACGCTGTATGACCCCTCCAACATCATCCTGGTGCACCACATCAACGCGCTGCTGCGTGCCCACCACCTGTACCGGCGGGATGTCGAGTACATCGTGCGGGGTGGGCAGGTGGTGATCATCGACGAGTTCACCGGGCGCATGATGTCGGGCCGACGCTGGTCCGACGGGCTGCACCAGGCGGTGGAAGCCAAGGAAGGGGTGAACATCCAGCAGGAAAACCAGACGCTGGCGAGTATCACCTTCCAGAACTATTTCCGGCTCTACAACAAGCTGGCCGGCATGACCGGTACCGCCGATACCGAGGCGTTCGAGTTCCAGAGCATCTACAACCTCGAAGTGGTGGTGATTCCCACCAACCGGCCGATGCAGCGAAAGGATCTGGGCGACCAGGTCTACCTGAATGCCAAGGACAAGTTCAACGCGGTCATCAAGGATATTGTCGAGGCCAACGGCAAGGGCCAGCCCGTGCTGGTGGGGACTGCCAGCATCGAGACCTCCGAGTTGTTGTCCAACTTGCTGCGGCAACATGGCATCGCGCATGAGGTGCTCAACGCCAAGCAGCATGAGCGCGAGGCCGAAATCATCGCTCAGGCAGGACGCGCCGGTGCCGTGACCATTGCCACCAACATGGCCGGCCGTGGGACCGACATCGTACTGGGCGGCTCGCTGGAGGCGGAGCTTGCGGTATTGCCAGAGGAGGAAACGCAGGCGCGAGAAAAGGCGCGCGAGGCCTGGCAGCAGCGCCATGATCAGGTGTTGGCGGCCGGCGGCCTGCGGGTGATCGGGTCCGAGCGCCACGAAAGCCGGCGTATCGACAATCAGCTGCGCGGGCGCTCCGGGCGTCAGGGCGACCCGGGTGCCACCCGATTCTACCTGTCACTCGACGACACCCTGATGCGCATCTTCACCCCGCCGCGCATGCGCGCCATGCTGCAGAACCTGGGGCTGGAGGAAGGCGAGGCCATTGAGCATCGCTGGGTCACCCGCGCCATCGAAACCGCGCAACGCAAGGTCGAGAGCCACAACTTCGACATCCGCAAGAACCTGCTCGAATACGACAACGTTGCTAACGACCAGCGCAAGGCGGTGTACGAGCTGCGCGACCAGTTGATGGCATCCGAGCGCGTCACCGACATGGTCGATGCGATCCGGCCCGACGTGATCAACGGCCTGGTGGATGCCTACATTCCGCCGCAGTCGGTGGAGTCGATGTGGAATGTCGAAGGCCTGGAAGGGGCCCTGAACAAGGAGTTCGGCCTGGAGCTGCCGGTGCGGCAGTGGCTGGACACCGAAGACAAGCTCAGTGAGACCGCCCTGCGCAAGCGCCTGCTCGAGCAGCTGTCGGCAAGCTATACCGCCAAGAAGGATCAGGTTGGCGCTGCCGTGCTGGAGCACTTCGAGAAGGCGATCATGCTGCAGGTGCTCGATCAACTGTGGCGTGAGCACCTTGCCGCCATGGACTACCTGCGCATGGGGATTCACCTGCGTGGCTATGCCCAGAAGGATCCCAAGCAGGAATACAAGCGCGAAGCCTTCACCATGTTCAATGACATGCTGGCGCGCTTCAAGCACGATGTGATCGCAACGCTGTCGCGGGTGCGGATCCAGACCGAGGCCGAAGTCGAAGCGGTCGAGGCCCGCCGCCGCGAAGCCGCCGAAGCCCTTGAGCGTCGGATGCAGATGCAGCATGCCGATGCCTCCGCCGCATCGGCCGAAGGCGCGCTGCCGCCGCCCCCGCCGGGGCCGGACGCCGGTGGCACGCGCACGCTGTCGCCGTCGGCACCACCGCCGCCACGACCGGCCACGGTGGTCCGCGACTATCCCAAGGTCGGCCGCAATGACCCCTGCCCCTGCGGCAGCGGGAAGAAATACAAGCAATGTCATGGTGCGCTTAACTGAGAGCATGTGAAAAAATCGTCCGCCTGCTGCGTTCGATTTTTTCGCAAGCTCTGAGCATCCGTGGTGAACGTGCCTGCCTGCGCCAACGACTGCCGGACGGCGGCCGTGGCGGGGGCAGTTCGCACCGGCGTCTTTTTCGCCTAAGCTTCGCGCCCGAACTGACGTAACGTTTCCCGCGAGGTGTTCCATGGCCGTTGATCTTCAGCCCCCCGAAGCCCTGTTGCCGGTGGCCGGGGTGCGCCTGGGGACGGCGTCGGCGGCCATCAAGAAGCCGGGTCGTCAGGATGTGCTTGTCATCGCGCTCGACGAGGGCGCGCAGGTGGCCGGCGTCTTCACCCAGAACGCGTTTGCGGCGGCGCCGGTGCAGCTGTGTCGGGAGCGGCTGGCTGCGGGTGGTGCCATCCGCGCCCTGCTGGTCAACAGCGGCAATGCCAATGCGGCCACCGGCGACGGAGGCCTGCAGGACGCCATCGAGACCACCCGGGCCGTTGCGCAGTCGCTGGGCGTCGACCCGGCAGCAGTGCTGCCGTTCTCCACCGGCGTGATCGGTGTGCGTCTGCCGGTGGCGCGGATGTGCGCAGCCGTGCCCGATGCCATCGAGCACGCGCAGGCCGAGGGCTGGAACGGAGCTGCCGAGGCCATCATGACCACCGACACCATCGCCAAGGGCGTTTCCCGGCAGGTGCAGACCGCGCAGGGGGTGGTGACGGTCACCGGCATCGCCAAGGGGGTCGGCATGATCTACCCCAACATGGCCACGCTGCTCGCCTATGTGGCCACCGACGCCGCCATTGCCGGCGATGCCATGCCCGGGCTGGTGCGGTCGCTGGCGGATACCAGTTTCAACTGCGTCACCGTGGACAGTGACACCTCCACCAATGACAGCTTCGTGGTCTGTGCCACCGGCAAGGTGGGGACGCCGCTGGCGCCGGGCGAGGCCGACTATCAGGCGGTGGAAGCCGCCATGCGCGACGTGTGTGAGCAGCTGGCGCAGGCCATCGCACGGGACGGAGAGGGGGCGACCCGCTTCGTCACGCTGGAGGTGACCGCTGCATCCAGCCGCGATGAGGCCCGGCAGGTCGCGATGGCGGTGGCCAACTCGCCCCTCGTGAAAACGGCCCTGTTCGCGGGTGACGCCAACTGGGGGCGCCTGGTCATGGCCATCGGCAAGTCCGGCGTGCCAGGCCTTGATCCGGCGCGGATTGATGTGGCGCTGGACGACGTGCCCCTGCTGGTCGGGGGGCAGCCGCACCCCGACTACGTCGAGGACAAGGGCGCCGCTGTGCTCGCGCGCAACGCCTACACCATCCGCATCGCGCTCGGGCGGGGGACGCAGTCCATCCGCTGCTGGACCTGCGACTTCTCCTATGACTACGTGAAGATCAACGCCGAGTACCGGACGTGAGCGCGGCGGGCGCGCCCGCGCTGCCCTTGATTCAGGTGGCCTGTGGTGTGCTGGTGGATGCCGGGGGGCGGGTGCTGATGGCGCAGCGCCCCAAGGGCAAGATCGCCGCCGGCTACTGGGAGTTTCCCGGCGGCAAGATCGAGCCTGGCGAAGCGGCGGAGGCCGCCCTGCGGCGGGAGCTTCAGGAGGAGCTCGGCGTGGACATTGCCGATATCGAGCCCCTCATCGACTTTGTCCACGGCTACCGTGACCGCCGCGTGCGGCTGCAGACCTACCGCTGCCGGGTGGCCGGCGAGGCGCCCGAAGGGCGGGAGGGGCAGGCGCTGGCCTGGCGGGCGGTGGACGACCTGCTCGATCTGCAACCCCAGCTCCCCACCGTGGCGCCCATTCTCAATGCGCTGCGACTGCCGGCTCACTACGCCTGGACCCCCGCGCTCGACACGCCCGAAGCCTTGTCCGATCTACCGCCTCCGGCATTGCCGCGCGGCAGTCTGGTGCGCTTGCGGCAGCCGCAGTGGGACGAGGCCGACTATGGCCGGGCAGCCCCCGGTTGGTGTGCGCGCATGCAGGCGCAGGGTCTGCGGCCGGTGCTCGATCGGCCGGCGGCGCTGGCGTCCGCCGAGGGCGTGAGCCTGCATCTGCCGGCACCGGTGGCGGCGGCCCTGACCGCGCGTCCGGACACCCCGGGCGGGTGGTTGCTGGTGTCGGCGCATGACACCGCAGAGCTGAACGTTGCCGCCGGCCTGCAGGCAGACGCCGTGGTCATCGGGCATGTCGCCGATACGCCGTCGCACCCCACCGCCGCCCTGGGGTGGGCCGGGTTTTCCGCCCTTGCGCGTGCGGCCGGCCGGCCGGCCTATGCCATCGGCGGGCTCAGCCCGGCGCGGGATGCCGTTGTGGCTCGCACGGCCGGTGCTCAGGGGATTGCCGGTATTCGAGCCTATTGGTGAAACGGTGGATGATCGCGCGGACGCCCCGGCGCCTGCTGCCCACCGGGACTCAGCGCCTGTGAAAAGATCGAATGGCGTCGCGAGCGCTTTGCAGAGCGTCTCCGGCGGGCGAACTTTTCCGGGGCTCAGAGCTTGTGAAAATATCGAACGCCGTCGCGAGCGCTTCGCCGGGCGTCTCCGGCAAGGCGTCCTGCGCGAAATCCAAGGAGTTTACTGAGGTAAATGACGCTGGATTTCACGTAGGACAACGCAGACGGGGGCGTTCGACGGAGGGCGCAGCAGGCGGGCGATTTTTTCACATGCTCTCAGTCCTGAGGCGCCAGCGGATCCACCGGCTCGCCGGGGACCACGTGCCGTTCGGCGAACCACTCTCCCAGATCGATCATCTTGCAGCGTTCGCTGCAGAACGGCCGCCACCGGTTCTGGCTGTCAAGGCGGCTTGCCTTGCTGCACTGAGGACAACGGCCGATACGGCTGGTCGCGCCACTCACAGGGCGCAGCACTGCATGTCGAAGGGGATGTCGGTCATTACCTGCTGGCTGCGGGCATTGATGTCGCGGGCGCTCATGAAGCGGATGCTGAAACGATGGCGGCTGGCACTGATCTCGGGGTAGACCGACACGCTCCGGGGCACATGCACCCGCAGCAGCTGGCAGGCGCCCGAAGGGTTGTGGATGTGCATGCCCCGCTGGGCCACCACCGACTCCGGCTCCCGGCTTTCGCGCAGCAGGCGCAGATACAGCAGGATGGCGTGCTCGAAAGGCCGCATGTCGGCAGACCACGCATCGAGGTCGCGTTCCAGTCCCTTGCGGGGTTGTGACAGCCAGTAATGCAGGGTGGGCAGATCGAAGCCGCAGGTACCGCCGGGGATGCCGTAGCGATTGGCGACGGTCGTCAGGAAGTCGTTTTCCCGCAGCAGGTTGCCGGCGAACTGGGTGGCCAGCTGTTGCATGCCGTTGACCGCTGCGGTGAGCTCGGTCAGCACCGACTGCAGTGATTCGGGGTCGATGCCGGGCCGTTGCGCCAGACGGGTCAGCGCGGCGTGCTGCTCGGTCAGCTCCTTGAGAATGTCGTTCTTCAGGTCCGAACGCGACAGTACCGACAGGATGTCGAGCAAAACGTGCAGGGAGGCACGGGCGCCGTACTCGGATTCGTCGCGGCGATGATGCCGGTACTGGCCGAAGAGAAACTCCAGGCGCAGAAAGACGCGCACCCGTTCGGTGAGCGGCTGTTCAAACACGACAGGGTTTTCGGCAACAGACACACGAACCCGGTTAATTGAATGCCGGCCGATTGTGAAGTGTGTCGCAGTTCATTTCAAACCGCCTTGCGGCGTGCTGCGCCTGCGTCGCACCAGCGTAAGTGCAGCATTTCGACCTGGGCCCGGGTCTGCTCCGGTGTGCCGCTGTTGTCGATCACATCATCGGCTGCCCGGAGTCGGGTTTCGCGATCGGTCTGGGCCGCCAGCATCTGCCGGGCCAGCGTCTCGCTGATACCGTCCCGGGACAGCAGCCGACGGACCTGTTCCGCCTCATCCACGTCCACCACCACAACGCGGTCCACCAGCGATCGGAACCGGCTTTCCAGCAGGATGGCAATCGACAGTACGCAGTAGGGCGCGGTCTGCGCTGCACGCCATGCCTGCATGCGTTCGCCGATGCGGGGGTGCAACAGGTCTTCGAGCTGCTTCCGGGCGTCGGCATCGGCGAACACCCGCTCCCGCATGCGGCGTCGGTCGAGCGTGCCCTCCGGCAGCAGCATGTCGGCCCCGAAGGTCTCCGCGATGGCGGCCAGTGCCGGCTCGCCGGGCGCCACCACATCGCGGGCGACCTGGTCGGCATCCAGCACCGGGGCGCCGAGATCCCGCAGCTGCGATTCCACCAGCGACTTGCCGCTGGCGACACCGCCGGTCAGGCCCAGCGTCAGCGGACTCACAATCCCACGCTGCGCAGATAGGCGCTGCTGATGGCATCACCCCAGATCAGGGCGATCCAGCCGGCGGCGGCGAGATAGGGACCAAACGGCAACTGCAGGTCGCGGCCGCGGTTACGCGCCAGGATCAGCCCGATGCCCACCACCGCCCCCACCACGGAGGACAGCAGGATGATCAACAGCAGGGGCTGCCAGCCGAGCCACGCGCCCAGTGCACCGAACAGCTTGAAATCGCCATAGCCCATGCCTTCCTTGCCGGTCAGCAGTTTGAAGCCCCAGAACACGGCCCACAGGCTCAGGTAGCCCGCGGCGGCGCCGATCACGGCGTCCTGTAGCGGCACCCAGACCGGTACCAGCGCCAGCAGCAGGCCCGCCCACAGCAGGGGCAGGGTGATGCTGTCCGGCAACAGCGTGGTGCGCGCATCGATGACCGCCAGTACCAGCAGCGTCCAGGTGAGCAGGAGGGCGGCGGCCAGTTGCGGGCCCCAGCCGAAATGCCAGGCACAGACGGCGGACAGCAGGCCACAGGCCAACTCGACCAGCGGGTATTGCGCTGAGATGGGCGCCTTGCAGTCCGCGCACCGGCCCCGCAGCCAGAGCCAGCCCAGTACCGGAATGTTGTGCCAGGGACGGATCCTGGCCTGACAATGCGGGCAAGTGGAGGGTGGTGAGGTCAGCGACAGCCGGGGCTCGTCGACCTCCGGCAATGCGAGGATGGCCCGGGCCTCGATGCGCCAGTCGCGCTCCATCATGGCGGGCAGGCGCAGCGACACCACATTGAGAAAGCTCCCCACCAACAGCCCCAGCAGCAGGGTGAGCAGGATGAGCAGGCCGGGGTGGCCGGCCAACAGGTCAAAGAGCGGCATCACCGGTGTGTCAGATGGCCTGACCCATCTTGAAGATCGGCAGATACATGGCCACCACCAGGCCGCCCACCAGGACGCCCAGCACGGACATGATGAAAGGCTCCATCAGCGCGGTGAGGCTGTCGACGAGGTTATCGACCTCGGCCTCGTAGAAGTCGGCGACTTTCGCGCACATGGCATCCAGCGAGCCGGATTCCTCGCCGATGGCCACCATCTGGGTCGCCATGTTGGGGAACATGCCGGACTGCTCCATGGTCAGCTGCAGCTGCTGGCCGGTTGCCACCTGATCGCGCATGGTCATGATCGCCTCGGTGTAGACCACATTGCCGGCAGCCTTGGCGACCGAGTCCATGGCCTCCACCAGCGGCACACCTGCCGCGAACATGGTGGACAGGGTGCGGGCAAAGCGCGCCACCGCCGACTTGTGCAGGATGTCGCCGACGATGGGAATCTTCAGCGATACGCGGTCCAGCAGGCGGCGGAATTTCTCGGAGCGTTTCTTCAGGGCGATGAAGCCGAAGATGAACACCGCGATGCCGATCACCAGGGTGATGCCATTGGCCTGCATCCATTTGGACAGGTTGATCACCATCTGGGTGAAGGCCGGCAGGTCGGCGCCGAAGCCCTGGAACAGATCCTGGAACTGCGGCACCACGAAGTAGAGCAGGATGCCGGTGACGATGAAGGCCACCACCAGCACGGCAATCGGGTAGGTCAGTGCCTTCTTCACCTTCTTCTTGAGGGCTTCGGTTTTTTCCTTGTAGGTGGCGATCTTGTCGAGCAGGGTCTCGAGGGCGCCGGACTTTTCGCCCGCATCGACCAGGTTCACAAACAGGTCATCGAAGTGCAGCGGGTACTTGCCCAGAGCCTCGGCGAACGAGGCGCCGCCCTCGATGTGGGTCTTGATGCCCATCACCATTTCGCCCATGGCGGGCTTGTCATGGCCGCGGCCGATGATCTCCAGCGCCTGCACCAGCGGCACGCCGGAGGCCAGCATGGTGGCCATCTGGCGGCTGAATATCGCGATATCGCCGGACTCGATGGTGCCCTTGCCCTTGGCGAACAGCGTGGACGCCTTGCGCACCGCGATGGGGTTGATGCCCTGTTTGCGCAGGGCCAACTTGATGAAGTCGGCGTTGGGGCCGATCGACTGCCCCTTGATGCGATTGCCCTTCTTGTCCACCCCTTCCCATTTGAAGGGGTACTCCTTCACTGCGGCTGTGGCGGTTGCCATGGTCGTGTATCCCGGTGATCAGCGCTTCCCTGGCCGCAGTGTAGAGCGCACGGCCCGGGTCGTCAGTCCCCAACGGTACAGGCGTTGGCCTGTACCAGATCAATGACGCCGTCCCGCACTTTTTTCAGCGCGGCCTGGCGGAGGTCCTTGATGCCCTCTTCGCGGGCCTGTTCGGCGATGTCGCGGGCGTTGCCACCCTCCATGATGATGCGGCCCATGGCATCACTGAATGGCATCACCTGATAGATCCCGGTGCGGCCCTTGTAGCCGCCGTCGCACTGGTCACAGCCAACGGCTTCGTGGGGCGTGAAATCGGGTGAGTCGATTTCGGCTTCGCTGAAGCCCTGCTTGATCAGCTCCGGGCGCGGGATGTTGGCCGGGCGCTTGCAGTGCTTGCACAGCCGGCGCGCCAGTCGCTGCGCGATGATCAGCGTCAGGGTCGAGGCCAGGTTGTAGGCCGGGACACCCATGTTCATCAGGCGCACGATGGTCTGCGGCGCATCATTGGTGTGCAGGGTGGACAACACAAGGTGGCCGGTCTGGGCGGCCTTGATGGCGATCTCGGCGGTTTCGAGGTCGCGGATCTCCCCCACCATGATGACGTCCGGATCCTGACGCAGGAAGGCCTTCAAGGCAGCGGCGAAGGTCAGCCCCTGCTTCGGATTGACGTTGACCTGGTTGACGCCGGGCAGGTTGATTTCCGCCGGGTCTTCCGCCGTCGAGATGTTGATGTCCTCGGTATTGAGGATGTTGAGGCCGGTGTACAACGACACCGTTTTGCCCGAGCCGGTGGGACCGGTCACCAGGATCATGCCCTGCGGCTGCTGCAGGGCACGAAGGTAGGCGTCCTTCTGCTCGGCTTCGTAGCCCAGCGCGTCGATCCCCAGCTGTGCCGACGAGGGGTCGAGAATACGGGCGCAGATCTTTTCGCCGAACAGGGTCGGGCAGGTCGACACACGAAAGTCGATGGCCTTGGTCTTCGACAGGTTCAGCTTGATACGGCCATCCTGCGGCACCCGGCGCTCCGCAAGATCCATGCGGCTCATCACCTTGATGCGGGCCGCCAGGCGATGGCCCTGACTGACCGGCGGCTGCGCAATGGTCTTGAGTTCGCCGTCCTTTCGATAACGGATGCGATAGAACTTTTCGTAGGGCTCGAAATGGATATCCGAGGCGCCCTGGTTGATGGCATCCACCATCACCTTGTTGACGAAGCGCACGATCGGCGCGTCGTCCGCGCTGTCGCGGGAGACATCATTGCCCACCATGGCCGCTTCATCATCGTCGGCCACCTCCAGGTTTTCGAGGTCGCCGTCGGCCACCGACATATCGGCCTGTTGCAGCAGGGTCAGTGCCTGCTCCAGCGCGCGCGCCAGCTTGTCCTCTTCCACCAGGACCGCTTCGGTGGCATGGCCGGTGGCGAACTTGATGTCGTCCAGCGCCTGCACGTTCATCGGATCGGAGACCGCGATGAACATCTTCTTGCCACGGGCATAGATGGGCAGGGCGTGGGCCTTGCGCAACACCTTGTCGGTCAACTGCTGGACCAGCGAGCGATCCATCTCGACCGCCGAAAGGTCCATCAGCGGCACCCCGAACTCCAGGCTGGCCGCCTCTGCAACGGCCGAGGCGCTGACCAGCTTGCTCTCGACCACCACCGAGACGAAGGGGCGCTGTTCTTTCAGGGCCTTCTGCTGCAGATCGCGGGCCTGCACATCGGACAGCAGCTGGTCGGCCGCGAGGCGGCGCGCCAGGCCCCCGAGAAAGCCGGTTGCCGATGTCTGAGTGCTGATGGCCAAGCGCAGACCCTATTTCTTGAACGAATGTCCGATAGTCGGTTGTCGCGGTCAGCGGCGTCAAGCGCCGCCGATATCAGGCATTTCCTGCCCGCTGAGCGTCGAGCCAGACCCCCAGACCCTGGGCATTGAGCTCCATGTCCAGGGCCAGCAATGTCCGGCTGGTGGCTTCGTCCACCGGGCTGCCGTGTGCCTTGAGCTGCTCCAACGTCAGTTGCGTCAGCGCGTCCCGCAGGCGGGTGTGACGGTTGTCGACATCCGCCAGTTCGCGGGCGAGGGCCTGATAGCGTCGCAAGCCCTGCCGCAGGGTTTCCGCCAATGCGGGAACCGGACTCACGGCACCGTAGTGGGTCAGGTACATGCGCTTGGGCTCGGCGGCCAGCAACCGGTCCAGCGTGTGCTGCCAGGCTTCGGGTTCGAACTGCACCGGGGTGGTGGTGGGGAACAGGAAGGGCCCCTTCGCGGAGTCGAACTCGCGGTAGGACAGGCCAAAGGTGTCGCCGGTGAAAAACCCCTGGCTGACCGGGTCGAAGATGCAGAAATGGTGGCGCGCATGCCCGGGGCTGTCGAAGAAGCGCAGCACGCCATCGCCCAGACGCACTTCGTGGCCGTCAGCGGCCTCGATCACCCGCGCCGCCGGGACGCCCCGGATTTCCCCGTACTGCGCCTGGACCACGGCCTCGCCGTAGACGGCCGTGGCGCCGGCGATCAGCTTGGCGGGGTCGATCATGTGGCGTGCGCCGCGGGGGTGCACCACCAACTGGGCCTCCGGCAGTGCGCCCATCAGGGTCCCGACTCCGCCGGCGTGATCCAGGTGGACATGGGTGGGGATGACATACCGTACCTGGTCGGCGCGGATTCCCCGAGCGGACAGCAAGGCCAGCAGGCCCGGCACGCCATGGCTGGTTCCGGCTTCGATGAAGGCGTACTCCCCCTGCCGCGCCAGCAGGTAGCAGCAGGCCATGCCCGGGCGTCCCTGCAGCGTATCGATACAGGTGATGCCGTGGCCAAGGTCGGTGTTGGGGGGCAGTTCGCGTGCAGTCATGTCCGGTCCTGTCAGTTCGAAGAGGCCGTGCCCGGCGTGTCGAGCAGTCGCAACAGAGCGTCGCCCAACACCGTGCGGCGCCAGCCCTGCAGCAGCGTGAGATTCGCCTCCGGCCCCTGCCGGACCAGCGTTTCGAGTTCCGCACGGGGGGCCAGAAACCCCGGGGGCAGATTCAGCCGCTCGGCGCAGGCGCGAACCTCCGCCTGCAGGGCACGGAATCGCGCCTTGTCATCGCCGGCCAGTTCCTCGGGCATCCACACCTGCGGTCCGGGCGCCTCGGCCAGAACCTTCAGCAGCGCCTTGCCATGGCGTTCCAGTGTGCGGGGGGGTAGGCAGCCCAGCTTCTCCAATGCCTCCAGCGTCGTCGGCTGGCGCTCCGCCAGCGGGTACAGCGCGGCATCGTCGAGGATCCATTTGCGGGGACGATTGCGATCCTGCGCCTGGCGTTCGCGCCAGGCGGCAAGGGCCACCGCGCGGCTCTGACTGGCAGCATCGAGGCGGCCCAGGCCCTTGAGTCGGCGCCAGGCATCCTCGGGGCGGACAGCGTAGCGGTGCACATCGGTGAGCCGCTGGCAGTCCTCCGCCAGCCAGTCCAGCCGCCCGGCATCGGCCACCTGCTGCTGCAGCGCCGGGTACAGCGTGGCGAGATGGCGCACGTCGTCTGCAGCGTAGGCAATCTCGGCGTCGCTCAAGGGTCGCCGGGACCAGTCGGTGCGGGCGAGCCGTTTGTCGATGACCACGCCCAGGCTGCGCTCCACTAGCCCGGCGTAGCCGATCTGGTCCCCCATGCCCATCAGCGTGGCGGCGATCTGGGTGTCGAACACCGGCGTGGGCGCGCTGCCGGTGTGCTCCACCACGATCTCGAAATCCTGACTGCTGGCATGCAACACCTTGAGAACGTTGAGATCGGCCAGCACCGCCCACAGTGGGGCGAGGTCCTCCAGCGCCAGCGTGTCGATGCAGGCATTGGTTTTGCCATCCCCCACCTGCACCAGGCACAGGCGCGCCCGATAGGTCTCCACCCGGACGAACTCGGTATCCACCGTGATCCAGGGGCGTGCGCGCCAGCCGGCGCAGGCCTCGGCGAGCTGGGTGGGCGTGTCGATCCAGACGGTGTTCATCAATCCAGGGGGGCTGAAAGGGGCGGGTAGAATAGCCTGACCATACCCAATCCCCTCCGAGATGATTGCCCAGGCCCTGTCCACCACGCTCAAGATCATCCTGTTTCGTGCAGGTCCGCAGGACTTCCCGTTCCTGCCGCAATGGACCCGTACGATCTGCGTGATCGGCGCCACGCCGGTGTTTTTCGTCTACGCCCTGGCCCTGTCCCCCACGCTCGCGCTGATCATGGCCAGCGCCACGGTGGTGGGGGTGGCGCTGGCCACCCGCATGATCCTTCGGGTGCGCAGCCTTGAGGCGCGGTTCACCCAGACCTTCCAGACCCTGCTCTGCACCAGTGCGGTGCTGACCGCCCTGATGGCGATACCGTTTTCCCAGGTGGCGCCACAGCTGGTCGAGCTGGCCTCCGACCCCGAGGCGATGGCCGCCGGCGCGCAGCCGGACCTGCCCGGTGGGCCGGTACTGCTGATGAACCTGCTCAACATCTGGAATTTTCTGGTGACCGCGCACGTGTTCCGGCAGGCCACCAACAGCGGCATGGCGATGGGGCTGGTCTGGGCGTTTGCCGCGGCGGCGGTGATGCTGGCCTGTGTCCTGTTGTTCGGCAGCCTGCTGGGAGCGCTGGTGGTGGGCGGGGCCTGACATGCACCTCCATATCCTCGGGATCTGCGGCACCTTCATGGCCGGGATTGCCGCCATCGCCCGGGAGGCCGGACACACCGTCACAGGCTCGGATGCCAATGCCTGGCCGCCGATGTCCACCCAGCTGGAGGCCCTGGGAATCACCGTGATGTCCGGGTACGACCCGGCCCATCTCGATCCTGCGCCCGACATCGTGGTGGTCGGCAACGTGGTCAGCCGTGGCAACCCGGCAATGGAGGCGGTGCTGGACCGTGGCCTGCCCTATGTCAGCGGGCCGCAATGGCTGGCCGAGAACGTACTGCGGTGGCGGCATGTGCTGGCGGTGGCCGGCACGCACGGCAAGACCACCACCACCGCTTTGCTGGCGTGGCTGCTGGAGCATGCCGGCCTGCAGCCCGGCTTTCTGGTGGGCGGGGTACCGCTCAATTTCGGGTTGTCCGCGCGGCTGGGTTCGGGCGACTGCTTCGTGATCGAAGCCGATGAATACGACACCGCTTTCTTCGACAAGCGCAGCAAGTTCGTCCATTACCGGCCGCGCACCTGCATTCTCAACAATCTCGAATACGACCACGCCGACATCTTTCCCGACCTCGCCGCCATCGAGCGCCAGTTTCATCATCTGGTGCGGACCGTGCCCGGCCAGGGCCGATTGATCGTCAACGGTGCCGAGCCGGCGCTGGCGCGGGTGTTGGAGCAGGGCTGCTGGACGCCGGTGGACTGGTTCAACGACGAGCGGGGCTGGCGTGCCGAGTCACGGCCCGGGGGCTTCGCCCTGCAACGGTGTGGTGTGGCCCAGGGCGAGTGGCGGACGCCGCTCCCGGGCGCTCACAACCGCGCCAACACCCTTGCCGCCATTGCCGCCGCCCAGGCCCTGGATGTGCCGCTGCCGGTGCTGGCGGAAGGGCTGGCCGGGTTCCGCAGCGTGCGCCGCCGGCTGGAGTTGCGAGGGGAAGCGGACGGCGTGCGGGTCTACGACGACTTCGCCCATCATCCCACCGCCATCGAGCTGACCGTGCAGGCGCTGCGCGAGCATGACCACGGGCGCGTGCTGGCGGTGCTGGAGCCGCGTTCCAACAGCATGCGCATCGGCAGCCATGCTGCGCAGCTGGCACCGGCCCTGGCCGCTGCCGACCATTGCTACGTGCTGGCGCGTCCTGACCTCCAGTGGGATGCCCGCGCCACCTTTGCCGCGCTGCGTCCGCCGCTGACCCTCGGGGACTCGGTCGATGCATTGGTCGAGGCGTTGAGTGCCGATGCCCGGCCCGGTGATCGCGTGCTGGTGATGTCCAATGGCGACTTCGGCGACATCCATGCCCGGTTGCTGGCACGCCTGAAGGCGCGTTGAGCCCGGTGCTACCCTGATCCATCGTTTTCATCCTGAAGGACCCATGGCCCTCACGCCCGAAGCGCTCAACCGCGCCGCACAATTCGTACTCGATCAAGCCCGCACAGGGGGCGCCACCGCGGCAGAGGCCCAGGTGGGCACCTCACGCGGGTATTCGGTATCGGTGCGGCAACAGGCGGTGGAGAGTCTGGAGTTCCAGCATGACCGCGAGATGGGTGTCACCGTGTACATCGGTCAGCGCAAGGGGTCGGCCAGTACCGGGGACCTCTCCGACGACGGCCTGCGCCGTGCGGTGAGTGCGGCGCTGGACATCGCGCGGGTGACCGGCGAGGACCCCTGCAACGGCCTGGCCGATGCCGACCGCCTGGCAACCCGCTTCCCCGATCTCGACCTCGACCATCCCTGGGATCTCACCCCGCCACAGGCCATTGAGCGGGCGCTCGCAACCGAGGCGGCAGCGATGGCGGTGGATGCACGCATTCGCCAGAGTGAAGGCGCGGCCCTGTCGACCCACCGCAGCGTCGCCCTGTACGCCAACAGTCACGGTTTTTCGGGGCTGCGCGAGAGCACCTCGCACGGGCTCAACTGCGCGGTCGTCGCCGTCGACGGCGACGACATGCAGCGTGACTACTGGTACACGCACCACCGCCGCGCCGATCAGCTGGAGGCGCCCGACGCGGTGGGCCGGGAGGCGGGGCAGCGGGCGTTGCGCCGGCTGGGTGCGCGCAAGCTGACCACCCGCAGCGCCCCGGTGCTGTTTCCGCCGGAGCTGGCCCGCGGTCTGTTCGGGGCCTTCGTCGGCGCCATCTCCGGTGGCGCACTCTACCGCCGGGCCAGTTTTCTGCTCGACGCCATGGACCAGCCCGTGTTTCCCGCTGGGATCGACCTGTTGCAGCGTCCGTTCCTGCCCGGCGCAGCCGGCAGCAGTGCCTTCGACAGCGAAGGGGTGGCCACCGAGGACCGCACGCTGGTCGAAAAAGGCGTGTTGAAGGGATGGCTGCTTGGCAGCTACTCGGCGCGGCGGCTGGGGCTGCACAGTACCGGCAATGCCGGGGGCGTATTCAACCTGCTGGTGGAGGGCGAGCGCGAACCGTTTGATGCGCTCGTCAAGCGCATGGGGACCGGCCTGCTGGTCAGCGAACTGCTGGGCCACGGTGTCAACGGCGTCACCGGCGACTACTCGCGCGGTGCCGCCGGGTATTGGGTCGAGAACGGCGAGCTGGCCTATCCGGTGGATGAACTGACCATCGCCGGCAACCTGCGCGACATGTTCCACCGCATCGTGGGCCTGGGGGATGACCTGCGACCCTACGCCAGCATCCGCACCGGATCGGTATTGATCGACGGCCTGACGCTGGCGGCTACCTAGCCAGCGCGAACCCCAGGCCAAGCCGGGTGATCGACCGGTCATAGTCGATCAGGCTCTCGCCGTAGCCGTGGAACAGATGGATCATGTAGAACACGTAGCCGTCGGATGACGGCCAGGTGTAGTCCAGTGTGATCGCGCCCTTGCCGGTCGACGGATTGCCACGCAGCATCAGGTGCGCCAGCCCACCGTTGTCCAGTTGGCGCTGCACATGGGCCTCGCCATACCCCATGTAGCGATGAATCAGCGGGTTGTCATCGCCCTTGGGGTCGTCGGGTGTTTTCTTGCGATCTTCCGGCAGGCGGTACCAGAACTTGAGGTAGCGCAGCGTCTGGCCCTTGGCCTGAAAAGGTGCGATGTAGATGCGGTTCCAGCTGCGGGACATCGGCACATCCTGCCCGTTGGACTCGTGCTCGATGCCGAAATCCGCGCCCCAGTGATGCCAGCGCTCGGGGTCCGGGGTCCAGCGGTAGAACAGTTCCGGGTTGTAATTGGTTTCCCGGAAGGGCCGCGAGCGGTCCTCGTCGTAGACCTGCCAGAACGATTTCTGGGTGTAGCCGAAGTACCAGGGCGACGCGAACAGTTTCTGCTTGGCGCTGATCTGGAAGATCACCTCGGTATCCAGACCCCGCACGTTCGGGCTGTATGCCACCGGCAGCAGGTACAGCGGCTTGTGCGTGGACAGCCCGCGCGCCACCGAGATGATGGAGTAACTGTCGGTGGACTGGCGGCGAAAGCTGAACAGCCCCTCGTCATTGACGGTTTCGCGTGCCTCACGGTCGCTCATGTCGGCGCCGGCATCGGGGTGCACCGCACGCGGGGCCGGGTTGGCCGCCGGCGGATCGGCCAGTAGCGACTGCGGGCCGGGCGGCTGCGGGGAGGGGGACGGGGCGTCCTGGGCCCGCACAATGCCGGTGGCGAGGAACAGCAGGACGGTGACGGTACGGATCGGGGCCATGGGATTTCGGTCAGTGCAGTGCCAGCGTCAGGGCATCCACGTAGGGGCGCATCACGCGTTCCACCCGGCACAGCGCGGCGTAATACCACAGCGTATCGAGTTGCACGCGACGCTGGTTGATCGCCGCGCGCAGCGCATCGACCGCGATGTGCGGGCCGATCTTGTTGCGGAACTTGAACAGGTCGGCCAGCGTTTTCTCCAGCCCGTAGACCGCCAGCTCGACGTGCTCGACCACGTGGTGCTCCACCCCTTCCTCGAAGGCGGCGCCGCCGAGACGTGCCACCCGCACCTCCGGGTGATCAAGCCTTGGCCGGGCGGCACGGCGCTCGATGGCCACGTACACCACGTTGGGGTCGGCCTCGCCGATACCGTGGAACGCCAGCGCGGACTGCAGGCAGATCACGCCATTAGGGACGGCGCGTCCCACCACGGCCAGCGCCAGCCGGGCGTTCATGCGCACCTGTGCCGGGACATAGGAGCCCCTGCCCACCTTCTTGATCAGCCCCTTGTCACACAGACGGCGTAGATATTCCGCCTGGATGCCGAACGGCACGAGATCCTTGGGACGCAACACGCCGAGCGACTGGGCCAGCCGCAGGATCTGCTCGGATTTGTTGAGTTCGTCCATTCAGCGACGGACCGGATGAAGGCCCGCAGGTCTCGAAGGGGTGTAATCATTTAAGGACAATGGTTCACGGAATGCAAGACTTTTTAACTAATGTCCTACTTTAGGCTTGTATTCCAAGTGGCTGGAATAGAAGTATTAATCTGAGGCGCGCCTCGCAAAGCCTGCCGTCGTGCTCCGGCCGATGCCGCCCTGCGGTATTCTGGTGAACACAGTCCGGGGACCAAGCTGCGGTGACCCAACATTTTCTGGTGGCAATGATGGCGCTCGGCATGGCCTTCGCTTTCTGGTCGGCCGACCGTCGGGCCGCGACCAGTCAGGCGCTCGCGGTGTCGCTGGGGGCTTTGGGTGCCGCCATCCTGTTCCAGATCGGCATCTCGGAAGCCGGTAGCCAGATCGCCATGGTGCGCTGGTCGCGGTGGTCGGCTTTGGCGGAGGCGGTGGCCATGGCTGCCCTGCTGGAGTGGCTGCTACGGGTGCGCCAGACCTTGCCGGCGGCACCCGGCGTCAACACCCGTGCGGGGGATCGCAGCCTTCGAGTGGGGCAGGGGGCGGTGGCGCTCTACCTGCTGTTGTCGCTGCTGCTGCCCGAACTGCGCGTGTCCGACTTTCTCCAGGCGCTGGAAACCTTTGGTGGCGCCGGCTTCCTGCTGCGACCGGGCTTCTGGCTGTTTGCCCTGCCCATGCAGTTTGCCGCGTTGGCCGCCATCGCCAGCATCCTGCTGTTGCTCAACCGGCGTCCGGACCGCGCCGAGCGCATCCGCGTGATCGCCATGGCCGTGGCCGTGCCCATCTTCATGATCGGCTTTGTGCTGCCGCACGACTGGGCCGCCGTCAGCACCGTAGTGGGCGAAGTGGTGGTGATGGTCGGCGCGGTCCACTACCACGTCCTGCAGGGGCAGCGGGGGCAGTTCATGAGCCGATTCCTGTCCCCGCAGGTGGCCAAGCTGGTGTCGGAACGGGGCATGAAGCAGGCCATGCAGGAGAACCTGCTGGAAATCAGCGTGGTGTGTTGCGACCTGCGCGGATTCACCGCCTTCGCCGCCGCTCATGAGTCGAGCGAGGTGCTGCGGGTGCTGCGCGAGTACTACGACGAAGTGGGCGAAGTGGTCGGCCGTTTCGGCGGCACCATCAAGGATTTTGCCGGTGACGGCATTCTCATTCTGGTGGGCGCTCCCATTCCGGTGGAACATCACGCGCGTTGTGCGCTGGAAATGGCCCGTCGCATCCGACACCTCGGCCTCGCCCTGACGCGCCGCTGGAGTACCGAACACCATCCGTTGGGCATTGGTGTGGGCGTGGCCACCGGCGTGGTGACCGTCGGTGTCATTGGCTCCGCCTCCCGGCTGGAATACACCGCCGTGGGCGCCACCGTGAACCTTGCCTCACGACTGTGTGGCGAGGCCCGTAACGGCGAAATCCTGATCGATCGTCGCACCGTCGCGCTGGCGGGCGAGGACGGCCTGCAGACGCGCCCCCCCATTGCCGTCAAGGGCCTGGCGGAGCCAGTGAGTCATTTCGCCCTGTTTCCCGAGGCACCGGTGGCTCCTTCGGGGCCGTGACTTGTGACTCGTGAGGGGGGTTGGTAGAAGCAGAAGCGGTTGCCGTTGCTGTTACCCATCACCCATCACGGCCTTCTGGGGTATGGTGCCGCCCCATGCCCGCACTTTCCCGCCAATGGACGCTGCTGCTCGCCAGCACGCTCACCGTCATGGCGGGCGCCACCCTGTCGCCCGCACTCCCGGCACTCGAAACGGTGTTTGTCGATACGCCGCATGCCGATCTCCTCACCCGCCTTGTGCTGACCCTGCCCGCCCTGTTCATCGTGCTCGCCGCACCGCTGGCGGGGCGTCTGGTCGACCGGGTGGGGCGCGTGCGGATATTGGTGTACTCGGCGTGGTTGTACGTGATTGCCGGCGCCTCCGGCGCCGTTCTCAACAGTCTTGAAAGCATCCTCATCGGGCGTGCCCTGCTGGGCGTGGCCGTCGGTGGGCTGATGACCGCGGTCACCACACTGATCTCGGACTACTTCGACGGCAATGAGCGGGCGCGTGTGCTGGGCCGCCAGGGCGCCTTCATGAGCCTGGGCGGCGTGTTCTTCCTGCTGGCGGGCGGCATGGCCGCCGACCTGCACTGGCGCGCCTCGTTTCTGGTGTATCTGGTGCCGGTGCTGTTGCTGCCTTCCATCCTGCGACTGGAGGAGCCCCCCCGGCAGGGTGAGTTGCAGACCGCCGTTGCCTCCGAAGTGCCGCGGATCCGAATCTCGGTGATCTACGCCGCCGCGCTGATGGGCATGCTCATCTTCTACATCATCCCGGTGCAGTTGCCCTATCACCTGGTGAACCTGACCGGCAGCAGCAGCACCGCCACCGGCCTCGCCATCGCGGTCGGCAACGTGTGCGGCGGCATCTCCGGCCTGCTGTTTCCGCGGGTGCGGGAGCGACTGCCGCCGGTGGCAATCGTTTCGGTCATCTACGCTCTGATGGCCATGGGTTACGCCATCGTCGGCCTGGCCGGCAGTTACTCGCAGGTACTGGTCGGCCTGGCCATCTCGGGTCTGGGTTTGGGGATGACGGTTCCCAACGCGACCACCTGGCTGAGCAGTTTCACCCCCCCCGACCGGCGGGGGCAGCTCATTGGGGGGCTGACGGCGGCGGTGTTCGTCGGCCAGTTCCTGTCCCCCATCGTGGTGCAACCGCTGATCGAGATCGGCGGCCCCGCGCTGGCGTTCGAAGGTGCCGCGCTGTTGCTGGCCGTGCTGTCGGTCGTCGCCTTCGTGATGCGGCATCGCGGTGGCCCGACGCCGGTCGTGGATGCCCGTTCCAGTCAGACATGACGGCAGGCCTTCAGGAAACGTCATCCCGGCCCTGAGCCGGAATCCAGCTGCAACGGTGGCGGTGTGGATGCCCGATCGAGTCGGGCATGACGAGAGATGGATAGGAAACGTCATCCCGGCCCTGAGCCGGGATCCAGCTGCAACGGTGGCGGTGTGGATGCCCGATCGAGTCGGGCATGACGAGAGATGGATAGGAAACGTCATCCCGACCCTGAGCCAGGATCCAGCTGCATCGGTGGTGTGGATGCCCGATCAAGTCGGGCATGACGAGAGATGGATAGGAAACGTCATCCCGGCCTTGAGCCGGGATCCAGCTACGACGGTCGGGGCCTGGATGCCCGATCAAGTCGGGCATGACGGGACGTCATCGGCACCTAGAAATACCGTTCCACCGTCAAACTCACCATGTCTTCATCATCAAGGAAGCCGGTCAGTGAATCGCCGGGCACCTGTTCGAAGTGCCGTGCCTTGAGGGCCGCACGCCAGTTGGCGCCGATACGGCGGCTGGCCTCGATCTGCACCAGGTGGTCCTTGCCGCTGTCGCGGTCGAAGAAAAAGCCGGCCAGCAACTGCGACGACGCGACGTCGTTGAAGCCAACGCGCAAGCCCAGGAAAAGGTCGTCGTCCGAGCGGGCGCTGAGCAGGGTTTCCTGCTCGTCGTAAAGGTACTCGAACAGGCCACCGACATCCCAGCCGCGGCCGGCGAAGTCGGAGAAGGTGTATTCAAAGCCGGCCACGGCGGCAACGCTGTTATCGCCGCCCTGTTCGCGCAGCACCGCTTCCAGTTTCCAGGCCCAGCCGCCTCGGATGTACTGGGCGTCCACGCCGACCTGCCGCAGGCGGGCATAGTCGGGCACCAGCACCAGATTGGCCAGCACTTCGGGCATCACCGTTTCCAGGTAGGCCTGCTCCAGCTCGGTGTCGCTGGGGGCGAGGCCAAGAATCTGCAGCAGGTCGATCACCCGGTCACGAAGCGGTTGCGAGGGCGGGGCGATGGCGGCTTCCAGGTCGCAATTGGGGCCGTACATCGTGTCGTTGAAATCACTGCCCTGGGCCAGGCAGGGCAGCATGTCGGGCTCGCGGGCGGTGCCGTCGAACACGTGCAGATTGAAATCCAGGCCGCCGCTGCGGGTGCGCCAGCGGATGGCGTAGTCCACATGCTCCTGCCCGTCGTCCGATTCATAACGTGCCGACGCCGTGTCCACCGGGAGGGGAATGCGCGGGTGGCCATCGGGGCCGGGGAAGGTGCGTGCCCGCTGGTAGGGCATGATGAAAAAGTCGAAGTTGCCGATGTCGCGGATCAGGGTCAGCGTCAGCATCGGCTGGCCCAGTTTCTGCTCGGCGTCGAGGTCCTCCACCAGGTCGGACTGGTTGATGATGTCCACCAGATGGCGCGATTCCGTCACGCCCCAGTACACCCGCCGCAGCCCCACGCTGGCCTCCCAGTCGCGGGCGATGTGCTGGTAGTACAGGCTGCGCACATCGCCATGGCTGCGGCGATCATCCTGGCTGTCGTGGCGATAGAAGAACTCGGCCTCGATGCGGTCGCGGCGGCGGTTCCAGTCGTGGAACAGCCGCGGCTGCGCCGCCAGGGACCACGACGTGCCGTCGTCATCCTGGTGATAGAAGTGCCGTGCCTCCGCCGCCAGCAGCAGGTCGGCGTCCCAGGCCGTGGCGGTCAGCGGGGCAAGGGCGAGGCAGAAGGCGAGGAGCGATCTCGATCGAACCATAGCAAGAGAGCCGGTAACAGAAGGAAGTCGGCCACCAGGGCCATCACGATCACGATGGTCGCGAGCATGCCGAGGTGGGCGGTCAGCAGAAAACTGGAGAGCGACAGACAGCCGAAGCCGGCGGTGAGCGCCACCGTGGTGATCCACAGCGCGGCACCGACATCGCGGTAGGCGTGGCGCACCGCATCGGGGGGTGTCATGCCCTGCTGGCGGCCCTGGTTGTAGCGGGCGAGAAAATGGATGGTGTCGTCCACCACGATGCCGAGCGTGAGGCTCACCACCACCGACAGGCTCATACCCACCTGTCCCACCAGCAGCCCCCACAGGCCAAAGCCCGCCAGCATCGGCGCAAAGTTGGGAATGAGGCTGATGCCGCCCACCCGCCAGGAGCGGAACGCGAGAATGAAGATGGCCGACACCAATGCGAAGGTCACCAGGTTGCCCGACACCATGCTCTCGAAATTGCGCCGCGCAATACGCGCGAACAGCACTGGCACCCCGGTGCCCACCGCATGCATGCCCGGCGGCCAGTGATCATCCATCCACTGCTGCGCCCGCAGGTCCAGCGCGCGGATCTCGTCGTTGGTCATGTTGTTGAGACCCAGCGTCAGCCGCGTCATCGACTTGTCGTGATTCACCAGCGACGACACATCCTCACCCGCCGGCAGCGAAATCTCGAACAGCAGCAGGTACTGCGCCGCCAGCTCGCGTGATTCGGGCAGGCGGTACCAGTCCGGGTCGTCGCCATGCATGACCTGATTCAGCCGCTTCATCAGATCGTTGAGGTTGGAGACCTTGCGCACCCCCGGCTGTTCCCGCAACCACTCGGAAAACGCCTCCAGATGCTGCAGGTAGTCCGGCTCGTTGACCCCGCCCGGACCGGCCGGTGCCGGCACCCCGTATTCCAGGTACTGGACACCCATCAGATGCTGCGACACGAACTCCGTGTCCTGTCGGAAGCGCAGCTCCTTGCCGAAGAAGCGCACATAGTCATCGCCGAAGTGATTGAGCGGAATCGCGGACACCAAGCCGATCACCACCGCCATGCCGCCCCAGCGCAAGGGCCGCTGATGGCGGATCACCCACTCCGCGAAGCGGCTGAGGTCCAGCGTGCGCAGCGTGCGTCCCGCCGGGCGGGTGATGAGCAGCCAGCAGGGCAGAAACACCATCGCGTACACCCAGGCCGCCACCACGCCAATCGCCACCAGGTTGCCCAGGTCGCGGAACGGTGGTGAGTCGTTGGTGTTGAAGCTGAGAAAGCCGATCACCGTCGTCAGCGTAGTGAGGAACACCCCCAGGGCGTTGACCCGCAGCGCGTTCTGCACCGCCGCCACGGCATCCGCACCCTGCTGGCGGGTCTTGAAGTAGGTGGTCAGCACATGCACGCAGTCCGAGATCGACAGCGTGAGGATGATCAGCGGTGCCGCCATCGATGCCGTGGTCAACCGCATGCCCAGATGCCCGCCCAGCCCCAGTGCCGTCAGCGTGGCCATGCCCACCACCGCCATCGTGATCAGCGTGGGATTGGGCCCGCGCAGCGACAGCCACAACAGCAGCACCATGGCGCCGAAGGCCACCGGAAACAGGTGGAACTGGTCATACACCGCCGCATCCGCCATCGCCTGATTGAACGGCAACGAGCCGATCATGTAGGTCTTCAGCGCAGGGTTGTCCGCCTCGAACTGCGCTGCCAGCGCCCGCGTGGCGTGATTGACCTCGGCAATCTCCCGTCCAGGGTCGCGGTGCGGCAGCTGGAAGTAGCCCACCACGCCGGTGACATCCCCCGAGGCGCCGATAAGCCCGTGCAGAATGCGCGGCTCATTGAGGGCCTCCCCCTGCAGTGCGGCCAGATCCAGGCCGCCCAGATCCCCTTCCGGAATCAGCGGTTCGGAGCGGATGAAATCCTCATCCGCCCGGGGCGTGTAGAAATTGGTGATGCTGGCCGCGCCATTGGCGTAGGGCAGGTTCTTCACCGCTTCGGTCAGCCCGCGCAGCGCCTCCAGGTGCGCCCGGGTGAACAACTGCCCCTCGGGTGCTGCCACCGCCAGCACCAGGGTGTCGCGACTGCCGAACTGGCGGTCCAGCTCACGCTGCGCCTGCAGCTCGGGGTTCTCGTCACTGAAGTACTCCTGATAGTCCGTGGAGAACCCCAGCCCGCCCAAGCCCGTCATCGCCGCCAGCGTGATGGCGATGCAGATCAGTGCCCACAGCCAGGGCGCCCGGTGCAACCAGGAGAGGTAGCGGGTCATGAAGAGATTCGCGATGGGGGCCGCAATGGCATTGGGCATCCTTGCCGGATTGAACGCGCGGCCCATCCTACCCGGAACCACGCCACCCGCCTTGGCCCTAGCGACAGTCGCGGGTCCGCTGGGTAGGAACCGTCATCCCGGCCTTGAGCCGGGATCCATCTACGACGGTGGGCGCGTGGATGCCCGATCAAGTCGGGCATGACCTGGGCTTGGAAGGGGCCGTCATCCCGCCCTTGAGGCGGGATCCATCTACGACGGTGGGCGCGTGGATGCCCGATCAAGTCGGGCATGACGTGGGCTTGGAAGGGACCGTCATCCCGGCCTTGAGCCGGGATCCAGCTGCGACGGTGGACGTCTGGATGCCCGATCAAGTCGGGCATGACGCGGGCTTGGAAGGGGCCGTCATCCCGCCCTTGAGGCGGGATCCAGCTGCGACGGTGGGCATCTGGATGCCCGATCAAGTCGGGCATGACGTGGGCTTGGAAGGGGCCGTCATCCCGGCCTTGAGCCGGGATCCAGCTGCGACGGTGGACGTCTGGATGCCCGATCAAGTCGGGCATGACCTGGGCTTGGGAGGGACCGTCATCCCGGCCTTGAGCCGGGATCCAGCTACGACGGTGGGCATCTGGATGCCCGATCACGTCGGGCATGACGGTGCCAGAAGGCGCCACCCCGGCCGCCACCACCTTGCCCATTTCCCTCCCGATTGCGTCTTAACGCTTTGATACGGCACTACGCCCCCGCGCGGTTGCCCGGCCTGCGGGCGGGGGCGTAGCCTGCCTCCGCAGCCGCGGATCATGGAGGAGACCGAGATGAAGCCACCGGGGCCGATGGATGCCGCATTGGGCCATACCGGCCTGGGGGCGGATGATGCCGCCCACTGGGATGGCATCGTGCGTCGGTTTCGCCCGGCCTTGCGCGGGTTTTTCGCCACCCGTGTCCGCAACCCGGCCGATATCGACGACCTCGTCCAGGAAGTGTTCGTCCAGCTGCTGCAGCGCGCCAGCGGCAGCCCCATCGAAAAGGTCCAGCAGTACCTTTTCCAGGTGGCCGCCAATGTGCTTTGCGACCAGGGGCGCCGGCGCAAGGTGCGGCAGGCCGATCATCACGAATCCTTCGACGAGGAGGCCCACCTGCTGGTCAGTGAGCTGTCCCCCGAGCGTATCGCCATGGGCGAGGAGGACATCGAGCGCATTGCCGCCGCCTTGCGCGAACTGCCGGCGCTTACACGCGATGTCTTCTTCCTGCGCGGCATCCGCAACCGCAAACACGACGAAGTGGCCGACATGCTCGGCATTTCACGACGCAGTGCCCACAACCACATGGACCGTGCCCTCAAACACCTGGCCCAAGCGTTGCAAGGGGGCTGACTTCGCCATGAACACAACTTCCCGAATCCCCCAGGCGCTGGGCGACAACCCCAGCCACCCCGACAGCCAGGCCGCGGCCTGGAGTGACGCCCTCGGCGCCGCGCCGGACGATCTGGCCCTGCGCGCGGCCTGCCGACAGTGGTGCGACACCGACCCCGCCAATGCCGCTGCCTTCGCGCGTATCGACCGCGCCTACCAGCAGGCGCGTGCGGCCGGACGGCACCGCGTTCTGCTGGACCTCGAAAACGAAACCCTGGCGCGTGTGGCCGCGACCGCGCGGCATGCGCGTCGGCGCCAGCGCCGCCGCAGGCTGACCCTCGCCGTGGCCGCCGCCGCCGGATTCTGTGCGGTGGCTTTCAGTCTGGGGTTCTACAGCGGTGGGCGCTGGGATCGCCTGCAGTACCTGCCCGAACACGCACGCACCGTGCTGGCCGGTCACAGCTACTACCGCACCGACATCGGCGAGCGCCGTACGGTGGCCCTGGCCGATGGCAGTACGCTCACCCTCAACACCGCCACCCGTGCCGTGGTGGACCTGCAGTCGCAGTCGCGCACCGTGCGCCTGCTCTCGGGCGAAGCCTTGTTCGAGGTGGCCCGTGATCGCATGCGGCCTTTCCGTGTACACGCCGGTCACAGCACCATCACCGCCCTCGGCACCGTGTTCGACGTGCGTCTGGACCCCGAGCGGCTGGAAGTCACGCTCATCGAAGGCAAGGTCGAGGTCGTCGAGCGTGCGGCAGCCCACGACACGCCACCCGCGACGAACCCTGCCAGGCCCCGAACGGAGACCCCTGTGCCCGCCGAAGACGCGGCCTCACCCGGCACGGTCCTTTCGCCCGGTGAGCGCCTGATCGCACAGGCCCGCACCGCGCCGGTGGTCGAATCTGCCAACCCCGCACGCACCACTGCCTGGCGGCAGGGGCAGATCATCTTCGAGAACGAGCCCCTGCAGGCTGCCGTGGCCGAACTCAACCGTTACAGCCGCCGCCAGCTCCTGTTGCAGGACCCGCGCCTGCACGACATGCGTGTGAGCGGTGCCTTCAACACCAGCGACACCCGCAACTTCGTCAATATGCTCACCGTCTATCTTCCGGTACGGGTGGTGGCAGTCGACCGTCAGCAGATCGTGCTGGGACATGTGGAAGGGTAGGGTCGCGCAGGTCTGCCGCCGTCATGCCCGCGTCCGATCGGGCATCGATGCTCCAACCGTTGCAGCGGGACCCGCATCACGTGCGGGGGCTGATCCGTCCTGTCTGTTGTGCTCAAGCGGCCTGCAGGCGCGGTGACCTTGCGGCAACATGTCGCTGGATGAAACCCAGCAGGTATTCAGCGTCCTTGCCGACATCGGCGAAGCGCCCCGAGCCCCAGGTGTTCTGCCACGAAAGGCCCAGAAAGTAGACCCCGGGCATGGCGGATACGCCTCGCTGATGTAACGGCCGCCCCTGTCCGCTGAAGACCGGCAACTCGGCCCAGGCATAGTCGGGAACAAAGCCAATGGCCCAGACGATATTGCGGATGCCGGCTGCCATATAGTCCAGTTCCAGCACGTCCTGCGATGGTGCCCAGGGCGGGGTATAGGGTGGTTCAACCGGCGCTTCGATGCCCGCCTGCCGGATGTACTGATCCACCAGCGTGCGGATGCCGTTGTAGGAGGCATCTGCGCGATCGAGGTTCCGGCTCAGGTCCGGCTTGAAGTGCAGATGCCCGCCGTGTACGTCCGCGAAACTGCCATAGAGCTTCATGCCCTCCACTGCACGTTGCCGCAGGTCGATCTCACGCCCACCATCGCGGCCGGTGAGGTAGTGGTTGGTCTTGTGCCGTACGGCTTCGCCCTGCGGGTGCCGGTCGATGGGGATGTCGTAGTAGCCTGAATCGGTCAGCCAGTCCGTAACCTCGCGGCCACGGTACACACGCGGCGAGCGCGGCGCGCTGCCCACGCACAGGTGCACGTCGCGGCCGGCAATGTGAAGGTCCTCGGCGATCTGGCAGCCTGACTGACCACTGCCAACCACCAGCGTTGCGCCGTCCTGCAGCGATTCCGGATTGCGATAGCTGGACGAATGCAGTTGCAGGATTTCGTCCGGCAGGCGCTCGGCGCTACGCGGAATGATGGGCTCGGAGTACACCCCGTTGGCAATCACCACCTGACCGGCCAGATAGTCGCCAGCGCTGGTTCGCACATGAAAATGCCCCTGACGCGTGGGCCGCACCGATCGCACTTCCACGCCTTCCAGAACTGGCGGGTCGAAGCTCGCGCGGTAGGCATCCAGATAGTCAACGATCTGGTCCTTGAGCATGAAGCCCTGGGAATCGGTGCCGCCGTATTCGTGGTCATAGCGAAAGCCGGGAAGGCGGCATTGCCAATTGGGCGTGACCAGGCAGAACGAGTCCCAGCGCGCCTGCCGCCACTCGCTGAAGCAGCGCTTGCGCTCGAACACGACGTGGTCGATCCCTGCTTTTTTCAGGTGCCAGCTCATCGACAGGCCTGCCTGCCCGCCGCCCACCACGACCACCGAGACACGGCGCTCGCCGACGAAGCCCATTTCGGCGGGGTCCAGTGCAGCTTCATTCCACGACTCAGACATGGGGGGCGTCCTCCTCAAAACTTTCCACGACAATCCGTGCCTGCGGATCGGTCACAAAGGGCTGCGCCTCACGGCGAATGCGGTCGATCTGGGCCAGCGCCTGGCCGCAGCCCATGCCGTACTTGCGAGCGACCCGCTCGCTGGCATGCTCCAGCGCTGCGGTGCAGCACTCGACAAAGGCATCCACGCGATAGGGGTGCTGCAACTTCAGGGCATCCTTGATCGTGCTGGATGGGGAGTAACACAGGCTTTCGCGCTGGTCCGGCCAGCGCACGCGAAATCGAACTTCAGGCATCGAGAGCCTCCTTGTGTGCATTGGGGGCGCAGCCGGTGAGCGCATCCAGAGTGAAGTCCCAGGCGAGCCGTGATGCGCCGGCGCGCTCCACATGCAGTTGCGCCGAGTCGTCACAGCAACCCACGTCGGCACAGACCAGGCCGCGGTCGGCAAAGCATCGGATCACCGCATCGCAATGGCGTGCGTTCACCGCCATCACGAAGCCGTAGCTGGGGAAGGTCGTCGTCAGCCAGCGAAGCGGATCGACGCCTGGCGGCCGCGGCACGTTGTCCACCGCGATCCGTGCGCCGACGCCGGAGCATTCCATCAGCATCATCAGGGTGCCCAGCACGCCAGCCTGGGAGATGTCCTTGGCGCTGCGGCACAGCCCGGCCTCTGCCAGCATCGGCAGCAGGTCGAGGTCGGCACGCAGCCGGGCGGGGTCGACATCGGTGGTGCAGTTCCAGTGCGCGAAAGGTGGGCGGTAGGCGCCCCGAAGGTCGAGCGCAACCAGCAGTCGATCGCCCGGTCTGGCATCGAAACTGGTGAGCAAACGTGTGGCATGCCCGAGGATGGCGACGGCCAGTTGATCCTCCTCGCAGCGCAGGTTGCTGTGTCCGCCCACCATCGGCACCTGATAACAGCGTGCTGCCGCGCGCATACCGTCGAGCAGGCGACCGGTGCGGTCGTCGCCGCGGCCCCACAGGGCATTGACGATGGCGGTAGGGCGCCCCCCCATGGCGTACACATCTGAGACATTGACCATCACGCCGCACCAGCCGGCGAACCAGGGGTCAGCCTCGACGAAGTGGGGGATGAAACCCTCGATGGCCAGCAGCAAATGGCCGGCCGCGCCTGGTTGCGCGATGGCGGCGCAATCATCGCCGACGGCTATCGCGCTGTCGCCGCCGATGCCCAGCGCGCCGACCACCGCCGCGATGTCGCGCTTGTGCGCCACGCCGTTGCCCTCACGCAAGGCGGCGACAAGATCGTTCAGGTCCGGCGCCGACATCACGCCGCCACCCGGGCCTGTACCGCAAACACCACCTCGTCGAAGGTGCGCGGAGGATAGTGATCGAGCGATGCCTGCATCAGCACATGCGGGCGGCCGCAGATCTGCCTTGATGCCAGTCCAACCCAGTCAAGGTGTTCGAACAGTTTCACGTTCTGCACCTGTACTTGCGCCAAAAATCGTCGGCATCCGCGTGCCCGTGCGGTACGCACTGCATGGTGAATCAGTTCAGTTCCTATCCAGGCGCTGTGCCGGTATTCGGGGAGCACCGCGAGGCGCGAGCCGAACCACAGACCGGAATCATCGTTGGCCTCAGGCCGATGAATACGCACAGTGCCGACAACCCGCTCGCCGATGCCCGCGACCCGGGCAATTGCCGCGATTGGCAGCGCGTGGTCGTCAATGGTGTCGCGATCGTCCGCGTCGAACAGCCGTTGCTCGGTGCAGAACACCTGCCGGCGCAGGGCGGCGCAGGCCTTTCGCTCCCAATCCGCAGCAACATGCTTGATGCTGTACTCGCCGGGCATAAAGGGGGGCACGGGCAGCAACATGGCTCAGGACACACCCACCGCGGCCGGGGACTCAAACGCCGCCAGCGAAGAACAGGCGCCGCAGCGGCCGCAGCCCGCCTTGATATCGGCGGATCGCAAGCCGCCGTCCACCAGCATCCGACCCAGCGGCAGCAGGATCGACCGCATGAAGAGCGCGCTGGGCGCGGGGTGATCGGCCAGTGGCGTGCCGGAATTCGGCACGAACGGCACCACAAACGGGTAGACGCCAAGTGCGATCAGCCGCTCACTCATCTGCAGGATGGCCTCTCGGGTATCGCCAAGGCCGGCAAGAATGTAGGTGCTCACCTGTCCCCGGCCGAAGACCTTCACGGCATCGGCAAAGGCGGTCATGTACTGATCAAGGCTGACGCTGGCCTTGCCGGGCATGATGCGCGCTCGCACCTCAGGCGTTACCGCCTCCAGGTGCATGCCCAGGCTGTCCACCCCGGCGGCCTTCAGGCGTTGAAACCAGGCCGGGTCATCCGGCGGCTCGCACTGTGCCTGAATGGGCAGGTCCACCACGGCCCTTACCGCCGCAGCCGATTCGCACAGAATCTCGGCGCCGCGGTCGGTGAAGTTGGGCGTGCCGGTAGTCATCACCATGTGCCTGACTCCGTCGAGCGTCACGGCCGCTTTCGCCACCTCGGCCAGCTGCGCCGGTGTCTTGCGATTGACGGTTCGTCCGGCCGCCAGTGACTCGCCGATGGAACAGAACTGGCAGGAGGTCTCGCGGCGCCCATAGCGGACACAGGTCTGCAGCACTGTGGTGGCCAGCACATCGCGTCCATGCAGTTGGGCGATGTGGCCGTAGGGAACGCCCTCCGCGGTCCTGAGCTTCATGAATTTCGGCTGCGGCGCAAAGGAGATCGTCGCCACCGCCCGACCATCACGTTTGAGTGACACTTCGTCGGCACGCCCAGAACGGCTGGTCTCGAATGGCGAATGCGCGGCCGAGCCGGTGTGTACCGGCACCATGATGGTATGCCCATCCACAGTGACCGACTTGTGATCGGACGGTCCCGCACCGCCACGGCGGCTGGGTGCACCGATGTCTTCATCCGCCAGGCGCACGCCCAGCGACTGCAGATCGACGATCAGCTCACGCGTCTGAGCACTCGGAGCTTTCGCGGGCTTGGTCATGGTGTGTTGTCCTCAAAGGGGAGTCGCCGGGCTTCGTCCCAGCGGGCGCGCCGTGCAGCGGCGCCGTTTCACGCGCGTCGAGATTCAGGGACAGCAGTTCGGGGCGGGCGTAGTGCCCCACCGAATCCATCATCCGTTTGCGCTTGGTGATCAGCGCGAAGTCCAGCTCTGCGATCACCATGCCTTCGCTCTCGCGCAGGGGCTCGCACAGATGTTTGCCTTCGGGCGAAATGATGGCGCTGTAGCAGCCGCCCCGAAGCGCCTTCTGCAAGTCGGGGTCAGCGGTTATCTGCCCGATCTGATCCTCACTCAACCACGCCGTCGCGTTTACCACGAAGCAACCGGATTCCAGCGCGTGGTGGCGCATGGTCACTTCCATTTGCTCGGCAAAGATCGGCCCCACCAGCGAGCCCGGAAACTGCGAGCAGTGCACCTCCTCGTGCTGTGCCATCAGGCAGTAGCGTGCAAGGGGGTTGTAGTGTTCCCAGCAGGCCAGCGCGCCGAGCCGGCCGATGGCCGTGTCCACCGTTTTCAGGCCGGCGCCATCGCCTTGTCCCCAGACCATCCGCTCGTGATAGGTCGGAGTGATCTTGCGACGTTTCAGCGCCAGGCTGCCATCCGCATCGAAGACCAGCTGGGTGTTGTAGAGCGTGCCGTGGTCGCGCTCGTTGACTCCGAGTACCACCACCGTTCCGTATTCACGTGCTGCAGTGGCCACTTGGTCCGTAGCGGGGCTCGGCACGCTCACCGCCTGCTCATACAGCGCCAGGTGCGCTGCGCCCATCTTCACTGCCGGGGTAATGAACGAAAAATAGGGGTAGTACGGCACCACCGTTTCAGGGAACACGACCAATTCGGCGCCCGCGGCGGCGGCCTCGGCAATCGCGGACACGACCTTGCCGATCGTGCCCTCACGACTGCCGAGAACCGGCGACAGCTGTACCGCGGCTGCTTTGACAGTGCGGGAAGCCATGGGCCTAGAGCGTCCAGGTATCCAGAATGAAGGCACCGGACTTGCGATGAAGCAGCACCAGGTCCAGCACATCCAGCGGATTGATCGGCGTAATGCCGGGCAGCAACGATGGCTCGCCGTGGCCATACAGCGCCTGCAGTGCAAAACGGCAGGCGTAGACCTTTCCGCCCTCGGCCATGATCGCCTTGATCTGGTTGGCGAAGTTCTGATGGCCGGGGAAAGCTTCATCGCCAAGGGTCGGAAACCCTCGCTGCAGCCCCAGCGTCACTCCTGGGCCGTACAGCAATACCGAAGTTTCGAATCCCTTCCGGAGCAGACGTTTGGCCTGAAGCAGATTGACCAGGCCAATCGATCCCTCGAATGCCACGGTATGAAACGTGATGAGGGCTTTTTCGCCGGGTTCGGCCTGAACGTCCTCGAACACTTTTTCTTCGTAATCGACAAAAAAGTCGCCGCTCTTATGTGCGGGTGCTGTCACTGCGGGCATGTGCTTCTCCTGATGCGGGATTGACGTGATTGCAACCGCCGGACCTCAGCGGTCACAGGCAACAGGGCAGCAATCAATATGCCAATCAATCAGGAATAAAATGGTCATAAATGCGATCATTGTGAGACATTGATGATAACGTTGGGGTAATTGCCATGGTCTCGTTGCGATGGCCGCATTCGCACCATATCAGTGGCAGTTTCAGGGGTTTGCGGGATGCACCAAAGCGGTACGCAACAGCTCGCAACAAGTGCATCGTTGCGCCTTATGTGTGCATACAAAAAGAAACAATATGCAATCAATATGTGGCACGATATGGCGATCGTGACCTGACGGATTGAGTGCCCATGTCGAACGAAGCCAGCCGCTGGGCTGCGGCCGTGCGCGCCAGCAGCCAACCTGCCTACATTGCCATCGCCGATGCGCTGGCCGAGGACATCGAATCCGGCAAGCTCGTTGCCAACCAGCGGCTGCCGACCTTGCGCACGCTGGCGACCGCGCTCAACCTCAATTTCACTACCGTGGCGCGGGGATACGCTGAGGCCCAGCAGCGAGGTCTGATCGATGCCCAGCCGGGGCGTGGCTCCTTCGTCCGCGAGATCGTCAGGAGCGGGCCGGTTCGACGCGCGCCATCGACCAGCATGGTCGACATGACGATGAACATGCCGCCGGAACCACAGGACAAGGCCCTATTGGCGCAGATGCGTCAGGGCATCGCCGAACTGGCACAGGAAGCGGACCTGCACAACTTTCTTCGCTATCACGAATTCGGCGGCAATGAAGAAGAGCGAGAGGCGGGTGCCCAATGGCTGTCGCGCCATGTACCCAATCTGGAGAGCTCCCGCGTCATCTTGTGCAGCGGTGTGCAAAGTGCCCTGCTGTCGCTGTTCACCGTGCTCGCGCGCCCTGGCGACACCATCGCCTGCGAGGCCGTTACCTATCCGGGCATCAAGGGTCTCGCTGCCCACCTTGGCATCCGGCTGGTGGGGCTGCCCGCGGACGATGACGGCCTCGATCCGGACGCCTTCGGTGCCCTGTGTGCGGCCGATCTGCCCAAGGCCCTTTACCTCAACCCCACCCTGAACAACCCGACCACTGCGATCATGTCGGAGGCACGCCGGGAGGCTGTAGTAGAGGTCGCCCGCCGCTATTGCGTCCCCATTATCGAGGACGACCCATATGGTTGCCTGCCGGCTCGTCGGTCCACGTCGCTGGCCGCCATGGCCCCTGAACTGACCTTCTATGCCAGCGGTTTCTCCAAATGCCTCGGTGCTGGCTTGAGGGTTGCCTACCTGGCCGTTCCCAACTCACGCTACGGTGCACGTCTGTCGGCGATCATGCGCACCACCACAGTTATGCCGGTACCGATGATGGCGCGTCTGGCCACGCGCTGGATTCTGGATGGCACCGCACGCGCGGCTACCTTGGCCATTCGGGAGGAGTCGCGCCAACGCCAGAAGCTGGCCGCGCAGGTACTGCAGCAGGCCGACTACACCGGCAAACCGGAAGCCTTCCATCTGTGGCTGCGTGTTCCCGCGCCCTGGACCCGTGTCGAGTTTGCCACCCACCTCCGCAATCACGGCGTTGGTGTGGTGGTTTCCGATACGTTCAGTGTGGGTGGCACCCCACCCGAAGCGGTGCGGGTATGCCTGGGAGGGCCGACCAGCCGCGACCAGTGCGCGCAGATGCTGGGCATCATCGAAGACGCCATCGAACACTCTCCCAGTCTGGCATCCCGCGTGGTGTGAGCGGTCTGCAGGTTTCTCCGACCCGAGCCCACCCCTCATCCCCCCTTTTGCACATTCCCATTTCCCCTGCGTCCTAATGCCTGAGACCAGCCGCACAACACCACAACGCGGCGTCCGTGCAGACATCAGAGGAGATTCGGGATGTTCCAATTCCGTCGTGGCCCCATCCGCGGGCTCGTGGCGCTCAGCGTCATCGCAGCGGCGCTCACCGGAGGGGTGGCGAGTGCACAGGCAACGGCGGAGGCGCCTTCGGCCATCAGTGCCGTCACACTCCGTTACAACATCCCTGCGCAGGATCTCACCGCAGCGCTGACCGCGTTCGCCCATCAAAGCCGGGCGGAACTTATCTACGCGCCTGATGCGGCCGAGGGGCGGCAGTCGGCCACCCTCAATGGCGCCTTCAGCGCCGTGGAAGCGGTGGAGCAGATTCTCCAGGGCACCGGGCTGGACTTCGTCGTCACCGATGGTGGCGGCATCATGATCGGCGAGCCGGACGTGGTGGCGGAGTACCGCCGCCGGCTGCAGAACTCCAGCACCGGCAACCTGGCCGTCGCCCAGGCCAAGGCGCTGGCAGACGATGCCAGCCCTGCCGACGCGCCCTTGCCCGATATCGAAAGCGCGCGCCGCGCCGGCATCGAGGAAATCATCGTCACCGGCCAGAAGCGTGAAGAGCGCCTGCAGGACGTGCCCATCACCATGAGTGCGTTCTCCATGGATGAGTTGGACGCCCGCAAGGTGGAAGGCGGCTTCGACCTGCTCAAGGCCATCCCCAATGTCACCTTCAGCAAAACCAACTTCAGCGGTTACAACTTCCAGATTCGCGGCATCGGCACCCAGGCCGTATCCGCCACCACCGATCCCGGTGTGGCGGTCAGCATGAACAACACCACCCTCATCGTGAACCGCCTGTTCGAGCAGGAGTATCTCGACATGGAGCGGGTGGAAGTGCTGCGCGGCCCACAGGGCACCCTCTACGGCCGCAACGCCACCGCCGGGGTGATCAACGTCATTACCCACAAGCCGGTGATGGGCGTGTTCGAGGGCGAGGTCAAGTATGAAATCGGCAACTACGGCGCCCAACGCTTTCGGGGCCACTACAACATTCCGCTGAACGACAGCGACACCCTGGCCGCCCGCATTGCCTACGCCAGCACCATGCGCGATGGCTACGGCACTAACCTCGCCGCGGGTGAGTTCAACGTCAGCCCGGATCTCGACAACCGCGACCTCTGGACCGGCCGCGTCAGCATCGCCTGGCAGCCCACCGATCGCTTCCGCGCCGACTTCATCTTCGAGCGCTTCGAGGAAGACGACAACCGGCTACGCACGTCCAAGCAGTTGTGTCACCGCGATCCGGGGCTGGCGACCTTGGATGGGGTGCCGCTGGAGGATCTATTCATTGGGCCGTTCGATCCACTATCGGACAAGTTCGAGTTTCAGGTGCGCAGCCAGTACTCCCAGGGCTGTCTGCCCCGCTCGTTGTTCGACACCGGCCACCCCGCAGACCCTACCGACAACGGCGCCTATGGCACGCCAAATGGCAATGCCATGCCGTTTATTCGGGCCGGGCGAGGCGGGTCTTTTATGCTGACCACGGTTCCCGCGCAGCCGTTTCCGTTCGATGAGGACTGTGCGCTAGTAGGCGGAGGTGGCGCACTTGTCAGTGACTGTGTAGCGGATCCACTGGCCGGCGGTCCTCAGTCGCGTGATCTGCGGACGGTCTACTCACCGCTGCAGCCCGAGTATCGCGCGGCTTCGGACTACTACGAGCTGAGCGTCGATTTCGAGCTGAGCGACGATCTCACCCTCAGCTCACAAACGGTGTATGCCGAGAACAGCCTTTTTGCCACCCAGGATTTTCTCCGCTTCGAGTCGCTCCCCATGTTCAATCGCTCGGAGAATTCGGTGCGGTCCTGGATGCGCGGTGTGACCCCGGGCGGCTACTTCACTGATCCCAATCTCGGCCGTTCCAATCGCCTGGTCATGCAGGATCTCTCGCAACAGGACGCGCGCCAGTTCAGTCAGGAGCTGCGCGTCACCTCCAATGCAAGCGGCCCCCTCAATTTCAGTCTTGGCGCCAACTACACCCGCTTTGACACGGTGACCGACTACTTTGTTTTCGCCAACGCCTTTTCGGCATTGGTGTATGCCGGCCATGCGGTGTATAGCGGCCCTGCCTTTGCCTACGACATCCCGTTCGCGGCTACCGGACCCGATGGTGAGAAGTTGCCGGGCCTGTTCACCGGCCCCAATTCGCATGGTGCCACCCTGGGCTGCAGCACGTTCATCGACGCCGGGTCGGTCACCCAGGATCTCAGTGGGCAGTCGGTGGCCACTTGCATCTATGTGCAGCCAGGGGGCATCAGCGAAGTCGCCGCCAATCCCGAGGGCCACCAGTTCTTTCTCAGCCGCAACCCCTACGGGTTGGACTCCGCCGCCCTCTTCGGCGAGGTCTATTACGACCTCACGCCGGAGCTGAAACTGACCGCCGGCCTGCGCTACAGCTGGGACCGCAAGGTCTTCACCCCCATCCCCAGCCAGACGCTGCTGGCGGACTGGCGGGGCCGGATCGAGGCGGGATTTCTGGGTGTTGCTGACCCTTTGCAGAGCCCGTTTCTGGCGGAGGAGGGCGCCATTCCGGAAGCGAACGACCAGGAGGCCATCGCCCGCTGGTGTGATCCCCAGAGTGGTAATCGCGTCTACAGAGGCAGTCCCAACTGTGCCTTGGGTGGCTCCGCCGAAAACGGCCGTGGCTACCCGGCGCTGCCGGACATCATCCAGGAATGGTGGGTGCCCACCGGCCGGGTCGGCATCGACTGGCAGCCCCTGCTCAGCTTTACCGACGAAACGCTGATCTATGCCTTCTTCACCCGCGGCTACAAGGGCGGCGGAGCCAATCCGCCCACCATCGCCTGGCCGCAAGGGCTGCTGATCGCCAAGGCGCAGGGGGCCGCGGCGCCGCCCACCTTTGAGCCCGAGTACGTCAATGCTTTCGAGATCGGCACCAAGAACACGCTGCTGGACGGTGCGCTGATGCTCAACGGGTCGGTCTTCTACTACGACTACACGGACTACCAAGTCTCCAAGATCGTCGATCGCTCAGCAGCCAATGAGAACTTCGATGCCACCATCTGGGGCCTGGAGCTGGAATCGGTCTTGGCCCTCACACCGGACACCTTGCTCAACGCCAGTATTGGCTACCTGCGGACCCGGATTGCGGATGGCGAGGAATCACTGGATCTCATGAACCGCACCCAGAATGGCGGCGAGCGATATGTCAATCCTGAGTGGGCCGCACTTCGGGAGCAGACGGATCACTTGGGTCGCACCCTCTGCGAAGCGAACCCCTTGCACGTGGCCTGCCAGTACCCGGACGGCTTTGATGAGTGGGTGGTTGTCAAACCGACCCTGACGCAGTCCTCCAACTGTGTAGCCCCGACCGCACTGGTTCGGGATTTGTTTGAAGCAGGCGACGCCGGGGGCATGGATGCAGCCTCAATTCTGTGCCCAGGCGGCCAGCTCGTAACCCGGCGTAGCAGCGCCGACGAGCCCTTTCGCAGTTACAACCCCAGTACTGATGCCCCGAATGGCAGTGCCGGGTTCTTCGCCGACGTCAGTGGCAATGAGTTGCCCAACGCACCCCGTTTCACGGTGTCGCTGGGCGCCCAGCACACCTACTACCTGCCGGGGGGCAACTGGAGCGCTACGGGACGGGTGGACTGGTACTGGCAGGACGCGTCCTTTCATCGCGTCTACAACACCGAGTACGACCAGCTGCGCGCCTGGGACAGTACCAATCTCTCGTTCTGGGTGAGCAACGACCGGCATCAGCTCACCATCGAAGCCTATGTCAAGAATGTTTTTGATGAAGCCCCGATTACCGGCGCCTTCCTCAACAGCGACGACACCGGGCTCTCCACCAATGTCTTCACGCTGGACCCGCGTCTCATCGGGATCAGCATTCGCAAGCGCTTCTGATCGGGCACCGGCATGGAAGCACTTGGCAACTCCATGGAATGGCTATGCAAACCCCACTGTGTGCGCGCCACGGTGGATTGCAGAACGGGGGCGGCGCCGTGCGGTTGGGCGTCCCGCTCCTTCTATCCACGGTTCACATGAGTGAACCAAGAGGAGATTCATCATGAAAGGTATCAATGTGAAGAAGTCCTTCGGTTTGGCAGCCTCCGTGACGGCGGGATTGCTGTTCTCCGGCATGGCAGCAGCGCAAACCTTTGCCCCCTCCGGGCCGGTGCAGATCACCGGGCAGGTCAGTGTCGACAACACCGCCAAAAGTGGCGGTAGCTTCTCTGACTTTGCCTGTGCGGTGGAAATGTTCGGCTTTGCGCCGACCGGTTCCAATGTGATCTCGATCACCGGGGTGCAGGTGCTGAACGATGCTGATGGTCAGATCGAGCGCGGGTGTCACACCGTCCAGCCCTTCCAGTTGCCGTGGACGGTGACGGTGGTGGGAACTACGGCCACCATCGATGACATCGCGTTTCAGGCGGTCGGCACGGGCCAGCCGGGCTGTGGCTTCTCGGGCGGTTCGCCCGACCCGGCCAGCCAGTTGGTGACGACCTGGGATCAGGACAACAGCACGCTTCCCGCAGGCGCGCAGTTTGATCCGGCCTTCTCCCGCATCGTGATGGCGGCAGATCCCATTTCCGATGGCGATACCGGCAACTGCACCATCTCGGGTGAGATCCGCATCACCCGTCCGTCCGCACCGCGCATCTGATGCCGCTGCGGTAAGCCTTTGTGACGCCGCCCGTGGATGCCCCTCATCTGCGGGCGGCGCTCACCTCACTGACGGCGGCGGGCGGCGCCGAGCGGTTGGGCGTCCCGCACCCTTTATCCACGGTTCACATGAGTGAACCAAGAGGAGATTCATCATGAAAGGTATCAATGTGAAGGGGCTCTCGTCAGTGTTGTCGGCCCTGGCGATATCCGCTGCCACGACTTTGTCAGCACAAGTCACATCAGCTCCTGCAGGTCCATTCGTCGCTGAAGGCACGATGTCCGTGGACAACACTCCAAAAGGAGGGGTTCTCAATGATTTCACATGTGAAGTAAGGCTATATGGAGTCGCAGGCGAGGATGGAACCGGTCAGATCTTTTCCATGCACTCCTGGTTCGGTGGTGATGGGATGGTGCCTGGTGTATGCCCAGGGATCTACGCTGATGTTGATGGAGAGACCAATCCATGGACTTACGTGATCAATGTGAGCTCCGGCGTTATCGAAATCGAAGGTGTTTCTTTTCGTATTGCCCAGCAACCCGGGTGCGGTACGGACTCTCCTGATGGAGGAACGCTTGTCGCCGAATGGACAAATGGCGTCTCTACTCCCAGCCCGATTCCAGCTCTTGGCGGATTGTGGTCACGAATATTGGCAACGAACGCGCCGATCGATGAAGGAATGCCGTTGCAACAATGTGTTGTGAAGGATCTCGACCTAAAGTTTTACATGCTTCCAGTTGGTCATGAGGTCTCAGCGAGCCCATGAGATCGACTGTGGATCCTAAGTTCGAGACGAGAAACCTAAGAGTAGCGTGAATAATGAAAATCCGTAATCGACCAGCAGTATTGTGGGAGCGGTTGGGACATTCTTGCACTGTGGTCCGTAGAGCCGGGTGGCTAAATGTGCATATAGCTGGAGTCATGGTCATAGCGTTGGCCGCCATGGCTCCACTAGTGGCTACCGCACAGACCGCAGCAGAGTGGACCGGAAGTGTGTCCGGCGATTGGTTCGACGTTGGCAACTGGGAGTCAAACGTACTTCCACCTGATTGCGTAACTGGCATCTTCGGCATAAAGAATTGCGGCCCTATCCTGCTTGACGATCAAAGTCCCAATGAGGCGGTGATTGGTGCAGGTCAAAGCGTCGATCTGTCGGCAGCCGCCCTTGGGACTTTTGCGCCAGGCGAGGTGAGGGTGGGGAGCACCGCTGGCAGCAACGGCCGCCTGACGATCCGCGACGGAGGGGCGCTGACCGGTGCCCTTCGTATCGGCCAGAATGGCGGTACCGGCAAGCTGGTGGTGACCGGCTCCGGTTCCCGGCTGACGGCACAAAACGTGTTGACGATTGGGCAAGGCGCGAATGGGAACGGCACGCTGGTGATGGCCGATGGCGGTATTGTCGATTTCGGCGCCGGCACGGTACAGCTGGCCCAAGGTGACGCCAGCAGTCGAGGCACGCTGACCTTCGGCGAGGGCGGTGCTGTCGGCGAACTTATTGCAGGGGGCCTCAGCGTGGGCCCCGGCCAGGCCGTCATCAACTTCAATCACAACGAAGCGGACTATCGGTTCGACTTCAACCTCAACGATTCCACCTCGGTGGGCAGCTTCTCGGTCAATCATCTGGGCAGTGGCCGTACCGTGCTTGCCGGCAACAACAACTACCGTGGTGAAACCCGGGTGATGAACGGCACCCTGGTGTTGGGCGGCGGCATTCCCAACAGCGCGGTCACCATTGGCAACGGTGGCACCCTGGCCCTGGGCGATGGTGCCCCGGGGGTGATCGAGATCAGCAATCTGGTGATCGAGCAGGGCGGCACCCTGCACTTTGATCTTGCCGCACCGGATGGCGACGCTCTGCCAGGCGATCTGCTGGCGCCGGGCAGCGTCGGTGATTTTCTGGTGGTGGGCAACAACCTCACCCTCAACGACGCCACCCTCACCGTCAACGACCTCGGCGGCTTCAACAACGGCATCTACACCCTCATCCAGTACGGCGGTGGCATCACCGGTGACTTTGCCCAGATCAACCTGCCCGACGGCTTTGGCGGCACCCTGCAGCTGGGCCAGTACAACGGCAACGACGTGCTCTACCTCGATGTGGGCGGCACCCTGGGTGACGAGGTGTACTGGGATGGTGCCAACCCCGGCGCCGCACCCAACGGCAGCGTTGATGGTGGCGACGGGGTGTGGAACAACAGCACCGCCAGCTGGACCAATGCCAACGGCTCGGCGCAGGGCGCCTGGAACGAGCAGGTGGCCATCTTCAGCGGCACCCCCGGCACCGTCACCGTGGCCGAGGATGTGCGCTTTACCGGCATGACCTTCCTCAGCGATGGCTACACCCTCGCGGCCGGGGGCGGGCAGCTGTTGCCCAATGCTGATGCCCTGGAGCCCGGTGTTTCGCCACAGCTGCTGGTGGAGGCCGGCGTGACCGCTACGGTGGAAGCCCCGTTTGCCGGGGATCGCGGACTGGCCAAGGATGGCGCCGGCACCCTGGTGCTCACCGGTGAGCAGTTGCACACCGGCATCACCACGCTGCAGAACGGCCGCCTGCACCTCGGCGATGGTGGCAGCAGCGGCAGCCTCACCGGCAATGTGAACATCGCCCGCGGCACCTTGGCATTCAACCGCAGTGATGACTGGCTGTTTGCCCCGCAGATCGGTGGCAGTGGCAACGTCGAGCAGATGGGCAGCGGTACCACGCGGTTTGATCGGGCGCAAACCTACACCGGCAATACCGTGGTGAGTGGCGGCACGCTGCAGCTGGATGACGGCGGCAGCCTCGCCGCAGCCAGTGCCGTGCAACTGAATGGTGGCACGCTTGCCATCAATCGCAGCGATGCCTTCGCCTTTGGCAACAGCCTGAGTGGCACCGGTACGCTGCTGCAGCGCGGCAGTGGCACCACCACCTTCACCGCCAATGCAGCCAGCTTTGCCGGCACCACCCGTGTCAGCAACGGCGTGTTACAGCTGGACGGCAGCCTCGGCGGTAGTGCCGAAGTGGACGGTGGCCGCTTTGAGGTGCTGGGCAGTTTCCTCGGCACGGTCAATGTCAACGACGGCGGCACCCTGGCGGGCACCGGCACAGTAGCGGGGCTGGACGTGCACAGCGGCGGTCGGCTGGACCTCGCCCCCATTGCCGATGTGGAGGGTAGCGGCGGCGTGTTCACCGTGGACGGCGATGCCCGCTTTGCCGAAGGCGCGGAGCTGCGGGTGGGCGTGAACCGCTTTGGCGATGCCGACCGCCTGCAGGTGAACGGCACTGCCACTTTGGAAGGGGGATCGGTGCTGGCGGTGGAAGCCGGCGCGGAGAATGCGGGCCTGTGGAATCCACTGAGCACCTACACCATCCTCAGTGCCGATACCCTCAGTGGCACCTTTGATGATGTCAGCAGCAACTTTGCCTTCCTCGATGCCAGCTTGAACTACGAGGCCAACACGGTGCAGCTGCTGTTGGAACGCAATGACATCGACTACGCCGCCGTCGGCGTGACGGCCAACCAGCAGGGCACCGGTGCCGCTGTGCAGGCGCTGGGCTTTGCCCACCCGCTGGCCTGGGCCGTGCTGCCACTGACCGCCGAGGATGCCCGTACCGCGTTCGACCAGCTGTCCGGCGAAGTGCATGCCAGCGTCAAGACGCAGCTGTTCGAGGACAGCCGCTTCATCCGCGATACCGTACTGGCGCGCGGTCGTGCCCTGGATGCCGGCGCCGCCACGGGGCTTTGGGCGCAGCTGCTGGGTGCCACCGGCAGCACCGATGCCGGCAGCAGTGCCGAGCTGACGCGCGACAGTGCGGGTTTGTTCCTCGGGGGTGACCACGGGCGTGGTGAGCGTCTGCGCTTGGGATGGAGCGCCGGCTACACCCGCGGCAACGGCGATCTCGACGCCCAGCGTGCCGAGAGCGAAACCGACAACATCCACCTGGGCCTGTACGGCGCCAGCCGCTACGCCGCACCCGGTTGGCGCGGCGCCAGCGCCAGCCTCGGTTTGCGGTTGGGCGCTGCCTATACCTGGCACGAAGTGAGCACCCGGCGACAGATCGATTTTCCCGGTTACCAGGAGCGGCTGACGGCCGACTACGACGGTGACTCAAGCCAACTGTTCGGCGAAGTGGACTACCGGCTGCGCTGGACCGAGCTTGAGCTGGCGCCCTTCGTGGGCCTGGCCTGGTTGCGACAGTCGATGGATGGCTTCTTCGAAGGCGATCAGTACAACACCCCGTTTGGTGAGACCGCCACGCTGATGGCCGACCAGGGGAGTGAGTCCCTGAGCTACGCCAGCCTTGGCCTGCGCGCCGCCACCGCGCTCCCCGGTTGGGACGGCCTGCGCCTCGACGGCGCCCTCGGCTGGCGCCAGGCCCTGGACGAACTGCAGCCGGAAACGCGCTTGCATTTCCTGGATGGCGACGAGCGCTTCACCGTGCAGGGCGCCCCGGTGGCGGAAAGCGTTGCCCTGGTGGATCTGGGGCTGGTGTACCAATGGTGGGATGCAGGCGAACTGGCGCTGTCCTACGCCGGCCAGTTCAGCAGCGAGGCCAACGACCACACGCTGCGCTTTGGTTTGCGGCTGCGTCTCGACTGAGTGTGGAGCAGTGTCCCAGGGAAGGGGACGTTGGGTGGGCCGCCGGGAGACCGGCGGCCCTTTTTTGTGGGCGCCATCTGCTGACTGAGGCGGCGGGTGCACAAGGACGGGCTGGATGCCCGATCAAGTCGGGCATGACGGGAGTTGGGTAAGTGGACGTCACCCCGCACTCGATGCGGGGTCCAGCTGCGGCGGTGGGGGTTCTGGATGCCCGATCGAGTCGGGCATGACGGTGGTTGGGTAAGTGGATGTCACCCCGCACTTGATGCGGGGTCCATCTGCGACGATGGGGCTGGATGCCCGATCAAGTCGGGCATGACGGGAGTTGGGTAAGTGGACGTCACCCCGCACTTGATGCGGGGTCCAGCTGCGGCGGTGGGAGTCTGGATGCCCGATCAGCTCGGGCATGACGATGGGGGCGACTAGGCGCCCCGGGCCACGGCGCGGTAGCCGATGTCCTTTCGGTGGTGTTCGCCGCGCCAGCGGATGACGTTGACGCCGCTGTAGGCGGCGGTCTGGGCGTCGCGGACCTGGGGGCCTTTGCCGACCACGCAGAGCACGCGGCCGCCGGCGGTGACGACCTGGCCGTGCTGGGTGGTGGTGCCGGCGTGAAACACTTTGACTCCGGCGGGCACCTGGTCGAGGCCTTCGATGGCGTCGCCCTTGCTGGGGGTGGCCGGATAGTGTTCGGCAGCCATCACCACGCCCAGCGCAGGCTGGGGGTCCCATTGGGGATGCTGCTGTGCCAGCCCGCCATCGACGGCGGCTTCCAGCAGGTCGAGCAGGTCGGATTCCAGCCGTGCCATGAGGGGCTGGGTTTCCGGGTCACCGAGGCGGGCGTTGAATTCGATCACGCGGGGGGCACCGTCGGCGTCGATCATGAGGCCGGCGTAGAGGAAGCCGCTGAAGGGGGTGCCCTCCACGGCCATGCCTCGCAGGGTGGGTTCGATGATCTCGCGGCACACGCGCTCCTGCACGGGCGGGGTCACTACCGGTGCGGGCGAGTAGGCGCCCATGCCGCCGGTGTTGGGGCCGCGGTCGCCGTCGAACACGCGTTTGTGGTCCTGGCTGCTGGCGAGCGCGACGAAGTCGGTGCCGCTGGCGACGACGATGAAGCTGGCCTCTTCGCCGTCAAGAAAGTCTTCGATGACGACGCGGGCGCCTGCCTGGCCGAGCAGGGTGCCGCTGAGCATGTCGCGCACGGCGGCTTCGGCATCGGGCAGGGTCATTGCCACCACGACGCCTTTGCCGGCGGCCAGCCCGTCAGCCTTGATGACGATGGGGGCGCCACGTTCCCGCACGTAGGTCAGCGCGGGCTCGATCCGGGTGAAGACTTCGTAGCCGGCGGTGGGGATGCGGTGACGCTTGAGGAAGTCCTTGGTAAAGGCCTTGCTGGCTTCCAGCTGGGCAGCGGCCTGGGTGGGGCCGAAGATGCGACGATTGTCGGCCTGGAAGGCATCGACGATGCCCTTGGCCAGCGGACCCTCGGGCCCGACCACGGTGAAGTGCACGCCTTCGGCGGCGGCCAGTGCTTTCAGGCCTTCGATGTCCTCTGCACCCACGCTCACGTTTTCGCACTTGGCTTCCAGGGCAGTACCGGCATTGCCGGGTGCCACCAGCACCCGCGCCACGCGCGGGGACTGGGCCAGCTTCCAGGCGATGGCGTGTTCGCGGCCGCCGCTGCCGACGACGAGTACGGTTTGGGAGTAGTTGGACATCAGGACTTCCTTGGTGCGTCAGGAACCCGTGGCGGGTTCGTCAAAGTGATTCGAGTGCAGCGACGGTCGGGGCCTGGATGCCCGATCAAGTCGGGCATGACGGAAGAAGGGCAAGAGCCGCCATCCCGGCCTTGAGCCGGGATCCAGCTGCGCCGGTGGGGGTTTGGATGCCCGATCGAGTCGGGCATGACGGTGGTTGGGTAGGTGGCCGTCATCCCGGCCTTGAGCCGGGATCCAGCTGCGACGGTAGGGGCCTGGATGCCCGATCGAATCGGGCATGACGGTAGAGGGAAAGGTGACGTCACTCAATCGCACTCGCCATCTCCTGACGCTTTGTTGGAAGCGGTGCACTAGTGGCCGCCGAACATGAGCAGGCTGATCATCAGGGCGCCGGTGTAGAAGCCGACGATCATCACGGCGGACCACAGCCGTGCCAGCACGCCGTGGTAGCGGGCGTTGCGGTAGGCCCACAGGCAGGCGATGCAGAGCAGGATCTCGGCGGCAACCGTGTAGGGGGCGATACCGAAGCGGGTGGGGGTGTCGACGGGCTGCCACAACCGCAGCATGGGCGCTGCCCATTCGGCCACGGCAAACAGGCTGCCGCCCAGCAGGATGACGACGGGATAGCGCAGGCGCCCGCTGGCGTCCGCCAGCAGGGTCACCGGGAACAGCAGCATGATCCACAGGCCCATGAAGTAAAGCGGTACAGCGTCGCCGATGCGGGCAACCCCGTGGTCGGGAAACTGGAGGGTGCCGGCGATGTCCACCAGGGCCCAGTCCGGCAGCACCTGGCCGATGGACACGGGCAGCAGGAACGCCCAGCGCGCCAGCCAGTCGTGATGGCGGCGGAACAGGGCGTAACCGGGCAGCGCCAGGTTGTAGAGCACGGCCAGTACCAGCACGCCGGTGCCGTACAGGGTGCCCTCTGCATAGAGCACGACCGGCAGGGTCAGCAGGCCGAACGCCAGGTGAAACGCGAGCACTTCGCGCGGGGCGCTGGCGGCGGCGTGGCTCATGGCTGCTGGGGGCACACCAGTTCGACGCGGCCGGTGCCGGGAATGCGCTTGCGGACGCAGCCCTCGGTGTTGAGTTCGCTGGCGGGAATGATGGTTGCCGGGGCTTCCTGGCTGCCGACGCTGGTGGCTTTCGGGCCCATGCAGGCGGTCAGGCTCAGCAGCAGTGTGGCGGGTGTCAGCAGAGGGGGCAGTCGCGTCATGGCGCGGAGGATACCTGAGAGCATGTGGAAAAATCGCCCGCTTGCTGCGTTCGATTTTTTCACAAGCTCTGAGGGCCATGGGCATCCAGAAACGGCTGCAGGGCCTGCCAGACGCCGTCGGGGGATTCCACCTGCGGATAGTGGCCGATGCCCGGCAGGCTCACCACATCCGGCGCCGGCACCAGCGCGCGATAGCGCGTCACCATGTGGGCACCGGAGACCGGGTCCTCGGGGCCATTGATCAGCCGCAGCGGCACGCGGGTGTGTTGCAGGGCGCCCACCCAGCGGGCGCGGTGTTGCCGACGATCGTCGATATAGCGGATCAGGCGGTGCAGTCGGTGGTGGCCGTTGTGGTGGCTGAGCAGGGACCAGAAGGCATCCAGTTCCGCCTCGGAGGGCTGGGTCTGCGGGCCGAACACCAGTGAGAAGCTGCGGTTGAAGCTGCGTTGGCTCGACAGGTGCGCCAGCAGGCCGCCGAGCGGTGAGCGCAACAGCTTCTGCATGCGGGTCTGGCGATGGGTCTCGGGGAACAGTCCGCCATTGAGCAGCGCCACGGCGGCTAGGGTGGTGGTGCGGCCGCCGTCGTGATCACGGGCCAGCAGTTCCTGCGCCACGCTGACACCGTAGTCATGCGCCACCACCCGCAGGTGGCGGATGCCGAGGTGGGCGACCAGGGCGTCGTGCAGGTCGGTCTGCTCCATCAGGTCGTAGCGGTGCCGCGGGGGCTTGGGGGCGCGGCCGAAGCCCAGCATGTCGGGGGCGATGACACGGCCGTAGCGTGCGACCAGCCGGTCCCACAGGGGCGCCCAGTCCCAGCTGCAGGTGGGGAAGCCGTGGATCAGCAGCACGGCGGCATCGCCGCCGCCGCTGTCGCGATAGGGGAGGGTGTGGCCGTTGAAGTCGAAGTGCTGCCCGTCGGCGTACCAGGCGTCGGGGCTCAGGCTCATGACAGCCGGCTGCCCAGCCAGCGGCCCATGCGGGCGGTGGCATCGCCGGCTTCCGGTACCAGCCCGGCAAACAATTGCCACACGTGCCAGAGGCCGGTCCACATCTCCAGACGGACCTCCACCCCGCCGGCCTGCGCGCGTTCGGCGATGCGTCGCGCATCATCTGCCAGCACCTCGGCATCGGTGGCCTGGATCAACAGGGGCGGCAGGCCCTGGTAGTCGGCGTGGATCGGCGACAGTTGCGGGTGCTCCAGCGGGGTTTCGCCGGCATAGTTCACGGCGCATTCGCGCAGGGTGGGCACATACAGCAGGGGCTCGCGGTCGGCCTCGCGCGTGTAGGCCGGCAGGCTGCCGCTGAGATCCCCCCAGGGGGACAGCAGGGCGGCGCCGGCCGGCATCGGCAGGCCCTCCTCGCGCAGCCGTTGCAGCAGGGCCAGGCTGAGCCCGCCGCCGGCGGAGTCGCCAGCCACCACGATACGGCTGGCAGGGGTGTTGTCCAGCAGGGCGCGGTAGGCGGCCACCGCATCGTCGACGGCCGCGGGGAAGGGGTGTTCCGGCGCGAGCCGGTAGTCCAGGGTCGCCACGCACACCTGGGCATCGCGTGCGAATCGTGCGGTCAGTTCGCGGTAGATCTGCGGGGCACCCACCACATAGGCGCCACCGTGCAGGTACAGCAGCACGCCGCGGGTCTCGCCCGGGGGATCGGTCCATTCCGCCGGCACGCCGCCGAGCGGCGCCTGCCGGAAGCGGGTGCCCTTGGGAATGGTGAACTGCGCCATGGTGGTCAGGCGCAGCAGCTTGCGGCGGCGCTGCTCAACGCTGAGGTCCTGGCGCGCGAAGATGGGACGGATCATCAGGCGAACCCCCTGGCGGAACACACGGGCACGCAGGCTGGGGGCGGTGGCGGGCACGAAGGCGGACTCGGTCACGATGGCGTCTCGTCTGTCGGTAAAGCGGGCAAGCTTACGCCGCCCGGCGCCAGCCTTCACGAGGCGGGCTGCGCCGCCAGCCGCAGGGGGCGCCGTCATGACGCGTGTCGCGCAGGGCCTACAATGGCGCTTTGACTGCCGCTGCGCCCGTATGTCCGTTCACTATCAGATCTCGCCTGCTGCGCCCCGCGCCCATCTTTTTGCCGTTGCGCTGCGGGTGGAGAAGCCCGACCCCGCAGGGCAGGTGTTCCGCCTCCCGGCGTGGCTGCGCGGCAGCTACTGCATCCGCGACTTCGCCAAGCACGTGGTGGATATCCGCGCCGAGCAGGCGGACGGCGCGGCCTGCGATCTGACGCAGCTGGACAAGTCCCGGTATCAGGCGGCACCGGTGGCCGGTGCCCTGGTGCTGCGCTATCGGGTGTATGCCTTTGATCCCTCGGTGCGCAAGGCGTTTCTGGATACCCGGCGGGGGTTTTTCAATCCCAGCTCACTCTGTTTTGCGGTGGAAGGGCAGACGGATACGGCACTGGAGATCGACGTGCAGCCGCCGCAGGACCCCGCCTGTCGTGACTGGGCGCTGGCCACCAGTCTGCAGGCCGTCGAGGTGGATGCACGGGGCTTTGGCCGCTACCGGGCCGACGACTACGAGGACCTGATCGACCAGCCGGTCGAGATGGGGGCCTTCGAGCGCGTCGATTTCGATGTGGACGGCATGCCCCACAGTCTGGTGCTGGCCGGCCACGCGCCGGTCGATACCGCGCGGGTGACGGCGGATCTCGCGCGGATCTGCAGTGTCGAGCACGCCCTGTTCGGGCACAGCCTGCAGCTGGACCGTTACCTGTTCCTCACCCACGTGATGACGCGCGGATACGGGGGGCTGGAGCACCGTCATTCCACCGCCCTGGTCTGCGCCCGCGATGACCTTCCGGCGCCCGGGGATACCGGCATGAAACCGGGATATCGCGCGTTTCTCGGGCTGGCTTCGCACGAGTACTTCCATCTGTGGAACGTCAAGCGGCTGACGGCCGCCCGCTTTGCCGAGAGTGACCTGTCGCAGGAGGCCTACTCGCGGGACCTCTGGCACTACGAGGGTGTCACCAGCTATTACGACGACCAGTTCCTGCTGCGGGCCGGCCTGGTGCCGATGGAGGATTACCTGGATCTCCTGGCGGCCCAGGCGACCCGCGTCTGGCGGATGCCGGGCCGGCATCTGCACAGTCTGGAAGCGTCCAGTTTCGAGACCTGGACCAAGTACTACCAGCCCGACGAGAACACGCCCAATCAGACCGTCAGCTACTACGTCAAAGGGGCGCTGGTGGCCTTGGGTCTGGACCTGCAGCTGCGCCTCCGAGGGCAGTCGCTGGACACGGTGATGCGCATGGCCTGGAGCCGGTATGGCGCCCCCGGGGTGCCGGTTCCCGAGCGCGGGCTGGAAGCGCTGGCGCTGGAAGTGGGCGGGGCGGATCTGCAGCCGTTCTTCGATCAGGCGCTGCGCAGCACCGACGAGTTGCCCCTGGCGGTGTGGCTCAAGCCCTTCGGGGTGGCGGCGGTACTGCGTGCCGCCCTGGGCAGCAGCGACGCGGGCGGCCGGGTGCCCGGCACACCGCCGCCGAGTGCCCTCGGGGCCCGTCTGGCGCCGGACAGCCTGCGGATTACGCAGGTTCGCAGTGACAGCCCCGCTGAGCACGCCGACCTGGCGGTTGGCGACGTGCTGGTGGCGGTCGATGGCTGGCAGCTCACCGCCGGCACGGCGGCGACGGTCCTGTCGCAGCTTGCGCCGCAGCGGCCGGTCACTGTCCATCGTTTCCGCGCCGGGCGATTGGAGGCGGTCACGCTGGTGCCGGCGCCACCGCCGCTGGACAGCTGGACCCTGATCCCGGATCCCGATGCCGACGACGCGGCACTCCAGCGCCGCCGCGCCTGGCTGGGTGCCTGAGGAGTCGCGCGGATGGAGTTCATCGCCAAGGGGCTGCTGGCCTACCTGATGGGCAGCGTGATGGGCGGCATGGTGATCGGCGCGTTGCGGGGCGGGGTGGACCTGCGCCGCAGCGGCAGCGGCAACATCGGCGCCACCAATGCGCTGCGGACACAGGGCGCGGCGTTCGCGCTGGGGGTGCTGCTCATTGATGTGCTGAAGGGCGTGGTGGCCGTGCTGGTGGTGCCGGGCCTGCCGTGGCCGTTCCCCGGTGCAGCCGGGGTGCCCGTCACGACAGTGGCGTATGGCTGTGGCGTGATGGTGGCGCTGGGCCATTGCTACCCGGTCTTTCATCGCTTTCAGGGCGGCAAGGGGGTGGCGACGCTGGCGGGCGTGTTTGCCTGCCTGTTGCCGGCCGCGATCGGCTGGATGCTCGCAGCGTTTGCGCTGGCGGTGATGCTGACCGGCTATGTCAGCCTGGCAACGCTGACCGCCAGCCTGGTGGCGGTGCTGCACATTGCCTGTTTCGGCGCTGAGGGGCTGTGGTCCATGACCGGCGCCTTCGGCATTGCCATGGCGACGCTGGTGGTCTGGAAGCACCGTAGCAATGTGCGGGCCCTGGCAGCGGGGACGGAGCATCGGTTCGAGAAGGCGCGGGTGCTGGGTCGATGGCTGAGCCGCTGAACGCCACGCAGCATCTCGCCCTGGTCCGGGCGCTGGCCGATGGCGACTGGCATTCCGGCGCCGATCTCTCCGGGGCCTTCGGCATCAGTCGCGCCGCGCTGGCCAAGCGTATCGATGCGCTCGATGCCTTCGGCTTGCAGGTGACGCGTCGTCACGGCACGGGATATCGCCTGGAGACACCGCTGACCTTGCTCGACGCCGGGGCGATTCCGGTGCCGGCGGGCTGGCGCCTGTCGGTGGTGCCGGTGACGGGTTCTACCAACTCCGACCTGCTCGATGGCGATCCGGAGCAGGATCCCCAGGCCCTGCTGGCCGAGTACCAGCAAGGCGGTCGCGGGCGGCGCGGGCGGCAGTGGGTGTCGCCGTTCGCTCACAACCTGATGTGCTCGGTGGCCTGGAGTTTTGCCAGCTGGCCGCGCGACCTCAGCTGTCTGCCACTGGCCGTCGGCGTGTGCGTGGCGGAGGCGCTGGCCGCACAGGGCATCGAAGACGTGCAGTTGAAATGGCCCAATGATCTCTATGCGCAGGGGCGCAAGCTCGGAGGCATTCTGCTGGAGCATCGGGGCGAAACCGGTGGTGCCTGCCGGATCGTCATCGGCATCGGGCTCAATGTGCGGCCGTTTGACGCGGGGCAGGCGCCGGACCAGCCCTGGGTGGCGGCCGACCAGCTGCGTGAGACACCGCAGGATCGCAATACGCTGGCCGCCGCCCTGCTGCAGCAGCTGGCCGGCATGCTGGCGGACTACGCCGACCGCGGCTTCGCGCCGTGGCGGGATCGCTGGGCGGCGCGGGACCTCACGCGCGACCGGGTGGTGACGGTGACGGGCCCCGGTGAGCCCTGGCAGGGCATCGCCCGTGGCATCGATGCCCAGGGTGCCCTGCAGGTCGAAGCTGAGGGGAGGCTGAAACCGCTGCACAGTGGCGAGGTCTCTGTGCGGATGGAGGCTCCGACATGATTTTGCTGCTCGATATCGGCAACACCCGCCTCAAGTGGGGGCGTGTCAGCGCGGACGGTGTGCAGTACGGCGGCGCGCTGCCTCACGGGGGGGATTTTCAGACCCTGGTGGCGCAGTTGCCGGTGACACGGCCCGACCAGGTCTGGGTGGCCCATGTGCTGGGCGCCGCCCAGGAACCGGCGCTGGTCGCCGGCCTGACGCAACGCTATGGCGTGGCGCCCCAGGTGGCCCGTACCCGGGGGGTGTCGCCGGGATTGCGGGTGGCCTACACCGATCCCGCCCGGCTGGGGGTGGACCGCTGGCTGGGCATGCTGGCGACCCGGCAGCACACCGACGGCGCCTTCGTGGTGGCGAGTGCCGGCACCGCGCTGACGCTGGATGTGGTCGATGACGGTGGCAATCATCTGGGGGGCTTCATCGCGCCGGGTCTGCAGACCGCGCTCAATGCCACGCTGGGCGCCACCCGGTTCCAGACCGGCACGCTCACCAATGCGTTCCGCGCCAACCTGGGGCGCGACACCGAGGCCTGCGTGCGTGAAGGCGCGGTGTTGAGTTGTCTTGGTGCCCTGGATCGCGGGCTGACCCTGGCGCCGGACCGTGCCAGCCGTTGGATCACCGGTGGCGACGCTCCCGTGCTGTTACCGCATCTTGGGCACTGGTCTCACCGGCCCCACCTCACCCTGGAAGGGCTGCGGGTGCTGGCGCTGGAGGCACAGGGGGAATAGGGCGGGGGGTCGTTTACGCGTAAATATGCTTGCGGTGGTCGATCCGCAGTACCAGCACGATCAGCTTGCCGTCCTCAATGCTACAGATCATGCGATAGCTGCCGACCCGGTACCGCCACAGCCCGGCCAGATCAAGTGATAACGGCTTGCCAAAGCGACGGGGATCGCCACCCGTGGTGATGGGCTCACGGCAGTAACGACGTGGGACCGCAGGCGGGTAATTTTTACATGCTCTCAGGTCGTGCGCGGGCCGGCGCGGCCTTCAGGCCGTTGGGAAAAACACCACTCCCAGCACCGCCAGACCAAGCCAGAAGGGGATTTCGGCGGTTTCGGTCCAGGGCTGCACTTTTTGCAGTGCGCCGAGCGTATGCACCACCACCATCAGCACGAAGAAGGTGATGAGCATGGTGAACACCAGGGGTTGCAGCGTGGGGTGTCCGGCGACGTACCAGGCGGTGGACGAGATGATCACTGCGAAGGCGCCGAGGCACCGCCCGAAATAGAGTGCGAGATCGGCGCGCGCGTCGACCTGCCAGCGAAAGATGCGCGCCCAGGTGAGCGGTGCAACGAAGATGAGCAGGGAGAACACCACGCCGGTGAGGACGGCGAAGACGCGCAGGAAGGTGCTTGAGTGCTCTGCGTACATTCCGATCATGGTGGGGTCTCCGGCCTCAGGCGTCGTGCAGTCCGTACAGTGTGACCACGCAGGCGCTGCCGGTGCCAATGTTGTGTTGCAGTGCCAGCCGTGCGCCGTCGACCTGACGGGCCCCGCTGCGGCCGCGCAGCTGTTCCACCAGTTCGGTGCACTGGGCCAGCCCGGTGGCGCCCAGCGGATGACCCTTGGACAGCAGGCCGCCGGAGGGGTTGGTGACCACCTTGCCGCCGTAGGTGTTGTCGCCGTCCATGATGAATTTTTCGGCGCCGCCCTCGGGAGCGAAACCGAGCGCCTCGTAGGTAATCAGTTCGTTGGCGGTGAAGCAGTCGTGCAGCTCGCAGACATCGATGTCGTCGGCGCCGACGCCGGCCTGTTCGTAGACCTGGCGGGCGGCGTCTTGCGAAAGCTCGAAGCCGACCGCGCGGATCATCGACTGAGACTCGAAGCTGGACGGGGTGTCAGTGGTCAGCGCCTGTCCGAGGATGCGTACGCGGCTGTCGATGCCGTGACGTTTGGCGAAGGCTTCGCTCACCACGATGGCAGCGGCACCGCCGCAGGTGGGCGGGCAGCATTGCAGGCGGGTGAGCAGTTTGTAGATCACCGGGGAGGCGAGGATTTGATCGACACTGACCGGGTCGCGGAAGATGGCCTTGTCGTTGTGTTCGGCGTGACGGCGGGCCTTGGCGGCGATCATGGCAAAGGTTTCCGGCCGGGTGCCGTACTTCTGGGCGTGCTCGTAGCCGGCACCGCCGAACAGGTGCGGTGCCATGAAGGCGTCGGGATCCGGCTGCAGCTGCTGCGCGAGGTCGATGAAATTGCCCAGGGGGTTGGGGCGGTCGTCGAACACGCTGGCGAGCGCGCCGGGCGTCATCTGTTCGAAGCCCAGCGCCAGGGCGCAGTCGACGGCGCCGCTTTCCACCGCCTGACGTGCCAGGAACAGGGCGCTGGAACCCGAGGAGCAGTTGTTGTTGACGTTGACCACCGGGATGCCGCTCTGGCCGACGCGGTAGAGCGCACGCTGACCACAGGTGCTGTCGCCATAGACGTAGCCGACATAGGCCTGCTGGATCAGGCCGTAGTCGATGCCGGCGTCCTGCAGGGCGAGGCTGACGGCCTCGGCGCCCATCACGTCGTAGGTCGCGCTGCGACCAGGCTTGCTGAAGGGGATCATGCCGACACCGGCCACCACGACGGAACGACTCATCTACGCCTCTCCTGAATATTGTGTGTGCTGCGCGCGCGCAGCCTCCATGAACCGTAGCGACCCACGCCTCCGCGCGCCCCGCCCATTGGAGTAGGGCGTTTCCATTCGTGAGCGCGTCAAAGTGTTGGGAGCGTCCCACGGCTGGCGCGCACAACCAAACAATGAGGAGTACCGGCATGGCATTCGATTTCAGCGGCAAGGTGGTGTTGGTGACGGGCGCGGCATCGGGCATTGGACTGGCCGTCGCGCGCCACTTTCTGGCGGCCGGGGCGACGGTGGTGGCGACCGATATCGACACCGACGCCCTGCTGTCGGTCACGGTGCCCCCTGAGACGGCAAGCCGCTGGCGCACCCGGCGACTGGACGCGGCGGATGCCGCTGATATCCAGGCCGGGGTCGACTGGTTGTCGCGGGAGTTCGGCCGCCTCGACGTCCTGGTGAACAACGCGGGGCTGGCACGGCTGGAATCGATAAGCGATCTCACCGAGGCTGCCATCGATCTGCAGTTCGCGGTGTTGCTGAAGGGGCCGATGCTGGCATCGAAGGCGGCGCTGCCGTTGCTGGCCGAGGCCGACGGCGCCATCGTCAACATCGCCTCCATCGCGGCCATCATCCAGGCTGGCGGGCATGCCTGTTACAGCGCTTGCAAGGCCGGACTGGTGAAGTTCACCCGCGACCTTGCCAAGGAACATGCGCGGGTGCGCAGCAATGTGATCCTGCCCGGCTTCATCGACACGCCCATCCTGAAGGCCTACGGCGAGGGCGCGGCGCTGGAGGCGATCAAGGCGGATCTGGCCACGCACATCCCGCGCGGGCGGCTGGGACGGCCGGAGGAGATTGCTGACGCCGTGCTGTTCCTGTCCTCGCCTTTCGCGGCCTACATTTCCGGTGCCGAGCTGGTGGTCGATGGCGGGGTGACGGCCACGCCGCTGGAGACCATGTAGCCCTGCCCCCCCTTTCGGGTGGGGGCAGGGGCGGCGAGGCTGGGGACACTGGATGCCCTATAACGGCCGTCGCCGCCATCACAATGAGGAGATCATCATGCCGAACCTGGCACGCCACTGGTATTTCAACGAACGGCCCAAGGGCGAGATGGACGACCGCACGCTGGCGCTGCGGGAAGAAGCGTTGCCTGCGCTGAAGGACGGCGAGTTCCTGGTACGTGCCATCTACCTGTCGATGGATGCGACGCATCGCTTGTGGATTGGTGATCTCGATCTGTACATGGAGCCCATCGCCCTGGGCGAGCGGATGAAGGGATTCCTGATCGGTGAGGTGGCGGAGTCCCGCCACCCTGGGTATGCGACGGGCGATCTGGTGACCGGCCTGGGCAGCTGGTCGGACTACATGATCGACAATGGCAGCGCCTTCCAGAAGATCCCGCCGATACCGGGCCTGCCGATCGGCGATGCCTTCGGCATCCTCACCGTGGCCGGTCCGACCGCCCTGGTGGGGTTGATGGAGATCGGGCAGCCCAAGCCGGGCGACACCGTGGTGGTCAGCGCCGCGGCTGGGGCCGTCGGGATGTTGGTGGGACAGATCGCCAAGATCCACGGCTGCCGGACGATCGGCATTGCCGGCGGTGCCGAGAAGTGCGCCCGGCTCAAGGCTGAATTCGGTTATGACGAGGTGGTCGACTACAAACAGCGGGATATCGTCGGGCAGCTCCGCACGCTGGCTCCCGACGGCATCGACGTCCTGTTCGAGAATGTCGGCGGCGAAGTGCTCGACGCCGGCCTCACGGTGATGAAGGATTTCGGCCGTGTGGTGATCTGCGGGCTGATCTCCAGCTACAACGCAGATGGCCTGGTGCCGGGGCCCTACATGTTCCGCAACGTCATCATGCGCCGACTCACCATCCAGGGCTTTGTCATCCTCGATTATCTGGACCGGTACCCCGAGTTCCAGGCCAAGCTGGCGGGCTGGATGCAGGAAGGCCGTTTGAAGTACCGCCTGCACGTGGTCGATGGCCTGGAGAACGCGGTGGATGCGCTCAAGCTGCTCTACAGCGGCGGCAATCAGGGCAAGGTGATGGTGAAGATTGGTGCAGAGCCCGGCCAGGGCTGAACCGGCTCCTGCAGTGGCGGTTTTGTCCGACGCAGGCGGTGGCGCTACTCTCGACCGGCATGCCCCGGAGGATGTCGTGCCCGTCCAGTCCGTTACCGAACCCCGCCGTCGAGCCGCCGATGTTGCGGCCGATCCAGCGGCGCCCGCACGCACCGTGGTGCTGCGGGCGGCCGCGCTGGAACGACTGAAGGCGGGTTCTCAGGCGTCGCTGGTGCTGGTACAGGGGCCGGCAGGGTTCGGCAAGACAACGCTGTTGCGGCAGTACAGCACCTATCGCGCCACCCAGGGGGACCAGATTGCCTGGATGCGGATGGATGCCCGTTCCGCCGATCCGGCCCAGTTCCTGCGCCTGCTCTGCGATGCCGCCGACGGTTTTGACGAACGGGTGCGGCAACGCAAGGCGAAACTCGAAACGCGCCCGCCGACACTGCAGGACTTCAATCGTGCCCTGGGCCGCCTGAGGGGCGGGGGGCTGATCGTGGTGGACAACTTCGAGCAAGCCTTCACGGCAGACCTCGAAGGGGTGTTCATGCAGGTGGTGCGGGGGCTGCCGCCCGGCGTGCAACTGTGCATCGGATCGCGGGTGCTGCCGTCCGACCGTCTGGTGAGCCTGCGCATGCGCGAGCAGATGGTGGTGATCGATGAGCACGATCTGCGCTTCGGTGTCGAGGAATGCGACGAGTTCTTCCGCGAGGTGCCCGGCCTGGAGCCCGCCGACATCGCGGAGCTGCATCGCAGCACGGACGGCTGGCCTGCTGCGCTGCAGTGTGTGCGTCTGTGTCTGCGGCGCGGCCGCGAACATCGCGGGCTGGCGTATGCCGGCAAGGGCATCACGCAGGATCTGATCGGCTTTCTCGCCACCGAAGTATTCGACCACCTGGCGCCGGAACTGCAGTCCACCCTGTTTCTCCTCTGCGTGCCGGAAAAGCTCAACAGCGAACTGGTGTCTTTCGTCACCGGTGCCGACGACAGCCAGGCGGTGATCGACGAGATCGAGCGGGCCGGACTGTTCCTCAGCCATCTGGATCTGGAAGGCCACTGGTATCGCTTTCACAACCTGTTTCGCCATTTCCTGCTTACCCGCATGCGCCAGGAAACCGACCCCGACGCATTGGCCCTGCAGCAGCGGCGTATCGGTGACTGGTTTGCCGAGCATGGCTATCGCGAAGAGGCCATCCAGCACTGGATCGAGGCCGGTGACGTCGAGCGTGCGGCGGCCTTGATGGAAGCGGTGTGTGGGCAGCTGGTGGCGCAGGAGCGGCTGGGGCTGATCGAGCGCTATGTCGATCAGTTGCCGATGGAGTGGGTGCTGCGGCACGAAAATCTCGCCAATGCTGCGATCATCGCCTACGGTTTTCGCCGCGCCTCCGACAAGGCCAACCGGCTGATCGACGCGCGTGCCGCGATGCTGGCGGACAGTGATGACGCGCACGCACTCGGCGTGCACAACGGCACCCGTCTGTTCGTACTGGTGGCGCAGGATCGCATCGAAGCCCTGGGGGCGGCGGCGCAGGAGGCGGGGCAGCAGCTCAGTGCCGAAGATGGCTTCCGCTACGCGGTGACACTCAATGCCCGCGCGCTATGGCTGGTCGGGCGCAGCGATTTCGAGGCTGCGCGCGGCCTGCTGTTGAAGGCCCGGCCGTTGCATGACCGCGACGGGTCACTGTTCGGACAGGCCTATCAGGAAGCCGTATTCAGTATGTCGCTGAGTGCCGAGGGGCGCATCAGTGAGGCCTCCCGTGGCCTGGCGGCCGCCCTGCGGCGCACCGAAGAGGAAGCCTGTGGCAGTGTCACCGCCGGCTCGGTCGTCGCCGTGTATCTGGCGGACGCGCGGTACGAGCAGAATCGCCTTGACGATGCCCGCACACTACTGGCGGACTATGGCTCGCTGGCCGAGCAGCAGGCCATTGTCGACCCTCTTGCAACGCTGTTTCTCACGCGCGCGCGAATCGCGTTTCACCGGGGCGATGCCGCCGAGGCGGAGGCGGTGCTCGACCGGGCGCTGTACCTGGGCTATCGGCACGACTTTGCCCGGCTGGTGGCCTGTGCGGCGGCCGAGCGGGTGCGGCAGGCGACCCTGTCGGGCGATCTTGATCTGGCCGAGCGTCGGCTGCGCGAACTCGATCTCGACAGCTACGACGGGGCCTCCGGTTTGCTGTTTCACGCCGGCGAGAACGAGCTTCACACGGTCACCTGGGCGCGCTACCTGATCCATGCTGGCCGTAGCGCCGAGGCGCGACGCCTGCTGCAGGACGAGATCCGCCAGGCCCACGGCCAGCGCCGCCGTCGGCGCGAACTCAAGCTGACCCTGCTGCTGGCGATGGCACAGCAGGCCGAGGGGCGCGGCAACTGCGCCCGGCGAACCCTGCTGGAGGCAATGGAGCTATGCCCCCCACGCAATTTCGTGCGCAGTTTTCTCGATGAAGGCAGCATGCTGCTGAAGTTGTTGAAGGATGTACGGCGCTCGTTCGACCACCTGTCGCGGCTCGCGCATCAGGACATCCTGATGGCCTACCTCGATCATCTGCTGGCCGAGGCGGGTGAGCGCGCCGGCGCGGTGCCGGAAGCCCTGGGGGACGACGGCAGCATCGATTCGGTTCAGCTGCTGGAGACGCTGACCGAAAAGGAGCGCAACCTGCTGCGACACGTTGCAATGGGCTTGTCCAACAAGGATCTTGCCGAGCGTTTGTCGGTGTCCACCAATACCGTGAAATGGCACATGCGCAACATCTTCGACAAGCTGCAGATCAGCAACCGGGTGCAGGCCATCGTGGTCGCGCGCCATCTCGGCATGATCGACTGAGGCGCACGCACCACCCCCCCCATCCCCACCTCAATCCTTTAGGGTGGGGACGCTCCATCGGCGAAGCCCTACCGTCCTCAGACCGCAAACTGAGGAGAAAACGATGGGGAAACTCATCAATATCGATAACGGCGGGACCTTGACCGACATCTGTGTGATGGACGGTGCTCAGGTCTACCGGACCAAGACGCTGACCACGCCGTTCGACCTGTCCAAATGCTTCTTCGAGGGGCTGGTCAAGGTCTCCTCCCAGATCTACGGTCAGCCCGACATCGTGTCGCTACTGTCGAGCACCGATCACATCCGCTATTCCACCACACAGGGCACCAACGCCCTGGTCGAACGGAAGGGCCCGCGCCTGGGCGTGGTGCTGGGGGGGAACCTGCGCGCGCAGGCGTTCGAACAGGCTCCGCTGCACAAGACCTTGTTCCGTGACCTGGTCGGCGAGCGCATCGCCACCCTGGATACCACGCTTGATGAGGCGGCCATCGAGCCGGCATTGGTGGAGGCCATCAACCGGCTCGCGTCGGCAGGCGCCAACCGCGTGGTGATCGCGCATGGTGGAGCGGATTGTCTGGACGCCGAAGGGCGCCTCAAGAAGATTCTGCTGCGCAAGTTCCCGCAGCATCTGCTGGGCGCCGTGCCGATTCTCTACTCGCACGAAGTGGTGCAGGACGATGATGATATCCGTCGCACCTGGACCGCGCTGTTCAACGCTTTCCTGCATCCGGCGATGGAGCGGTTCCTCTACAACGCCGAGCACAAGCTGCGGACCAACAAGGCGCAGAACCCGCTGCTGATCTTCCGCAATGACGGGCACTCTGCCCGTGTGGCCAAGACCATCGCACTGAAGACCTACAGCTCGGGTCCGCGGGGTGGCATGGAAGGCGCCCGCGCGCTGGCCTCTCACCTGGGGCTGAAGCACCTGGTGTCGATCGATATCGGCGGCACCACCACGGACATCGGTGAGGTGCGCGACAACAGCGTGCGCGAAGACACGCGTGGTCAGGTAGAGGGTGTGGAGGTGTCGTTTCCCCTATGCAATGTGGTGAGCGTCGGGGTGGGGGGATCGTCGGTGATTCGCGCCCATGACGGGGCGATCGCGGTGGGGCCGGAGAGTGTCGGCAGCGCACCGGGGCCGGCCTGTTTCGGCCTCGGCGGCACCCAGGCGACGATCACCGATGCGTTCCTGCTCACGGGACTGCTGGATCCCGCGTCCTACTTCGGCGGCGAGCTGAAGATCGACAGCGAGCGCGCGCGCAAGGCCATTGCCACGCATGTGGGCGAGCCGCTGGGGCTGGGTGAGGATGAGGCCGCCGCGAAGATGGAAGCCGCCTGGGTGGAGAAGGTTGCCGCCGGCATCCGCGATTTCACCACGGTGACGCCGGACACCACGCTGGCGGCGTTTGGTGGTGCGGGTCCCTTTGTTGTCTGCAAGGTGGCCGAGGCTGTCGGGGCAACGCGGGTATTGATTCCCGGGCTGGCCGCAGTGTTCTCCGCATTTGGTCTGGGGTTCTCCGACATTGCGCATCTCTACGAGGCACCGATCGCCGCCGACGCTGATCTCGATGCCCTGCGCGCGGAGCTTCTGAAGCGCGCCGAACGCGGCATGTACGCCGAAGGCTTTGCGCTGACCGAGTGCGAACTGGACTGGCGTGTGCGTATCAGCGGCCCGGCGCGTGATGAGGCCGTGCCCTGTGGCGACGGCCTGCCCAAGGCCGCTGACGGCGAGACGCTGACCCTGCAGCTGCAGGTCACCCGTGCCATTGCCCAGCCCCAGCTTCGTGGGCGGTTCACCGGCAGCCGAGTGGCGCCGGCGAGCGAGAGCAGCCGTCGGGTGACCGCCGCTGGCGCGCCCGCCGATCTGCCGCTGTACCGCGTCGAAGCACAGCCGGCAGGTGCGGGGGCCTCCGGTCCGGCGGTGTTGGAAGAAGCCTTTTTCACATGCCGGATCGACGCTGGCTGGTCCTTCGAGGTCAGCGATGCCGGCGACGTGTTGCTGACGCGCGAATAGAGAATTGGGGAGGAGCCCGAACATGAAAGTGTTGATTACGGAAAACCTGCGGATCGATCTCGATACCGAGCGATGGGAATGTCGCGCCTGTGAAGGCGAACTGTTCGATGCGCGGGACAACTACAAGCGGGGCCTACTGGTGCATGACCGTGACCCGCGGGAAATTCACAAGCCCCTGCTCGACCCCGAGCGGTACGCGTTTACGTATTCGCCCAATCCGTCCTGGTGCCGGATTCTCGAGTACTACTGCCCGCACTGCGGCACCATGATCGAGACCGAGTATCTGCCGCCGGGGCATCCACCGGTGCGGGACATCGAATTCGACCTCGACGCCCTCAAGGCACAGTGGCGGGATCGCCAGGAGGTGAAGGTGGTGCCGGTGGGCAGTGAGCCGCCGCGACCTGCCAGCCACAGTGGCCAGCCGGTGGCCCAGTACCCGGCATCGGGGAGCCGCTCATGAAGCGCGTATCCGTTGATATCGGCGGGACCTTCACCGATTGCTTCGTGGCCTGGGACAACCGCTGCATCGAAACCAAGGCGCTCACCACGCACCAGAACCTGGCGTTGGGATTCAACGAAGCGCTCAAGAAAGCCTGCGGCGATCTCGGGGTGACCGAGCGCGAACTGCTGTCGCAGGTGGACTCGGTGCGGTATGCCACCACGCTGGGCACCAATGCGCTGATCGAGCGCAAGGGTCCGCGGCTGGGGCTGCTGACCACCGCCGGCTTCAAGTCCTCGGTGCCGCTGACGCGGGCCAAGGGCTATGCCACGGGGCTGCCGCACAAGCAGCAGATGGACGTGCCCAATGCCCAGCGACCTGACCCCATCGTGCCGATTCCGATGATCCAGGAGGTGCGGGAACGCGTGGACTACGCCGGCGCGGTGGTGATGTCGCTGGACGAGGACGGTCTTCGCGAAAGCCTGCGCATCCTGGTCGACAAGGGCGCGGAGGCCATCGTCGTGGTGCTGGCCAACTCGGTGGTGAACCCGGTGCACGAGCAGCGCATCCGCGAGATCTTCCTGGAGGAGTATCCCGGCCACATGCTGGGTGCCATCCCGATGCTGTTGTCGCACCAGGTGGCAGGCCGCAAGGGCGAGTACGTGCGTGCCATGTCGACCATCATCGATGGCTTCCTGCACCAGGTGATGTATCACGGCCTGGGCACGCTGGAGTTGAACCTGCGCAACGCGGGGTACGACAAGCCGATGCTGTGCAACCACAACTCCGGCGGCATGGCGCAGCTGAACTCCACCGACGCCCTGCAGACGGTGCACTCCGGGCCGGTGTCGGGTATTGCCGCCAGTGAGCACCTGGCCACCCAGACGGGGCTCGGCAACATCGTCGCCACCGACATGGGCGGTACCAGCTTCGACATCGGCATCGTGGTCGAGGGCGGGGTCAAGCACTACGACTTCAATCCGGTGATCGAGCGCTGGATGGTGAGCGTGCCGATGGTGCATCTGGTGACTCTGGGCGCCGGGGGCGGGTCGATCTGCTCCTATGACCGCATGTTCCAGACGGTACAGGTGGGGCCGGAGTCCGCGGGCTCCGACCCCGGGCCGGCCTGCTACGACCGTGGCGGCCTCAAGCCCACCGTGACCGATGCCGATCTGATGCTGGGCTATCTCGACCCCGGCCACTACGCGGGGGGCTTCATCAAGCTCAATCCGCGGCGCTCGAAGCAGGCGATCGAGGAGCACCTGGCTGATGATCTCGACCTGCCGGTGGTGGAAGTGGCCAAGCTGATCAAGTCCACCGTGGATGCCAGCATGGCCAACGGCATCGCCCGTGAACTGCGCACCCGGGGTTACGAGCCGGAGAACTTCACCACCCTGGCCTATGGCGGCAACGGACCCTTGCACGCCTGCGGCATCGCCCGTGCGTTGGGGGTGAAGACCATTCTGGCGCCGCCATTCGCCTCGGTGTTCTCGGCCTGCGGTGCCGGCAACATGAGCCAGTTGCACATCCATGAGATGAGCACGTGGACCGTGTTGTTCGACGCCAACCGGCAACTGTTCTTCCGCGATTACGACTTCTTCAATGGCATCGTGGAGCAGCTGGAGGGCCGCGGGCGGGAAGACCTGTTGCGCCAGGGCTTCACTGCGGAGCAGATCGGCTTCCGGCTGGAGCTGGACATGCGCTATGGCAACCAGCGTGTGGAAACCGCGGTGGTCACCGACCTCAACCGCATCACCGGGCCGGAGGATGTGCTCAAGCTGATCGAGCAGTTCTTCGCCCGCTACGGTGAGCGTTTCGGCGAGGGCAGCCAGACGCCGGAAGCCGGCGTACGCATCAACACCATCCGTGTGTGTGCCTACGTCGAGCATCCCGGTATTCAGTTCTCCGGTATCAAGCCGGAGGGCGCCGGCACGCCGCCGCCGTCGCCGGTGGGCCACCGCGACTGTCACTTCGTCGGCGTGGACGGCGCGCTGTCGACACCACTGTATGACGAGGCTGCGCTGGAGGCCGGGACCGAAATCGATGGCCCGGCCATCGTTGTCACGCGCGCCACCACCTACCTGGTGGAGCCGGGCTGGCGTTTCCGCGCAGCGGAACAGAAAGCCGTCTGGTTCACCGCCATCGAGGGCGCTACCCCCAACACCCGGAGCCAATCATGAATGACCCGCAGATGACGCCCGAACAGCAGGAGTTGCTCAACCGCTTCCTGCAGAACAACAAGATGTTCTATGCGCCGGATCCGGCGATCATGGAGAACCACAAGATCGAACCCCGGACCGACGTTGAGGACCGCCTGCTGTCCGGTGAGGTGGATCCGCACAAGGTCAATGAGGTGCGCGGTCTGGTGGTGGCGGCGCTGGATGAGTCCCACACCATGATCGAGCAGATGGGGGCGGCGCCCGGTGCCAAGTGGGGGGACATGACCACGGCCATCTTCACTGCCGCCGGCGACCTGTCGCTGATCGCGCCGCACGGGGTGGGGGGCTTCGCCGCCGCGGTGTTCTACCCGATCAAGTTCATCAACAAGTACTGGGCCACCGAACCCACCGTCGGCGTGCGCGAGGGCGATGCCTTCATCCACAACGACGCCCGTTACGGCGGCATCCACAACACCGACCAGTCGATGATGATGCCGGTGTTCTGGGAGGGGAAGCTGGTGTGCTGGATCTCCGCCACCATCCACGAGGGCGAGAACGGCTCCTGCGAGCCGGGCGGCATGCCGGCGGCGGCCGAAAGCAAGTTCGACGAAGGCCTGAAGATGCCGCCGTTCCGCTGTGCCGAGAACTTCGAGTTGAAGCGGGACATCGTCACCTTCCTGCAGAACTCGGTGCGTGATCCCAAGCTGCAGCTGGAGGACATGAAAGTACGCCTGCACTCGGTGATCCGGTTGCGGGAACGCATCATGCGGGTGTTGGAGGAGCATGGCCCCGAAGCCTTGATCCTGATGCTGCGCAAGCAGCTGGAGGACGTCGCCGACGAGGTGCGTCGTCGCATCCGCGAGCTGCCGGACGGCACCACCCGTACCGTGTCCTTTGCCGATTCCACCCTGCGTGAGAGTGCCCTGCTCAAGCTCAACATGGCGGTGACGGTGAAGGGCGACACCATGATCGTCGACATGCGCGGCTCGTCGCCCGAGTTGTTGAACCGGTCGATCAACGCCTGTCAGGCCTCGTTCAAGACCATGCTGTTCTGCGGTTACATGATGAACGTGTGGCCGGACCTGCCCTTCACCATGGCGGTGTTCACGCCGTTCGAGTTCCTCTTTGATGAGAAGTCCATCATCAACGGTTCCTTTGACACGCCGCAGGCGATGAGCCTTATTCCGCTGTTCAAGACCATGACCATCGCGTCCATCCCGATGGCCAAGTTCAACTACAGCCTGCCGCATCGTTATACGGCGATGGTGGCGCCGCAGTACGACCAGCCGGCCACCCTGATCTACGGCGGCATGACGCAGCATGCCGAGTTCGTGGGCAACTTCTGCGCCGACATCAACGGCATGGGGCAGGGCGGTCGCAGTCATCGCGATGGCGAGCACTCGGTATCACCGCCGTTCTCGGCCTGCTGCGACCTCGGCGAGATCGAACTGATGGAAGAGGATCTGCCGCTGGTGCGTCTGGGGGCGTTCACGCTGGCCAAGGATCGGGTGGGCTTCGGCAAGCAACGTTCCGGCTTGGGGTACGAGCAGATCCACAGCTTCCGGGGCTCCGATCTCTGGGGGTACATGACCGGTTGCTCGGGCTCGCTGTTTCCCTCCGCGCAGCCGTTGTTCGGTGGCTATGCCTCGCCCACCTATCCGCTGTGCAAGGTGAAGGGCGTCGATATCTTCGAGCAGCTGCGGGACAACCCGGAGCAGGTCCGTTTCGACATTCTCGACATCATGAACAACCAGCCCATCGAGGGCGGAGAATACTCGACCCACCCGATGGCGATGACCTTCGAACTGGCGGCGCCCGGTGAGCTGTACATGATGTGTCAGGGCGCGGGCGGCGGGTATGGCGATGTGCTGCAGCGTGATCCGGAGTCGGTGATGCGCGATCTGGAAGAGTCCCTGATCAGCGATGACACCGCCCGCGACATCTTCAAGGTGGCCTATGACCCGGGCTCGCGTCTGGTGGATGTGGCGGCAACGGCCCAACTGCGTGACGACGAGCGTCGTGCGCGTATCGCCCGCGGCAAGCCGTTTGATGCCTTCGTGGCCGAGTGGTGCACCGACGAGCCACCCGCCGACCTGCCCTACATGGGGTGCTGGGGGCCGGATGTGAGCACCGTCTACGGGGTGATGATGGGCCAGCGGGTGAAGATGGAAGGCAAGGCCCTGCAGAGCCAGTTCATGCTGAACCCCAAGGATGTCCGCATCGCGGAACTGGAAGCCGAAGTTGCCCGGCTGCGTGCGTCATGACCGCCCTGGTCGAGGCGCTCCGGTCTGCATCGGCGCCGCTGCTCTGGCTGGATGACACGGCCTACACCGAGCGCCTGTTGGGCGGAGGGCACACCCCCTGGCTCGACAGTGCCGAGTACGTCGCGTTCCGGCGCAAGGCGCATGGATTGCTGCGGGCGGACCTGCGCGCGGTGCCATTGATGGGCTTCCTGCGTGCCTGGGCGGCAGCGCATCCGGCGCTGACGGACGCCATGGCCGCCAAGTCGCGCGCGGTGTATCCGGTTCGGACCTTGCTGGCCGACGAGGGCCTGCGCGCCCAGCTGGTGGAAACCCTGTCCGGTCTGCGGGCGGCTTTTGGCGATACGCCCCTGGTGCTGGGCTTGCCGTCGCCGCGTGCGATGGTGACGGCCGCGTGGCAGATGGCTCATGGCGCCGATGCAGCGGTTGAGGTGGGGGCTGACGAGGCGGATTCCTGTGCGGTCTACCTGGCGGAGTTCCTGCGCAGTTTCGAGGGTTGCAAGGTGGATGCGCTGCTGCTGGAGGAGCCTGCCGGGGCCCCGGCCATGAACGCCGAGACGCTGGAGTGGTACCAACCGGTACTCAACGTCGCCAGCCACTATCGCTGGGATGTCGGCCTGCGGCTGCCGGACGACGTCGTCTTCGAGGGCGACGCGGACGCAGTGCAGTTTGCCATCGGGGCCCGCGCGATCGGCGGGGCCGTGCACGTGAGCTGCCTGTCGGAGGCGTTCTGGGCAGGGCAGATGCCGGCACCTGTCGGGCCGGGACAACACCACTTTGCCACCGTGCCGGCGGATGCCGTGCCGGAGACCGTGCTGGCACGGCTGTCCGCCCTGCGCGGCACCTGAGAGGAGAACAACACCATGGCAGTGATGGAAGGGGAATGGCTCTGGTCGCCACGGCCTGAGTACGCTGCACGCGCACAGTTGACGCAGTTCCTGGACTGGCTGCGGCAGACGCAGGGGCGCGACGTTGCCGACTACGAGGCGCTGCGGCGCTGGTCGGTCGAGGACGTCGAGGGCTTCTGGTCGGCCCTGTGGACGTACTTTGACGTTCAGTCCGATGGCGCGCCCACCACGGTGCTGCAAGGGGAGGGGATGCTGGGAGCGCGCTGGTTCGACGGGACGCGCGTCAACTATGCCGAGCACCTGCTGCGTTACGAATCGCAGGCCGCCGAGGGCGAGACTGCGATCTTCCATCAGACCGAGAACCGGGCCCTGGACCGGATGAGCTGGCAGCAGCTCGGCCAGCAGGTGCGCGTGCTGGCGACCCGGTTGCGTGCCATGGGCATCCGCCCGGGTGACCGGGTGGTCTCGTACATGCCCAATGTGCCGGAAACCACGGTGGCGATGATCGCCACCATTGCCGTGGGTGCAGTGTGGTCGTCGACGGCGCCGGAGTTCGGGATCCGGACGGTGATCGACCGTCTGTCGCAGATCGAGCCCAAACTGATCTTCGTCAGCGATGGCTATCGCTTCGGTGGCAAGGATTTCGACCGGACGCAGGAAGTGCAGCAGATCGTTACCGGCCTGCCCACCCTGGAGCAGGTGATCTGGCTGCCCTATCTGCGGCCGGACCGCACCACGCCACCAGTGCCGCAGGCCCTGTCCTGGGCCGAGGCGCTTGACGGGCCGGCGGTGCCGGCGGACACCTTCCGCTACGAGCGGGTCGACAACCGGCACCCGCTGTGGGTGATGTTCTCGTCGGGTACGACCGGCCTGCCCAAGGCGATCACCCACAATCATGTGGGGCAGCTGGTGGAGCATCTCAAGCTCAGCGCCTTCCATTTCAATCTGGCGCCCGGCCAGGTGATGTTCTTTCACAGCACCACCGGCTGGGCCATGTACCAGCTGCTGGTGTCGTCGTTGCTGCGCGGCGCGGCCATCGTGCAGTACGACGGCAGCCCGGTGCATCCGGGGCTGGATTTCCTGTGGTCGCTGGCCGCCAGTACCGGGGCGACCAACTTCGGCGCCAGCCCCACCTTTGTGCAGATGATGGAGAAGGCCGGCCTGCGGCCGCGGGATCACTTCGACCTGTCGGCGCTGGAAGCCGTGCTGGTGGCGGGGGCGCCGAGCACGCCGGAAACCTTCAAGTGGTTCTACGACAACGTCAAGGAAGACCTCTGGGTCACCTCGCAGTCGGGCGGCACCGAGGTGGGCAGCGCCTTCGTCGGCGCCTCCCCGACCCTGCCGGTGCACGCGGGCGAGATCCAGTGCCGCTGCCTGGGGATGGACATCCAGGCCTGGAGCGATGACGGCCAGCCGCTGACCGACACCGTCGGTGAACTGGTGTGCGTCAAGCCGTTTCCCTCCATGCCGATCTTCTTCTGGGGCGACCGCGACGGCACGCGCTATCGCGAGGCCTACTTCGAACACTTCCCCGGCGTCTGGCGGCATGGGGATTTCATCAAGATCAACGCCCGCGGCGGCTGCTACATCTACGGGCGCAGTGACTCCACGCTCAACCGCTTCGGGGTGCGGATCGGCGCGGCCGAGGTGTACCGCGCGGTCGAGCAGGTGGAGGCGGTGGCGGACAGCGTGGTGGTGTGCTGCGAGCTTGAAGGGGGCAACTTCTTCATGCCGCTGTTCGTGCAGCTCAAGCCGGGTTTCGCGCTGGACGAGGCACTGATCGCCGCGATCAACACCAAGCTCCGCTCGGATTGCAGTCCGCGCCATGTGCCGGACCGCATCTACGCCGTCCCCAAGGTGCCGTACACGCTCACCGGCAAGAAGATGGAAGTGCCGGTCCGCAAGTTGCTGATGGGCTGGCCGGAGGCCCAGGCGGCCAGCCGCGATGCCATGATGAACCCGGACAGCCTGGACTGGTTCGTCGATTTCGTCGCCACCACCGCCGACTACCGGAAGCCGTCCCGGACATGAGCTTCTCGACGCTGCTGCGCGACCCGCTGGCCCGATACGCCGACGTGCAGGGCCGCAACGGCCCACCGCCGTTGCCGGTGACGCTGATCGGCGGCTTTCTCGGTGCCGGCAAGACCACCCTGCTCAACAGTCTGCTGATGCAGGGTGACGGGCGCCGCATCGCGGTGCTGGTCAACGACTTCGGCGAGCTCAACATCGACGCCCGGTTGGTGGTGAAGGTGGAAGGCCAGACGGTGGAGCTGGCCAATGGCTGCATCTGCTGTTCGATCCGCGATGACCTGGTGGCCGGGGTGGCGCAGCTGCTGGCCGCGGAGCCGCGCCCCGAACACCTGCTGATCGAAACCAGCGGAGTGTCCGATCCGGAAAACATCCTCTGCACCTTCAACCAGTCGCGGCAGCGCCGGGAACTCTTCATCGAGAACGTGGTGACCGTGGTCGATGCCCTGCACGCGCTGGACGCCCGCGACGCCGAGTACGCCGAGCTGTTCCAGCGGCAGGTGGGTGGCGCCTACATGGTGGTGATCAACCGCGCCGCCACGGCCGGCGCCCCGCAACGGAAGGCGGTGCGCGAGATGATCGAGGGGCTGCGGCCCGGCATCGCCATTGTCGAGGCCGACGACGGCACGGTGCCGCTGGCGGTGGTGCTGGGGACGTCGCGCCAGGGCCAGGCCCTGTTCCGGCCCGAGCCGACCATGGACAACCGCGCCCATCCGTTCACCAGCATGGTCTGGCGCAGCGACAAGCCGATCCGGCGCAGCGACTTCAACCGCACCCTGAACGCGCTGAGCCATACCGTCTATCGCGCCAAGGGCTTCCTCCACTTCCAGCACTACCCGCTGGTCACGCTCTACCAGAAGGTCGGCGGTCAGGCCTCGTGCATCGACGGCGGCGCCAGGGGCGCAGCCGCCCCCCAGTCGGAGCTGGTGCTGATCGGCCTGGCCTCCGGCTTTGACCCGGCCGTGATCGGGCGGCAGCTGGATGCCTGCTGCGCGGACTGAGGGGCATCAGCGTCGGTCTCGCCCACGGCTGACAGCCGCACCCCGTTTGCCTACACTGTCGCCCCCATTCGCCCCGATGCCGGGTTAGCACAGCGGTAGTGCAGCGGTTTTGTAAACCGAAGGTCGGGGGTTCAAATCCCTCACCCGGCACCACATCCTCCTCCATGCTCCTCGCCTTTCGCGACGTTTCGCTGCGCCTCGGCAGCACCGTGTTGCTCGATACCGCCAACTTCACCATCGAGACGGGGGAGCGGGTCTGCCTGATCGGGCGCAATGGCGCCGGCAAGTCCACCCTGATGCGGGTCGCCAGCGGCGAGGTCAAACCGGAGGAGGGCGAGGTGGTGCGGACCACGGGCGTCAAGATCGCCCGGCTGGAACAGGATGTCCCCCGCGCTGAGTCCATCACCGTCTACGACCTGGTGGCCCAGGGACTGGGCGATCTCGGCGAGGTGGTGGCGGAGTACCACCGGCTGGCGCTACAGGCCGATCCCGACCTCAAGCGCATGGGCGTGTTGCAGGCGCGTATCGATGCTGAGAACGCCTGGCAGCTGGAATCCCGGGTGCATGCCATCGTAGAGCGGCTGGAGCTGCCTGCAGAGGCTGATTTCGGCAGTCTTTCGGGGGGCATGAAGCGCCGCGTGCTGTTGGGTCGCGCCCTGGTCAGTGAGCCCGATCTGCTGTTGCTGGATGAGCCCACCAATCATCTCGACATTCCCAGCATCCAGTGGCTGGAGGGCTTCCTCAAGGAGTTCCCCGGAGCGATTCTCTTCATCACCCATGACCGCGCCTTTCTGCAGGCGCTGGCCACCCGCATTCTGGAACTGGACCGTGGTGAGCTGACCAGCTGGCCAGGGGACTACGCGAACTTTCTGCGCCGGCGCGAGGAGCGCCGTCATGCCGAGGCGCAGGAGCGTGCCTTGTTCGACAAGAAGCTGGCGCAGGAAGAGGCCTGGATCCGCAAAGGGGTGGAGGCCCGCCGCACCCGTGACATGGGCCGGGTGAAGCGGCTGATGGAAATGCGTGCGCAGTTCGCCGAGCGCCGCAACGCGCTGGGCACCGCGCGAATGGTGGTGCAGGAGGCCGAGCGCAGCGGCAAGCTGGTGGCCGAACTCAACGAGGTGCACTACGCCTGGGGCGATCAGGTGATCGTCAAAGACCTGTCGACGGTGCTGCTGCGTGGCGACAAGCTTGGCATCATCGGCGCCAACGGCGCGGGCAAGACCACCCTCATCAATCTGATGCTGGGCACCCTGGCGCCGACCAGGGGCAGTGTGAAGCTGGGCACCAAGCTGGAGATTGCCTACTTCGACCAGCTGCGCGCCCAGCTCGACCCCGACTCCACCGTGCTCGACAACATCGGCGACGGCAAGGACCAGGTGGAGATCGATGGCAAGTCGCGGCATGTCATCAGCTATCTGCAGGACTTTCTGTTCACCCCGGATCGTGCACGGTCACCGGTGCGGGCGCTCTCCGGCGGCGAGCGCAACCGCCTGCTGCTGGCCCGCCTGTTCTCGCGCCCGGCCAACCTGCTGGTGCTCGACGAGCCCACCAACGACCTCGACGTTGAAACCCTGGAGCTGCTGGAAGAGCGGGTCAGTGAGTTTCCCGGCACGGTGATGGTGGTGAGCCATGACCGCGCCTTTCTCGACCGGGTGGTCACCCGCAGCCTGGTGTTTGAAGGGCAGGGGCGGATTGCCGAGGTCGTCGGGGGCTACGACGACTGGGTGCGCGAGCGCGGCCGCGATGCGGTGGCCGGCCTGAGTCCGGTCAGGGGGGCAGCACCGGGGAGTGGTATGGCGACGTCGGCGCCAGCCTCGTCCGCCAAGGGTGCCCCGGCGCCGGCGCCGGTGGCAGCGCCCCGTGGCGATGTGCTCAGCAGCGAGGAAAAGCGCGAACTCGACCGCCTGCCCCGCCGCATCGAGAAACTGGAAGCCGAGCAGACCCGGTTTGGCGAGGACATGAGCCGCCCGGAATTCTTCAGTCAGCCGCCCGACAAGATCGCCGAGGCGCAGCGACGGCTGACCGAGGTGGAGGCCGAACTGGCCACCGCCTATGCCCGCTGGGAGGCACTCGAAGCGCGGCGGTAAACCCCCCGATGCGGCACAATGATGCATGGACGTTACCGAACGCCGTCGCATTCTGTTGCTCGGCGCCATCATCGCGCTCGCGCCGCTGTCGATCGACCTCTACCTGCCGGCCTTGCCGACCATCCAGGCGGATCTGGACGCCACCGAGGCCGAAACCCAGCTGACGCTATCCGCCTATTTCCTCGGCCTGGCGCTGGGGCAGCTCATCTATGGCCCGGTGGCGGATCGCATCGGCCGGCGCAAGCCGCTGTTCTTCGGCCTTGCCCTGTATGCCGGCTCGGCCTTGGGCTGTGCCCTTGCGACCGACATCGAGAGCCTCATCGCCCTGCGATGTCTGCAGGCGCTGGGCGGCTGTTGCGGCATGGTGATCGTGCGCGCCGTGGTGCGCGACCTCTACAGCCCGCAGGACATGGCACGCGTGCTGTCGCTGCTGCTGCTGGTGATGGGGGTGGCGCCCATTCTTGCGCCGGTGGTGGGCAGCTGGATCTTCGTTGCCCTGGGCTGGCACGCCGTGTTCGTGGTGCTCGTGCTGTATGCGCTGGCCTGTCTGGTGGCGTCGGCCCGCATGCTGCCGGAAACCCTCAGGACACCGGGGGAGGCGCTTCACCTGGGGCGGGTGCTGAAAGGCTATCTGCGGCTGTTGGGGCACCGTCGGTTCATGGGCTATGCCCTGTCCGGCGGCATCGCGCAGTCCGGCATGTTCGCCTACATCGCCGTCTCCTCGTTCGTGTTCATCGATGTGTACGGACTGACGCCCACGCAATACGGCTTGCTGTTCGGGGTGAACGCCTTCGGCCTGATTCTGGGCTCGCAGATGAACCAGTTCATGCTCCGGCGTTACCGCAGTGAACACGTCCTCAAGGCGGCCTTGGCCAGTTTTGCCTGCTTCGGCGTGGTGCTGGCGGTTCTCATCTGGGCCGATATCGGCGGATTGCCCGCCGCCCTGATCCCGCTGTGGTGCTGTATCGCCAGCCTCGGATTCACCTTTCCCAATTCCACCGCTGCGGCCATGGCGCCCTTCGGGGATCGCGCCGGAATGGCCGCGGCATTGATGGGGACCCTGCAGTACGGCCTCGCTGCCATCGCCAGCGGAGTGGTCGCCCACCTGCATGACGGCACCGCCCGTCCCATGGCCCTGGCCATCGCCGGGTGCGGTCTGTTGTCCGTAGTGGTGCTGCGGGTACTGAACGGCAGGACGGTGGTGGGCGCGCGGATCTGAGCCTCGGATTCAGACCGGTAAATCGGACCTGATTCCGCTGTCAGGGTGCAGATTCAGGTGGCGGGATCGTCTTACTGGAAGGGGTGTCTTTCATTTTGAAGACGCCTCGCGCAGCCGCTTCTGTCCAGGGGATGCATCGCGTCATGTTTCGGTTTCGATGTTCGTTGCGCGTCTTCGGCGCGTTGGCTGTGATGCTCGGTGCTGTGAGCGCCTGTGGTGGCGGAGGCAATGACGGTGCCCGAATCCCGGCGCTGGACCTGCAACCACACGACTTTGCGCCAGCCGACCTGTCCACACCCGAGGCGGTGATGCGTGCCGCGGCGGCGATGCCCTTGGCGGGGCAGCCGCTTCTGCTGCCGGCGGATCCGGCTGCGCGGGTCTGCGACCAGGGCGGCAGCCGATCCCGGGAGGATGGCGAGGCACCGGAAATGAACGGGCCCTTCGAGCGTGAGCCGGGCGAGCCGCTCAATCGATTCACCCGCTGGGGTTTCAACGGCTGTCGTACGACGTCGGTTCCGGGCGCCCTCAGCGGTGTGGTGACACGTTTCTGTGGCGCCGATGATGAGTGCCAGACGACGCAGGTGACGGTTCTCGGGGAGGGCGAAACGCCGGTACTTGACGCCCACACCTTGTTCGGAGCATCCACCGCCCGGTATGTGCTCAGGGGGCAGCACTACCGGTTTCAGTCCGGCGGTGAACAGAAGCGGCAGGTCGTCGGCCTGGTGGCCGGACAGTCGATCGCCGACCCCGCCAATCCGGGGAGAACCTTCGTGGGGTTCGCCGGTGAGACCCCGACACCGTTGACGGTATCGCGCATGGGGGCCTCGATCATGGTGAGCGGCCCCTACGGCCTCCATGATGAAGGCACCAGCCTCTGCCTGAACGGCGCCGTTTCGGTGGAGACGCTGACGCCGTTGGTGGCGGAGGCCGGTTCCGCGGGGGAGCCGAATCGATATTCGCAAGGCCGGCTGCGTTTCACCAACCGCAACGGCGACATTGCCGTCCTGCAATTGGGTGCGGATCAGGCCAGCGACGCGGTGATCGAAATCGACGGGCAGCAGACGCTGGTGTCAGCGCATCAGTTGCGTGTGGCGTTGCCGGAATGCTGGCGGTGAGCCGTCACTCGGGAGCGCGCGATCCGGCGCCGTTGAGGTGAAGCTGTATCTGGCCAAAGGGTGCTGCATGCAATGTAATGAATGCGTCAACAAACAATAAAGTCATTTCATTCATGAACTTGCGTGATCTGTTGAAATGGGGGATACAGGGTCGGGGCGGCAGTGAGCCGTTAAAAAATGTGAGAGGGATATCCGAAATGAAGCGCACCGCGATTGCGGCCATTGGCCTTGCAATGATCACCCTGCCGGTCCTGGCGCAGGCCAAGACCTACGTCGGCATGGACTATGCGATGGCCAACTACGAAATGGATACCGGGTTCGACACGCTGGATATCAAGCCTACCGCCTTGCGCATGAGACTCGGTTCCACGCTCAACGATTATCTGGCCATCGAGCTGCACGGGGCATTCGGCCTTTCTGACGACACCGATACGGTTGACGTGCTCGGAGAATCCATCAGCGCGCAGTACGAGATCGATAGTGCGTTGGGCGTCTTCATCAAGGCGCGAGCCCCCGTGGGTGAGCGTTTCGGTCTGTTTGCGATGTTGGGATATTCGCGGCTGGAAGGGAGCTACAGAATCGACGCGCCTTCGGTCGCGATCGTGGAGTCCGGCAGTGAGTCGGAGTCGGATGTGTCCATGGGCTTGGGGGCAGATTTCCGCATGACGGACCGCCTCTACCTGAATGCGGATTATCTGCAGCTGCTCGACAAATCGGGTGTCGAGGTGACCTCACTCAATCTGGGACTGCGGCTCGATTTCTGATGCTGGTGGGACGGTTTTGAACCCGATGGGCAAGTCGCCCATCGCCGCCATGGAGGGTGTGGTGATGAAGTTGTGGGTGTCAGCGTTGGTGCTGCCGGCTTTGCTGGCTGCTTGTGGAGGCGGTGGGACAAGTGGGCCGGAAGATGAGGGCCTGTCAGAGCAGGAGCGGTTGGAACTCAGCGTTGGCATCTGGACGGGAGTGGCCACTTTTGATGGCAGCTTCGAGCAGTCGGATTCGCTCGTCGCGCTCTCGTATGACGACCGCTTCCTCACGGTGCAGGACAGCATCATCGGTGAGCTTGTCTATGACAGCCGTTTCGAGATCGTTGACGAGTACGATGACGACGGAACCCTTGTGCTGGTTACCGATAGCACTGCCAAGATGTATCGCATGGGCGCAGCGACAGACGTTACGGTGGATATGCAGTCAGTCTCAGTGCCACAGGTGTCAATCCTGGGGCAGTACCAAGACACACAGGGCATTTCCGGGACCGTCGCGTTGGAGCGCGAAGGAATTCTGAACGAATCTGGCACGATGGCACGCATTGCGACGGGCTGGGGAAGCCCGACCAGCGAACGTGCAATTCAGGTCAACGCGGACGGCCTCTTTTCCGGGCGCCATGACGGTTGTCAGTTGCAGGGGACGCTGGCTGAGACGGCGGGTGCTCCGCGGGATCCGGTAACGCTTGGCCTGGGACTCTACACGCTGGAGATGACCCTGTCCGGCTGCGACAACAGTGCCCGCGATGGGACCTACGACGGCCTGGCCGGTGTGGTCTCCTTGCCCACTTTCGGCGGGCTACGCTTGTATCTGATGGCGGTAAACGACAGTCATGCTTTCGCATTTCCGTTTGGGCCAAAACAGTAACTGGATTCACATCATCTGACAGGAGTCGAACAATGAAGAAAATGATGCTTTGGGGACTGTTGGTTTCGTTCTCGATCGGAGTGACGGGTTGCGCTTCGGTCCCCATGGCCAGCGAGACAGCCGACGCGCAAGCGAAGACGTTCGCTGTGCCGGCGGACAAAGCCAATCTGTATATCTATCGCAATGAAACCATGGGAGCGGCGGTCAAGATGCCGGTGTTGGTCAATGGGCAGACGGTGGGCGATACCGCGTCCAAGACCTACATCTTTCGACAGGTTCCACCTGGACGCCATCTGATCACATCGAAGACCGAGAACGATTCCAATCTCGAAGTGCACGCGGTGGCCGGCAAGAATCACTACGTGTGGCAGGAGGTCAAGATGGGGGTGATGAGCGCCCGCTCCAAGCTGCAGGAAGTGGATGAAGCGACTGGCCGCGCCGGTGTCATGGAGAGCAAGCTGATCGCAACGCCATGAGCTGATTGCGGCAATGGAGGAAGGAACCACGCCGCCCTTGCAAGGGGGGTGGCGATCAATACTCAAAGGGGATCAAGGAATGAAACCTGTCTGCGCATTGTTTGTGGCCGCGCTGTTGTCCGGCTGCGCCAGCATCATCCAGGGCAAGACCCAGTCCATCACCTTCACCAGCGTGCCGGGGGCGGCGACGTTCTCGGTGAAGAATCGTGGGGGCACGGTCATCCATACCGGCACCACGCCGAGCACCCTGGAGCTGGCACGCGGTTCGGGCTACTTCAAGAGCGAGCAGTACACGGTCACGCTGGAGAAGCCTGGATACGCATCTCGAATGATCGAGCTCTCAGGCTCGGTGAACGGGTGGTACATCGGCAACGTTCTGCTCGGCGGTCTCATCGGGATGTTGATTGTCGATCCCATTACCGGCGCCATGTACACCCTGAAGCCGGAAGTGGTGGAAGGCACGTTGCAGGTGGAGGCGGTTGGGCTGAACGGTGATGAGCGCCTTCTGACGGTGATGTTGGCGGAAGATCTGTCCGTGGATCTGTGGCGCCATGCCCAGCGCATTCCCGTGGACGCCACCAACCAGTAGCGATTCAGCGATACCGTGGCGGCGAGATCGCCGCGCCGGTGCTGTGAGGTCCACTGCAGCGATCATCGCTCGCGCATGCGTCGGCGTGAGAGACGCCTAGAATGGAAGGCGGGATTTCCTTCATGGCAACGCGAAGTGATTTCTTCTTCCCTCGCTACGGGTATTGACGACGCATGAGTGACGCAGTCCGCCGCGCTTTCCGGCTTCCTGTCGAGACGCGTGTGATCTTCCGCCTGCGCGGTGGGGCGCAGTGGGCGGCGCTTACGCTGGTTATCGGGCTCGCGCTTTCGGCATGCGGCCGCACCACATCAGCAGTGCCGACGCTGCCGCTGCTCGAAACCGACGATGTCGTCCTCGCTTTTGGCGACAGCCTCACTTATGGCACCGGGGCGACAGCTGAGGCGGCGTATCCGGCGCAGCTGGAAGCACTGATCGGCCGGGAGGTGATCAATGCCGGGGTGCCCGGTGAGACTTCGGCCGAGGGGCGCGTCCGCCTGCCCGCCGTACTCGATGACACGGCGCCGGATCTGGTGATTCTCTGTCTCGGCGGCAACGACTTTCTGCGACGGATGGACCGTACCGCGCTGGTCGACAACCTGACGGTGATGGTGGACGAGATCCGGGGACGGGGCATTCCGGTGGTGCTGATGGCGGTGCCGGCGCTGGACGGTCTGTCGCTGCAGCCGGCACCGCTGTATGCCGCACTGGCAGAGACGCGGACGCTACCGCTGCAAGGCACGATTCTCGCCGAGGTATTGGGGGACGGTCGGTTGAAGTCCGACACCGTGCATCCCAACGCCCGTGGCTATGCACGCATCGCGGAGGCGCTGGCCGACCTGCTGCGGGCCGCCGGTGCGGTTTAGCTGGACGTCGCCGCGACGGTTCCGTGGCCGTTGGCTGCCACGCCGAGGGTACTCATCGAGGGCGGCAGCAGCTTGTACATCACCGGGGTGACGAGGCGTCCGATCAGGGTGGAGGTGATCAACCCGCCGATCACCACCCAGGCCATCGGGGAGTACAGCGCCGAGCCCTGTACCGCCAGCGGCATCAGGCCGCCGATGGCGGTGATGGAGGTGAGGAGGATGGGCAGAAAGCGAATCTCGCCTGCCTCGGTGATGGCTTCGTCCAGCGGTTTGCCCTGGGCGCGCAACTGATTGGTGAAGTCGACCAGCAGGATGGAGTTCTTGATCTCGATGCCGATCAGGGCAATGAAGCCGATGGTGGCGGTGAACGAGAGGGTGTTGCCGGTGAGGAACAGCATGAGGATGCCCCCCATCACGCCCAGCGGGATGACGGTGGCGACGATGAAGGTGGATTTGACGCTGCCGAACTCCAGCACCAGCACGGCCACGATGCCGAAGATGGCCACCAGCACGGCGGTGCCGAGGCCGGCAAAGCTTTCCTGCCGGCTTTCCACTTCACCGGAAATTTCATAGCGGTAGCCCGGCGGCCAGTTGAGGGCATCGATGCGGCGGGTGATGTCCTGGGTGAGGCGTTCGGTGTTGTAGCCGGTTTCGGTGTAGGCGGTCAGGGTGACGGACCGCTCGCGCTGATAGCGCTCGATGCTGGTGGGAGAGGCAGTGAGCTGCAGGTCGGCCAGCTGTCGCAGCGGGACCTGTCCGCCACTGGCCGTGCCCACGTGCAGGCCTTCCAGGGCATCGAGATGTGGCTGGCCCTGCATGGGGGCACGCAGCACGACGGGGTAGCTGTCACCGTCGCGATCCCGGAAGTCTCCAGCGGGCAGGCCGGCCAGCGCCAATCGCACGGTCTGATCGAGTTCCAGTGGGGATACCCCCAGCAGGCCGGCCTTGGTGGTGTCGACGTCCAGGGTCAGGTCGATGCGGCTGCGACGCTGGGGGTTGATGACGTTGCGGGTGCCGGCGGTGTCGCGCATCAGCGTCTCGATCTGGGCGGCCAGCTGTTGCAGGGTGTGGAGGTCGGTGCCGATCACGCGGAAGGCGAGTGGGGCATCCATCGGGGGGCCGTTCTCGAACTCCTTGACCACGATGTCGGCACCCGGAATATCGCGGAACTCGCGGCGCCATTGGTCCAGCAGCTGTCGTGTGCTGCGGCCATCGAAGCGGTGCAGGTTGACGAAGACCTCGGCGTAGTTGGTGGCATATTCCTTCTGGAACACGTTGTAGTAGATCTGTGGGTTGCCGCGTCCGAGGTTGGCCATGGTATGGGCCACCTCCGGCCGCGCACGCAGGCGCTGGTCGACCGCTTCGAGCACGGCATCGGTTCGGCTCAGGCCGGCGCCGTCGGGCAGGGTGATCTGCACGATGAACTGCGGGGTGTCCGCCTTGGGGAACATGCTCACGCCGATCACCGGCACCAGCAGCAGGCTGGCCGCGACCACCGTGCTCGCCAGTGCCACCGTGGTCCAGGGACGGGCCAGCGCGCGACGCAGGAGCGGCGCATATACGGTGTGGATGGCGCGCATCAATCCCCGCAGCAGGGCGTTGCCCTCGGCTTTCTCCTCCCGGGGCAGCCAGCGGCTGGCGAGGAAGGGAATGATGGTCAGGGCGATGAACAGGGAGGCGGTGACGGTGAGAATCACCGACATCGGCAGGGAGCGGATGAACTTGCCGGCGTTGCCGGGCAGCGCAAGCAGTGGCAGGAAGGCGAACAGCAGGGTGGCCGTGCATCCCAGCACTGCCAGTGAAATCTGGCGGGTGGCCAGCACTGCGGCGCGGTCCCGCGTGTGGCCCATGCGCAGAAAGCGGGCGATGTTTTCGGTGACAACGATGGAGTCGTCCACCAGCAGGCCGAGCGCGACCACGAAGCCGGCAATGGACAGCTGGTTGAGCGAGAAGCCACAGAAGTACAGGGCGGCAAGGCCGGTGGCCAGCGACAGCGGAATGGAGACCATGACGATGCCCGCCGCGCGCAGACCCAGCGGCAGCAGGGTGATCGACACCAGTACGATCGCAATCAGGAAGTCGGCGCCCAGGCGCCCCAGGCGATGGGCGACGTTGCGTGATTGATCGAAGCCCTGTACCAGTTCGACGTTGGCGGGCAGCTCGGGGATGAAGGCGGCCAGCGTGGCGTCGATCGCCTCACGGGTGCGGAAGATGTTCTGCCCTTCCTTCTGGTTGGCGGTGACAAACACTGCCCGCTGGCCGTCGAAGCGTGCGGTGTGCCGCGCCTCGCCGTGATCCCAGGCGACACGGGCGACGTCGCCCACGCGCACCACGTTGCGTCCATCGCTGTTGATCACGGTGGTGCGGATCTCGTCGAGATCGTCGTAGTTGCCGGTGGTCTTGACGCTGAAACGCCGCCCGCCGATCTCGACTGCGCCTCCCGGGATATTGGTGTTGCGGCCTTCCACCGCCGAGAGTACCTGTACCGCCCGCAGGTTCAGTGCCGCCAGGCGATCAAGATCCAGCTCCACCCGCAATTCACGGTCGGGGTAGGCCCAGGTCTCCGATTCCCGCACACCGGCCGTGCGTTCGAGTCGGTCCTGCAGGTCCTCCGCCAGTTTCTCGAGTACCCGGTAGGGCGCGCTATCGGAGATCAGGGCCACCTGTACGATATTCACGTAGCCCGGGTTGATGCGGTTCACCTCCAGCCGTTCCAGTCCTGCTGGCAACTGGTCGCGCACCGCCGCGATCTCGCGGGTGACCTCATCATAGGTTTCGTCGACATTGACCTTGGCGTCGAACTCGATGCGGACCACGCCGAGGCTGTCGGTCGAGGTGGATTCGATGTCCTTGATGTCGTCGAGGGTATTCAGTGCGTCCTCGATGGGCTCAGCCACGCGGCGCTCGATCTCGCGGGCGTCGGCCCCCGGGTAGACCGCTACGATGGAGAATGCCGAGATCGGGAAATAGGGGTCCTCGGTGCGCGGAATATCGCGCCAGGCGGACACGCCCAGCGCCACCAGCAGCAGGAACACGACCCCCATGAAGGGGACGTTGCGGACGGCAAAGTCGACGATACGCATGAGGGGTCTCGTGGCCTATTCGATGACCCGGACCGGGTCGCCGTCCCGCAGGAAGGCGGCCCCTTCCGTGACCACACGTGTTCCGGCCGGCAAGGCTTCGGTCAGCGCTGCGCGTTCGCCCTCGATGAAGGCGACGCCACTGCGGTGGGCCTGCACCGTGCCGGCAGTGTCGACATGGGTAAACAGCAGGACATCCTCGTCGGTGCCTTCGACCAGGGCCGTCAGTGGAACGTGACTGATCGGTGCCTCGCCGGTGGCCACCTCGATGCGGGCGTGCCCGATCATGCCGGAGGCCAGTCGCGGGTCGTCGTCGGTCAGGCTTACCTCGACGCGAAAGGTGCCGGTGCGTGGATCGGCGGCCTGGCCGATGCCAAGAACGCGCCCGTCAAGGAAGGTGCCGGGCAGGGCGTCGAACCGCAGCTCCGCTGGCTGCCCTATGCGCAGTCGCACCACGTCGCGGTCGGGCAGGCCGAGTTCCAGCACCTGACCGCTGCCCTGGTCGCTGACCAGCAGTACCGGGGCGCCCGCGGTGACCAGCTGTCGCGGCTCTGCCAGACGGCGCAGCACCCGCCCCGCAGCGGGCGCGGTGATCACGGCATACCCGCGATTGTATTCGGCGGCCCTGAGGGCGGCGCGGCTCACCGCTTCCGCCGTGGCGAGATCATCCAACGCCTCCTGCGGGATGACATCGTCGGTGTGCAATGCCCGGCCACGCGCAAGGTCACGTTCGGCCTTGCGATGCGCCTCGCGGGCCTGCGCGACACTGGCATCGACCTCCGCTGTTTCCAGGGCGGCCAGGACCTGTCCCTCTGAGACGGTGTCGCCTTCGCGGACCTCGATGCGGCGGATGATGCCGCCCACCTTGAAGGCAAGCGGGGCCTCGTCGCGTGCAGTAAGCAGGCCACTGGCGCGTACCGACGGTGCGGCCGGTCCCAGTTGCACCTCTGCGAGGCGCACGGCGCGCGCGGGTGAGGGCTCCGCGGCTGGCGGTTGGCGGCTACAGGCGCCGACGGCAATGGCAAGGGAGATCAGGGTCAGCAGACGGATCATGGGGTGCTCCGGGCGGGCGCCGAGCGGGTGTCAGGGGGCAGGGGGTAGTGCGCCAGTACGCGGTCGAGCTCGGCGGCGGCATCCAGCGCCTCGAAGCGGGCGATGGCCTGGCCCAAACGGGCTTCGGTGAGCGCCCGCTCGGCGTCGAGAAAGGCGATCTGCGGCAGGCTGCCGGCATCGCGCTTGCGGGTGGCGATACGGAACGACTCCTCGGCAGCGGATGCCCGCGCACTGGCGGTGGCAACGGCCTGCAGCGCGGTGTCGAGGGTGTCCAGGGCGTTATCCCGTTCCAGGTCGAGCTGGCGTTCCAGGTCACGACGGCGGGCGCGCAGGGCGTCGGCGGCGGCGCGTGCCGCATCAGCCTGCGCGGCGCGACTGCCGAAATCGAACAGTGTCCAGCGCAGCACCAGCGATACGGTTGCAAAGTCGTCGTCGCTGCCGAACCGATAGCGCTCACCTTCGAAGCCGTAGTCCGCCGCGAGGCTGAGGGTGGGCCGGCGTTCCGCGCGCGCAGCCAGGGTGCCCGCCTCGGCGGCAGCGACCCCCGCGTCCAGCTGCGCCAGTTCTGCGCGGCGTGACGTGGCGGGGGCCGACGGGCCGGCGGGCGGCATCGCGAGGGCGTCGCGTTCGGGCAGGGCTACGTCGGCATCCGCGGGTTGGTCTCGCAGCGCGTTGAGCAGTCGAATGGCCTGGGCGCGCTGGTGGCGCGCCGCATCCAGCCGCTGCCGTACGGCCAGGCGTTCGGCCTCGGCACGCACGATCCGGTCGCGGGTGGCCTTGCCTGCCTGTACCAGCGAGGTTGCCACCCGCACATCTTCCGCCAGCGTGGCCTCGGAGGCTTCGAGAATGCCGATGCCGGCGTCGGCGCGGCCGGCGGCATACCAGGCGCGATGGACTTCGCGGACCAGTTGCCGGGCGAAGGACTCGCGTGCCGCCCGGGCGGCATCTGCCTGATGGGCGGCGACATCCCGCGCGGCGCCGAGGCCGGGGGCATAGAGTGGCGCGACCAGGCTGAGCCGGGTGTCGTGCTCACGCGCCCGCAGCAGCGGGATGGAGACATTGTCGATCTGCGGGAAGCGGGGGGCTTCGCCCTGGGCGACCAGCATGTCGTTGAGGGTCTGATAGACCGGGTTGAGCAGCTCGCCGCTGGGGAAGTCGATGGTGCGGCCGCCTTCGGCCCAGGTGTGCCGCGCCGACAGGGACAGGCTTGGCAGGCGTTGCTGACGCGCCGCTTCGAAGCGGGCCCACTGTTCGCGGACCGTGGCGTCCTGGGCCTGCAGCGCGGGGTTGGCCTGCAGTGCCTCGGCAACGTACTGATCCAGCGGTGAGGCACGTCCCGGGATGCTGGCGGTGGCCAGCGCGAGCAGCAACACGGTGCGGGTCGTGAGGCGGCTCATATGGTGCGGCCCGCTGGTGGCACCAGGGTACGGCCGGCCATGGCGATAGCGTGCTCCACCAGTTGCGCGACCGGGATGCCCATGGACTCGATCACCGGGCATTTGGTCTGCGCGATCTGGATGACGCCATGCACGAAACCCCACAAGGTGATCGCTACCAGCAAGGGGTTCTCCATCGGCGCGATGCTGCCGTCCCGCACGCCGTGTTCCAGTGCCTGCACGGTTTCGGCATGTACGGCGAAGCCGGCTTCCATGGCGGCCTGTTCCGCCGGGTCCACCTTGTCCGGAGTGTGGGGGTGGGCTTCGAAGCGACTCATGGCTTCGAAATGCACCGGGCACTCGCCGGCAAACCGGGTATAGGCCCGGCCGATGGCTTCCACCTGCTCGATTCCCCGCTTGGCGCCCGCCCGTGCGGCCTGAAAGCGTTCCCGCAGGTTGCGCAGTCCACGCTCGGTGATGGCGAAGTGCAGGGCCGCCTTGTCGGCGAAGTACAGATAGATCAGGGCGCGCGATACCCGCGCCTGCCGGGCCACCTGATCCAGCGTGGCGGCGTCGAAGCCGCGCGCCGCGAATACCTGTTCGGCGGCGTCGATCAGGGTTTCGCGCCGCTGCGCCTTCTCATCTTCCCGCCGCTGTTGACTGGTGCTCATGGCGGCAATGTACTGACACAATGTCAGTGAGTCAACACGTGTCAAATAAATGTCATTATGTCAGCGCAGTGGCCAAAGAAAACGGGCAGCCCGAGGGCTGCCCGCAGGGCACCTCGCCGGCGATCAGGCCTTGGGGTCGGGCACCAGTCGCAGGTATGGCTTGAGTTCCTTCCACCCGTCCGGGAACAGCTTCTTCGCATCCTCGTTGTTGACCGCCGGCACGATGATGACGTCGTCACCCTTGCGCCAGTTCACCGGGGTGGCCACCTTGTGCCCGTCGGTGAGCTGGAGCGAGTCGATCACCCGCAGGATCTCGTCGAAGTTGCGGCCGGTACTGGCCGGATAGGTGAGCGTAAGCCGCACCTTTTTCTTCGGGTCGATCACGAACACGCTGCGCACCGTGAGGGTGTCGCTGGCGTTAGGGTGGATCATGTCGTAGAGGTCGGACACCTTGCGGTCGGCGTCGGCAATCAGCGGAAAGTTGAGGGCGGCACCCTGGGTTTCCTCGATATCGCGACTCCAGCCGTGATGGTCTTCAAGCTTGTCGACCGAGAGGCCGATGGCTTTCACATTGCGCTGGGCGAACTGGTCCTTCAGTTTGGCGGTGTAGCCCAGCTCGGTGGTGCAGACCGGGGTGTAGTTCTTGGGGTGGGAGAACAGCACCACCCAGCTGTCGCCGGCCCACTCGTGAAAGCGGATACGGCCTTCGGTGGTGTCGGCTTCGAAGTCAGGGGCGGTGTCGCCGAGTCGCAAGCTCATGGTGGTCTCCTGATGATGGGGGTAACGATTATTGGCCTGTTGCGCGGTGGCTCAAGGCGTAATCTCAGAACGTGTTCGTCTAAGGAAGCGCTGATCGAATCGTGAGCATGGCATCGCGGGTTTGAAACCGCCTCAATTTCCGTTGCAAATCCTGCCAGTAGAACCCCTGTTGCCTGTGCGCTGCGCATGCCCAGATTCACTCAGCGCTTCCCTGAAGGGTTCAACCGAAGCGCCCACGCGAACGGCTGGCGGCAACGCCGACGGCATCCGATACCGTGGGGGTGTCGACGGGGTGAGGGGGGTACAGGCTGTACTGCAGCAATCGCAGAGGTAGCCGGGCGCCCGGTTGGATGGCGGCGACGTCGTGATGCAGGTGCGGCAACTCCAGCGTGAGGGGGGTTCCGGTCAGCGCGAGATGCGCGTCAACGCGCAGCAGTGGGCCGCTGCGATGGACCTGCCGGATGTCCGCTTCCAGTGCCGGCTCCTCGTCGGTGGCAATGCGAATGTCGCCGGGGCGGACGTAGAGATGCGCCGGACCATCGGGGCGGGGGGCATGGGCTCGCAGCAAGGTCAGCTGGTTGCCGATCTGCAGGGCGTTGGCGAGTACGGTCACCGGGACGATGTTGGTGCCCCCCAGAAAATCGAACACGAACGGCGAGGCCGGGTGTTCGTAGACGGTGTCGACGCGGCCCTGCTGTTCGATGCGACCGCGGTTCATGATCACCACCCGGTCGGCCAGCTCCAGGGCTTCCTCCTGGTCATGCGTGACAAACAGGGTGGTGACGCCGGTGCGGGTATGCAGGGTGCGCAGCCAGCGGCGCAGATCCTTGCGCACCTTGGCATCCAGCGCGCCGAAAGGTTCGTCCAGCAGCAGAACCCTGGGCTCGATGGCCAAGGCCCGCGCCAGCGCCACGCGCTGCCGTTGGCCGCCGGAGAGTTGTGCCGGATAGCGATGTTCGAGGCCATCGAGTTGCACCAGGCGCAACAGGTCGAGCGCGCGGGCCCGGATGTCGGACCGCGCGGGGCGCGGCCGGCGCACGTTGAGCCCGAACGACACGTTGCCGAGCACCGTCATGTGACGAAACAGTGCGTAGTGCTGAAACACGAAGCCGACCTGGCGTTCGCGGACCGGCACCGCCGCCATGTCGGTGTCGCCGAAGCGGATCTGGCCGTGGTCGGCGAATTCGAGGCCGGCGATAACCCGCAGCAGGGTGGTCTTGCCGGAGCCCGAAGGGCCCAGCAGGGCCACCAGCTCGCCGCTGGCGATATCGAGATCGACACCATCCAGCGCCGTGAAGCTGCCGAAATCCTTGTGAATCTGACGAGCGTGAATATCCATGGTGGGCGGTTCCAACATTCAGTGACGACGGGTGGCGGCCAGCTCATCGCCGTAGCGATGCTCCAACCAGGTCTTGGCGGCCAGGGTGATCAGCGCCAGGCCTGCCAGCAGGGAGGCGACAGCGAATGCGGCCGAGAAGGCGTACTCGTTGTAGAGAATCTCGACGTGCAGGGGCAGCGTGTTGGTCTGGCCGCGGATGTGACCGGACACCACGCTGACCGCACCGAACTCCCCCATGGCCCGTGCGTTGCAGAGCAGCACGCCATAGAGCAGGCCCCATTTGATGTTCGGCAAGGTCACGTGCCAGAAGGTCTGCAGCCCGGTGGCGCCAAGTGAAACGGCGGCCTGCTCGTCGTCCGTGCCCTGCGCCTGCATCAGCGGGATCAGTTCCCGGGCGATGAAAGGGAAGGTGACGAAAATCGTCGCCAGGACGATGCCGGGGACCGCGAAGATGATCGTGATGTCGTGCTCCACCAGCCACGGTCCGAACCAGCCCTGCGCGCCAAACACCAGGACATAGATCAGGCCCGCGACCACCGGCGATACCGAGAAGGGCAGGTCGATCAGGGAAATCAGTAATTGCTTCCCCGGGAAGTGGAACTTGGTGATCGCCCAGGCCGCCGTCACCCCGAACACCAGGTTGACCGGCACTGCGATGGCCGCCGCCAGCAGGGTCAGCCGAACGGCGGCCAGCGCGTCCGGCGTGGTGAGGGCATCGACATAGGTGTGCCAGCCATTGCGCAGGGCTTCAACGAACACGCTGACCAGCGGCAAGAACAGGAAGAGGCCGAGAAAGACAAGCACGACCGATATCAGCGTCCACCGCACCCAGGCGGGTTCCGACAGGGCGGCATTGCGCGTCATCACGGGGCCGCCGGGTGAGATGCCCGGTGGCAACGCCGGCAAGTCCTGCAGGGAGTGATCGGTCGGGGTCACAGCTTTTCTCCGCGTTGGCGTGTCCAGTGCTGCAGCAGATTGAGGATCACCAGCAGGGCGAAGGCGAGGATCAGCATGGCGGTGGCGATGGCGGTCGCGCCGGCATAGTCGAACTCCTCCAGGCGAATCACGATCAGCAGCGGCGCAATCTCGCTGACGTTGGGCAGATTGCCGGCAATGAAGATCACCGAGCCGTACTCGCCGACGCCCCGGGCGAAGGCGAGCGCGAAGCCGGTGAGTACCGCGGGCAGCAGGCCTGGCAGCAGCACCCTCACGATGGTCTGCCGCCGGGTCGCGCCCAGCGAGGCGGCTGCTTCCTCCACGGCGGACTCGGCATCCGCGAGCACCGGTTGCACCGTCCGTACCACGAAGGGCAGGCCGATGAAGGTCAGGGCGACGACGATGCCCAGGGGGGCGAACGCCACCTGGATGCCCAGCGGTTCCAGGGACTGGCCGACCCAGCCGTTGCCGGCATACAGGCCGGTCAGGGCGATGCCGGCAACGGCGGTCGGCAGCGCGAACGGCAGATCGATGAAGGCGTCGAGCAGGCGCTTCCCGGGGAACGAGTAGCGGACGAACACCCAGGCCACCACGACACCGAAGACGACATTGATGAGCGCGGCGGCGAACGCGGTGCTGAAGCTCAGCCACAGCGCGTTCAGCACACGTGGGCGGCTGAGAATGTCCCAGAAGCCTGACAGCCCCAGTTCGGCGGTCTTGAAGAAGACCGCCGCCAGCGGGATGAGGACAATCAGCGACAGGTAGGTGAGGGTGAAACCCAGGGTCAGACCGCGCCCGGGCAGGGCGGACTGCGGGAGACGTAGGGGGCGTGCGGCCACGGGATTGCCTCAGGGCTGATACAGCTGGTCGAACACGCCGCCATCGGCGAAGTGGGTTTTCTGCGCGTTCTGCCAGCCGCCGAAAACCGTATCGACGGTGATCAGCTCCAGTTGGGGGAAGCGCGCCAGATCGGCAGGGTCGGCGTGCTCCGGTGTCGCCGGCCGGTAGTAGTGCCTTGCTGCCAGCCGCTGACCTTCCGGGGCATAGAGGTATTCGAGGTAGGCGTTCGCGATCGCGGTGGTTTTCTTGCGGTCGGTATTGCCGTCCACCACCGTCACCGGCGGCTCGGCGAGGATCGACAGCGACGGCACCACGATCTCGAACTTGTCGGGGCCGAGTTCGTTGATGGCCAGGAAGGCTTCGTTCTCCCAGGCCAGCAGCACATCACCGATACCCCGCTGGACGAAGGTGGTGGTGGCGCCGCGGGCGCCGGTGTCCAGCACGGGCACGTTGGCCAGCAGCTTGCCGACGAAGCCGCGCGCCTTCGCGTCATCGTTGCCGTTGTGGCGCAGGGCGTAGGCATAGGCCGCGAGGTAGTTCCAACGTGCGCCGCCCGAGGTCTTGGGATTGGGGGTGATGACGCCGACCCCGGGTTTCACCAGGTCGTCCCAGTCCCGGATGTTCCGGGGGTTTCCCTTGCGGACCAGAAACACGATGGTGGACGTGTAGGGCGCGCTGTTGTGGGGCAGCCGGGACTGCCAGTCGGCCGGAATCTTGCCGGTGCGTTCGGCGATGGCGTCGATGTCATAGGCCAGCGCCAGGGTGACGACATCGGCCGCGAGGCCGTCGATCACGGCGCGCGCCTGCTTGCCGGCGCCGCCGTGGGACTGCTGGATGGTGACGGTGTCACCCGTCGTCGCTTTCAGGTGGGCAGCGAAGGCCTGGTTGAACGCGGTGTAGAGCTCCCGGGTGGGGTCGTAGCTGACATTCAGCAGCTCATAGTGGGCCGCGTGGGCGCTGACGGGCAGCAGCAGCACGGCAAAGAGGGTTTGCAGTTTCATGATCGATCCTTTGAGTGTCCGGGGGTCAGAACGCCAGCTGGAGGCGTGTGAAGAGGGCGCGTTCATCCGCGCGGTCGGCGCCCGAGAAGTTGCGGAAGCGGGTGACGTCGTAGTTGGCCGCGATGCGGACGTTGCGGCTGAGGTATCCATTCACGCCGAGCCCGTAGGTGTCGAACGTTTTTTCCTCGTTGGCGGCCACGTAGCCCAGCGCATCGGCATCGTCATCCAGTGCCAGGCGGCCGACACGGGCGACGATTTCCCATGCACCCCAGCCGGGCTTGCCGATGGCGTAGGGCTGTGACGGGACGAGGCTGCCGAAGCCCGCCTTTTCGCCGGTGAGGAGGTAGCGTCCGACCACTTGCCAGGCATGGTGGGTGAGCGTGTCGCTGCGGCCGCCCAGCGACAGATCCTGCGTTGACTGGATGTACTCGGCGAGCAGGCCGAAAGCGCCCCGGTAGATAAAAGCCTGGGGTGAGATCCGCGTATGCGTGCCGTCAAAGGCGGTGCCGGCGACATAGCCTGTGATTCGGGTCTGCCCCGGGCTGCGGTAGCGCGGCAGCTGGGTGTCACCGCGCTTGCGGCCGGTGCTGCCGGCGATACCGATGCCAAGGCCGGGCGAGGGCTGATAGAACAGTCGCGCTGCGACTTCCTTGCGGTTGTCGACATCATTGGCGGGGCCATTGCTGCCGTCCGCCGTGCCGTTGTACGCGCCGAGCACCCACTGCAGGGTCTTGCCGCCCTGAAACTGCAGGCCGACTTCGCGGTTGGGCGCCAGTTCAGTGGGGAGCCCGCGTTCGATGAAGGCGGTGTCCCCGCCCCCCTGGAGACGCTCAAGTCCTACCGGGCCCTTGATCTTGCCGGCGCGGACGGTGACGGACCGGCTCAGCGCAACGTCGAGATAGGCGTCGATCAGTGTGGCGCTGTCCCCCGCCAGCTCCGGGGTAAAGCGAAACCCGATGCCCTTGCCCAGGGTGCCCTGGAAGGTGGGCCGGACACGCCGGAACACGAAGGTGTCGGGCAGCGGCGCCCCGTCCTCGCCGGTGAACCAGCGACTGTCGAGTTGCAACAGCCCGCGAAGGCGGAACTCGGCATCGCCGGCCGTGACCCTCAGCCCCCCACTGCCAGCGCTGACCTGGGGGCGGGCGGCGGCTTCTGCGGCGAGTTCGAGCTTGCGCTCGAGAATGCGGATCTTCTGATCCAGCTGCTCATTGGAAGGGGCCGCCCCTGCGGGTTGCGCAGCGGCGGGGAATCCCAGTGCCGTGACCAGCACGGCGGAAACGAAGGCGAAAGGCCTCATGACAAACTCCCGATGTCACGAGAACCTCCGGTGGTCCGGTCAGCTCAGATTGGAAAGGTAAATCAGTTGTTCAGCCGGACGCGGGCTTCAATCCCGCAGGCGCAGCTTTTCCCGGCGCTCGATTTGTACGATGCGGCCGTCATGCAGCGTGATCTCCAGGGCACCGAAATGCAGGCCCTGCAGGGCTTCCGAAAGCCGACGCAACACTTCGTCGGTCAGTCTGGGGTCCAGCTTGAGGGGCTTGGGCAGCGTCATTGCAGGGCTTCACGAAGATCACAGGACGCTAGCCTAGGGATTTTCTATTATTCCCACAACGAATTTTAAGAAAGATATATATTCCAATAATGGAATAATTTCAGCCCAGTTCTGCGATGAGATCCTGCATCTCGGCGGGATCGGTACTGACCAGCAGGCGCCGCACCCTGCGTCGCAGTTCGTGGACGCGCGACTCGCGGATGATGCGCTTGATCTCCAGCACGTTGGCGGGGTGCATGGAGAACTCGGTCAGTCCCAGCCCCAGCAGCAGTCGGGTATAGCGGGGATCGCCCGCCATTTCCCCGCACATGGCGACCGGAATGCCGCCCTGCACGCCGGCATCGATGGTCATCTGGATCAGCCGCAGCACGGCGGGATGCAGTGGGTCGTACAGGTAGTTGACCTCGTCGTCGACGCGGTCGATGGCGAGGGTGTACTGGATGAGGTCGTTGGTACCGATCGAGAAGAACCGTGCCTGTTGCGCGAGGATGGGGGCGGCGATGGCGGCAGCGGGCACTTCGATCATCGCGCCCACCGGAACGTCGTCGGCGATGGTGTGGCCCTCGCGGATCAGGGTCTGACGGGTGTCATCGATCAGCGCCAGTGCCTGCCGGAACTCCTGCAGGCTGGAGATCATCGGCAGCATGATCTGCATGTGCCCGTGTCGCGAGGCGCGCAGCAGTGCCCGCACCTGGGTGCGGAACAGGTCGGGTTCCTTCAGGCACAGCCGGATCGCACGCAGTCCGAGGGCCGGGTTGTTGGGTGTAGGCCCCTGGCTGCGACCGGAGTCGACCTGCTTGTCGGCGCCAAGGTCCAGGGTGCGGATGGTGATCGGCCCCTTCACCACCGAGACGATGCTGGCGTAGGCCTCGTACTGTTCTTCCTCCGTGGGGAGGGTCTTGCGGTTCATGTACAGGAACTCGGTCCGGTACAGGCCCACGCCTTCGGCGCCGTTGGCAGTGGCCTCCGCTGCATCGGCGGCCATCTCGATATTGGCAAGCAAATGGCAGCGGACACCATCTTCAGAGGTCGCCGGCTCGCCCTTGAGTTTGCCCAGCCCGGCCCGATAGGCGGCCTGCGCTGCCTGCTTGTCCCGGTAGCTGCCGACGGCGTCGTCGTCGGGGTCGGCAATCAGGTGGCCGGGCTCGCCGTCGACGATCGCCCATTCGCCATCCCGGAGCAGGCGGCGCGCATCGCGCAGACCGACGATGGCGGGAATGCCCAGCGAGCGGGCGAGGATGGCGGTGTGCGAGAGCGGACCCCCGTACTCGGTGACGAAAGCCGCCACATTCTGCTGCGCCAGCAGGATGATGTCGGCGGGCGTGATGTCGTCGGAGACGATGATGCCGGCTTCCGCGCCTTCGCCCTTGTTGGGCAGTTGGCGTTCGTTCTTCAGCAGGATGCGCAGGATGCGGCCGCAAACATGTTCGACGTCGTCCTTGCGGGTGCGCAGGTAGGCGTCGTCCATCTGTTCGAAGACGTCGACCAGGGCGTCGCGTGACCGCCGCAGCGCGGCCTCGGCGTTGAGCTTCTGATCGCGTATCAGCTGCACCGTGGCTTCGGTGATGGAGCGGTCGTCCATCATCAGCAGATGGGTGTCGATGAAGGCGCCGATATCGTCCGGGGTGCCGGCCGGAATCTGCCCGCGCACCTGGCGCAGTTGCTCGCGCGCACGCTGCACCGCAGCGTAGAAACGGGCGATTTCGGGCTCAACCCGTTCCGCGGACAGGGTGTACTCGGGTGCCTCCAGATCGCCGCCGTGCAGCTTCTGGATGCGCGCGATTGCGATCCCGCGCGATACCCCGATGCCGGAGAGCCAGAGGCTCATGGGCGGCCTCGCCGGGTCATGAGTCTTCCCCGAAGCGATCAGCCACCAGGGCCGCCAGTTCGTCGAGTGCCTGTTCGGCGTCGGGGCCGTCCGCGATCAGCGTGATCTGGCTGCCCTTGGCGGCCGCCAGCATCATCACGCCCATGATGGATTTTCCGCTGACCTGTCGGCTGTCCTTGCGGACCTGAATATCGGATTCGAACTTGCTGGCCAGGGTGACGAGTTTGGCGGCCGCGCGCGCGTGCAGGCCGAGGCGGTTGACGATATCGACGGTACGTTCCATTGAGTCCCCCAGGTTCAGCCCGGACGTGGGCACTGCAGTACCCCTCGCTGGCCGCCTTCGACGGCGCATTGGGCGAGGGCGTCCAGCGGTTTTTTCGGATAGTTGAAGATACGCACCAGCATCGGCAGGTTGACGCCCGCGACCACCGGCAGCCCGCAGGCGGCCCCCAGCTTGTTGGCGATGTTGCTCGGGGTGGAGCCGAAGGCATCGGTGAGCAGCAACACGCCCCCGCCGTTGTCGAGGCGCTCGATCATCTTCTGTCCCTGCGACAGCAGCACCTCGTGCGACTGGACGCGCCGGACTTCCAGCACGTCCGCTGCGAGGGGCAGGTCGCCCATCATTTCGCGCATGGTTTCGAGTAGCAGGTGTCCCATCTTGCCGTGGGTGACCAGCAACAGGCCGACACTCATCGGCGGGCTCCGGATTCAGGGCGTTGCATGCGGGGGTTCCAGTTCGCGATGGCGCACTGTGATGGGTTCTGGCCCGGTGCGCAGGCGTGCAGCCAATTGCTCCACCAGGTACACGCTGCGGTGTTTGCCGCCGGTGCAGCCGACAGCGACGGTGAGGTAGGCACGGTCCTGGCTGCGGAAGGCGGGCAGCCAGCGCTTCAGCAGTCCGCTGAGGTCATCGAGCATGTCGCGTACGCTGTCGTGGCGGCCCAGCCACTCGGCCACCGGGGCTTCGCGCCCGGTCATGGCACGCAGGGTCGACTCCCAGTGCGGATTGGGCAGGCAACGGACGTCGAACACGAAATCGGCGTCCGGCGGGGTGCCGTTCTTGAAGCCGAAGGACAGCAGCGTCAGTGACAGCTTGTCCTGCCCGCCACCGGGGACTTCGGCCTGGATCCGCTCGCGCAGACTGTGCAGGTTGAGGTCGGTGGTGTCGATGACCGCGTCTGCGGCATCGGCGATGGGCTTGAGCAGCCTGCGCTCCAGCGCGATGGCCTCCTTCAGCGGCCGCTCGGCGGTGGACAGCGGATGACGGCGCCGGGTCTCGCTGTAGCGCGTGAGCAACACCGGATCGTCGGTGGTGAGAAAGATCACCCGGTCGTCGACATTGTGGGCGCGCAACTGCTCCAGATATCGTGGGAACTGCTCGATTTCGTCGGGGCGCTCGCGCGCGTCGATGCCCAGCGCCAGTGCGGCGTATCGCGGTGGCGATTGTTTCAGCGCTTCCAGCACCAGCGTGTCAAGCAGGGACAGCGGCAGGTTGTCGATGCAGGTGTAGCCGAGGTCCTCGTACTGCTTGAGCGCCACCGTCTTTCCGGCGCCGGAGAGGCCACTGACGATGACGAGTTTCATGGGCGGGCGTTGCGAATGGCGCGCAGTTGGCGGGCGGTGAAATCGCGGTCGGCGCGGTAGCCGGCCTGACGAAGGCGATGGTCGCGGCAGGCCGCCTCGACCAGAACCGCCAGATTATGCCCGAGGCGGATCGGGATCGAGACCGTCGGCAGGCGCAAGCCTGCCAGCTGGCGATCGCCACGCTGGCCCGTGATGCGCTCCATGCCGGAGGTGAGGGGCTCGCTTGGCGCATCGAGCTGCACGATCAGTGACAGCTGGGCGCGTGGGCGTACGGATCGGCGACCAAACAGCTTGCGCACGTTCAGGATGCCCAGACTGCGGGCTTCCAGGAAACCCGAGAGGAGGGCAGGGCAGTGCCCGACGATGGTCTCGCCACGGCGAAGAAACTCGGTGGCGTCGTCGGCAATCAGAGCGTGCCCGCGCGCGAGCAGTTCCAGCGCCAGCTCTGATTTGCCGACGCCGCTGGCGCCGGTCAGCAGCACCCCCGTGTCGAACACCTGCATGAAAACTCCATGCAGGGTGAAAGACTCAGTTGGCGGGCTGATAGCGGGCAATCAGGGTGTAGAGCGCGGCGTCGTCCGGCGCTTCGCGCAGCTTCTGGCAGAACGCTTCGTCGGAAAACATCTCGGCGATCGCGGCCAAGTGCTTGAGGTGCTCTTCGTTGGCGTTCTGCGGCACCATCAAACCGAACACGAGATCCACCGGATGGGCATCGTGCGCGTCGTAGTCGAGCGGGTGCTTGAGGCGCATGAAGGCGCCGACGCTGGACTCGACGCCGGCCATGCGGCCGTGTGGGATGGCGACGCCATGTCCGAGCCCGGTGCTGCCCAGTTTTTCGCGTCCGGCGAGGCTGGCCAGGATGTCGGTGCTCGACACTGAGGGCTCACCTTTGGCGAGCAGCTTGGAGAGTTCCTCGAGCGCCTTTTTCTTGCTGGTAAAGGTCAGGTCCGACTCCACCCGGTCGGCCCCCAGAATCTCGCTGATGGTCATAGGGATGCGTTCTCGTTATCACAAAAAAGGCCCGGCCCCAGGGGAGCGCTCCCCCAGCCGGGCCCTGAAGGTAGCAGTCTACTGCATGACCATGCGCTTATGCGCCTCGGCATGGTGGTGGTCACGCACCTTTTCCTTGTGCCGACGGGTCTGGCGGTCCAGTTTGTCCATCAGGACGTCAATGGCGGCGTACATGTTCGGCTCGGTGGCTTCGGCGTGAAGGTCGGCGCCGGAGGCATGCACCGTGGCCTCCGCCTTCTGGCGTTCCTTCTCGACAGTCAACACGATCTCGGCGCTGATCAAATGATCGAAGTGTCGTTCGACCCGCTTGAGCTTGTCCTGCACGTAACTGCGGAGTGCGGGGGTAAGGTCGACATGGTGCCCAGAGATGTTGAGGTTCATCTGAAACTCCTCTTCGAGAAGAGCCGGGGGTTCCCGGCGGGATCAAGCGCCGATCATCAGTTCATGACCAGGCGCTCCTGCGCTCGTGCGACGGTGGAATGCCAAGCCCTTCGCGGTACTTGGCCACCGTGCGACGTGCAACCTGTATGCCCTCGCCGAGGAGATGCTCGGCCAGGGCGGAATCGGATAGGGGTTTGTCGGGGGATTCGGCGGCGATCAGCCGCTTGATCATGGCCTGGATCGCCGTCGCCGAAGCGGTGCCGCCCTCGGTGGTGGTGACATGGCTGGAAAAGAAGTACTTCAGCTCGTAGAGCCCGCGGGGCGTATGCAGATACTTGTTGGCGGTGGCTCTCGACACAGTGGACTCGTGAATCCCCAGTTGTTCGGATACATCCCGGAGGACCAGCGGACGCATGGCCTCGTCCCCATATTCCAGGAAAGCGCGCTGGGCTTCAACAATGGTCTGCGAGACGCGCAACAGGGTTTCGTTGCGGCTCTCCAGGGCGTTGATGAAGTAGCGGGCTTCCTGCAGGTGGCCCTTGAGCATGAGCTGGTCCCGTGAGCTGTCGGCGCGCTTGATGAAGCGCTGGTACTCACTGTTGACCCGCAATTTCGGCGTATGTTCCGGGTTGAGATAGACGCGCCAGCGGCCCTTCTCCCGCGTCACGAAGACGTCGGGTGCGATGTAGTCGGACTCATGTGGTGCGAACGGCCGGCCAGGGTGGGGCTGCAGGCCGCGGATGAGTTCCAGTGCCAGGGCGATATCGGCCGGCGCCATCGCGGTCTGGCGGGCGATCAGCGCCGGGTCGCGGCGCGCCACCAGCGGCAGGTGGAGGTCGACCAGGGTCAGGGCGGCCTGGATGCCGGGGGTGCGGGAGGGCATCGGCCACAGCTGGAGCAGCAGGCATTCGCGCAGATCGCGGGCGGCGACTCCCGCCGGATCAAATTCCTGGACGCTGGCGAGGACCTCCTCGATGTGGTCGACGGAGACGGCGTACCGGCTCACCAGCGTGGCGCAGAGATCGTCCCAGTCGCGCAGGTAGCCATCGGCGTCGATGGCGTCGACCAGGTGCAGGCCGATGTCGGCGTCGCGGTCATTGAGGTCGGCGAGCTGCAGCTGCTCCAGCAGATGGTCGTAGAGGCTGCGCTCGCCTTTGAGGTTGGCGTCCAGGTAGGCCTGCAGGTCTTCGTCGGGTGCGCCGCTGGCGGGGGTGGGGTCGAGGTCGCAGACATCGGACCAGTCGGCATCCACGGGCAGGTCTTCGGCAAGCGTCTCCCGGTCGCCATGAACCTCGTCGGCGCGTGCGGCCGCTTCCGCTTCATCTTCGATGTCGGCCGCAGGCAGTTCGGTCTCGAGGGGGGCGGCTTCCTCAGCCTCCAGCATCAGGTTGCCGTCGAGGGCCTGCTGAATTTCCATCTGCAGGTCCAGGCTGGAAAGCTGCAGCAGCCGGATGGCTTGCTGCAGTGCCGGCGTCATGGTCAGCGACTGTCCCATGCGCAGCCCCAGGGAGGCGCGCATGTTCACGAGCGGAGGTCGGTCGAAGTCATGGCCTGATTGTAGGGCTGCACGGCATAAAAATTGCAAGCAATTTCGTCGGGCAGTATCAGCCGATGGTCGTAGGGTGGCCTTGCGCCGGGTCTTCGGCTAGCGTTCGGGTCCCTTTGAACCGAGTGTACGCTCCATGCGCGCCATCGTCTGTACCGAACTGGGTGGACCGGACAAGCTCCAGCTTCAGACGCTGCCGGAGCGGCAGCCGGGCCCGACCGAGGTGCGCATCCGGGTCGCAGCGGCCGGGGTCAACTTTCCGGACACGCTGATCATCCAGGGCAAGTATCAGCTGCGCGCCGAGCCGCCCTTCATCCCCGGCGCCGAGGTGGCGGGTGAGGTGATCGAGGTTGGCGCCAAGGTGACGCATCTCAAGCCCGGCGACCGAGTGGCCGCATTGGTTTCGGTGGGAGGCTATGCCAGCGAGGCGATTGCGCCAGCCGACACCTGCCTGCCCGTGCCGCCGGACATGCCGATGGCGGAAGCGGCCGGGTTCGCGCTGGCCTACGGTACGGTGATTCATGCCCTGAAACAGTGTGCGCGGCTCCAGCCCGGGGACAGCCTGCTGGTATTGGGTGCCGCCGGCGGTGTCGGGCTGGCGGCTGTGCAGCTGGGCAAGCTCATGGGGGCCCGGGTGATCGCGGCCGCGTCCAGCGAGGACAAGTTGGCGTTGGCGCGGGCCGAGGGGGCTGACGAAACCCTCAACTACCGTGAAAACGGGCTCAAGGACGGGGTGAAGGCGCTGACCCGGGGCAAGGGTGTGGATGTCATTTTTGATCCGGTGGGCGGGCCGCTGGCGCAGGAGTGCCTCTCCGCCGCCGGCTGGGGCGCCCGCTATCTGGTGGTGGGCTTTGCCGAGGGCACCATTCCGGCGTTGCCGGCCAATCGGCTGCTGCTCAAGGAAGTGGCGGCCGTCGGGGTGCACTGGGGCGCTTTCGTGGTGCGCGAGCCGGCCCTCAATCTGGCCAATTTCCAGCAGTTGTTCCAGTGGTATGCCGAAGGCCGGTTTCGCCCCAGGGTTTCCCGGGAGTATCCGCTCGACCAGGCGGCGCAGGCGCTGTTGGATATGCAGGCGCGGCAGGTGACCGGCAAGGTTGTGTTGGTGCCCTGACGCCATGTTCGAACGTATCGCGGTGCTGTGCACCGGCAACATCTGTCGCAGCCCCATTGCCGAGGCGCTGCTGAAGGCCGCGCTGCCCGGAAAGGCGGTGTTCTCGGCGGGCACTGCCGCCGTGGTCGGGGCGCCGGCCGACCCTCATTCGGTGGCGGTGATGGCGGCGCGCGGTCTCGATATCGAGGCCCACCGGGCACAGCAGGCCACACTGCCGTTACTGGAGCGCTCGGATCTCATTCTGGTGCTGGATCAGGGGCATGCGGACTGGGTCAACCGCCGCTACCCTCAGCTGCGGGGACGGGTGCACAAGGTGTGCAAGTGGCCGCGGAATGCCGATGTGGACGACCCCTACCGGCTGCCGCGGGATGTGTTCGAGCGGGTGACGGGCGAAATCGATGAGGGGGTGCAGGAGTGGCTGCGGCGCCTGTAAGGTGTTCTGACGGGGCGAGCCGGTATACTGGCGGGCCATAACTGCTGTGCCCTCGGATGTCCAAGAAGCTTTACCTCATCACCTACGGGTGCCAGATGAATGAGTACGACTCGACCAAGATGGCCGACGTGCTCGCGAAGTCGCATGGCTATACCCGAACCCAGGACCCGGATGAGGCCGACCTGCTGCTGCTCAACACCTGCTCAGTGCGTGAAAAGGCGCAGGAGAAAGTGTTCTCCGAGCTGGGGCGCTGGAAGGACTGGAAGGCTGCGGATCCCGGCCGGATCATTGGTGTGGGGGGCTGTGTCGCCAGCCAGGAGGGCCAGGCCATCGCCAATCGCACCTCGATGGTGGACATCGTCTTCGGCCCACAGACGCTGCACCGGCTGCCGGAGTTGCTGGATCACACCCGCAGCACCCGCAAGCCGGCGGTGGATGTCAGTTTCCCTGAAATCGAAAAATTCGACCGCCTGCCAGAGCCGCGTGCCGAGGGGGTGACCGCCTTCGTCAGCGTGATGGAAGGCTGCTCCAAGTACTGCACTTTCTGCGTGGTGCCCTACACCCGGGGAACCGAGGTGAGTCGCCCGCTGGACGACGTGTTGGCCGAGTGCGCGCATCTGGTCGAGCAGGGCGTGCGCGAAATCACCCTGCTGGGACAGAACGTCAATGCCTATCGCGGGCCGATGGGCAACAGCGGCGAGCTTTGCGATCTCGCGCTGCTGATCACCTACCTGGCCCGCATGCCGGGGCTCGACCGCATCCGCTACACCACCAGTCATCCTGCGGAATTCAGCGACGCGCTGATCGAGGCGTTTGCCGACGAACCCAAGCTGGCCAGTTACCTGCACCTGCCGGTGCAAAGTGGCGCCGACCGCATTCTGGGCATGATGAAGCGGGGGTATACCCGTGCCGAGTATCTCGCCAAGATCCGTCGCATCCGCGCTGCCCGTCCCGGTATTTCATTGTCGTCGGACTTCATCGTCGGGTTTCCCTCCGAGAGCGACGACGATTTTGTCCAGACCATGGATCTGATCGCAGAAGCCGGTTTTGACGGGGCCTTCAGTTTCAACTACAGCCCACGTCCCGGCACCCCTGCGGCCAACCTGCGCGACAGCGTGCCGCTGCCCGTCAAGCAACAGCGCCTGCAGATCCTGCAGGACCGCATCCGCACCCTGGACGCGCAGTTCAAGCAGGCCCTGGTGGGCAGTGTGCAGACGGTGCTGGTGGAACGGCCCGCGCGCAAGGGCGAGGGACAGGTGGCAGGGCGGACCTCGACCAACCGCTGGGTCAACTTCGAAGCACCCGCAGCGCTGATCGGACAGTTCGTTGACGTTGAGATTACCGAAGCGCTCCCCAACTCGTTGCGTGGCCGCTGGCGACCGGCCGGAACTGCCGCCGCCGCATGAGCGCCCCGACTAGACCGGCGCAGGCCCGAATCGATCTGGTCCTGCGCCCCGATGACAGCGAACGGCTGGCCAATCTGTCGGGCCCCTTCGATGCCCACCTGCGGCAGATCGAGCTGCGCCTGGGGATCGAGATCCGCAATCGGGGCAATCATTTCCAGTTGGTCGGGACCCGCGGCGATGCCCAGCGGGGTGAGGCGGTACTGACCGCGCTGTTCAATCAGGCAGCGGATCAGCCGGTGACCACCGAGCTGGTGCACCTGGCCCTGGCCGAGCACTCCGAGCCTCAGGCTGAACCGCTTGTGGTGCGTGAGGAGATGGCGCCCGAGGGGGAGGTCATCATCCGCACCCGGCGTGGTGTGGTGCGGGGGCGCAGCGCGCAGCAGAAGTCTTATCTCAGTGCCATCAACCGCCACGACCTCAATTTCGGCGTGGGGCCGGCCGGCACCGGCAAGACCTATCTCGCCGTGGCCAGCGCGGTCAATGCGCTGGAGCGCGACCGTGTTCGCCGCATCGTGCTGGTCCGGCCTGCGGTGGAGGCCGGCGAGAAGCTGGGCTTTCTGCCCGGTGACATGGCCGACAAGATCAACCCGTATCTGCGACCGCTCTACGATGCGCTCTACGAGATGCTCGGCTTCGAGAAGGTGGCCCGGCTGACCGAGAAGAACGTCATCGAAGTGGCGCCACTGGCGTTCATGCGTGGCCGTACGCTCAATGAGAGTTACGTGATCCTCGATGAGGCGCAGAACACCACCATCGAGCAGATGAAGATGTTCCTGACCCGGCTCGGGTTCGGCAGCGTGGCGGTGGTGACGGGTGACGTCACCCAGATCGACCTGCCGCGGCACGAGAAGAGCGGGTTGCGACATGCGCTGCAGGTGCTGTCAGGCGTGCCGGGCATCAGCTTCACCACCTTCCGCAAGGAGGATGTGGTGCGCCATCCGTTGGTGCAGGCCGTGGTCGAGGCCTATGACCGTTTCGAGGGCAATGATGGCCACTGAGCCGCCGCCTGCGGGCCCCGTGGTGGTGGTGCAGCGGACCGTGTCCGCGCGCGGCGTGCCGGCGCCGGCCAACCTGCGGCGTTATGTCGGAGCGGCCTTGCCGGACTGTCGAGGCGAGCTGACGCTGCGGATCGTGGACCCCCTTGAATCGCAGGCGCTCAACCGCACTTATCGGGGAAAGGACAAGCCGACCAATGTGCTGTCGTTTCACTACGATGCGCCCGAGCCGATGATGGACACGGATGTTGCCCCGTTGGGCGACCTGGTGCTGTGCGCCGCCGTGGTGGCCGACGAGGCGCGTGCCCAGGGCAAGCCGCCACGCGATCATTGGGCGCATCTGGTGGTGCATGGCTGCTTGCACCTGCTGGGCCTGGACCATCAGGATGCAACCGAGGCGGCTGAAATGGAGGCCCGAGAGGTGGCCATTCTGGCCTCATTGGGCATTTCAGATCCCTATGCTTGACCCACTGCCGCGATAGCGGTGGTGGTCGAAAACCCCTCGCTAACGAGGGCCCAACCCCACCCCATGAACGACGACGACCCTAGTACTCGAACCGAAAACAGACCCGATGACACCCCCGTGAGCCGCTGGTGGCGGCGGGTGACGCAATCCTTCGCCGGTGCCCCGCAGACGCGGGAGGAGCTGATGGAGGTGCTGAAGGAGGCCAGGGAATCCTCGCTGCTCGATGCCGACGCCCTGACCATGTTCGAAGGGGTGCTGGAAACCGCCGAGACCCAGGTGCGCGACATCATGGTGCCGCGGGCGCAGATGGTGGTGCTGGAATCCGACGGCGGGCTCGAGGAGATCCTGCGCATGGTGGTGGAATCCGGCCACTCCCGGTTCCCGGTGATCGGCGACTCACGCGACGAGATCGTCGGCATTCTGCTCGCCAAGGATCTGCTCAAGTTCACCGCCACCGTGCCCGGCTTCGATCCGGGGACTTTCGATCTGAGGGCGCAGCTGCGGCCCGCAGTGTTTGTTCCGGAGTCGAAGCGGGTCAACATCCTGCTCAAGGACTTCAAGCGCGGCCGCAACCACATGGCGGTGGTGGTGGACGAATACGGCGGCGTCAGCGGCCTGGTCACCATTGAGGACGTACTCGAACAGATCGTCGGCGAGATCGACGACGAGTACGACGAGGCCGAATCGGCCACCATCCTGCGGCAGGATGAACGGCGTTTCCTGGTCAATGGCCTGACCCCCATCGAGACCTTCAACGAATACTTCACCACCGACTTTCCGGATGATGAGTTCGATACCATCGGGGGGTTGGTGATGCACCATTTCGGGCACATGCCGAAGCGAGGCGAGAGCTTGCGAATCGGGCGCTTCAACTTCAACGTTCAGCGCGCCGATAGTCGCCGCCTGCATCTGCTGCAGGTCACCCTGTCGATGGTGTGAGCCTGTGCGCCGACTGCCGGTCCTCGTCCTGCTCCTGCTGCTGGCCTGGACCGGCGCGGCCTCGGCGACGCCGCAGATCAGCCTGCTGACCTTCCAGCCGGGCGAGGTCTACTGGCAGCGGTACGGGCACAACGCGTTGCTGGTGCGAGACGCCGCGGCCGGTGCGCCCGCGGTCTACAACTACGGTCTGTTCGACTTCGGCCAGCAGCATTTCCTGCTGAATTTTGCCCGGGGACGCATGTTGTACCGGGTGGCGCCTGAGTCGCTTTCGCGCACGCTGGCAGCCTATCGGTCCGAAGGCCGTTGGGTGTATGAGCAGCAGCTGGCGCTGAGCCCTGATCAGGCTCGAGCGCTGGCTGACTTCCTGACCTGGAACGCGCAGCCCGAGGAGGCCGAGTACCGGTATCACTATTTCACCGCCAACTGCAGTACCCGGGTGCGGGATGCCCTGGATGCCGCGGTGGGCGGCGCGCTGAGGGCAGGTCTGGAAGGACGGGGCGCCACCACCAGTTATCGGCAGGAGGCCGCGCGCATGATGTCGCCGCTGCCGGCGCTGATGCTCGGCACCGATTTCCTGTTGGGGCCGCGCACCGACCGTCCCATCGACCGCTGGCAGCAGGCCTTTCTTCCCGAGCACCTGATGGCGGCGGTGCGAGATGTGACCGTGGTCGATGCGCAGGGTGCGCGCCGCCCCTTGGTGGCCCGGGAGGGCTACTGGTATGCCGGGCGGCTGCCGGCGACGCCGGCCCTGGCCCCGGATCCGCGGTTGCCGATGGCGCTGGCGGGGCTGGTGCTGGCAGCGCTGCTGGTGCTGGGGCGTCGCCGACGCGGGGTGCGGATGACCCTGGGGGCGGGCCTGTCACTGATCGCCGGCCTGCTAGGCGTGATCCTCGCGCTGGGGTGGGGCCTGACCGATCACGATGTGATGGCGGCCAATCAGAATCTGCTGCTGTGCATGCCGCTCAGTCTGCTGTTGCTGCCCGTCTGGTGGCGGCGATCCACAGCGCTCGGCGGGGGGGCGCTGACCGTGGCCACCGTGGTGGCCTTGGGCCCGGTACTCGCGCTGCTGTTGCAGCTGACCCCCCTGGCGCAGGGCAACGCACACTGGATAGGCTTCTGGCTGCCCATTCACCTCGCCGGCCTGTTGGCGCTGGCGATCCGACCCCGGAGTTGACTGCCATGCCCGCCGCCGCCCCGTACTTCACGTCCAATACGCTGCGATTCTTCAGGCAACTGACGCGTCACAACGACAAGGCCTGGTTCGAGGCCAACCGGGAGGCCTACGAGCGGGATGTGCGGGAACCCTGCCTGCGTTTCATCGCCGACATGGTGGGGCCATTGGCGACCATCAGTCCGGCGTTTGTGGCCAGCCCGAAGAAGGTGGGGGGCTCGCTGTTCCGTATTCATCGCGATACGCGCTTCAGCAAGGACAAGACGCCGTACAAGACCCACGCCGGGATGACGTTTTTTCACGGTGCCACGCGCGCCGCGGCCAGGGCGGACGCGGGTGGCAGTGCCGCGCCGGGACGGCTTGATGCGCCCCTGTTCTATTTCCACCTCACGCCGGGCGACAGTTTCATCGGCGGTGGTATCTGGCACCCGCAGGCTGAAACCCTGCGCCGTATCCGGGCCTACATCGTCAACAATCCCGCCAGTTGGAAACAGGCCACGCAAAGCGCTGCCTTCCGCCGCCAGTTTGCGCTGACCGGCGACAGTCTGTCCCGTCCTCCCAAGGGGTTTGATCCGGCGCACCCCCTGATCGAAGACCTCAAGCGGAAGGACTTCGTGGCCGGGACGGCGGTGTCCGATGAGGATCTGCTGCGTCCCGACCTGCCCAAGCTGATCGTCAGTCGCTACCGGGTGCTGGCGCCGATGATCGATTGGCTCTGCGGGGCCCTGGATCTCGACTTCTAGTGCAGTGCGAAACCCTGCACTAGAAGTCTTCCATGGCCAGCGCGTAAAGCCGCTTTCGGGGTAGCCCCGTCAGCTCGGCGGCGACCCGCGCGGCGGCGGAGGGCGGCAGTTCGCGCAGCAGCACCTGTAATGTGCGCCGTGCGCTGGCTTCGTCCTGATCCGCATCGGGTGCGCCCGCCACCACGAGTACGAACTCCCCGCGCTGATGGTTGGCGTTGTCGCGCAGCCAGTGGCCGAGGTCGCCGGCGGCGCAGCGCACGGTCTGCTCGAACTGCTTGGTCAGCTCGCGGGCGAGGACCACGGTCCGGTCCGCGCCCATCACCTCGGCCAGCGCCTCTGCGGTGTCGACGATGCGGTGGCTGGCCTCATAGAGCACCAGGGTGTGAGGTGTCCCGCGCAGGGCTTCCAGCGCCTGTCGGCGCGGCCCGGACTTGGGCGGCAGGAAGCCGACAAAGGTGAACCGATCGGTAGGCAGCCCGGCAATGGACAGCGCCGCCACCAGCGCGCACGGGCCAGGCACTGCGATGACCGGCAGTCCCGCCTCGCGCACGGACCGGACCAGAACGAAGCCAGGGTCGGAGATCAGGGGGGTACCGGCGTCGGAAACCAGTGCCAGGGCGGCGCCCTCGCGCAGTCGTTTGACCAGGTCGTCGGCGCGCGCCCGCTCGTTGTGTTCGTGCAGGGGCAGCAACGCGGTCTGAATGCCCAGCTGCTGCAGCAGGAGACCGGTTGTGCGGGTGTCCTCCGCCAACACCTGATCTGCGGCGCGGAGCACGGCCGCCGCGCGCGGGCTGAGGTCTCCCAGATGACCAATCGGGGTAGCCACCACATAGAGATGGCCGGGTTCGACGACACGGGCTTCGTTCATGGGGCGATTGTCGCACCGTGTCATACTTGCCGGCCATGAAATCCGCCGACTCACTCTGCCGTTCGCACTGGTGCTGCGCGGTGTTGCTTGTCCTGGTCTCGGGCTGCGCAGCACTGCCCGTGCCGGTCAATCGGGCACCGCCTTCGGCGCTGCCGTCGTCACCTCAGACGGCACCGCGGTCGCCGCTGTACGGCGCAGAGTCGGCTTTCGAGCGCGGGGATCTGGCGATGGCACGGGCCCACCTGGATGCCCTCGCGGATCACTCGGTGCCAGTCGCCGAAATGCCCCGGCTACAGCTGCTGCGCGCGCGTCTGGCGGCCGCTGAGGGACGGGACCAGGATGTGCTGAGGCACCTGCCTGCGAGCGTGTCGGATCCCGTGGTGGGCGCGAGCGCTGCGGCGTTGCGGGCCGAAGCCCTGCAGCGTCTTGATCAGCCAGTGGAGGCGGTTGCGGCCTGGGTTGAGCGGTTGCAGTGGCTGCAGGATCCCATCGCAATCGACGACAACCGTGACCGACTCTGGCAAGGCCTCATGGCATCACCGCTGACGGAGCGTGATCGGGTGATGGCGGCAGGGAGCGGTTTCGTGGTCGAGGGCTGGGTGGCGCTGGCGCTGGCACACCGGCAGGCCGATGGCGGTGTCGCCATGGAGCGCTGGCAGCAGCAGTTCGGGCCGCATCCGGCCAGCGCCTGGATGACCGCCGGTGGGTTGGCCTCCGCGATCTCCGCGGGAGCAGGTGGCACGCCGTTTCAGTTTTCCCCCGTCACGGGTGCGGCGCACTGGGCGGTGCTGCTGCCCTTCAGTGGGCCGTTGGCGACCAGCGCTGCGGCGATCCGCGACGGCTGGCTGGCGGCCTATCTGGAAGCTGGTGTGAGCGTTCCAGTACGGTTCTACGACACCGGTGGCCACGCGGAAGGGGCGCGGCAGGCGTATCAGGCTGCGCTGCAGGAGGGCGCGACACTGCTGATCGGTCCCTTGCACAAGGACAGCGTCGCTGCCGTATTGGCGAATGGACGCCCGCCGGTGCCGATGATGGCACTCAATCAGCTCGATGGCAGTCTGTTCAGTGCGCCTGTGAGCAACGTTGTTCAGTTCGCGCTGGCTCCGGAGGACGAGGCCCGCGCCGCGGCGCGCCAGGCGATCGGACAACAGCTGTTCCGCGCGGTGATGTTGCTGCCGGAAGGGGCCTGGGGTGACCGCATCGCCCTGGCGTTCGAGCAGGCCTTGTCCGAGGCCGGTGGCGCTGTCATTGAGCGGCGCCGCTATGCACCCGGAACGGCTGATTTTTCGGAGCCCATCAAGGACCTGATGCGGGTGACGGACAGCGAGGCGCGCTATCGCGAGCTGGTGAATGTGCTGGGGAGCCGTCCGGTGTTTGAAACGCGGCGGCGCGGCGATATCGACCTGGTGTTCTTCGCCGGACGGCCTGTAGACGGGCGACAGATCTGGTCGCAATTCCGCTTTCATCGCGCGCAGGATCTGCCAGCGTTCGCCACGGCCCTTATCTACGATCCGCAGCAGGGCGTGACCGGCGATTTGATCGGCACGCGTTTCTGCGATCAGCCTTGGGTGGTGGATCCTCAGCGCGCGCCATCGGTGGTGGGGGCCGCCGCCGACCTCGCCAACCTGCGCGACCAGCCCCGCCTGTTCGCCATGGGGGTCGATGCGCTGATGCTGGCCCGGGAACTGTCGCAAGGGGGCACCCTGTCGGCGGTCGAAGGCATGACCGGGGTGCTGAGCGTGATGCCCGATGGCCGGGTGCAGCGCACACTGGCGTGTGCCCGGATCACTTCGCGTGGTCTGGAACCGTTACCGGCGCCTGCCGCCGCGCCTTGGGCATGGTCGGACGGCGTCGGCCGCTGAATACCCTCGCCGGGCGGCGGGGTGCCGAGGCCGAAGCGCGTGCGGAAAGCTTGTTGCGGGCATCCGGCCTGCGGATTCTCGACCGGAACGCCAGCAGTCGTTTTGGTGAGCTCGATATCGTCGCGCTCGACGGCGCGGATCTGGTCGTCGTCGAAGTCCGTGCACGCGCGCTAGGAGGCTTCGGAGGCGCTGCCGCTTCGGTGGGCCTGCACAAGCAGGGGCGCGTATTGCGCGCTGCGCAGCGGTGGCTGGCCAGCCACCCCGAACACCAGCAGCGTGTGGTGCGCTTCGACGTGGTGAGCTTTGACGGCACGGCGCCGCCGCAGTGGATCCGGGGTGCCTTCGGTCAGGACGGGTGGACATGAGCACAGTGCAAGCCTCTGCATTACGGCGCCGTCTTTCGACGATTCTGCCGTCCGACCGGGTGTTCGACGATCCGGCCGATTGCCTGGCCTACGGCTACGACAACTCGCGGCGCGTCTGTCTACCGCAGGCGGTGGTGTTTCCGCTTGATCATGAGGAGGTGGTGGCGGTGGTCGCAGCCTGCCACGCCCATCGGACGCCACTGGTGGCGCGCGGGCGAGGCACCAATACCACCGGTGCCAGCGTGCCTTTGCAGGGTGGTGTGGTGATGTCGCTGGAGCGGATGAATCGCGTACTCGAGTACCGGCCGGCGGACCGCTTGATCGTTGTGCAGGCGGGCTGCATCAATGCGGATGTGCAACGGCAGGTCGCTGCCGACGGTTTGTTCTGGGCGCCGGATCCCACCAGTGCCGGCTACTCCACAGTCGGTGGCAATCTGGCTTGCGGGGCCGGTGGTCCGCGGGCGGTCAAGTACGGGACTGCGCGGGACAATGTGCTGGGTCTGCGGGCGGTGACCGGCGACGCCCGCACGCTGGTGACCGGTGGGCAAACCACGAAGGGTGTCGTTGGCTACGACCTGACTCGCCTGCTGGTCGGTAGCGAAGGGACGCTGGCGGTGGTCACGGAGGCCACACTGAAACTGTTGCCGCGTCCTCCGTCCCAACGCACGCTGCGTGCCTGTTATGTCGATGCCGCCGCTGCGGTGGCTGCAGTGGTTCGCGTGATGGGGCAATCCGAGACGCCGGCTTCGCTCGAGTTCATGGATGGCACCGCCGTGCGGCTGGCGCAGGCCTGGCGCGATACCGGCGTACCCGCAGGGACGGGTGCCCTGCTGTTGATGGATGTGGATGGCACTCCTGAGTCCGTCTCCCTGGCGCAGGCGGCCGTGGCGGCTGCGGCCGAGGGCGACGGCCTGGTGGAGCTCAAGGTGGCGGCCGATGCGCAGGAGGCCGAAGCGCTATGGGCCTGTCGCAAGGCGCTGTCACCATCGCTGAGGCAGGTGGCGCCGAAGAAGGTCAACGAGGATGTGGCCGTGCCGGTGAGCCGACTGCCGGACCTGCTGGCGACGCTCGAGCGTCTGTCAGCGCAGTACGCGCTGCAGATCGTCAACTTCGGCCATGCGGGCAACGGCAACATCCATGTCAACCTGATGGCCGATCCGGATGACGCGCGTCAGATGGCGGTGATCGGCGAGTGCCTTTCCGAGGTGTTCCGCACTGTGCTCGCCTTGGGCGGGACCTTGTCCGGGGAGCACGGCGTCGGCATCGACAAGCGGGCCTTCGTCGGGTGGGAGATCGATCCGGTGACGCTGGCCCAGATGCAGGCGCTGCGCGCCGTGTTCGATCCGGCGGGGATCCTCAACCCGGGCAAGACGCTGCCGGGTGCGGGTGCCGCTACTTGACCACGCGCAGGTGATTGCGGGCAGGTTTGGCGCGCGGGGCTTCCGGTTCCGGTCCATCCGCCGGGGAGGGCGGTGCGGGGTCGTCGCTGTCGGGGGGTTCGATCTCACCGAATACCAGGCCTTCGCCATTTTCACGAGCAAAGATCGCCAGCACGCTGCCGTGCGGCACCTGCACCTCGAAGGCGCGCCCGGCAAACCGGGCCGAGAACCACAGCATATCCGGCAGGATGTCGAAGTTTTGAACCGCGGCGGGGCTGATATTGAGTGTGATACGCCCGTCCTGAACGTACTCGGTGGGGACGAGCACTCCCGGAAAATCCGCCGCCACCATGACGTGGGGGGTGAACTGCTGATCAGTGGCCCAGTCGTAGATGGCGCGGATCAGATAGGGGCGGCGGCTGTTCTTCTTCATGTCAGCACGGATTCTACTGCGGGCCGCGCCAGCAGGCGTCGCCGATAGGCGGACAGTCGGGTCTGGCCCTCGGTGGTCATCCCGGCCGGATGGGGCGGGAGTCGCGACAGCCAGACCGCAGCGGCGCAGTCCGCAAGGTGATAGTCGAGGCCCAGCAGCCGCTGTCGCGGCGCGACGAGATCCGTGAGGTCCCGAAGCAGGGGTTCCAGTGTCGCGGTTTCGTCCTGATCGAGAGCCGGGAATACCGTGCCGGTCAACAGGTCCAGCAGCAGGCGCACACGCGCCCGCTGGGCGGGCTCTGGCGGCATCAGGGGGGGGTGGGGGAACCGCTCGTCCAGATAGCTGGCGATAATCGGCGCACTGACCACCACGGCATCCCGGTCGACCAGGGTTGGCAACCGCAGGGCGGGGTTGAGCGCCACCAGATCCTCTGGCGGGCGGGAAGGGTGTACGGCCTCAAAGCGCGCATGCTCAAGATGCTTTTCGGCGAGTACCAGGCGCACCCACTGTGTTTCCGCGGTGTCGGAAACCCCGTACAGGCACAGGCTGGCGCGTTGCGCCGGCTTTCGCTCAATACGATGACGGGTTTGATGGGGCAGGCGCATGGTGTTGGGTGCGGGACGCGATGCCCCGGAAACGGCAGCGCCGCTCATGGTAAGGGACCATGAGCGGCGCCGGGAAATCCGCAGGGGGAGTCAGTGTACGTCCTTCCAGAATTCCTTCTTCAGCATGTAGGCCAGCGTCGAGAACACCAGCAGGAACAGCATCACCTTCATGCCCAGACCGACCCGGCCGGCCCGGCCCGGTTCGGCTGCATAGGCCATGAAGTTGACGGTGTCGGCGACGAAGGCTTCGTATTCTTCGGGGCTCAGCGTCCCTTCTTGAACCAGCGTCAGACCGGTGTCAGGGCCGTGTCCGCCGCCGTGACCTTCGTCCTCGGCGTGATGCGCGTCGTCACCCTTGGTCTGCCATCCCTGCAGTTCCCACAACACGTGGGGCATGGAGGCGCCCGCCAACACGAGATTGTTGACGCCAGCGGGGCGGCTCGGGTCGAGATAAAAGGTCATCAGGTAGCTGTAGACCCAGCTCGGACCGCGCGCACGCGAACTCACCGTCAGGTCGGGCGGTTGGCGCCCGAACCAGGTGGCCGACTCTGCCGGCATGGCGGCGCTGATGGTGTCGCCCGGCTTGTCCGAGGTGAACATCAGGTTGGCCTTGAGGATGTCCTCCGGGATGCCGAGGTCCTCGCCGATGCGGCTGTAGCGCAGCAGATTCATCGAGTGACAGGCGGAGCAGTACGCCATGTAATTGCGGGCACCGCGCTGCACTGAAGGCAGGTTGGTGACGTCCGGCTCGAAGCTGTAGGGCAGCGGCCCGCCGCCTGCCGCCACGGCGGCGCCGGAGAGCAGCAGGGCGGACAGAGAAATAAGAATCCGTTTCATCGATTACCCCGTCACCCGTTCCGGTTCTGGCTTGGTCTTTTCCATCGCCGTGTAGAACGGCATGAGGAGGAAGAAAGCGAAATAAATGATCGTGCCCACGCGCGAGATCAGCGTGCCGAGTTCGGTCGGGGGTTGCAGGCCGTAGTAGGTGAGCAGGATGAAGGAGATGGTGAACAGGGTCAGTGCGATCTTGGACAGCATGCCCTTGTAGCGGATCGAGCGGACCTTGGAGCGGTCCAGCCACGGGACCGCGAACAGGATCACCACGGCCCCGCCCATTACCAGGACGCCGCCCAGCTTGCTCGGCACCGCCCGCAGCATGGCGTAGAAGGCGCCGAAGTACCACGCCGGAGTGATGTGCTCGGGCGTCACCAGCGGATCCGCCGGGATGAAGTTGGGCTTTTCCAGGAAGTAGCCACCACCGTCGGGCGCGAAGAACACGACGCCGAGGAAGAAAATCAGGAAGACGCCGACGCCGAAGATGTCCTTTACCGTGTAGTACGGATGGAAGGCGATACCATCCAGCGGTTTGCCGTTTTCGTCCTTCTTCTTCTTGATGTCGATGCCGTCGGGATTGTTCGACCCCACTTCGTGCAGTGCCATCAGGTGCGCCACGACCAGGCCGACCAGCACGAAGGGCAGGGCGATCACGTGCAGCGAGAAGAGGCGGTTGAGGGTGGCGTCCGAGGGGATGTAGTCGCCCTGGATCCACACCACCAGATCGGGGCCGATCACCGGAATGGCGCCGAACAGGGAGATGATCACCTGCGCCCCCCAGTAGCTCATCTGGCCCCAGGGCAGCACGTAACCGGCGAAGGCCTCGGCCATCAGCACCAGGAAGATCAGCGCGCCGAAGATCCAGATCAGCTCTCGGGGCTTCTTGTAGGAGCCGTAGAGCAGGCCGCGATACATGTGCAGGAAGACCACCACGAAGAACGCCGAGGCGCCGGTGGAGTGCAGGTAGCGGATGATGTTGCCGAACGGCACATCGCGCATGATGTATTCAACGGACGCCCAGGCGTCGGCGGCGGCCGGCTTGTAGTGCATCGTCAGGAAGATGCCGGTCAGCAGCTGGTTGACCAGCACCAGCATGGCCAGCGAGCCGAAGAAGTACCAGAAGTTGAAGTTCTTCGGGGCGTAGTACTCGCTGACGTGGTCCTTCCACATCTTGGTCAGCGGAAACCGGTCATCGATCCAGCCGAGGAACCCGGTTGTTTTGTGCGGATTGGGGACGATCGCCATTACGCGGCTCCTGCGGGGTCTTCACCGATGACCACGGTGGTGTCGTTCTCGTAGCGGTGCGGTGGCACCACCAGGTTCAGCGGTGCCGGTACGCCTTTGTAGACGCGGCCCGCGAGGTCGAACATGGAGCCGTGGCAGGGGCAGAAGAAGCCGCCCTGCCAGTTGCTGTGAATCTCAGGCGCCGGATGGTCCGGACGGAAAGTGGGTGAGCAGCCCAGGTGGGTGCAGGAGCCCACCATGATCAGCAGTTCCGGCTTGATGGCGCGTGCCTCGTTCTGGGCGTAGGTCGGCTGCTGCGGCTCCTGCGACTCGGGGTCACGCAGGTCGGGGGTGACCTGGTCGAGGGTGGCGATCATTTCGGGGGTGCGACGCACCACCCATACCGGCTTGCCACGCCATGCCAGCGTCAGACGCTGACCGGGCTCCAGCTGGCTGATGTCCTGCACCACGGGTGCGCCCAGTGCCTTGGCGCGTTCACTGGGCTTCAACGAAGCCAGGAACGGCCATGCGGCTGCGGCTGCGCCTGCCCCGCCCACCACACCGGTGGTGAGCGTCAGGAAGCGGCGACGGCCGGCATCCACGCCTTGATTGCTCATCGACAGATAAACCTCGTGCAATGTAATCGAGAATCCCACGCTGCCCGCATCGCGCCACGACCGCGCTCGGCGGCCGGAGGAATGGACAGATCAGCGGAAGTATACCGGGCTGCGGCAGCATCCGAAACGTCGACGGCGGCATTCGTGCCCCGGGCCGCTCAGGCATCCAGATTGAGTTTCTTGATGCGGTAACGCAGGGATCTGAAGGACATGCCCAGCAGTTCGGCGGCCCGCGTCTTGTTGAAGCGGGCCTTTTCCAGCGCTTCAAGGATGGCCTGGCGCTCCATGGCCTCCATCTGGGCGTCCAGCGCGGAGCGCGACACCGTGGCCGCCGTGGCGCCCTCGCGGAGCTGCAGGTCGGCTGCGGTGATGCGGCGCCCGTCGCAGAGCGTGAGCGCACGCTCAAGGATGTTCTCCAGTTCCCGCACGTTACCGGGGAACGGATAGTCTTCCAGTCGTTTCACGGCCGCGGTCTCGAGCGCTGGGGGTGTTGCCCACCCGTTGTTGCGGCTCAGCCGTTCGAGAATGTGGCGGGTCAGCAGGCTGATGTCGCAAGGGCGCTCGCGCAACGGTGGGGTGCGGACTTCAATGACATTGAGGCGGTAGAAAAGGTCCTGGCGGAACCGCCCTTCCGCGACGCCGGCCTCAAGCGATTCGTGTGTAGCGGAGATGACGCGGACGTTGACTGCCTGTTCGCTGTCACTGCCGACGGGGCGCACGGCCCGTTCCTGCAGCGCGCGCAGCAGCTTTACCTGCATGTGCAGGGGCAGTTCCGCCACCTCGTCGAGAAACAGAGTGCCCCCTTCGGCGGCCTGAAACAGGCCGGTCTTGTCCTTGACGGCGCCCGTGAAGGCGCCCTTCAGGTGGCCGAAGAACTCGCTTTCCATGAGCTCCGAAGGGATGGCGCCGCAGTTGACCGGGACGAAGGCCCCGGTGGCACGGGGGCTCTGGGCATGGATCATGCGGGCTACCAGTTCCTTGCCGGTCCCTGATTCGCCAGCGATGTGTACGGGCGCCTGCGAGCGGGCGAGGCGGGTAATCAGCCGTCGCAGTTGCTCAATTGACGGGTGAGCACCCAGTAGCCCGATATCGGGCGCAGCGTCGTCGTGGTCGCCATTGAGCTCCAGCGCGCTGTGGACCAGCTTGCGCAGCACCTGAAGGTCCACGGGCTTGGAGACGAAGTCGAAGGCGCCGGCCTTGAGGCTTTCGACGGCCGCCTGTGCGCTGCCAAAGGCGGTGATCACTGCGACAGGGGTGTTGGGGCAGTGCTGGCCGATATGCCGGACCAGGTCGATGCCGCTGCCATCCGGCAGGCGCATGTCCGTGATGCAGAGCGCAAAGCTATGCTCGGCGAGGCGCTCGCGGGCTTCTCCGAGGGTGCCGGCCGCTTCGGTGTGCAGGCCCATCCGCGACAGGGTGATTTCCACCAGTTCACGGATGTCGGCTTCGTCGTCAACGATCAGTACGGCACGTTTCATGGCGGCGAGGAGAACATGATCCGAAAGCGCGCGCCAGCGGGCTGATGGCGGTACTGCAGGCGGGCGCGGTTGAAGTCGCACAGTTCCCGGGCCAGATACAGGCCCAGCCCGGTGCCTCGGCTTGCGGTAGTGAAGAACGGCTCGAAAACCCGCTCCAGCAATGCGCTCGGGATGCCGGGACCGTTGTCTTCGATATCCAGCCAGACGGCGTCGGCATCGCGTCCCGCCAGCAGGCGAACGGCCACTGGTCGCGGGCCCGCATGCTCGAAGCTGTTGTCCCACAGGTTGTGCAGTACCTGCTGCAGGTGCTCGGGGTCGAAGCGGATCTGCCAGGCCGGATTGATCGGCGCCAGTTCGATGGCACGTTCGCCGCGGCCGGGATGTTCCAGGTAGACCTGGCGGATCTGTTTGAGGGCGTCCAGCAGCGACAGGGTTTGTGGCTGAGTGGTGTCGCGTCGGGTCAGGTCGAGCACATCCCGGACGATCCGGTCGATGCGGTGGCCGTGACGGTGGATCATGTCCAACAGCCGGCGTTGATCGGCGGTGATGGCGGGATCTTCGGCGAGCAGCTGGCCGGCGTGGGTCATGGCCGCAAGGGGGTTGCGGATCTCGTGTGCGATGCTGGCGGACAGTCGCCCGAGCGCCGCCAGCTTCAGCTGGCGCGCCTGCTCGCGCAACTGCTCGGCGTCGTCCATCAGCACCAGAATGGGGCCGGCCGTGGCCCAGCCGAGACGCGAAAAGCGGGGGATGATGTCGCTGCCGCCATGGTGCGTCTGCAGGGGGGACGCGCTCGGCGTCTCACCCTTGCGCCATTGACTGAGCGAGCTCGCAAGGGCGGGAAAGGCGTGGTCCAGGCGCTGGCCGGGACGGCCTGCCGGCGCCATCAGCCGCTGCGCAGCGGCATTGAGCAAGCGGATTTCGCCTTCGTCGTCGACCACCATCACGCCGGTCTGCATCGATTCGATGATGCTTTCGTTGAGCTGGGACAGGCTGGCGACCTCGCTGTCAGCCTGGGCCACCAGGGCCTCGCTCTTGCGTGCCCGGGCCGCCACCGCAGAGGCAGCGATGCTGGTGGCGAACAGCATCAGGCCAAGCAGGCCGGTACTGGTCATATCGACGGGGGAGATTCCCTTTCCGAGCGGGCGCAGCAGTTCCTCCGCGAACATGACCAGCGTGGCAGCGGCGGCGCACACGGTGGCCAGCCGCGGTGTGAGGATCAAGGCGGCGGCCACAGTCGGCGTGATCAGCAGAATGCCCAGCCCGTTCTCAACCCCGCCGGTGCTGTAGACCAGCGCGGTGATGCCCGCCAGGTCGACGCCGAACTGCACCAGGGTTTGCAGGGCGATGCGCGGCAGCTGCAGCCGCAACGGCAGCAGCAGCAACAACGAGGCAATGGCATACGCCTGATTGATCCGCCGGAACAGCCCGGCCTCGACGGCCTCGAACAGCTGCAGGCTGACGCCCGATTCCAGCAAGGTGAGCAGCAGGGTGATCAGCAGCAGGCGGTACAAGGTGAGCGCCCGCAGGATGCGCCAGTCCTCGGTCAGGCCCGGGCGGAACCCCAGCGCCGGCCGGCGTCCGTAGCGATCAGTTCTCGGCACAGCGCGGGCAGCGTCCTTGCGGATCCACCTGGTCGCGGGGCAGGTGCGTGCCACAGCGGCTGCAGCGGACGGTGGGGGTGAAAGGCGCCTCCGGCGACTCGGGCGGCGGCCTGCGGTCCAGCTGCTGCAGGCCGATACGGGCCAATCGCCAGAGAATCCACAGGGCGGCGGCAATCAGAAGCAGTCTGAAAATCATGGTGTCGGGCCGTGCGCGAGGGGTGCGCGGCGACCGTCCGCGGCCCCGGAATGAGGACGTTAGACGATTGTAGGGGATTCATCCGCTGTAAGGTTTCTGGAAGTCAAGCGGCTGATGGGTGAGAATGCGCCTCCCCTACGCTACGCGAGAGCCCTGAATGAACCTGCACGAGTACCAGGCCAAGGAAATTTTCGCCCGATACGGCATTGCTGTCCCGCAGGGCAGCCTGGCCACCAGTCCCGAGCAGGCGCGCGCCGCCGCCAAGAGTCTGGGCGGCGAGCGATTTGTGGTGAAAGCGCAGGTGCACGCGGGTGGCCGCGGCAAGGCGGGTGGCGTCAAGCTGGTGACCGGCGTCGATGCGGTCGAAGATGCCGCCAAGGCCATGATCGGGCAGCGCCTCGTCACCAAACAGACGGGCGCCGAAGGCCTGCCGATCAACAGTGTCTGGGTGGAGCGCCCGTCCAACATCGCCCGCGAGCTGTACGTTTCCGCGCTGGTGGATCGCACGCAGGAGCGGATCGTGGTGATGGCCTCCGCTGAAGGCGGCATGGACATCGAGGAAGTGGCTGAGCACGCGCCAGAGAAGATCAAGTCGGTGCACGTCCACCCTGCCGCTGGGCTGCAGCCCTTCCAGGCGCGCGAACTGGGTTTCTTCATGGGGCTGGACAAGGACCAGGTGGCGCAGTTCACCCAGGCCCTGCTCGGCATCTACCGCATCGTCGACGAGCTCGATGCCTCCCAGGTGGAGATCAACCCGCTGATCGTCACCGCCGAAGGGCAGATCATGGCGCTGGATGCCAAGCTCAATTTCGACGCCAATGCGCTGTATCGTCAAAAAGCCGTCGCTGAAATGCGCGACCCGAGCCAGGAAGACGAGCGCGAGCGCGAGGCGTCCAAGTACGACCTCAATTACGTCACGCTGGAAGGCAACATTGGCTGCATGGTCAACGGCGCCGGCCTGGCGATGGCAACGATGGATATCGTCAAGCTGCACGGCGGCCAGCCGGCCAACTTCCTGGATGTCGGCGGCGGCACCACCGCCGAAAAGGTGACCGAGGCCTTCAAGCTCATCACCAAGTCCGACGATGTGAAAGCCATCTTCATCAACATCTTCGGTGGCATCGTCCGCTGTGACCTGATTGCCGAAGGCATCATCCAGGCCTGCCGGCAGACCGGTCTGACGCTGCCCGTGGTGGCGCGCCTGCAGGGCACCAACATGGAGAAGGGGCGGGAGATGCTGGAGTCGAGCGGACTCAAGATCACGCCGGTTTCCGATCTCACCGAGGCCGCCAAAACGGTGGTGGCGCTCGCGCAGGGCAATGCGTGAGGTGTGACGGCTGCGCCTGATCGTCCGGTCACGAGCGTCAGCGGGTCACTTCCCTCCACCACGAATCACGAGACAATTCATGAGCATCCTCATCAACAAGTCGACCCGGGTCATCTGCCAGGGTTTCACCGGCAAGCAGGGCACCTTCCACTCAGAACAGGCCATTGCCTACGGCACGCAGCTGGTCGGAGGCGTATCTCCGGGCAAGGGTGGCAGCCAGCACCTGGATCGTCCGGTGTTCAACACCGCCCATGATGCGGTCAAGGAAACCGGCGCCGACGCGTCGATGATCTATGTGCCTGCGGCCGGTGCCGCTGACGCCATTCTTGAAGCGGCGGATGCCGGTATCAAGGTCATCGTGTGCATCACCGAAGGCATTCCGGTCAACGACATGGTGCGGGTCAAGGCGGCACTGGCCGGGCGTGATTGCGTGCTGATCGGGCCGAACTGCCCCGGCGTGATCACGCCGGGCGAGTGCAAGATCGGCATCATGCCCGGACATATTCACAAGCCGGGCAAGATCGGCATTGTCAGCCGTTCGGGCACGCTGACCTATGAAACCGTTCACCAGACCACGCAGAACGGTCTTGGGCAGAGCACCTGTGTCGGCATTGGTGGCGACCCGGTGCGCGGCATGGGGTTCATCGACGTCATCAAGATGTTTGAGGCCGATGCCGCCACCGCCGGCATCATCATGGTCGGTGAGATCGGGGGCTCCTCTGAAGAGGAGGCTGCCGAGTACATCAAGCACAACGTCAAAAAGCCGGTGGTGGCCTACATCGCCGGCGTGACGGCACCGCCGGGCAAGCGCATGGGCCATGCCGGCGCCATCATCGCGGGCGGCAAGGGAACCGCCGACGAGAAGTTCGCGGCTCTGGAAGCGGCGGGGGTTAAGACGGTGCGCTCTCCGGCCGATCTCGGCGCGGCGATGAAGTCCCTGCTCTGAGACGTCGGTTGCCGACCGGCGGGATCCGGGAATGTCTTCGCCAGTGAAATTTGCCCTGGCGCAGCTCAACCTGTGGGTGGGTGATGTCGACGGCAACGTCGACCGCATCATCCGCGCGGCGGAGCATGCGCGCGATGTGTTGGGGGCCAGTCTGATCGCCTGCACCGAGCTGGCGCTGATCGGATACCCGCCGGACGATCTGCTGCTGCGCTCGGGCATGCCGGGGCAGATCGCAGCCGGCCTCGCGCGCCTGCGGCAAGCGGTGCGGGGGATCACCCTCGTGGTGGGCGCGCCGGAGTACGCTGACGGCCATATCTTCAACGCCGCGTTCGTGATGCGGGACGGCGAATTGCTGGCCCGGTACCGCAAGCAGCATCTGCCCAACTACGGCGTGTTCGACGAGCAGCGCCACTACCGTGCCGGGCATGAACCCTGCGTGTTCGCGCATGAGGGGACGCGAATCGGCATCACCATCTGCGAGGACATCTGGGTGGCGGGGCCGGCGGCCCAGGCACAGCGGGCCGGCGCCGAGCTGCTGATCAACCTCAACGCCTCGCCTTTCGATACGGAAAAGGCCAATGGTCGTCGCCGTGCGCTGGACTCCCGGGTAGTCGAGACCGGCTTGGCCATTGCCTACGTCAACTGTGTCGGTGGCCAGGACGAGGTGGTGTTTGACGGCGCCTCGTTCGCCCTGAACGCCGATGGTTCCGAAGCGTTCTCGGCGCCGGCCTTTGCCGAGGGCGTGTTTCCGCTGACCTGGGAGGAGGGGCGCCTGAGCGGGCCTTCAGAGGTGCCGGCGTCAGCCGATGCGCTGCTCTACCAGGCACTGGTGCAGGCCACGCGGGACTACGTTGACCGGAACGGGTTCCCGGGTGCGCTGGTCGGGCTGTCAGGCGGAATTGATTCCGCGCTGGTGGCGGCGATAGCCGTGGACGCACTGGGTCCCGACCGCGTATGGGCGGTGTCGATGCCCTCCCGGTACACCGCCGACATGTCCAACGACGATGCCCGCCTCGAAGCCGAGGCATTGGGGATCCGTTATGACCGCCTGGCCATCGAGCCGGTGTTCGCCACCTATCTGGAGCTGCTGCAGCCGGTGTTCGGGGACCGTCCGGTGGATCTGACGGAAGAGAATTTGCAATCGCGCGCGCGCGGAATGTTGTTGATGGCGCTGTCCAACAAGTTTGGACACGTGGTGCTCACCACCGGCAACAAGAGCGAGATGGCGGTGGGATACGCCACCCTCTACGGCGATATGTGCGGGGGGTTTGCGCCGATCAAGGATGTCTACAAGACCCATGTGTTCGCCCTGGCCCGCTATCGCAACACGCTGTCAGCGGTGATTCCGGAGCGAGTGCTGACACGACCGCCCTCGGCCGAGTTGAGGCCGGATCAGAAGGATGATGACTCCCTGCCGCCCTATGACGTGCTCGACCCGCTGCTGATGGCATACGTCGAAGCCCAGCGCTCCATCGGCGAGATCGTGGCGATGGGCTTTGATGAGGTCGTCGTGCGCCGCATTGCTGGCCTGGTCCGACGCTCAGAGTACAAGCGGCGGCAGGCCCCCCCGGGGCCCAAGGTGACCCGGTGCGCCTTTGGGCGCGAGCGCCGCTATCCGATTACCGCCGTCTACGGCGACGTTTGAGCGCCAGTCCTCAGGACTCCACGCCCAGGGCGCCGTCGTCGGTATCGTCGCCGAGTCCGAACCAACCGCCGACGGTGGTGCTGATCCGCCGCAGCAGGCTGGGCTTGATCTCGCGCTCGCCTAGATCGGCGGCGGTCGGCAGGTTGTTGCCACGGGCCAGCTGCTCTGCCGCCGCGGCCTGTGCATCCAGGCCCAGGGTGCGGTAGCTGCGCTCCATCAGGGCCAGGGCTTCGGCAGCGGCGGGGGCGCCGGGATAGGTGGCGACCAGGGTTTCGGCACGTCGCGCGGCCGCCAGATACGCGCCGCGTTTCACGTAGAACCGCACGATGTGCAGTTCGTGGCTGGCGATGCGGTTGCGCATTTCGATCATGCGCTGGCGGGCATCAGCCACATAGGGGCTGTCCGGGTACTTCTGCACCAGCAGCGCGAAGTCGTCGAATGCGCGCCGCGCATAGGTGACGTCGTCTTTCGTGGTGTCGACACCGAGGCCGGTGAGCACGCGGTCGCCACGGCTCTGGTTGATCACACCCTTGAGGTAGTGAATGTAGGCGCCGGCTTCATGCCGGGGATGGTCACGCAGAAAGCGGTCGGCGGCAGCCAGCGCGCGATCGGGTTCGAAGCTGCGGTGGTACGCGTAGACCCGCTCCAGCTCCGCCTGGGTGGAAAACACCGAGAAGGGATACCGCGTGATGAGCATGTCGTAACGCGAGATCGCCGTTGCGAAGTCGGACGACATCAGCGCCTCGCGCGCAGCCCGATACAATTCAGTGGCTTCCAGGCGCAACTCGCGCTGACTGACCCGGTCAGGTCCGAAGGGATTGTCCGGCGGCAGTACGGTGTCGCCCTTGGAAGCGCAGGCGCCGAGGGTGGCGAGAACGATGGCGAAGCCCAGTGAGCGGAGAACGGTGGTCATGAAAGCGTCAGAAAGCGTGCGGGATGCAGCGGTCGAGTATAGCCAATGCCGACGATGACGCCCTGGGACGACGAGGAGCACCTCCTCAGCGGGGTGGTGGACGAGCATCTCGCCGGCTGTCGCACCGATGTGGCCTGTGCCCGTCTGTTCGAACAGTACAGCCGGGCCCGGCTGCAGCAATGGCTGGCCGAGGGACGGGTGCGGGTCGACGGTGTGGTGGTCCAGCGTGCCCGTGATCCGGTACCGGAGGGCGCGGTGATCGAGCTTGATGCGGAGCCAGTGGCGGATACGCGGGTGCTGCCCCAGGCGATTCCCCTGGAGGTACTGCATGCGGACGCGGACATTGCGGTCATCGTCAAGCCCGCGGGGCTGACCGTTCATCCTGGCGCGGGGCAGCCCGACGGCACCTTGCAGAACGCCTTGCTGCATCACTTTCCGCAGAGCGCTGCCGTGCCGCGCGCGGGTATCGTCCACCGTCTCGACAAGGACACCAGCGGGCTGCTCATGGTGGCGCTGACGCTGGAAGCGCACGCGACGCTGGTGGCGCAGTTGGCGGCGCGCGAGGTGCGGCGGGAGTACGACGCGGTTACCCAGGGGCCGTTGATCGCCGGCGGGACCATCGACGCTCCGATCGGGCGCCACCCCCGCGACCGGGTGAAGATGGCCGTGCTGCCCCGCGGCGGACGGGAGGCGGTCACCCACTATCGGGTGGAACAGCATTTCGGGCATCACACGCACCTTCGAGTACGCCTTGAGACCGGTCGTACCCATCAGATCCGGGTGCACTTCGCCCATCTCCGGCATCCGCTGGTGGGGGACCTCACCTACGGCGCGCAACTGGTCCGCGGCAGCGGGCTGCCGGAGCCACTGCGAGAGTGCCTGGCTGCGTTTCCGCGGCAGGCCCTGCACGCGCGCCTGCTCGGTCTGCAGCACCCCCGTAGTGGGCAGGCGATGCAGTGGGAATGTCCGCCGCCGGAGGATCTGGCGGGCCTGCTGTCGGCACTGGCGCAGTACGACCCCCGCGATGATGGCGCCTGAGGCAGGCTGGTCGGTGCCGGATTGGGCGCTGCCGCCCGGCGTGAGGGCGTTGCAGACCTGGCGGGGCTCGCCGCAGGGATGGGGGTTCAATCTGGCGGGGCATGTGGGGGCGCCCCCGGCGGCGGTGGCGGCCAACCGTGCCCGACTTCAGGCGGCCATGGCCGGGGTTGAGCGCGTTGCCTGGCTGCAGCAGGTCCATGGCACGCGGGTGGTTGACGCGGGGCAGCTTGGAGAGGGCGAGGGCGAGCCCGAGGCCGACGCGGCGGTCACGCGTGCGCCCGGCGTTGCCTGTGTGGTGATGACAGCGGACTGCCTGCCGGTGTTGCTGGTCGATGATTCGGGCGCCACCGTTGCGGCTGCGCATGCGGGTTGGCGCGGACTTGCCGCCGGCGTGCTGGAGCGTACGGTGGCGACCATGGCAGTCGCCCCTTCGCGCCTGCGGGCGTGGTTGGGGCCGGCGATCGGGCCAACGGCCTTCGAAGTGGGCGCGGAGGTTCGGGCCGCCTTTCTCGCCAGGGATGCGGGGGCGGGGGCGGCTTTCCGCCCGGCGGCGCGGCGCGATCACTATTTTGCCGATCTCCCGGCGCTGGCGACCCGTCGTCTTCAGGCAGTGGGGATTCGCGACATCACGGCATCGGGGATCTGCACCGTGACTTCGGTGGATCGCTGTCCCTCCTTCCGCCGTGATCCCCGGGCCGGACGCATGGCGAGTCTGATCTGGCGGGATGCACGGGCCTGATCGAATTGCGGGCGAAGGTGCAATAGGCCGATTCTCCGTATTGCGCCGTTTCATCACGCTCTGTTAAAAACTGCAGTAAGACCGGCGTGCCGTCAGGTGCGCCATCACGATAACGACAGTCTGAGGGAGCGAGCACAATGGCTGTAATTCCCACCCCGCGTATGCGTCATCTTCTGAAAGGGCTGGCGGGGGCCGGTCTTCTGCTGCCCATGTCCGCCTCGGCGCTGCAGTTTGACCTCGGCGGCAACACCATCACCGTCGGCAATCTGTTCACCGTAGGCGCGCTGATGCGCATGCAGGACATCGACAGCAGCAATATCGGCAAGAGCAGCCTCAATCCCGGATTGTGCGTCAGCCGGGTGGGCGATGACGGCAGCAGTGGGCCGGGTGCACGCGGAAGCAACACGTTCGCCGGCAACACCTGCTCCGCCACCGCCGACGACGTGAATGGGGTCAATCCCAACGTGAATTTCGTGAGTCAGCCCGGCTCGTTTTCGCCGAATGCGGACAACGGCAACCTCAACTTCGACCAGTACGATCTGGTCCATGGTGCCGCCAAGCTGACCACCGACATCTCCTTCTCGGTGTTCGACGCCAATGTGTTCGTTCGGACGCTGGCGCTGTTCGATGCCGCCTACAATGATCTCGACCAATTCCATCCCGACACGACCCTGCAGCCGGGCGCCGATCCGTTTTCCTCCAGCGGCAAGGAAGTGATCGCACGCGAACTGCGCTTTCTCGACTTCTTCATCAGCCGCAGCTTCGACATCGGCAACCGTGCTGTGGGCGTCAAGATTGGCCAGCAGGTGCTGAACTGGGGCGAGTCGGGCTTCCTGTTGTCGAACTCCCTCAACGCCATCAACCCCGCCGACCAGGCACTGCTGCGCGTGCCGGGCTTCGATATCAAGGAACTTCAGCGGCCGTTGGGCATGGTGACGCTCAACACCGAGATCACCTACGGCCTCAACGTCGAGCTGTTCTACGGATATGAATGGGAGCCGGTGTCGATCGATCCGGTCGGCAGCTTCTTCTCAGTGTCCGACATCCTCGGTGAGGGTGGGACCTACGCCATGCTGTCGTTCGCCAAGGCGCCGGAAGATCCCGGCCAGGCCTACCAGCCGGATGGCGCAGGGGATCCCTACCAGGGCAATGTGCGTGGCACCTATGTGCCCGGGGACAACCCGGATGATCCCATCTTCATCCTGAACTCGCAGTCCAGCCGCACGCTGCAGCGTAATTTCGCCGAGGAAGCGCGTCGCGAGCCAGACGATGGCGGGCAGTACGGGATCTCGCTGCGCTACTTCGCCGAGAACCTCAATGGTGGCACCGAGTTCGGGTTCTACTTCTCCAACTATCACGCCCGCATCCCAAGTGTGAGCGGCTTTGCCGCCCAGGCCACCTGTCTGCCAGACAGTGTCAGCGGAGGCTTGGTGGGGGCGCTGGTGCCGATCGCGGCCAACTGTGGTCTGGACTTGTCGCTTGAGCAGATTCTGGCGTTGGTACAGAACACCGCAGGGGGCAACATCCAGCTTCCGGTCTCCGGCGAGGCGCTGCCGCTGGATACCGCGAACATCTTCGTCGAGTATCCGGAGGACATCCGCATGTATGGCATGTCCTTCAACACCACCGTGGGCAGCTATGCGCTGTCGGGTGAGTACGTTTGGCGCGACAACCTGCCGATCCAGGTGCACACCACCGACCTGATCTTCGCCCTGCTGCAGCCCGCCTTCCCAGCCAATGATCTGGACCTCACCATTGCCACGCTGCCGGGCCGGCGGACCGCTGTGCCGGACTTCATCCAGACCAACTATCGCGGCGTGGAAACCCTGCCGGGCCAGTATGTGCGGGGCTGGGAGCCGATGGGGATCGGCCAGCTGAACATTGCGCTGCTGCGCTTGCTGGGCGCCACCGAGAACCCGTTCAAGGCTTCGCAGATGACCCTGCTGCTGGAAATGGGCTACACCCACCTGCCGGGGTACCCCTCCTTGTCGGAGTTTCAGGCCAACGGCGCGGGCACGGACACGCACATTTCCGGTGGCGCGGATCTGACCGTGGGGATCAACCCGCGGGATATCCGCTCCGACGTCAACGATCCCAGCAGCGACAATCGGGACTTCTCTGGCGGTACCACCAATGGCCTGCAGAACCCGACCGCGTGGTATGACCGCGACGGGTTTGGCACCAAGCACTCCTATGGCTACCGTTTCATCACACTGACGCGGTATGACAACGCCATCTTCGGCGCCAACCTTGAGTTTCTGAACGCGTTCTTCCACGACGTGGAAGGCGTGGGGCCCGGTCTGGGGCAGAACTTCGTCGAGGGCCGCAAGCAGGTCATCTCGGCGGTTCGGTGGGACTATCTGTCGAAGTATCTGGGTGAGATTCGCTACACTTGGTTTACAGGTGGCGGCGTGCGCGATGCGCTTCGGGATCGTGACAATCTGCTGATCTGGCTGGGCTATCAGTTCTGAGGCCCGTCCGGTTCTTCCGGGTGCATTTCCGGGCCTCTGCCGCTTGGCCGGGGCCCGATTCCAAATACGACGATCGCCACAGCAAGGCCGGGGGAGCACGGATATGAGACGCAGGATTCGGGTCGGTTTCGGGGCAGCGGGACTGTGTCTGCTGGCATCCATGGTGGTGCAGGCCCAGGACGAGCCCACGGTCAACATCATTCCCCGACCAGCGCAGATCATGCCGTTGGCGGACGAGAGCCTGCTGCTCGATGTGGTCAACAACGGCAAGCGGCTGGTGGCGGTGGGCGACCGAGGACACGTGCTGCTGTCCGCTGATGGCAACGAGTGGGCGCAAACCGAAGTACCGGTCCGCGCGGCGCTGACGGCGGTGGGTTTTGCCGACGGGGGCGAGGCCGGCTGGGCGGTGGGGCACGACGCCACCATCATCCACACCACCGATGGCGGTCACAGCTGGACCCTGCAGCACTTCGATCCTGAACTGGAGCGCCCATTCCTCGACCTGCTGGTACTCGATTCGGACCGCGTCATTGCCGTTGGTGCCTATGGCCTGATGATGGTCACCACCGATGGCGGGAAGAGCTGGAATGAAGCCGATGCGGCAGCCATCCGCGAAGAGGAAGTCCACTTCAACAGCATTGCCAGGCTCAACGACGGCACGCTGTTCATTGCCGGTGAGCTGGGGATGCTCGCGTTTTCAACCGATGAGGGTGCCAGCTGGGTCCGACTCGAATCTCCCTACGAGAGCTCCTACTTTGGCGCGATGCCCGATGGTGAGCGTGGGGTGGTGGTGTTCGGCCTGCGAGGCACTTTGTTTCGCAACAGCGATCCGGTCAACCAGCAGGCCGTTGACGCCTGGGGAGCGATCGAGAATGACGACGTGGCCACGATGTTCGGGGGCAGCCGTCTGGCCGATGGTCGCATCGCTCTCGTCGGGCTCAATGGTGTGGTGACAGTCGTCGATGGCGACGCGGTACGCACCTTCAAGTCCGCGCGCGGCACACCGCTGTCGGCAACCATTGAGTTTGGCGGTGGCCTGCTGTCGGTCGGCGAGTCGGGTGTGCAGCGGGCACCGTTGCCCAACTGATCGCCACGCGACCAATCACGAATCAGGAAATTCAGGGGAGACACCATGGCCGGTCCATCCAGCGCGGCGCCCGGTGGCATGCAGGAAAAGATTCTCCAGGTGATCGAGCCGATCATCTACGGCAAGCGCATGCTGATGCTGGCCTTGCTCGGCGTGATGACCGCGGTCTTCACCTGGTTCGCTGTCGGTACACATGTGGACGCCGGGTTCGACAAGTCGATCCCGCTCGAGCACGAGTACATGCAGGTGTACAAGCATTACGAGGCTGAGTTTGGTGGTGCCAACGGTGTCTATGTGGCGCTGATCCAGAAGGATGGCGATATCTACAACGAGCACTTTCTCAGCAAGCTCAAGCAGGTGACGGACGAGGTCTTCTTCCTGCCCGGCGTGGACCGTTCGAGAGTGTCGTCACTGTTCACGCCGGATGTGCGCTTCATCGAAGTGGTGGAAGGCGGGTTTCGGGGGGGCAACGTCATCCCCGCCGAGTACCAGCCGACCGAGTACTACTTTGATCTGATTCGGTCCAACGTCGGCAAGGCCGGCATCATCGGACGCTACACCACCAAGGATCAACGCGGCGCGATGGTGTTCGCGGAGCTGCTCGAAACCGACCCGGTGACCGGCGAGAAGCTCGACTATCAAGAGGCCGCGCGGCAGCTGGAAGAGAAGATCCGCCAGTTTGAGGACGACCAGATCGAGGTTCACATCCTCGGGTTCGCCAAGGTGATCGGGGATGTCACCGATGCCGCGATGGAAGTGATCATGTACTTCTTCGTGGCCCTGGGCATGACCTTCGTCCTGCTGATCCTCTACCTCGGCAGTTTCAAGTTGTCGATTCTGCCGCTGGTGTGCGCGTTTGTGGCGGTGATCTGGGAGTTCGGACTGCTCACCCTGTCGGGCTACGGGCTTGATCCCTTCGCCATTCTCGTGCCCTTCCTGATTCTCTCGGTGTCGGTATCCCATGGGGTGCAGTACACCAGTTCCTGGGTCTCCGAACTGGCCACCGGTAAAAGTGGTTACGACGCGTCGGTGGAGACCTTCCGCCGCCTGGCCATTCCGGGCACGACCGCGCTCATCACCGACACGGCGGGCTTCCTGACGATCATGCTGATCCCCATCGACGTGATCCGCGAGATGGCGATCAATGCTTCCTACGGGATGATCGCGATCATCATCACCAACAAGGTGCTGATGCCGATCTGGCTCACCTACATGAACGTCAAGGATGTCGACGCGTTCGTCAAGAAGCAGGAGGCCCGCGAGGCCGTGTTCAATCCGGCGTTCCGGGCAATGACGGCAATCACCCGCCCGGGACCGGCCGCGCTCATTATTCTGGCGGCGGCAGCCACCTACGGGTGGGCGCTGTGGAAAGGGCAGGACATGATTTACGGCGACGCGCAGGCGGGTGTGCCCGAGCTGCGGCCGGACTCCCGCTACAACCGGGATACGGCGGCGGTCGTGGAGAACTTCGCGATCGGCACCGACATTCTCAAGGTGATTGCGGAAACCTCCAAGGACGCCTGCATCCGTTACGACGTGATGTCGCAGATCGATCGTTTCGCCTGGAACCTGCAGAACGTCGAGGGCGTGCAGTCCTATGTGTCGCTGCCCTGGGCCGCCAAGCAGGTCGCTTCGGCGTTTTCCGAGGCCTCTCCGAAGTATCACATCCTGCCGCGCAACCAGTATGTGATGGTGCAGGCCATCACGCCGATTCCCACGTCTTCGGGCCTGTTGAACCCCGACTGCTCGGCCATGGCGGTGTTCCTGTTCATGGCCGATCACAAGGCCACCACCATCACCCGTACCACTGATGCGGTGAAGGCCTTCGATGCGGCGAACGCCGAGGAGTACTACGAGGAACACCCGGATGCCAACCCGCAGCAGTGTGCCGAGCGCACCGTCGCGCGGCGCGAATGGGGTGACCTCCGCCTGCAGTTGCGCCAGCGAGCGGACAGCCTGCGGGCAGGGGGTGCCACCGAAGCGGAAATCGATGCGCATCCGGACATCGTGGCCCTGAAAACGGCTGAAGATGAGGCCGAGGCCCATTTCGATTCCTTCAGCACGGATTGCCCGGTGAACTTTGCGCTGGCCACAGCCAACGTGGGTGTGATGGCGGCCACCAATGAGGTGGTGATGGAGAAGGAGAAGGCCATCGTGTACTACGTGTACGCGGTGATCATCGTGTTCCTGTGGCTGTCGTTCCGTAACGTGGCGGGCGTGTTCTCCATTCTGTTGCCGCTCTACATCGTGTCGCAGCTGATCTACGCGTTGATGGCCATCAACGGTATCGGCATGAAGGTGGCCACCCTGCCGGTGGCGGCACTGGCGGTGGGGATCGGTGTCGACTATGGCATCTATATCTATTCGACCATCGAAGAGTTTGTGAAGAAGGGCATGAGCCTGGCGGACGCCTATTACGAAACCCTGCGCATGACCGGCAAGCCGGTGATGTTCACCGGCTTGGTGTTGTCGGGTTCCGTGGCGACCTGGCTGTGGTCCGGCCTGCAGTTCCAGGCCGACATGGGGCTGCTGCTGACCTTCGCGTTCTTTGCCAACATGCTCGGGGCCGTGTTCGTCTGCCCGGCGCTGTGTCGGTATCTGATGAAGCTGCCGAATGGCTAGTGTCCCTGTCCCAGAAAGTCCTTGATGAAATCGCGCCAGGATTTTTCGCGTCTGGCAAG
>ERZ1023313.12-NODE-12-length-170407-cov-6.969798_pt1 | contig 170407 bp, 163 predicted proteins | sample MGYA00521233_ERZ1023313 | MGnify/ENA primary metagenome ERZ1023313 (study PRJEB32759, sample SAMN07749866) | skin metagenome | biome: transportation; feature: city; material: polyester macromolecule | host: Homo sapiens | place: Hong Kong:TKO line | collected... | reverse complement strand
CCACGACCTCAAACAACACCTATCACGGCCATCCATGGCGAATACAGATTGCGTTAGGGCAGCCCTGCCCTGCCTTCCATGGCAGGGCGTTCGCAACAAAAAAGGGTCCACGACCTCAAACAACACCTATCACGGCCATCCATGGCGAATACAGATTGCGTTAGGGCAGCCCTGCCCTGCCTTCCATGGCAGGGCGTTCGCAACAAAAAAGGGTCCACCGGACCCTTTTTTGTTGCTCACCCCCCAAAGTCGTCGAGCATGATGTCTTTGCGTTCGACGCCAAGGTCGAGCAGCATCTTGATGCACGCGGCGTTCATCATCGGAGGACCGCACATGTAGTATTCGCAGTCCTCGGGGGCCTTATGGTTCTTCAGGTAGTTCTCATAGAGGACATTGTGGATAAAGCCCGTGTATCCACTCCAGTTGTCCTCCGGCTTGGGCTCGGACAGAGCCACATGCCAAGTGAAGTTGTCGTTCTCCTTGGCCAACATGTCGAAGTCGTCGACATAGAACATTTCACGCAGGGATCGAGCGCCGTACCAGAAGGTCATCTTGCGCTGTGTCTTGATGCGACGCAGCTGATCGAAGATGTGGCTGCGCATCGGTGCCATGCCGGCACCGCCACCGATGAACACCATCTCCTTCTCGGTTTCGCGCGCAAAGAACTCGCCGAACGGCCCGGAAATGGTGACCTTGTCGCCCGGCTTGAGGTTGAAGATGTAGCTGGACATCTTGCCCGGGGGCACGTCCGGTTGACGCGGCGGCGGGCTGGCGATGCGGACGTTGAGCATGATGATGCCCTTCTCTTCCGGGTAGTTCGCCATGGAGTACGCACGCTCCACTTTCTCGGGCACCTTGGAGGTGTACTGCCAGATGTTGAACTTGTCCCACTCGTCGCGGAACCGTTCTTCGACTTCGAAGTTCTTGTAATTCACATCGTGCGGCGGGCACTCGATCTGAATGTATCCCCCCGCGCGGAAGTTGACGTGCTCCCCTTCCGGAAGCTCCAGCACCAGCTCCTTGATGAAGGTCGCCACATTGTGATTGGAGCGCACGGTGCACTCCCACTTCTTCACCCCGAAGACGTGCTCGGGAATGTGAATCTTCATGTCCTGCTTGACGGCGACCTGGCAGGAAAGGCGCTCGCCTTCCTTGGCTTCACGCTTGGTGATGTGGTTGAGCTCCGTCGGCAGGATATCGCCGCCGCCGGACTCCACGCGCACCCGGCACTGGGCGCAGGAACCGCCGCCACCGCATGCCGAAGGCACAAACAGGCCACAGTCGGCCAGCGTCGTCAGCAGCTTGCCGCCGGTGGGCACCTCAACCGTGCGCTCGTCATTGATGAGCAGCTTGATATTGCCCTGGGGGACCAGTTTGTCACGCGCCACCAGGATGATCCCCACCAACAGCACGATGATGCCGGTGAAGAAGGAAACACCCAATCCGATTTCGAGAAGCATGTCGTGAATCGTCCGTTAAAGCGTGGCGCTCAGAGCTGGATGCCCGAGAACGCCATGAAACCGAAGGCCAGCAGGCCCGAGCTGATGAAGGTGATGCCCAGGCCCTGCAGCCCATCAGGCACATCCGAGTACTTCAGCTTTTCGCGAACACCTGCGAGCAATACGATAGCCAATGCCCAGCCCGCTCCGCTGGAAAAACCGTACACGACGGATTGCGCGAAATCGTAGTCACGCTCCACCATGAACAGTGAGCCGCCCAGAATGGCGCAGTTGACGGTGATCAACGGCAGGAAGATGCCAAGCGCGTTGTAGAGAGCAGGCACGTACTTGTCGAGCGTCATCTCCAGGATCTGGACCAGAGCGGCGATCACGCCGATGTAGCTGATCAGGCCCAGGAACGAGAGATCCACGTTGGGCAGGCCGGCCCAGGCCAGCGCGCCGTCCTTCAACAGATACTGGAAAATCAGGTTGTTGATCGGCACCGTCAGTGTCTGTACGGCGACGACGGCAACACCCAGGCCAAACGCGGTCTCGATTTTCTTCGAGATCGCCAGGAAGGTGCACATGCCCAAAAAGAACGAGAGCGCGAGGTTCTCGACGAAAATGGACTTGATGGCGAGGTTAACGAGTTCCATGGTCGTGTCCGATCAGAGCACTTCGGTGCGGTGAACCTGATGAATCTGGAATTCCGGCTTTTCCACTTGTGCCGGCTTCCAGGTCCGCACTGCCCAGATGATGAGTCCGATCAGGAAGAACGCGCTCGGCGGCAGCAGCATCAGCCCGTTGCTCTGATACCAGCCGCCCTCGGTCACCAGCGGCATCACCTCGAACCCGAACACCTTGCCCGAGCCGAACAGCTCACGGAAGAAGGCGACGATCAGCAGGATGGCGCTGTAGCCAAGGCCATTGCCGATGCCGTCGAGCAGCGCCTTGCCGGGAGGGTTGCTCATGGCGAAGGCCTCGGCGCGTCCCAACACGATGCAGTTGGTCAGAATCAGGCCGACGAACACCGAAAGCTGCTTGCTCATGTCGTAGGCAAACGCCTTCAGTGCCTGGTCCACCAGGATCACGCCGACCGCCGCCACCACCATCTGGGCAATGATGCGGATGTTCGACGGAATGACATTGCGAATCAGACTGACAAAGAAGCAGGTGAACGCGCAGACGGCGGTAAGACCGATCGACATGAACAACGCCGGCTTCATCTGGCTGGTGACCGCCAGTGCCGAGCAGATACCCAACACCTGAAGGATGATGGGGTTGTTGTCCGCGATGGGCTCGAGAACGAGTTTCTTGGCTTGAGACATGATCAGCTTCTCGTCGCTTTTTCGAGGAAGGGCTTGTATCCGGCATCCGAGAGCCAGAACCGGATCGTATTGGTCACCCCGTTGGAGGTCAGCGTGGCACCGGCAAGCGCGTCCACACCGTGTTCATTGCCGGCGCCGGCGCCGCCCTTGACCAGTGAGAACACCACCTTACCTGCGTCGTCGTAGATTTCCTTGCCGGTCCACTGGGATGTCCAGCGCGGGTTTTCCACCTCACCCCCCAGACCCGGGGTTTCTGCGTGCTGGTAGTACGAAATCGACGATACGGTATTGCCGTCGGCTTCCAGTGCAAGAAAGGCATACATGGTCGACCACAATCCATAACCATGGACGGGCAGCACGTAGCGGGACACCTCACCCGCCTCGTCACGCACCAGATAGACCAGCCCGTAGCGCGGCATGGAGTTGATGCCGGCAATGTCTTCGGCGCTGGAGAGCGACGTTTCATACTTGGCCGGATCGAAGCTGACAGGATCGATATCAGCCGCTTCCTCACCGGTGGCAAACTCGATCACCTTGGGCTCGACGCGAGCCTCGAACACAGCGCCGACGTCAATGCCCGGCTCATAAAGCCCGGCGACCTTCAGGATGTTGACCTGCCGATCCTGTGCCTGATTGGCCTGCTGACGGGGCTTCAGCACCACCGCAGCCGTTGACACCAGCACCGAGCCGGCGAGGCAGATCGCCAGTGCGATCGCCAGGGTGTAAACCTTGCTGTCCTTGTTCAATGCCATGGAGGCCTCCGTATCCGTCAGGCGGCCGGCGCCGCAAGGCGGCGCTCGCGGCGGGCAATATTGGCGCGCATCACGCTGTAGTCGATCAACGGCGCCACGATGTTGGCAAACAGGATGGCCAGCATGATGGTCTCGGGATAGGCCGGATTGACCACCCGGATCAACACCGTCATCGCACCAATCAGGCCGCCGAAGATCCACCGTCCGGCGTTGGTCATGGCCGCCGACACCGGATCCGTTGCCATGAACATCATGCCGAAGGCAAAGCCGCCGATGGTGAGGTGCCAGTACCAGGGCATCGCCGCCATCGGGTTGCTGTCGGAGCCGGCGACATTGAAGATCACCGACATCGCGATCATCCCCAGCAGCACCCCGAAGACGATCCGGTAGTTCGCCACCCCGGTGATCATCAGGAACGCACCGCCCAGGAAGATGGCGGCCGCCGACACTTCGCCGATACTGCCCTGTTCGATGCCGATGAAGGTCTGCATCCAGGTGATACCGGCGTTATGCACACCCTCCATGCCTTCGAGCTTGGCGATCCCCAGCGTGGTGGCCGACGACCAGCCGTCCGCAGCAGTCCACACCGCATCACCGGACATCTGTGCAGGGTAGGCAAAGTACAGGAAGGCGCGCCCGACCAGCGCCGGGTTGAGAAAGTTCTTGCCGGTGCCGCCGAAGATTTCCTTGCCGATCACCACCCCGAAACTGATGCCCAGCGCCACCTGCCACAGCGGGAGGTCCGGGGGCAGAATCAGGGAAAACAGGATGGACGTGACGAAGAAGCCTTCATTGACCTCGTGATTGCGCACGGCGGCGAACAGCACTTCCCACAAGCCCCCGACAATGAAGGTAGTCATGTAAATCGGCACCCAGTACAGCAGGCCGTGGACAAAATTCGCCACGTTGTTGCCCGGGTCGTAGCCGAAATAGTGGAGGATGATGTGACGCCAGTTGTCGAGCTGCGCCTGACCCAACGCTTCCATCGCCGTATTGGCCTGAAAGCCCACGTTCCAGCACCCGATGACCACCGCCGGGAAAGTCGCCATCCAGACGTAGATCATGACCCGTTTCAGGTCGATCGCATCACGGACATGGGGCGCCCCACGTGCGGTGTCCGATGGCGAGTAAAAGAAGGTGTCCACCATCTCATAGACGGCGTAGAACTTCTCAAATTTTCCGCCCTTGGCGAAAAGCGGATGAATCTGATCCAGAAAGTTCCGAAGTCCAGCCATGTCACAACCTTTGATCTGTAACCGACGCCTGCTGCTCAAGCCCTACCTGGCAGCGCGGCATCCGACTTGATGCCCTACCCAGCACGGGTCACATGAACCCGTGCCCCGTCCCCGCTCAGCCTTCCGCCTCGATCTGCTCGAGGTTTTCGCGAAGAATCGGGCCGAACTCGTACTTACCAACACAAACGAAGGAGCACAGGGCCAGGTCTTCCTCGTCCAGCTCCAATGCACCGAGTTTCTGCGCCATCTCGGTATCGCGCACCAGCAGGTACCGGAGCAGCTGCGTCGGCAGGATATCGAGTGGCATCACATTCTCGTAGGTGCCGATCGGCACCATCGCCCGCGGTGATCCGTTCACATGCGTGGTGAACCCGAACCGGCGCGTGGCGCGCTGCAGCGCCGAGAACAGGACGTTGGTCTTGGAGTAACGATCAACCCCCGGGCGCACCCACCCGAAGAGATCCCGCGACCGACCCTCGGCCAGCACGGTCAGCTGGGTGTGATACGGGCAGAGGTAAGCACTCCAGGCCCGTGCAGCGCGACCGTTGAACACCGAGCCGGACAGGGCGCGCGCGTCCACGTTGCTGCGAATCTGCCCGACGATGAGCTCCTCCACATTGGCGCCGTCGCGGGTGCGGATCAGTCGCGGCTGCTTGACCAGCGGCCCCGCCAGTGCGATCACGCGCTCAGTCGGCAAGCGACCACTGGTGAACAGTCGCCCAATGGCGATGACATCCTGATAGCCGATATGCCAGACCGAGCGTCCCGGCCCCACCGGCTTGAGGAAATGAATATGGGTTCCCGGGTTGCCGGCTGGATGCGGCCCGGAAAATTCGGCCATCTTGAGGTTGGCCAGCGCCGGCACCGCCACCTTGGCACCCGGCGCCCGGCAAACGAACAACTCACCGGAGGTCAACCGGGAGAGCACCGCCAACCCCTGCGAAAAGGCGTCCCGGGCATCGGCGATGATCACCTCGGGATCCGGCGCCAGCGGATTGGTATCCATCGCCGTGACAAAAATCGCCGCGGCCTCGGCTTCGACGCCCGGCACCTTGCTGAACGGGCGCGTGCGCAACCGCGTCCACAGCCCCGATTCGATCAACTGCGCGCGCACTGCGGCAGGGTCGAGCGTGGCCAGGGCCTCCGGCGCGTGTTGCGCGAAGACCTCTTCTTCGTTGCCGTCGAGCTTGATCACAACCGACTGAAGCACCCGCCGGGCGCCTCGGTTGATCGCCACCACCGTACCCGCGCCCGGCGCGGTGAAAATCACCCCCGGATTGCGCTTGTCCTCGAACAAGGGGGTGCCAAGCTTGACGCGATCACCCTCCTCTACGCGCATGGAGGGCTTCAGACCGACATAGTCATTGCCCACCACTCCCACCGTGGTCACGGCAGGGGCGTTTTCGATGGATTCCTGTTGGGGCCGGCCCTCGATGGGCAGGTTCAAACCTTTCTTGATGGATATGCGCGTGACGTCCACGAGCGGCTGCCGTTCGGGTTGCGGGAAAACGTCGGGAGTTTACTGGATCCCCCTCAAACGGGCTAGCAAAGTCAGACGAACTGACCGGCATCCGGCGTGCGGAATAAGTGATATTTTATTTAAAATGCTAACTCTTTTAAATAATCAATCAAACTCCATCCGCACGCCCGCGGCGCCGTCCGCGCCCCTCTGCGCGCATGCGCTTCTGCACCGATGCCGCATTGCCTTCGTCCAGCCGGGCGATGTGAAACAAGGCGTCCCCCTCATGCACCAAGGGCAGCCGTGTGCGCCCGATCACCACCCCACTGGCGGTCGCCTTCACCGTCACCTCACGTTCTCCCAGCGGGTCTCCGACCACCCCCAGCGGCGCACCGCGGACGATGGTCTCCCCCAGCTCGATACGCGTACGCAGCACCCCGCTGGCCGGCGCGCGAACCCAAGTCGAACTGATCGCCACAACAGGCGGCGTGCGCGGGGCCCGCGGCGCGGCCGCAATCATCCCCAGCGCCGCCAGTACATTGCAGATGCCCTGCACGCCTATGCGGATGGCCGCCTCGTCGAAACGCAGGGCCTCTGATGCCTCGTACAGGAGGACGGGAATCTCACGGCGGGTGGTAAAGGCGCGCAGGGTGCCGGGTGTGGGCTCGGAGTCGAGCAGCAAGGGCGCACCAAAAGCGTGCGCCAGCCGCAATGACGCCGGGTGCGACAGGTCGGCACGGATTTGCGGCAGGTTGGGCCGGTGCTGGGCGCCGGTGTGCAGGTCGATGCCGTAGTGACAGCGACCGACCACCTCTTTCAAAAAATGATGTGCTACGCGCGCCGCCAGCGACCCGGTTTCACTCCCCGGAAAACTCCGGTTGAGATCGCGCCCGTCAGGGAGGTAGCGACTGTGCTGCAGAAACGCGAGCGTGTTCACCACCGGCACCACCAGCAAGGTCCCTGATAGTCGACGCAAGGCCGGCAGTCGCAGCACCCGCCGCAGTATCTCCACCCCCATGATTTCATCGCCATGCAGCGCGGCACTGACGAACACCACCGGCCCCTCGCGCCGCCCGTGCAGCACGCGCACCGGCATGGACACCGGCGCCCGGGTGTACAGCCCCACCACCGGCAGATCGATGGTTTCGGCGCTGCCGGGAGCGATCGAGTGTCCACCGATCACAAACGCCTCGCGAGAACGCTCCATGTTCAGCCCCCCTGATCACGACCCCGGCCGCCGCCGGAGGCGATCTCGCGCTCGATCAGTGCGATGATGTGACCGGCGATATCCACGCCACTGGCGTTCTCGATGCCTTCCAGCCCAGGCGAGGCATTGACCTCCATCACCGCTGGCCCACTGCGGCTTCGCAACAGGTCGACCCCGGCCACCTGCAGACCCATGATGCGCGCTGCCCGTACCGCCGTACGTCGCTCATCGGGGGTGATCTTCACCGCTTCCGCGGTTCCGCCCCGATGCAGGTTGGACCGGAACTCGCCAGACCGGGCCGTGCGCTGCATCGCGGCCACCACTTGATTGCCGACGACAAAGCAACGGATATCCCGGCCTTCCGCCTCCTTCACGAAGGCCTGCGCCAGAAAGTAGGCATCCAATCCTCGAAAGGCATCGATCACCGATGCCGCCGCCTCATCGGTTTCCGCCAGCACCACCCCCTGACCCTGCGTGCCTTCGACCAGCTTGATCACCATGGGTGCATGCCCCACCAGCCGAATCAGGTCGGCGGTGTCATCCGGCGAATGGGCGAAACCGGTGGTCGGCAGCCCGATGCCGCGCCGCGCCAGCAGCTGCAGCGCCCGCAGCTTGTCGCGGGCACGGGTGATGGCGACGCTGCCATTGACGCAGTACACCCCCATCATTTCGAACTGCCGCACCACTGCCGTGCCGTAAAAGGTGACACTGGCCCCGATTCTCGGCACGACCGCATCGAACCGACGCAACAGTTTCCCCTTGTAGTGCACCTCGGGACGCCCGGGAGTCAGGTTCATGTAGCACCGCAGCACGTCGATCACCTGGGGGGTGTGACCACGGGCGCGGGCAGCCTCGACCAGGCGGCGGGTGGAGTACAGGCGGCGATTGCGGGAGAGGATGGCGATCTTCATGGGGGTTCCGGAACGTCACGCTTATACTGACCGCAAACGCGCCGTTTGGAGAGTCCCCATGCGTGAACACTACGAGAACTTTGACGCCTTCTACCCCGACTATCTGGCCGAGCACGCCAATCGGACCAACCGTCGCCTTCACTTCATCGGCACCAGTATCGCGGTGGCTCTGGTGGCCAGTGCCCTGTGGACCGGCCAGTGGTGGTTGATCGCGCTCGCCTTCGTGCAGGGCTACGCCTGGGCCTGGGTGGGCCACTTCTTTTTCGAGCACAACAAGCCTGCCACCTTCCAGTACCCCTGGAAGAGCTACCTCGGCGACTGGCGCATGTGGTGGGAAACCCTCACCGGCAAGATCGCGTTCTGAGCCACAGGGCTGATTGCACAGCGGTTGAATAGGACATGAACCACCATACCTACGATGTCATCGTGATCGGCGGCGGGCACGCCGGCACCGAAGCCGCGCTCGCCCCCGCCCGCATGGGCTGCCGCACCCTGCTGCTCACCCAGAACATCGACACCCTCGGCCAGATGAGCTGCAACCCGGCCATCGGCGGGATCGGCAAGGGGCATCTGGTCAAGGAGATCGACGCGCTGGGGGGCGCCATGGCCCAGGCTGCCGACCTCGCGGGCATCCAGTTCCGCACCCTGAATGCCTCCAAGGGCCCGGCCGTACGCGCCACCCGCGCCCAGGCCGATCGCATCCGCTACAAGGCGGCCATCCGTGCGCGGCTGGAACACCAGGAGCATCTCGACCTGTTCCAGCAGGAAGTGGCGGACCTCATCGTCGAAAGTGGCGCCGTTCGCGGCGTCATCACCCGGGCAGGGCTGCGCTTCTTCGCCCCGACCGTGGTGCTCACCACCGGCACCTTCCTGGGCGGCAAGATCCACATCGGGCTGGAACACCATGCCGGCGGGCGGGCCGGCGATGCTCCCAGCCTGGCGCTGGCCGACCGCCTGCGCGAGCTGATGCCCCGCGTGGGCCGGCTGAAGACCGGCACCCCGCCCCGGCTTGACGGTCGCAGCATCGACTGGGCCCGGCTGACACCGCAGCCCGGCGACACGCCGCGCCCGGTGTTCTCCTTCCTCGGCAACGCGGCGCAACACCCGCGACAGGTGCCCTGCCACATCACCCACACCAACCCGCGCACCCACGACATCATCCGCAGCGGCTTCGACCGCTCGCCGATGTTCACCGGCGCCATCGAAGGCAGCGGCCCGCGCTACTGCCCCAGTGTGGAGGACAAGGTCAACCGCTTCGCCGACAAGGCGCGCCACCAGATCTTCCTGGAGCCAGAAGGGCTGGACACGCCAGAGATCTACCCCAACGGCATCTCCACCAGCCTGCCCTACGACATCCAGGTCGCCTTCGTGAACAGCATCGAGGGGCTGGAGCAGGCGCGGATCGTACGCCCCGGCTACGCCATCGAGTACGACTACTTCGACCCGCGCGACCTCCACCTGCACCTGGAAACCCGGGCCCTGTCGGGCTTGTTCTTCGCCGGGCAGATCAACGGCACCACTGGCTACGAGGAAGCGGCCGCGCAGGGGCTGCTGGCCGGTCTCAATGCTGCCCTGAAAATCCGCGGCGACAGCCCCTGGGTGCCGGGCCGCCACGAGGCCTATCTCGGCGTGCTGGCGGATGACCTCACCCGCCGCGGCACCACCGAGCCCTACCGCATGTTCACCTCGCGCGCGGAACACCGCTTGCTGTTGCGCGAGGACAACGCCGACCGCCGCCTCACGCCCGTCGGCCGCCGGCTGGGGCTGGTGGACGACCCCCGCTGGCAGACCTTCGAGGCGAAGCAGGCCGCCATCGACGACACCTTCGCCCGCCTGCGCGACACGCGGGTCCGCGATGGCGAGCACCGGATTCCGGTACTGGACCTGTTGCGCCGGCCGGAGCATGACTACGCCGGGCTGGTGACCGCCGGACTGGCACCGGTGGTCGATGCCGCAGTCGCCGAACAGGTGGAAATCGACACCAAGTACGCCGGCTACATCGACCGGCAGCAGATGGAAATCGAGCGCAATCGCCGCAACGAGGATACGGTCCTGCCCGAAGGGCTCGACTACGGTGGCATCAATGGCCTGTCGAACGAGGTCCGCACCAAGCTGCAGGACCATCGCCCCGGCACGCTTGGCCAGGCGTCGCGCATCCCCGGCGTCACGCCGGCGGCGGTATCACTGCTGCTGATTCACCTGCGCAAGCAGGGCGGCGGTCTGCGTCAGTCGGCCTGAACCGCCTCGGCCAGCAGGCGATCACCCCCGGCCGCCAGCAGCCGCTGCGCCAGCGTTCGCCCCAGCGTGGCGGCGTCACAGACCTCCCCTTCAATCTGGTCCCGTACCTGGCGCCCGTCCGGCGCACCGATCAGTCCGTCCAGACGGATGCGGTCTGACCGCAGCGTGGCGTGCCCGGCCACCGGCACCTGACAACTGCCTCCCAGGGTGGCGTTGAACGCGCGCTCGGCTGACAGTCGTGCCGTGCTCAGCGGGTCGGCCAGCACCGCCAGCCGCCCCAGTGTGGCGGCGTCACCGTCGCGGCACTCGATGCCGACAATGCCCTGGCCCACAGCGGGCACGAAGCGGTCCACCGGCAGGGCCTGACGGATGCGGTCCCCCAGGCCGAGCCGGATCAGCCCGGCACAGGCCAGCAGAATGGCGTCGTACTGCCCTTCATCCAGCTTGCGCAGGCGGGTGCCCACATTGCCGCGCAGGACCTCAATACGCAGGTCGGGGCGCCAATGGCGCAACTGGGTCTGCCGACGCAGGCTGGAGGTTCCGACGCAGGCGCCCGGGGGCAGTTCGTCGACACCGGCGTAGCGGTTGGAGACGAACGCGTCGCGCGGGTCTTCGCCTGCCAGAAAGACCGCCAACCGCAGGCCGGACGGCTGCTCGGCAGGAACATCCTTCATCGAATGCACGGCGATATCGGCGCGACCGTCGAGCAGGGCCTGCTCCAGCTCCTTGACGAACAGCCCCTTCCCGCCCACCCGGGACAGCGCTCCTTCGAGGCGCTGATCGCCGATGGTGGTCATCGGCAGCAACTCAACCGGCAGGTCGGGATGCGCGGCCTTCAGGCGGTCCCGCACATGTTCCGCCTGCCACATCGCCAGTGGCGATTCGCGGGTGGCGATGCGGATCACGTCTCGGTCAGGAATCGGCGTACCTCGGCCAGCCGACGCCGCGATACGGGCAACGGCTGCTGGGCATGCTTGAGCTTGAGCCAATGATGCTGCTCTCCCTGCTTCTCCCGCTCGAGGCCGGCGATGTAACGGGTCGCCACCAGGGCCTTGCGGTGAATACGCAGGAACCAGGGTGCGAAATCCGCTTCCAGCGTCTTCAGCGACTCCTCGATCAGCACTTCGCCATGCAGGTGGTACACCGTGGTGTACTTCTGGTCGGCCAGGAAATAGACGATGTCATCAGCCGGAATACGGACCAAGCCATCCCGGGTGGTGGCCAGTACGAACTCGCGCTTGGGCCGCCCCTCCTCGCCGGGCGCCGGTGCCGCAGGCCGGTTGGCCCGGTTGGGCTTGCGCACCCGCAGCAGCGCCTCCCGCAATTTCTCCGCCCGGATCGGCTTGAGCAGATAGGCCTGGGCGTTGGCGTCAAATGCCGACAGGGCGTGCTCCGAGTAAGCCGTGGTAAAGATCACCGCTGGCGGCAAGTCCATGTCCTGCATGCTGCGCGCCACCTGCAGGCCGTCCATCCCGCCCATGCGGATGTCGAGCAGCACCAGATCCGGCTCTTCATCGTCAATCACGTCGAGTGCGGTTTCGCCATCGCCGGCCTCGCCCACCACCTCATACCCCGGGAAATCGGCCAGCAGGCGCCGCAGGCGATCACGGGCCAGCGGTTCATCGTCGACGATCACAACTCTCACGGATCACCCCTAACTGAATTCGTTGTTTTCAGGCGCTTTCGGCAGCACCATGCGCACACAGAATACCGGACCGTCGAGGCGCGGGTCCTTCCCCATCTCCAGACGCGCACTGTCACCGTAAATCAGGTTCAGGCGCTGGGCAATGTTATCCACAGCAATGTGGTTGCCGGTACGCCCCACCTGCGCCTCGCTGACGTCGGTTTCCGGGATCGGGTTCTCGACATCCACCATCAGCCGGTCGTTGACCTCGCGAATCACCACACGGATCGTGCCCTCGCCCTTCAGCCGCGACACGCCGTGATGCACGGCGTTCTCGATCAGCGGCTGCACCACCAGCATCGGCAGGCGCCAGTCCCGCAGGCGATCCGGCACATCCCAGACCACCTGCAGCTTTTCACTCAGCCGCAGCTGCTCGATGCGCAGGTAGGCCCGACACAGATCCAGTTCCTCGTGCAGGACACCCAGCTGCCCGCGCTTCTCCAGGCTGGCACGAAACAGATCGGAGAGGTCCTCCACCATGCGCTCGGCATCATTGGGACGGGCATGGATCAGCTCGGCAACACTGTTCAGGGAGTTGAACAGGAAGTGGGGCTTGATACGGGCATTGAGCGCCTGATAGCGGGCTTCGCCCTCGGCACGGACGTTCTGCTGCCACTGGTGGCGGGCCCAGAAGTAGCGCAATACGCCCAGCACCACGATGGCGGCAATGGTGCCGTGGCGGGCGATGAACTCCAGGCGCGACTCCGCCGGCAGCGACTCGACCCAGCGCCGTTCGGTCACCACCAGATAGCCGAGGTCCGACATGAACAACACCAGCAGCACCAGCATGCCCCAGCAGAAGAAGAACACCACCCCGGGGCGCGCCACCCGCAACCAGCGCCGCGCCCAGCACAACAACCCCGAAGAGATCAGCCCGATCCATTGCAGGTAGATGGTCAGCATCATCAGGCGCGCGATGGCGTCATCGCCACGCGCATCCCCGGCAAGGGTGAGCACGATGGCTACCAATTGCAGGACGAACGCCTGCGTCAGCAGGGCACCAGCCCGGCAGAACTCCGGGATGAGGTCCAGGGTGGCAGTGTGCTGGGGCGTGATCCGCTTCATTGGCTACGGCAGGCGGCTGGGGCCTCATTGTGGCACGCCCCCTTCGGGGAACGACCGGCGCGACGCCTATAATGCGCGCCACCATTCCATCGGACCCTCAAACGATGAGCAGCGGCAAACTCTGGGGCGGTCGCTTCCAGGAATCCACCAGCGCCCTGGTGGAACGGTTTTCGGAATCTGTGAGTTTTGATGCCCGCCTGTACCGGCAGGACATCCGGGGCTCCATCGCCCATGCCCGCATGCTGGGACGGGTGGGGGTACTCGACGACGCCGATGTCACCGCCATCGTCGACGGGCTGACGGCCATCCAGGCCGAGATCGAGGCCGGCCAGTTCGACTGGAAGACCGAGCTGGAAGATGTGCACATGAACATCGAGGCGCGGCTGACCGAGCGCATCGGCGATGCCGGCAAGCGCCTCCACACCGGCCGCAGCCGCAACGACCAGGTGGCCACCGATATCCGCCTCTACGTCCGCGACGTCATTGATGAACTGCAGCCGCTGATGGACCGGCTGGCCGGTCACCTGCTCGACCTCGCCGAACGCGAGGCCGACACCCTGATGCCGGGCTTCACCCACCTGCAGATCGCCCAGCCCGTCACCTTCGGCCACCACATGCTGGCCTGGCGCGAGCAGATCCTGCGCGACCGCAGCCGCCTGGCCGACGCCCGTGCGCGGATGAACCGTCTGCCGCTCGGCGCTGCCGCCCTGGCGGGCACCGTCTACCCGATCGACCGCGAGTGGGTCGCCGCCGAACTGGGCTTCGACGGCGTCACCGAAAACTCCCTGGACACCGTCAGCGACCGCGACTTCGCCATCGAATTCTGTGCCGCCGCCGCGCTCTGCCTGGTGCACCTGTCGCGCTGGAGCGAGGAGCTGGTTCTGTGGTCAACGCCGATGTTCGGCTTCGTTGATCTGCCCGACCGCTTCTGCACCGGCAGTTCCATCATGCCGCAGAAGAAGAACCCGGACGTGCCCGAACTGGTGCGCGGCAAGACCGGCCGCACCGTCGGCAACCTCAACGCCCTGCTGGTGTTGATGAAAGGCCAGCCACTGGCCTACAACCGCGACAACCAGGAGGACAAGGAACCGCTGTTCGACAGCATCGACACCCTGAGCCTGTGCCTGCAGGTCTATGCCGAAATGGTGCCGCACATCCGCGTCAACGCTGACCGCTGCCGCGAGGCGGCCGCCCGCGGCTTCTCCACTGCCACCGACCTCGCCGACTACCTGGTGAAGAAAGGCCTGCCGTTCCGCGATGCCCATCACGTGGTCGGCAGCGCCGTGGCACACGCCACCCAGGCCGGCTGCGACCTGTCCGACCTTGACCTCGACACCTTGCGGGGCTTCTCGCCCCTGATCGCCGACGACGTCTATGACGCCATTACCCTGGAAGGGTCGGTGAACGGGCGCAACCATATCGGCGGCACCGCTCCCGCCCAGGTCCGCGCCGCCATCGCCCGCGCCCGAAACGCGAGCTGAAGGCTGTCCGTCGGCGCCTGACAGCCATCCGTCGGGCAAACCGCCGCCCCCACCGCTGCAGTCGGGATACTCCCGACATCGCAAGCGGCGGAGGGCGTCATGCGCAGGCCAGGTCTGACAGGGGGGAGGCAACAACGGGGCGCGGTGGCCGTCATGGCCGGCGTGCTCATCGTCGCCCTGCTGGCCTCCGTCATGCTCGGCATCGAGCTGGGGCGCCTGTACAAGGTCAAGCGCGCCCTGCAAGGCGCTGCCTCACTGGCAGCGCTGGATGCAGCGCGGGTGGTGGGCGGCTGCAGCGCCATCAATCCCGACCCGACCCAGCTCAGCGACGAAGTTCGCAACAGCCTTACCCGCAACGGCTTTGACGGCGACGCCCTGCTCCAGGGCGACAGCGAAATCCTGTTCGGCCAGGAGCGGGTGATTGATGGCCTGCGCACACTGGACACCAACGTTCCGATCGACGAGGCCACCTCGGTCGGCATCCGCTTGTCCCAGCCCTTCCCGGACCCCCTGTTTCCGCTACTGGCGGGCGGCGACACCCCGGTGCTCCGCTCTACCGCTTTTGCCACGCAGTCGGTGATTGGGCAGATCAGTGTCGGCACTTCACTGCTATCGCTGGACGCGGGGGACCCCGGCGTGGTCAACGGCTTGCTGAGTGGCCTGCTCGGCTCCAGCGTCAATCTGAGCGTGCTGGCCTATCAGGGCCTCGCCAATGCCACCGTCGACCTGCTGCAAATGGCCCGACTGGAGCTGGGGGTGATCCGCCCCGATGACCTGCTGGCCCTGTCGCTCGACCTGCCCGATGCGCTGAGGCTGGTCGAGGACACGGTCGCCGCCGTCGGCAACGTCGACCCCGTGGTGCAGAGCGCACTGGCGGCGATCGCCAACGCGGCGGGCGGCACTGCCCGCGAGGTTCGGCTGGGGGATGTGATCGCGCTGGAGCCCGGCCTGGAAAGTGCCGCCGATGAGCTGCCGATCAACCTGTTCGACCTCCTGATGGCCTTGGCCCAGGGCGCGGCCCAGGGCGAGGTGTTGACCCTGCCGCTGTCGGTCAATCTGCCGGGCCTGCTCGGCCTGAATGTGCGACTGGCCATCATCGAACCGCCGCAGATCGCCGTCGGGCGACCCGGCTACTACAGCGACGGCACACCGCGCACCCAGGCCCGTTCGGCACAGCTGCGGCTGCTACTGGATCTGCAACTGCTCAACGTCTTCGGTGGCGGTGGCGTCGTCAGCCTGCCCCTGATAGTTGAAGGGGCCAGCGCAACAGCCACGCTCGATGAGGTGCGCTGCGCCAGCCGAGGCATCGCCGTCCATGAAGCTACCGTGCTAGCCGACACGGCAGTGGCGCGGCTCGCTATCGGCCAAGTCAGCGATCTCGGCAACCCAGCAGCGCCGGTGACACGACCACCTCCTCTGGTCAACCTGCTGGGACTGCTCACGGTGGAGATTGACCAACCAATCGTTGTGGAACTGGCCGATACTGGGGCGCTGCCGATTGACTTCACCGGCCCCTTCGTGCCGGCAATTGAAACACCCGACCCAAGCCACCAGACCCATATCGGCGCCAGTACCCGCACCCTGCTGAGTGGCGCAGTCCAGGACCTGGGCGACGGCCTGAGCCAGCATCTGACCTTCGGCGGCCTGTTGGGCTTCGCCCTGAATCTGCTGGGGCTCGGTCAGCTGTTGGGCTTGGTACTGGACTTGCTGTCACCGGTACTGGCACTGGTCGACGGCATCCTCGCCAGCCTGCTCGACCTGCTCGGTGTGAGCCTGGGCACTGCGAACGTGCAGATGCAGGCGCTGGACGTCGGCGCCCCCTACATCTTCGCGAAGAACGACTAAGGCCACACCGCCGGCCTTGCCCCCAGGCGTCCCCTCGGGTACAAGCGCAGACCCCTTCATCTCGGAGTCCGCCATGCTTGTCCTGATCACCGGCGCCACGTCTGGATTCGGCGAGGCGATGGCGCGTCGCTATGTGCGGGAAGGCCACGCGGTGATCATCACCGGTCGTCGCGGCGGCCGCCTCCAGCGGCTCGCCAGCGAACTGGGCCCGAAGGCGCTGCCCCGCGTCTTCGACATCCGTGACCGCGCCGAGACCGAGCGCTTTCTCGCGACGCTGCCCGAGGGCTGGCGCGACATCGATGTGCTGGTCAACAACGCCGGTCTCGCCCTCGGCCTGGAACCCGCGCATCGCGCGGCGCTGGCCGACTGGGAGCAGATGGTGGACACCAACATCAAAGGGCTGATGACGATCACCCGTCAGGTCCTCCCGGGCATGGTGGCGCGCAACCGCGGGCACATCGTCAACATCGGCTCGATGGCGGGCGAGTGGCCCTATCCCGGCGGCAACGTCTATGGCGCCACCAAGGCCTTCGTGCGGCAGTTCAGCCTCAACCTGCGGGCCGACCTGCTGGGCACCGCGGTGCGGGTCAGCAACATCGAGCCCGGCATGGCCGGCGGCACCGAGTTCTCCAACGTGCGCTTCCATGGCGATGACGCCCAGGCGGCCCAGGTCTATGCCGACGTGCAGCCGCTGACGGCCGAGGATGTGGCGGAGGCGACCTACTGGATCACCACCCTGCCCGCCCACGTCAACATCAACACCCTGGCGATGATGCCGACCGCCCAGGCCTTCGGCCCGCTGGCCGTGCACCGGGGCTGAACCGATGGCCTGGATCCGCACCCGCGACGGCGCCCACCTCCACTACTTCGACATCGGCCGGGGACAACCGGTGGTGCTGCTGCACGGCTTCGCCATGCCCTCGCAGCTGTGGCTGCCCTTCCTGACCGGGCTGACCCGCCGCTACCGGTTCATCCTCCCCAGCCTGCGCGGCTTTGGCGCCAGCCATGCCATCAGCCTGTCGCAGCCCAGCGTGCTCGACCAGCACGCCGATGACCTCGACGACCTGCTGGCGCACCTCAAGCTCGGACCGATCCTGCTGGGCGGGCTGTCGATGGGCGCCTGCACGGCCTTGCAGTATCACCGCCGCCATGGCTTTGATCAGGTACGCGCCTATCTGCACATGGACCAGGCGCCCTGCGTCACCAATCAGGACGACTGGCGCTACGGCCTGCTGGGCGCAGATCAGGCGACCCGGCTGCCCCAGTGGCAGGCGCTGATGACCGAGCTGGAACCCTATCGCGGTCTTGCCTTCAACCGCGTACCGAAGCCCTTGCAGCGGCACCTCTGGAAGACGCTGACAGCCTTTCTCGGCTATGCCTTCCATGCCGGCGCCATGCGCCAGCTCAGCCGCCTCGCCCACTACGGCAACCTGGGCGGCATGCTCGCCCCCACGGTGAACTGGACGATCTACCTCGACGTGCTGCAAAGCTACCTGCGCGACAACTACGACTGGCGCCCCACCCTACCCGGCATCGACATTCCCATGCGGGTGCTGGTGGGCATGGCCTCGACCATGTACCCGGCCACCGGGCAGATGATGATCCGTCGCTGGGTGCCGCATGCCGAGATCGTGCCGATCGCCGGCTGCGGTCACGCCATTCCCTTCGAAGCCCCGCGCCGTTTCCGCGCCGAGCTGGTCGATTTCTTGCGCACTGCCGCCTGAGCGCCCGCCTTGGCCCCGCGCCGCCGGGGCTTCGGCGTGGAGCGCGATGACAGCCAGTCCGCCGCAAACGCCCAGGTGGTCTCGGGCGCCTCGCGTCCGGCAAACACGCCGGCATGGCCGCCGGGGCAGATCATGAAATCCTTGTCTTCACTGGACACGATATCCAGCACCCGCCGCGCCGCCGCAGTGGTGACGATGCGGTCGGTCTTGCCGGCAATGGCCAGCAGCGCGCAATCGATGCGGTCGAACAGCGCCTGGTCATCACGCCCCAGCCGCAGGCGCCCGCGCGCCATCTGGTTGGCCAGCCCGACCCGGATGACGAAGTCCTGGACGATACCGCCGGGATAGTCGTGCATGTCGTTGAACCATTTGGCCTGGGTCTGGTACTCGGTGACGTAGTCGCGGTCCCAGAGGTTCATCAACAGGTCGACATAGCTCTGCACCACCCCCAGGGGGTTGGTCATCTTGAACACCGTCGCCGAGGCCCAGCCGGGGATGCGCAGCCAGCGTGGATCGATGTCGTCCAGCGAAAACGGCACATGGCGCGCCACCAGCCGCAAGGGATGGTGCATCAGCCGCGCCAGCCGCCCCGCCACGCCCATCTGGTGGTAGTCGATGGGGCTGGCGATGGTGACGATGTTGCGCAGCTGCGGGTCCTGCGCCCAACCGGCATAGATCAGGCAGAACAGGCCGCCCATGCAGTAGCCCATCAGGGTCAGCTCGCGCTCGCCACTGTGCTGGCGCACCGCGGCAATCGCCTCCGGCAGCATGCGGGTGGTGTAGTCGGCCAGCCCGAGGTGGGAATGATCCTCGTCCGGATCGCCCCAGTCCGCCAGATATACCCGGTACCCCTGGGCGCTGAGATAGCGCACCAGGCTGCGATTGGGCAGCAGGTCGAAGTTGAGCGAGTTCGCCGCCAGCGGCGGCACCAGCAGGATGGGCACGCCATGGCCAACCGGGCTCACCGCCATCTCGCGCGCGCCCACCGGAATCGTCGGTGACCGCGGCCGGTCATAGGCGCGCACCGACAACAGGCCACTCTGCAGAATCACCGAGTGCGGCGTCTGATTGGCCACGATGAAGTTCTCGGTGCGCAGGCGGCGCTCCACCGCATTGGACACCCAATCGATGGCGCGTTCACCCAACAGGGGCAGGTTCATGTCGATACAGGCTCGTGAAACAATGGCTCGATCTTAGTCCCCGGACCCCGTGCCATGCCTTCGCCGCACCGCCACGTCACCGTTGACGCCTGTGTCGATGCCCTCATCGCCCATATCGGCCGCGACCTGCGGGTGGGCATCCCGCTGGGTCTGGGCAAGCCGGTGGCGCTGATCAATGCGCTCTACGCCCGCGCCCGGGCCGAGCCGGATCTGCAGCTGACGATCCTCACCGCCCTGTCGCTGGCGCGGCCGGTTCCGGGCAATGCCATTGAACAGGCCTTCCTCGAACCCTTCCTCGACCGCGTGTTCGGGGATGCCCCGGAGCTGGACTACGTGGCCGACCGCGCCAAGGGCCGCCTGCCGCCCAATGTCCGTGTGCGCGAGTTCTTCTTCCAGCCCGGCAGCCTGCTCGGCAACGCCGCCGCCCAGCGCGACTACATCAGCACCAACTACACCTTCGCCGCGCGCGACGTGTTTCTGCAGGGCTGCAATGTCTGCGCGCAGATGGTGGGCGTGGAAGACGGTGCCGACGGCCCACGCTATTCCCTCTCCTCCAACCCGGACACCGGCCCCGAGCTGGTGCGCCTGCTGCGCGAGGCCGAAGCCCGCGGCGAGCGCAGGGTGGCGGTGGTGGCGCAGGTGAACCCGCAACTGCCCTTCATGGGCCACGATGCCGAGGTGCCGGCCGACACCTTCGATCACCTCATCGATCACCCCCGCTACCACCACGCCCTGTTCCCGACGCCGAAGATGGCAGTCGGCAACGCTGACCACGCCATCGGCCTGTACGCCTCCACCCTGTTGAAGGACGGCGGCACCCTGCAGATCGGCATCGGCCAGCTCGGCGATGCCATCGTCCACAGCGCCATCACCCGCCATCGCGACAACGCCCTGTACCGCGAGGCGGTGTCGGCCTTCGGCATCGACGCCCGGTACCGCGCCCTGATCGACCGTGACGGCGGTCTCGCGCCCTTCTCGCGCGGCCTGTATGGCGCCACCGAGATGTTCGTGGACGGCTTCCTGCACCTGATGGATGCGGGCGTGCTGACCCGCGAGGTCTACGACTTCTGGGCCCTGCAACAACTGGTCAATCAGGGCGAGGTCGATCCGGCGCGGCTGACACCGGCCGTGCTCGACGGCCTGGAACGGCAGGGGGTGCGGGTGATCCGCGGCCACGACTTCGCGCGCCTGCAACACCACGGGCTGTTCAACGACGACACCCGCTACGACAACGGCGAGCTGATCGCGCCCGACGGCCGCCGCATTCGCGCCAACGTTGCCGACCCGGCGGCGCGTGCCGAGATGGCCGCGCACTGCCTGGGCCCGGCGCTGCGCCGCGGCGTGGTGCTGCACGGCGGCTTCTTCCTCGGCCCCAATGCCTTCTATCAGGCACTGCGCGACCTGCCGGCGGACCAGCGCCAGCGCATCGCCATGACCGGGGTGGAGAAGGTCAACCAGCTCGATGCCAACCCGCGGCTCTACACCGCGCAGCGGGTGGACGCCCGCTTCATCAACACCGCGATGATAATGACCCTGGGCGGCGCAGCGGTCTCCGACGGCCTCGCGGACGGTCGCGTGGTGTCCGGGGTCGGCGGGCAATACAACTTCGTCGCCATGGCCCACCAGTTGCCGGGCGGCCGCAGCGTGCTGATGGTGCGGGCAGCCCGCGACAGCGGCGGCGAGACGGTGTCGAACATCGTGTTCAACTACGGCCACTGCACCATCCCGCGCCACCTGCGCGATATCGTCATCACCGAGTACGGCATCGCCGACCTGCGCGCCAGGACCGACAGCGAAGTGGCCAAGGCCCTCATCGCCATCGCCGACAGCCGCTTCCAGGCCGGCTTGCTGCAACAGGCCCGGGCCGCCGGCAAGATCGAACCGGACTGGACCGTCCCCGCCGACTGCCGCGACAACACCCCGCAGACGCTGGCCGCGCGCTTGGCGCCGCTGAAGGCGCGCGGGCTGTTCCCGGACTACCCGTTCGGACACGACTTCACCGACATCGAGCTGGCGCTGTCGCGTGCGCTGCCGGTGGTCAAGACCCTGGCCGCGCGCACCCCGAAATGGCGGCTGCTGTGGCGCGCGCTGCGGGCGGGTCGTCCCGATCCCCGCTGGCAGCCGCATCTGGCACGGATGCAACTGCAACAACCGAGGTCCCTGCAGGACAAGGTGGTGGTGGCATTGCTGACCGAGGCGTTGTCCCGGCAGGCCTGACTCAGCGGGGCGCGGTCGGGCGCAGATCGTCGTCCAGCACTTCGCGCTGGTCGAACACGAAACAGCCGCCGTGGTAGTGCCGGCGCCCCACGGTTTCGAAGTACTTGAGAATGCCACCATCGAGCTGGTAGCTGTGTTCCAGCCCCAGTTCACGCATCAGCAGGGCAGCTTTCTCGCAGCGGATGCCCCCGGTGCAATAGCTGACCACGGTGACATCGCGCAAGGCATCGGCATGCTGGCGCAGCTGCGCCGGGAACTCGGTGAACCGGTTCAGACGCCAGTCCAGCGCGGCATCGAATGCCCCATGGTCCACCTCGAAGGCATTGCGGGTGTCGAGCAGGCGCACCGGGCGTCCGGCATCGTCGACGCCGGCATCCAGCCAGCGCGCCAGGGTGGCCGCATCCACCGCCGGTGCACGTCCCTGGGCCGGCTGCAGGGCGGGATGATCCATGCGGATGATCTCGCGCTTGATCTTCACCTTCAGACGGCGAAACGGTCGGGTCGGCGAGCGGCTTTCCTTCACCTCCATCCCGTCGAAGCGGGGGTCTGCCGCCAACGCCGCGAGAAAGCCCCGCAGCGCCGCCTCGGCACCGGCCAGAAACAGATTGATACCTTCCGGCGCCAGCAACACCGTGCCTTTCAGGTCGGCAGCCTGGGCAGCCGCGAGCAGGCGCTCGCGCAGCGACGGCAGATCCGCCAGCGGCACGAAGCGGTAGGCCGCGACATTGAGCACCTCGTCTGAGGACATCGCCGACTATTCGGACAGGTAGGTGTAGCCGGCCAGGCCCGCTTCCAGCTCGGCCAGCAGGGCGGCGCGCTGAGCGGCCGGGATGTCACTGGCGGCCACCTTGCGACGGTAGGCCTGGGCCAGTTTTTCCGGCGCAAGGTGGACATAGCGCAACAGCTCGTCGGTGCGGTCTCCGAACTCGGCACCCTCCAGGCGCCAGCCTTGCGGCGCCCCGGCATCCAGCACCACGTCGACGGCGTTGGTGTCGCCGAACAGGTTGTGCATGTCGCCGAGAATCTCCTGGTAGGCCCCCACCATGAAGAAGCCCAGCAGGTAGCGCTGGTCCGGCTGAAGCGCATGCAGCGCCAGCGTCGGCATCAAGCCTTCGCGGTCGACGTACTGGTCCAGTCGCCCGTCGGAGTCGCAGGTCAGGTCGCACAGGCGCGCCCGCTCGGCCGGCATCTCATCCAGCCGGTGGATCGGCAGGATGGGAAACACCTGATCGATGGCCCAGGCATCCGGCACGCTCTGGAACACCGAGAAGTTGCAGAAATACTTGGCGGACAGTCGCTCGGACAGCTTCTCGCGGGCCTCCCGGTGCGCGCGGATCCCGGGATCCAGCTGCGGCAGCAGGGCGCGGGCCACCGCCACATGGGCACGTTCGGCCCAGGCGCGGTCGGCGAGGCTGAGACGGCCATCGGTGTAAAGCCCATGGGCCTCAGACAACAGCGTGTTGGACTCGTAGAGGCTCTCCAGCGGGCCGCGCTCGGAGAGCTCCGCCAGCAGGTCGGCAAACTCCTGCAGCAGCGGCGGCGCATCGTCCGCCAGCGCCGGCAGTGCCGCGCTTGGTACCACCTCCGAATCCACCACATCCGCGATCAGCACGGCGTGGTGCGCCGTCAGCGCACGTCCGGATTCGCTCACCAGGTCGGGCGCCGGCACGCCGGCGTCGTCGCAGACCTGCTGGACGGTGCGGACGATGGTGCGGGCGTATTCCCGCACCGAGTAATTCATCGAGCAGAACGAGCGCGAGCGTGTGCCCTCATAGTCGACCCCGAGGCCGCCGCCCACATCCAGCACCTGCACCGGCGCGCCCAGTTGGCGCAGCTCCACATAGAAGCGCGCGGCTTCACGCAGGCCGCGGGCAATGTCGCCGACATTGGCGACCTGCGAGCCAAGATGGAAATGGATCATCTGCACGCTGTCGAGCCGGCCGGCGGCGCGCAGATGTTCAACGGCCTCCAGAATCTGCGGCGTGGTCAACCCGAACTTGGCCTTCTCGCCGCCGGTGTTCTGCTGGGTGGATTCAGACGAACTCGCCAGCCGCACCCGCAGGCCGATCAGCGGCGCCACCTCCAGCCGCGCCGACTCCTCCAGCACCAGCGGCAGCTCGCTGAGCTTTTCCACCACGATGTAGACGCGGTGCCCCAGCTTGCCGCCGATCAGTGCGCGGCGGATGTAGGCACGATCCTTGTACCCGTTGCAGACCACGATGCTGCCGGGCGGCGCCAGCCCCAGCACCGCGGCCAGTTCCGGCTTGGACCCGGCCTCGATGCCCACCCGGCTGCCCCCGTGGCCGACGATGGCCTCAACCACCGAGGCCTGCTGGTTGACCTTGATCGGGTACACCGCGGTGTAGCGCCCCTGATAGCCGTAGTCGGCAATGACCCCGGCAAAGGCATCGCACAGCATGTCCACCCGATCGCGCAGGATGTCGGTGAAGCGCACCAGCACCGGCAGGTCCAGCCCCTCGCGGGGCAACTGCTGGGCGAGACGGTAGAGGTCCACGGCCACCGGCGAGGCGTCTCGGAACGGCTGCACCATCAGATGCCCTTCGGCACTGACGTTGAAATAGCCATCGCCCCAATGCGGCAGGTTGTAACGCTCGGCAGCGTCGGCGGCGGTCCAGGCAGGCGTTTTCACGGGGGCGTCACTCGGCGGCGGAGGGAGAGCCGATATACTCGGCGCCCCTCACATTTTATATGGGATTTGCGATGTCACTCGATCAGTCCTGGATCTCGGAAGCGGTCGAGGCCACCGGCACGGCCTTCGCCCTCAAGGGCCGCAAGATTCACGAGGAGCAGACCCCCTATCAGAAGATCGAGATCTTCGAGACCGACAGCTGCGGCTACCTGATGACCATTGATGGCTGCACCATGGTCAGCACCCGCGACAACTTTCTCTACCACGAGATGATGAGCCACCCGGCGCTCAACTCCCACCCCAATCCCGAGACCGTGGTGGTGGTGGGCGGTGGCGACTGCGGCACCCTGCGCGAAGTGCTCAAGCATCCGGAAGTGAAGGCCGCCACCCAGGTGGAGATCGACGAACGGGTCACCCGCCTGTCCGAGCAATACTTCCCCGAGCTGTGTGACCGCAACGACGACCCGCGCGCCACCCTGTTCTTCGGTGATGGCATCCAGTGGATGAAGGATGCCGCCCCCGGAAGCATCGACCTGATCATCATCGACTCCACCGACCCGGTGGGGCCGGCGGAAGGCCTGTTCGGCCTCAAGTTCTACCGCGACTGCATCCGCGCGCTGAAGCCCGACGGCATGCTGGTGCAGCAGTCCGAATCACCGCTGCTGCATCTGTCGCTGATCCAGGAGATGCATGCCGCCATGCGCGAGGCGGGCTTCGCCGAGACTCATCTGCTGCACTTTCCGCAGATGATCTATCCCAGCGGCTGGTGGAGCGGGTCGATTGCGCTGAAGCAGGGCGGCGGACTGGCGCGGCGGCTCGAGCAGGCCGATGCCCTGGATACGCAGTACTACAACCGGCAGATTCACGATGCCTGCTTCGCCCTGCCGACCTTCGTGCGCAAGGCTCTGGCGGATACCTGAGGCCTCACCATGCCTCTGCGGGCCTTCTTTTCATATAACGCTTTTTTATTATGAGAACCACGGCGCATATTCCGCACTAGACTATGCGCCATGGACACCGCACTTGCCACACCGCCGCCCGCCGTCATCCCCGAGGAACCCAATTCCTCGGGCCTGAGCCTGGCCGAGATCGCCGACCTCAATGCCCGCTACAAGACCATGGGCTTCGAGGCGCGCATTCAGCAGTTCTACCGCGACTTCGATGTCGACCGGGTTCTGGTGACGTCCTCGTTCGCGGCAACGTCGGCGTACTTCCTGCACATCATCCATCGCTTCCAACCACGACAGAAGATCGCCTTCATCGACACCGGCTATCACTTCCTGGAAACCATCACCTACCGGGACCGGTTGTCCAAGGAGTACGGGCTGGAAGTGTTCGACATCAAGGCCGAAGACTGGAAACACCAGTTCACGGTGGATGATCAGACGTGGAGCAAGAACCCCGACTTCTGCTGCTCCATCAACAAGGTCGAGCCGCTGGAGGCGATCAAGCCCAACTACGCCGTGTGGGTGTCCAGCCTGATGGGCTGGCAGACCGACAACCGTGCCGGCATGGAAATTTTTGAAGTGCGCCGCGGCATTCTCAAGTTCAACCCGATGATCGATGTCACCCGGGACGAACGCGACGCCTACATCCGCGAGCACGACCTGCCGTTCCACCCGCTGGTGGCGGAAGGCTACAACTCCATCGGCTGCACCCACTGCACCGTCAAGGGGGAGGGCCGCAGCGGCCGCTGGGCCGGCAAGCCGAAAACGGAGTGCGGGCTGCACCTGTAAGCCACCCCCCGGCACCCAAGGCCGCTGATCGACGCCCGATCAGCGGCCTTTCGTTTGCAGCGTCCTCCACGCCACCAGACTGCCCGCCAGTTCGGTGCCGACGAACAGCCAGAACACCACCGGCGCGTCATGCACCAGCAGGTAGTAAACGAACAGCGCCGCCACCGCCACCCGCCCCCACTGATCCATCCGCACCCACAGCGGCTCGGGCCGGAACAGGCGTAGCCCGTTCCACAACACCCCCAGCACCCCGGCCAGATTGCAGAAGATCATTGTCGTCAGCGGCAACGGCAACCAGTCCGACGGCGCCCCCTGCGTCCCCAAGCCGGACAGCAGCAGCGCCAGTACCCAGGCCGACAGTACCGGCACCGCTAACGCACCCGTCACCACCAGATCCATCAGCGCAAAGACCTTCACGCCACGCCAATCGTAGGTCTGCATAAGCTCCCCCATTCAAGAATGCCGTGCCCCCGGCCAGCACCGACTGCGCCGTCAAGACTTCAGACGATACCCGGTGCGGAAGATCCAGGTGACGAACAGCAGGCAGGCCACCAGAAACGCCAGGGTCATGCCCAGACTGATGGCGATGTCGACATCGGCGCTGCCGAAGAAGGCCCAGCGGAATCCGCTCACCAGATACACCACGGGGTTGAACAGGCTGAGCTGCTGCCAGGGCTCGGGCAGCATGGTGATGGAGTAGAAGGCGCCACCGAGAAAGGTCAGCGGCGTCACCACCAGCAGCGGGATGATCTGCAGTTTTTCGAAGCCGTCCGCCCATACCCCGAGGATGAAGCCGAACAGGCTGAAGGTGACGGCGGTCAGCACCAGAAACACCACCATCCACAGCGGGTGCGCCACCTCGTAGGGCACGAACAGACGCGCGGTGAGCAGGATGATGGTGCCGATCATCACCGACTTGGTGGCAGCAGCGCCGACATAGCCGAGCACGATTTCGACCACGCTCACCGGCGCTGACAGCACCTCGTAGATGGTGCCGGACCAACGCGGCATGTAGATGCCGAAGGCGGCGTTGGAAATACTTTCGGACAACAGCGACAGCATCACCAGGCCGGGGATGATGAAGGCGCCATAGGCAATGCCGTCGATCTCGCCCACGCGGCCGCCGATGGCGGCGCCAAACACCACGAAATAGAGCGTGGTCGAGATCACCGGCGAGGCAATGCTCTGCGCCAGGGTGCGGAAGGTGCGGGCCATCTCGAAACGGTAGATGGCGAGAATGGCGTGACGGTTCATGCGGCGTCCTGCACCAGGCTGACAAAAATCTCCTCCAGCGAGCTCTCGCGCGACTGCAGGTCCTTGAACTCGATGCTCTGCTCGCCGAGCCGGCGCAGCAGCGGCGCGATGCCGGTATCAGCGGCCTGGGCATCGTAGGTGTAGACCAGCCGGTGGCCGTCGTCTTCCAATGCCAGCGGCAGATCGGACAGCGCCTCCGGCAACGTCGCCAGCGGCTGCTGCAGATGGATGGCGAGCGCCTTCTTGCCCAGCCGCTGCATGAGCGTGCGGGTGGGCTCCACCACAATCAGCTCGCCCTTGCGGATGACGCCGATGCGGTCGGCCATCTCCTCGGCTTCCTCGATGTAGTGGGTGGTGAGAATGATGGTCACCCCGTTATCGCGCAGGCGCCGCACCATGGCCCACATGTCGCGCCGCAGCTCGACATCGACGCCGGCGGACGGTTCGTCCAGAAACAGGATGCTGGGCTCGTGCGACAGCGCCTTGGCAATCATCACGCGCCGCTTCATGCCGCCGGACAGCGTCATGATGCGGGCGTCCTTCTTGTCCCACAGTGACAGGTCGCGCAGGATCTTTTCGATGAAGGTCGGATTGGGCGGCTTGCCGAACAGGCCGCGGCTGAAGCACACCGTTGCCCAGACACTCTCGAAGGCGTCGGTGGTCAGTTCCTGCGGCACCAGGCCGATCCTGCTGCGGGCGACGCGGTAGTCGCGATGGATGTCGTGCCCATCGGCAACGATGGTCCCGGCACTGGCATTCACCAGACCGCAGACAATGCTGATCAACGTGGTCTTGCCGGCCCCGTTGGGGCCCAGCAGGGCGAAGATCTCGCCACGCCGGATGTCCAGATTGATGTCCTTGAGGGCCACGTGCCCGGAGGCGTAGGTCTTGTTGAGGTCAGCGATGGAAAGAATGGCGGACATGGCGCGGGCCGGTTGCGACGAAGCGAAGGTTTGGCAACACTCCGGTCCCTGGAAGAACGTCGAGGCCGCCATGCGCATGCTAACCGTCCTGACCACCCTGGTGGTCCTTGCCGGCTGCTCGGCCCCGTCGGTATACCACGGCACCCGCGAATGGCGGGTGAAGGAGTGCAGCCACCTGTTGGAGCCCGAGCGCAGCGAGTGCGAACGCGCGGCCCGCGATCCGCTACCGGAACCGGTCGAGTCCGAGCATGTCCGCTGATCGCGGACTCGGGATCAGACGGGCGGCAGCCGCCCGACCAGCCACTCTCCGATTTCGGTGATCTGCTCCATGCATACCTGGTGCTGCATGGCATAGTGGCGCCAATCCACCGCATAGCCCAGCTGCTGCACCTGGTCCCGAGCGGCCTCGCCGAGCCCGATGGGCAATACCGGATCGAAACGCCCGTGCATCATCAGCACTGACAGCGCCTTCGGGGCCACGGCGGTCTCGGCCGTCAGGGTGGCCGCCTGCGGCAGATAGGTGGACAGGGGCAGCAGCCCGGCAAGACCGGGGGCGTACCGCAGGGCGGTGTGCAGGGCGATCGCGCCACCCTGTGAGAATCCTGCCAGTACGATGCGGGATGCGGCGATGCCGCTGTCGGTGAGATCGCCGATGCGCGCCAGGATGCGGTCACGCGATGCCTCGATGCCCTCGCGGTCCTGCGGGCCTTCGCGATCGAGGCTGTAGATGTCGAACCAGGCCCGCATCGGCATGTGGCCATTCAGCGTGACCCGACGCACCGGCGCATGCGGGAAGATGAACCGAATGCGGTGCGCCGCCGGCAGCCCCAGTTCCGGCACGATCGGCACGAAATCGCGTCCGTCTGCGCCCAGCCCATGCAGCCAGATCACGGCGGCATCCGCCGGGGAAGCGGGTTCGAGAACGACTTCGGTTTCAGTCTCGTGCAGGGTCATGGGTCGCTGGCAGTAGAATGGACGGCCCTATTCTCCCAGACTCCGGGACACCGGAGCACGCCATGCGACTCACCGCTCTCATGATGATGATCTGCCTGCTGGCCGCCTGTGGTCAGACCGGCGCGCTGTATCTGCCCGATGACCCACCCCCGGCGGCGCCGGAGCAGGACCCCGCGTCCAGGGAACAGCCGTGAGCGCCTTCGAATATCGCGACGGCCGGCTGCACGCCGAGCAGGTGCCGGTGACCGCCATCGCAGAACGCCATGGCACACCCGCCTACGTCTATTCGCGTGCCGCCATCGAGCAGCGCTACCGCGCGTTCAGTGACGCACTGGCCGGTCAGACCCACCAGGTGCACTTCGCGGTCAAGGCCAATTCCAACATTGCCGTGCTCAACGTGCTGGCACGCCTGGGCAGTGGCTTCGATATCGTCTCCGGCGGCGAGCTGGTGCGCGTCCTGCGCGCCGGTGGCGATCCCGCCAAGGTGGTGTTTTCGGGGGTCGGCAAGACCGAACTGGAGATGCAGCTCGCGCTCGAAGCCGGCATCGGCTGCTTCAATGTGGAGTCCGCCTCCGAGCTGCACCGCCTCAACGCCGTCGCTGTCAAACGCGGCCAGAAGGCACCCGTGGCACTGCGGGTCAATCCTGATGTGGATGCGAAGACGCATCCGTACATTTCCACCGGCATGCGGGACAACAAGTTCGGCATCGACATCCCGCGCGCCGAAGCCCTGTATGCGGAGGCCGCCACGCTTCCCGGCATCACCCTGCGCGGCATTGCCAGTCACATCGGCTCGCAGTTGCTGGACATCCAGCCGCTGCTCGACGCGCTGGACCGGGTGCTGGCCATGATCGACCGGCTGGCAGCGCGCGGCATCACACTGACCCATATCGATGTCGGCGGCGGCCTCGGGGTCCGCTATCGGGATGAAGTGCCGCCGGAACCGGCGGCCTGGGCAGCGGCCGTCAAACAGCGGCTGTCAGGGCGGGACCTGAGCATCGGCTGTGAGCCGGGGCGCGCCATTGTCGGGGAAGCCGGCATCCTGGTGATGCGCGTGGAAGCGCTCAAGGCGGGCGAGGACAAGCACTTCGCCGTCGTCGACGCCGCCATGAACGATCTGCTGCGCCCCACCCTCTATCAGGCGTGGATGGACATCCAGCGTGTGGTGGCCCACAGCGACGCCCCCGTGCACGACTACGACGTGGTCGGCCCCATCTGCGAGACCGGTGACTGGCTTGGCAAGGGGCGCCCGCTCGCCCTGGCCGAAGGGGACCTGCTGGCAGTCCGCACCGCCGGTGCCTATGGCTTCGTCATGGCCTCCAACTACAACACCCGCCCGCGCCCGGTGGAGCTGATGGTGGATGGCGATCAGGTGCATCTGATCCGTGCCCGCGAGAGCCTCGACGACCTGCTGCGCGGCGAGATCCTGCTGCCATGAGCACCGGGCCGCTGATTCTCGTTGACGGCTCGTCCTGGCTGTTCCGCGCCTATCACGCGCTGCCCCCGCTCACCAACGCCCGCGGCGAGCCCACCGGCGCCGTGTTCGGCATGTACAACATGCTCAAACGGCTGCTCAAGGACTACGCGCCCGAGCGCTTCTGCGTGGTCTTCGACCCTTCGGGCAAGACCTTCCGTGAGGACTGGTATCCCGAGTACAAGGCCAATCGCGGCGAAACCCCGGAAGACCTCAAGTCGCAGTTTCCGCGAGTGACCGAGCTGATCCAGGCCATGGGCCTGCCGGTGTTCGCGGTGGACGGCGTCGAGGCCGACGATGTCATCGGCACCCTGGCGCAGCAGGCGCGGCAACAGGGCCTGGATGTGGTGATCGTCACCTCCGACAAGGACATGGCCCAGCTGGTGGACGATCACGTCCACCTGCTCGACACCATGAAGAACCGCCGCATGGACCCCGCCGGCGTGGTCGAAAAGTTCGGCGTGAAGCCCGAGCAGATCATCGACTACCTCGCCCTGATGGGGGACACCAGCGACAACATTCCCGGCGTCCACGGGGTTGGCCCCAAGACCGCCGCGAAGTGGCTCAACGAATACGGCAGCCTGGACGCGCTGGTGGCCCAGGCCGATGCCATCAAGGGCAAGGCGGGCGAGAACCTGCGGGCCGCACTGGACCACCTGCCGCTGTCGAAACGGCTCACCACCATCGTCTGCGACGTGGAACTGCCGGTGCCGCTGGACAGCCTGCGCCCCGGCGAACGCGACGAGGACGCCATGGCCGCCCTGTTCGAGCGGCTGGGCTTCAAACCCGAACGCGCCGCCCGTGCGGTGGAGGCGGTGGTGCCCGACGGCGAACCGGCGCCCGCGCCCGCCGAACCCGCTGCGTCCCCGGCCAATGCCCAGCCCACCGCGGTGCGCTGCATCACCACCGAGGCCGACTTCGACGCCCTGATCGCCGCGCTGGAAGCGGCCGAGCTGATCTGCCTCGACACCGAAACCGACGCCCTCGACGCCCAGCAGGCCGGCCTCGTCGGCCTCGCCTTCGCGGTCAAGGCCGGCGAAGGCTGGTACCTGCCGCTGGCCCACAACTACATGGGCGCGCCCGCCCAGTTGCCGATGGAGGCCGTGCTGCAACGGCTGAAGCCGCTGCTGGAAGATCCCCGCCGCCCCAAGCTCGGACAGCACCTCAAGTACGACCTCAATGTGCTGCGTCGCCACGGCATCTCGGTGCAGGGTGTGGCGCACGACACCATGCTGCAAAGCTATGTGCTCGATGCCGCCGGCCACCGCCATGACATGGACACGCTGGCCAAGCGCTATCTCGACCACACCACCACCACCTTTTCCGACATCGCCGGCAAGGGCAAGGCACAGCTGACCTTCAACCAGGTTGCGCTGGAGCAGGCAGCGCCGTATTCCGCCGAAGACGCCGACATCACCCTGCGGCTGCACGAGGCCCTGCATCCCCGGCTGACCGCTGAACCGGCGCTGGACGCGGTCTATCGCGAACTGGAAATGCCGCTGGTGCCGGTGCTGGCGGACATGGAGTACCACGGCGTCGGCGTCGACGTGCCGCTGCTCAGGCGCATCAGCACCGAGCTGGCACAGCGCATGGAGACGCTGGAAAAGGACTGCCATGAGGCCGCCGGGCAGCCCTTCAACCTGGGCTCGCCGAAACAGCTCGGCGCCATCCTGTTCGACCAGCTTGGCCTGCGGGTGGTGAGCAAGACCCCCAAGGGGGAACCCTCCACCGCCGAGGACGTGCTGGAAGTGCTGGCCGAGGAACACCCGCTGCCACGGCTGATCCTGGAGTGGCGCAGCGTCTCCAAGCTGCGCTCCACCTACACCGAAACCCTGCCGCAGATGGTGAACCCGAAGACCGGGCGCATCCACACCAGCTACCACCAAGCGGTGGCCGCCACCGGGCGGCTGTCGTCCTCCGACCCCAACCTGCAGAACATCCCCATCCGCACCGACGAGGGGCGGCGTATCCGCCAGGCCTTCGTGCCGGCGGAGGGGTGCAGCCTGCTGTCCATCGACTACTCGCAGATCGAGCTGCGGCTGATGGCGCATTTCTCCGGCGACGAGAAGCTGCTGGGCGCCTTCCGCGCCGGCCAGGACATTCACCGCGCCACCGCCGCCGAGGTGTTCGGCGTCGATCTCGAAGCCGTCAGCAGCGAGCAGCGGCGCGCCGCCAAGGCCATCAACTTCGGCCTGATCTACGGCATCTCCGCCTTCGGGCTCGCCCGCAACATCGGCGTCGGTCGCAACGAGGCGGCCGAGATCATCGAGCGCTTCTTCACCCGCTACCCGGGCGTGAAGGCGTTCATGGACGGCACCCGCGAACAGGCACGCAAGCGGGGCTATGTGGAAACCCTGCGCGGCCGCCGGCTCTACCTGCCGAACATCAACGCCCGCAACGCGGCGCAGCGGCAGTACGCCGAACGGACCGCCATCAACGCGCCCCTGCAGGGCACCGCGGCGGACCTGATCAAGGCCGCCATGCTCGACGTCCATGCCTTCCTCGCCCGCGAGGCGCCGGCGGTGCGGATGATCATGCAGGTCCACGACGAACTGGTGTTCGAGGGCCCCACCGACACCCTCAAGGCGCTGGCACAGCCGCTGTCCGAGCGCATGTGCCGCTCATCCGTCCTCACGGTACCGCTGGTCGCCGAACCGGGCCTCGGGGACAACTGGGATGCCTCTCACGGCTGAATCGTCTCATCTCATTGATTTTGATGTGTTTATTGACAATTTCCTGACATTCAACCGCCCTACGCCATGCAGTAAGCGGTTGATTTTCATATGTAGGGATAATCTTACATTGCGCTGGGCGAAAATTTCGGGAAACCGGCCCGGAACTTCCCTGCCTGGATGCACTCCAAGTCTGCGAGTGACGGCCATCCCTTCCGTCACTCCCGCCTCCACTCCCTAGGCGGAATTCCGGCATCCCCCCAAAGGCCGGAGTTGGTCGCCCGGTGATATCCCCGATCACCGGGCGCTTTCTTATGAAATCGCCGTGAAACTACTGCGCTCGACTGGCTGCAAGCCGGCGGTGCTCGACAGTTTTGTCTGGAACGAAAACTGCGCGTAGCCCCGAAGGGGGCAGGCACAGGGATGTGCCTGACAAATGCTCATGTATGAGCCCGATACACTGCGCTTCCTGCGCGCCGGCGCCGCACAAGCGGCCGTCGCTCACAACGCGCTACAGCGGGCGATCGTTCCGAGACAAAGACGCTTCACGCCGATTTCAACGTCATATCGTTGTCGTGACTGCTTCGGCGGAAGGCGCCGCGCGGCGGCTCAGGCTTCCGCCGGCTCCACCGCGAACTGGAGGCCGGCGTGCGTCTGGAGGCGGTCCACCAGTTTCTGGCCGAAGGCGGTGGAGGGGGTCCAGAAGCCGCCGGGCAGGTCGGGGATGTCCAGTGCCAGGCAGGCGCCCGCCTCGCCCAGCATCTTGCCGGTGGAGCCGTAGCCGGGATCGCGATCGCCGGTGACCTTGGCGCGCAGGCTGCGGCCATCATCGGTGCGACCGTGGAACCGCAGGTCGAAGAAGCCGGTGCGCTGCTGTTCGGGTGTCGGGCCTTCGCCGGGCTTCGGCACCACGTACCGCTCCAGCACCCAACGCACCGGCGACAGGGCGGTGCCCAGCATGAAGCCGGCCAAGCCCGCCGTGACACTGATCGCAGTCATGCGCCCGCGCAGTCCGGGGCCGGTCATCATCCCCTCGTCGTACTGGAAGCGCGTGCCCCAGGGCTGGCCCGCCACCCCGTTGGAACGCTGCACTACGCGCGTGTTGATGGCGGCCATCACGAAGGGGGCCGACCAGCCCTTGAACTCGGCATCGAAGCTCGGGCCCTTAACGTCAGGCTGGCGGCCCTGCCCCCGGGCATCCGGTGGGCACAGCAGGTAGGGGTCGCCCAGGCGCTTGCGCAGGTCGGGATCCTGGGTGGCCAGCTTCACCACGTTCATCAGGCTGGCGACGGTGCCCCCGGAAAAGCCTCCGCGCAGCGCTTTCACGCGCATCTTCACGCGCGTGCACGGCGCCCCGAACCGGGTCTGCGCGGCCTGCTGCAGCACCCAGTTGCCGAGGTCCGACGGAATCGAATCAAAGCCGCAGCAATGCACGATGCGGGCGCCGGACGCCTTCGCCTGGGGCTCGAAGCGGCGGATCATCTCGTCGATCCACTGCACTTCGCCGGTGAGGTCGCAGTAGTCGGTGCCGGTTTGCACACAGGCCTCGACCAGCGGCGTGCCGAACAGGGCGTACGGGCCGACGGTGGACACCACGGTCCGCGTGCGTCCGCACAGCGCCTTGAGCGCATCCAGGTCCGCGGCGTCGGCAATGAGGATCGGCAGCGCCTCACTGCCCGTACCCAGCGTCGCGCGCAGCTGCTCCAGTTTGGCCGTGGAACGCCCGGCCATGGCCCAGCGCACTTCCCCGCCCGAGGCCCCGTGACGCTCGTAGAGATAGCGGGTGAGGATCTGTCCAACGAAACTGGTGGCACCGAAAACGATCAGGTCAAACTCAGGCTTGGACATCGGAAGCTCCGGTCGATGAGGGTTTGAGCCCCAGCCATTGCATCAGCAGGGCACGCGCGGGGTCCAGCCCCTGGCGGCTGACCGCCGAGAACAGGGCCGTGGTGGTTTCCGGCTGGGCACGCTCGACAATGGCCTTCTGGACTTTCAACAGGGTGTTCTTGGCCGCGCCGAAACCGAGCTTGTCGGCCTTGGTCAGCAGGAGGTGCATGCGCATCTGGCGCCCAGCCGCCCAGTCCAGCATCTGCAGATCGAAATCGGTCAGCGGATGGCGGATGTCCATGATCAGCACCACCCCGGTGAGATTGCTGCGGGTCTCCATGTAGGCCCCGATCAGCTTGCCCCAGTCGCGGCGCATCTCGCCGGGCACCTGGGCATAGCCGTAGCCCGGCAGGTCGACCAGCCGCGCCCCCGGAATCTCGAACAGGTTGATCAGCTGGGTGCGCCCCGGGGTCTTGGAGACCCGCGCGAGCTGCTTCTGGCTGCACAAGGCATTGAGCGCCGAGGACTTGCCGGCATTGGAGCGCCCGGCGAATGCCACCTCGGGGACGGCGTCCTCGGGCAGCTGGCGCGTCTGTGCGCAGGAAAGCAGGAACTGGGCCCGGGCAAAGGGATTTGGTGTCATCAACGGGCTGCGAGCGTGTAGAATCAGCGCTCATCTTCAACGATTTGCCGCACTTGCCGCCAGCCCGGCCGTGCGCACCTGCGGAGTTTTCCATTCATGAAGCGTCTGGTCCTCGCCCTCACCCTCTGCCTGCCCCTGGTGGCAGCGGCTGAATCCGCCGAAGGCAATCTGTTCACCGGCGGCGATGCCGGCAAGGGCGAAGCCAAGGCCGCCACCTGCATGGCCTGCCATGGCCCCAAGGGCAACAGCGGCAACCCTGAATGGCCCAGCCTGGCCGGCCAGGGCGAGGTTTACCTGGCGGCACAGCTGGAAGCGTTCCGCTCCGGCGCCCGCAACAACGTGCTGATGTCTTCGCAGGCCGCCAACCTGTCCGACGAGGACATCGCCGACCTCGCCGCCTACTACGCCGCGCAGACCGCCAAGCCGGGCGTCGCCAGCGAAGCGGCTGTCGCCATCGCGCAGCCCCTGTACCGGGCGGGCGACACTGAACGCGGCATCCCCGGCTGCGCCGGCTGCCATGGCCCCACCGGGACCGGCAACCCGGCCGCCGGCTATCCGCACGTCGCGGGCCAGCAGGCCACCTACGCCGCCAACGCGCTGCGGGCCTACCGCGCCGGGGAACGTTCCGCCACCCACAACGGTCAGATGATGACCGCCGTGGCCAAGCATCTCACCGACGAGGAGATCGAGGCCCTGGCCTCCTATCTCACCGGTCTTCAATAAGACACAGGAGTGTTGCGCATGTCCTTCCGCCTGTTTGCCGCCATCGCGGCCACCTCCCTGAGCCTTTTCACCCTGGCCTGCTCCGCCAAGGACGCCAGCGAGTATGTGGAGGGCAAACACTACAAGGTGGTGCGCGAGGTGGCCGAGCCTTCGGACAACAAGCGTATCGCGGTTGAAGAGTTCTTCTGGTACGGCTGCGGCCACTGCTACAACTTCGAGGCCACGGTCGAGCCCTGGGCCGAACGGCTGCCGGCCGATGTCGATTTCGTGCGGGTCCCGAACAGCCTTGGACGCCCGATCGGGCTGTTGCACAGCAAGGCCTACTACACCGCCGAAACCCTCAAGCTGATCGACAGCGTGCACCCCAAGCTGTTCGAAGCCATGCATGTGCGGCACCTGCCGCTGTCCACCGAAGCCCAGATCGTGGGCGTGTTCGAAGCGAACAGTCCGATCATGCCGGATGTGGTCGAAAACACCCTGAAGGGCTTTGCCGTGGATGCTCGGGTGCGTCGCGCCGAGTCGCTGTCGCGCGGCTATGGCGTCACCAGCACGCCGACGCTAGTGGTGGGGGGCAAGTACTACACCAACCCGAGCCTGGCGGGCGGCTTCGACGAGATGGTCGACCTCGCCGACATGCTGATCGAGAAGGTTCGACAGGAACGTGCCAAGCCCTGAACGGCGGTTCCGCGCACTTCGAGCCCGGCTGATGGCCGGGCTTTTTGTTGCTGCGCTGCCCGCAACCGCGGCCCCTATGTTGCCACTGGCCTCGGTGGACCACGCCTGCGAGCGGCTGGGACAACGGCTGCGCAGTGTCGACAGCGCCTTCTGCAGGGCCGCCGAATTCGAGGCCGATGCCGCGAGCCAGGCCGGCTTTCCGCTGCTCTACCGGGACTACCCGCCACGCCCAGAGACGGCCAACCCGCGCCGGGTCCTGATGATCGGCGGCATTCACGGCGACGAGCTGACCTCGGTGAGCATCGTCTTCGACTGGATGCGGCGGCTGGAAGAGGAACGCCTGCAGCCGTTCCGCTGGCGGGTGATCCCGAGCGCCAACCCGGACGGCCTGCTGCGCTCGCCATCGTGGCGGATGAATCGCGGTGGCGTTGACCTCAACCGCAACTTTCCGTCACTGGACTGGCACAACCGGGCCTTGTCCTATTGGCGACAGCGGACCGGCGCCGACCCTCGGCGCTACCCCGGACCGCGGGCCCTTTCCGAGCCGGAGACGGTGTGGCTGACCGAGCAGATCCGGCGCTTCGAGCCCCATGCGATCGTGTCCATCCACGCCCCCTATGGCGTACTCGACTTCGACGGGCCGCAGCGCCCACCGCAACGATTCGGGCTGCTGCGCCTCAATCAGCTGGGCACCTATCCAGGGTCGCTGGGCAACTTCGCCGGGGTCGATCTGGCGATTCCGGTCATCACGCTGGAGCTGCCGCATGCCGGCATCATGCCGACACGGGCGCAATCGCAACGCATCTGGACCGACATGCTCAAGTGGCTGGCGGTTCGCCTTCCGACCCCGGCCGCGCGGGCCTGGCATCCGCCACTGCAGCTTCCTGACGAGCCCCTTGCCGTTTCAGGTCATCCTTCAGGGTTCCTTCCCAGAGTCGTGCCCCGGTGACATAGCCCGCATGCCCGATGGCATGCGCCGCCACCGGCGAGGTGAGCAGGATGAACAGCAGGATCACCAGGGCCCGCACCATCATGCTGAGCTCGGTGAACTCCATCGATACCCCCAGCAACATCAGCCCGGCGCCGAAAGCGCCGGCCTTGGTTGTGGCGTGCATGCGGGTCAGCAGATCCGGCATGCGCACCGCCCCGATGGCGGCCAGCAGCATGAAGACTGCACCACTGAGCATGATGCCGTCGGCCAGCATTTTCATTCCGCACCTCCTTGCCGGGGGGGACCGGAGTGCCCGCCCTTGCGCCGAACCAGGTAGCGGGACACCCCGACCGCCGCCAGGAACCCGGTCAGCGCAAGGACCATCGCCACATCCAGCGCCTGCGGGATCTTGTAGTAAACCGCATAGGTGGCCAGCAGGCCGATGAGAATGCTGGAGATCACTTCCAGTGCGACGACCCGGTCCGCCATGCTCGGCCCCTGCACCAGGCGGACACAGGAGAACGCGAGGGCGAGCATCAACATCGCCATGATCAGGCCTGCCACCAGCGGGCTCATCGCATCAACTCCAGCAGCCGGCGCTCCAGCGCCTTGAGTTCAGCCAGGGTCTGGCGCTCGTCATCGAGATACATCACGTGCACGAACAGCGCCTTTCCCGCCTCGTCGACATCCAGCGACAGTGTCCCCGGAGTCAGGGAAATCAGATTGGCCAGCAGGGTGATTTCCCCCGGCGTCTTCGCCTCCAGCGGCAGCCGGATGATGGCCGGTCGCATGAGATGCGTCGGAGTCACCACGTCATAGGCCACACGAAGATTCGACCGCAGCATGTCCCATAGGAACATCACCAGGAACCGGACCAGCAGTGGCAGGCGGCGGGCGTAGGCCCGAAACCGGGGATCCGCCGGCAGCGCAAACGCGAGGATCGCGTAGCCGATCAGGAAGCCGACCCCCATGTTGGTCAGCGACACCTCGCCGGTGATGCCGACCCACACCAGGGTGAGGCTGATGTTGTAGACGTAGGGGATCATGGTGCACGCCCCAGAACGGCTTCGATATACGGCGCCGGGTTGAGCAGCTGCCCGGCCGCACGGTCAGCAATCGCCCAGATCGGCTCGATCGCCAATCCCATGCCCACCGTCATCAGGGCCAGCGAGCCGCACACAGCCCACATCACCAACGGCACCGGCTCCTGCCGGCCCGTCTGGGCCTTTGGCGCCGCTTTCCAGAACACCTCGGACCAGATTCTGATAATCCCGTACAGCGTCAGAACCGCCGCGACCAACGCCGCTGCCACCAGAGGCCAGGCGGATGACAGCACGCCGGCCTTGATCACCACGAACTTGGCCCAGAAGCCCGACAGCGGCGGAATCCCCACCTGGGCCAGCGCCGGTACCAGAAACAGCAGGGACAGGGCCGGCCGCGTCCGCCAGTAGCCCCCCAACTGGTCCAGACGGTAGGTACCGCGGTCGCGGTAAATCGCCCCCGCGATGAAGAACAGGTTGGACTTCATGATGATGTGGTGAGCGATATAGATCACCGCGCCGGTCAGTGCCAGCCGGGTATTGATCGCCAGCCCCATCATCATGTATCCCAGTTGCCCGACATGCAGGAAGGCGAGCATCCGTCGCAGGTCCTGCTGCGCCACGGCACCCACCACCCCCACCAGCATGCTCGCACCGGCGGTCACCGCCAGCCAGCCGTGCGTCCATGCCGTATCCTCGGTGAAGATCAGCGTGAAACAACGCAGTAGTGAGTAGATGCCCACCTTGGTGAGCAGACCGGCGAACAGTGCCGACACCGCCACCGGTGGCGTGTGGTAACTCGCCGGCAGCCAGAAGAACAGCGGGAATGCCGCCGCCTTGATGGCAAAGGCGAGCATGAACAGCATCGCCACCAGCGTGATCCGATCCGGTTCATCAAGCTGCGGGATCTTCACTGCCAGATCCGCCATGTTCATCGATCCTGCCAGACCATAAAGCAGGCCGAGCGCCGTCAGGAACATCGCCGACGAGAACAGGTTGAGCACCACGTACTTCAGTGCGCCCGCCATCTGTGCGCGCTCCTGGCCCATCGCCAGCAGCGCGAAACTGGCCAGCAGCAGCACCTCGAACCACACGTAGAGGTTGAACAGGTCGCCGGTGAGAAATGCGCCGCTGACACCGGCCAGCAACAGGTGCATCAAGGGGTAGTACCCGTTGCGCTCCATGCGCGAGGCAATGGTCGTCAGGGAGTAAAGCGCAGTGGCGACGCCAGTGATACCGGTCAGCAACACCATCACCGCACTCAGCGTATCGGCCACCAGGGTGATGCCATACGGAGCGGGCCAGGCCCCTGCGTGCAACACCACCACCCCGGTCGCCAGCACTTCACGCATCAACATCACGCCGGCCGCCAGCTGCCCGGCCGTCCCCAGCAACGCCAGCCATCGCTGGGCGCTGCGCGAAGGCCAGAACACCAGCGACAGCGCGCCGGCGATCATGGGAATGAGAAAGGGCAGCGCCACCAGCAGGCTCACTCGACGTCCTCCTTGAGCTGATCGAAATCATCGACTCCGAGCACCTCGTGCGCCCGATGGATCAGCACCACCGCGAAGGCCAGTACACCGAAACCGATGACGATGGCGGTAAGAATGAAGGCCTGCGCCAGCGGGTCGGCCACCGCCGTGGTCGGCACGCTGAGTCCCTCCGGCACCAGTGCGGGCTGCGCCACCCGCACACGGGCGGCCACGAAGATCATCAGGTTGGCAGCGTTGGACAACAGGATCAGGCCGATCAGCGTCTTGGTCATGGACCGCCGCAACATCATGTAGAAGGCGCAGGCGTAGAGCACGCCGATCAGCACCGCCAGCCAGGGTTCGATGCCGCTCACAGATCCTCCTCGACTTCCGCCAGGGTGAGCACGAAGGTCAGCACGGAGCCGATCACCACCAGGTACACGCCAAAATCGAACAGCAGCGGCGTTCCCACGTGCACCTCGCCCAGCAGGGGCAGATACAGGTCGACCCATTTGCCGGTAAACAGCGGTGCGCCTGACAAGGGCCCCACAAATGCCGCCACCAGCGCGACCAGCAGTCCGATGCCCATCAGGGTGCGCGGATCGATCCGCAGCACGCCGCGCGCCGACCGGATATCAGTGGCGAACAGATGCAGGGCGATGGCGGCGGCGGCCACCAGCCCGCCGATGAACCCGCCACCGGGCTCGTGATGACCACGCAACAACAAAAACACCGACAACAGCAACAACAACGGCAGCAGCAACTGGGACGCGGTCTGCAGAATCAGCGACGGCGGCTTGTAAGTGGACTTCATGCGCGCTCCTTGCGTTCCGGTGGGCGCCCTCGCAACAGCGCGAATACGCCGACGGCGGCAAGCGCCAACACGAAGATCTCACCCAGTGTGTCGAGCGCACGGAAGTCGACCAGGATCACGTTGACAATGTTGCGTCCATGTCCGCCGTCATACGCATTGGCCACCAGCCAGTCGGAGATGGCCGGCGGCGGCCGGGCCGCCAGCAGCTGCCACAGCACCACCGTCAGGATCAGACCGGCCGCACTTGCCAGCACCAGGTCGGCCAGGCGCTCGGCACGGGTGGAGAGCTGCCGCATTGCCGGCAGCCGGAACAGGATGAGGACCAACAGGATAGTGGTCAGGGTTTCCACCATGACCTGCGTGATGGCGAGGTCGGGGGCCGAGAACCAGAGATACAGCAAAGCCACGCCAAAGCCGACCGCACCCAGAATCAGCGCCGACTTCAGGGCATCACTCCCGGCCAACGCCAGGATGGCCATCACCAGCACGCCGCCTGCCAGCACGGCCGGCACCACCGGCACGGCACCCAGGGCAGGGAAGGCCAGCAGAGGCGTGAACCGGAAGACCAGCGTCGCCCCCAGCAGGACCACAGCCGACACCAGGGTAATGGCGACGTACCGGCGCAACTGCCCGGACTGCAGACGTCGGGTCACCGCATCCGCCACGACCGGCAAGGCGCGCAGCAAGACGCCATACAGGGCCTCAGGCCCGTAGCGGTCCAGCGCCGCCGTGCCCAGTCGAGGCTGCAGGCGCGGCCAGCTCCACCACAACACTGCCACCAGCGCCAGCGACATCAGGGAGGCCAGGAAGGCCGCATTGATCCCGTGCCACAGCACCAGGGCCGACGGTTCGACGGCACCGGCCGCCACCGCTGCGGATCGCAACACCAGATGATCAGCCCACTGCGGCATCAGACCGGCGGCGGTGCCCAGTACCCCCAGCAGCACGGGACCCGCCCGCATCCACCAGCCGGCTTCGTGGATCTCGTCCAGCGCGCGCGGCGCGCGCGGCGCGCCGACGAACGGCCGGATCGCCACCGTCAGCAGCATGGCGCCCACCAACGCGGCTGTCAGCACCACGGCTACCGCGAGCAGCGGCGCGCTGTCGAGCGCCGACACCAGCAACAGCTCCTTGGCAATGAACCCGAACCAGGGCATCAGACCGGCGCCGGACGCTGCGGCGAGCAGGGCGGCTGCCCAGGTCCACGGCAGCTTGCGACCCATGCCGGCAACTGACGATACCGTCTTGGCGCCGGTCTCATGCGTGATGATGCCGGCGACGAGAAACAGCGCCCCCTTGTAGAACGCATGCGCCAGCAGAAACGCCACCGCGGCCTGCGGCGCATTCAACCCCAGCAGCAGCGTCAGCGTGCCCAGTGCCATCACGGTGGTGTAGGCGAGAATCCGCTTGAGGCCGTCGGCGCGGAACGCCATCCAGGCCGCGAACAGGGCCGTAAATGCGCCCAGTGGCACCAGCCATTGCCAGGCTGGCAGCCCCCCGAGTACCGGCTGCAACCGCGCCAACAGGAAGACCCCCGCCTTGACCATGGTTGCCGAGTGCAGAAAGGCGCTGACCGGCGTCGGCGCGGCCATCGCATTCGGCAGCCAGAAGTGAAACGGGAACTGCGCCGACTTGGTGATGCAGCCCAGCGCAACGAAGACAAAGGCCAGCGTTGCCGAAGGGTGCTGGGCCAGCGCGGCGCCCTGCGCCAGCCAGTCGCTGAGACGATAGCTACCGGCCGCTTCGCCCAGCAGGATCAGTCCGACCAGCAGACAGAGCCCGCCAGCCACGGTGATCACCAACCCCTGGAACGCCGAATCGCGTGCCGTGCGATCTTCGTGGTGATAGCCGATGAGCAGGAAGGAGGTGATGCTGGTGAGCTCCCAGAACACGAACAAGAGCATCACGTCGTCGGCCAGCACCAGCCCCAGCATGGCGGTCATGAAGGCAAACAGGGTGGCCATGAAACGCGGCAGCGGCGTTGCCCCTCGCAGATAAGCGCCCGCGTAGGCCACCACCAGGGTGCCGATGCCCAGAATCAACCCGCCCATCAGCAGGCTGAGCCCGTCCAGACGCAATGCCAGTGATACCCCCAGGCCGGGAGCCCAGGCGTAGGCCACGGTCGGCGGGCCTTCCGTCGCGCCCGCGGCAATGCTGGCAAGGGTCATCAGGCCGGCCAGCGGCACCAGGGCCATCGCACTGGCGCCCCTGGAGGGCCAGCGGCGAACGACCCACGGGGCCAGCACCGTGGTCAGCACCAGCGCCACCAGTATCCACACCATCCCGTTCGCCGCCATCAGCGCCGCCGCCTCACGTCTTTATATGTCATTCGTCAGCGCTCTCCCTGCCCTGATATTCCCAATGCTTATTCCGACCCCAGCCCCGGCACCGGGTTCCCCGAATCGCCAGCGCCCTTTCAGAAGTGGTGAATGTGTAATCCGCGCAGCGGCGACTGCGCAAGCACGCCCATGCGTGCCGCCACGGCCTCGATGGTCACCGGCCGATAGCGGGACAGCCCACCCCGCAACAGCGGCGCGAACACCGGCATGGCCCATTGACCAAGCTGCTCTGCCGGCCGGCGCTCCTGTCGCGCACCCAACAGCAATGACGGCCGCAGCACATGGAGCGCGGCGAACCCCAGCGCCGCCATGCCCTCCTCCATTTCGGCCTTGCAGCGCAGGTAGAACGAGCCCGCACTGCGCGCAGCACCCACCGAGCTGATCACTACGGCGCGATCCGCCCCTGCGGCGCGGGCGCGTTGAGCCAGATCCAGCGCCAGGGTCACATCAACGGCCCGGAACGCCGCTGCGGAACCCGCCTTGCGTCGCGTGGTGCCGAGCGCGCAGAAGAACACCGTCGGCCCCGGAAGGGGGGCCGGTGTGGCCGTCAAGGGAAGAGCCTGGATGCGACCCGGCGCCGTCAGCGGCCTCCGGGTATAGGCCCAAACCGCCTGATAGCGGGCATCGTCCTGCAGGTGCTGGCACAGGGTCTGACCGACGAGGCCAGTCGGGCCGGCCATCACGGCACAGGTCGGCGGGGGAAGCGGCGCGGTAGTCTGCATGCTCCGAGTCTACCCTGAGCGCAGCGATACCCATGACCTTTCAACTCGACCCCCATCTGGCCGCCGACAGCCTGCCCCTGACCGACTGGCCCCTCTGCACCCTGCGCCTGATGAACGACGCGCGCTATCCCTGGGTGCTGCTGATCCCCCGACGCCAGGGGCTGCGCGAGCTGCACGACCTCGGTCCGGCCGACACCCGGCAACTCTGGCGGGAATCGCGTCGGCTCAGCGTGGCATTGATGGCGGTATTCGCGGGCGAAAAGCTCAACGTCGCCGCCCTCGGCAACATGGTGCCGCAGCTCCACGTCCACCACATCGTGCGCCACCGCAATGACGACGCCTGGCCCGGCCCTGTCTGGGGGCGGCACCCCGCCCGCCGCTATGACATTCCAACGCGACAGGCCCACCTGCGTGCCCTGCACCGCGCGCTGGCCGACACCCCGCCCATGACCTAGACTGGCTCGCATCATTCGCGGGATATCGGGGGAGACCAACAATGAACATGCGAATGCTGTCAGTCGTGTTGTGCCTGAGCGCCGCAGGGACGGCCGGAGCCGAACCGACAGGTGAAGACGCCGCCTATCGCTCGGACAATCGCTCCGTGTCGGTCGCCGACCTGGCCGAACGGGATCGCCTCACGGGCGTCTGGGACGGCAGCCCTCAGGTACAGGCACGTCGCCAGTGGTACCGCGACCATTTCTACGACACCTTGGCCAGCCAGAAGGTCTGGCACGAGGGTACCGGCCCGTTCACCAGCCACGATTTCCAGGGCACCATCACCTGGGACATCGTCGCCATTCCGCAGAAGGCCCCTCCACCCTGTGGCGAACCACAGCCCACCGAGTACGACCGCGAAAGCTGCCGCTACGTCGCCTCGTTGTTCGTCGAGCTCGAGGCCACCGATGCCGACGCTGCACGACTGGCGCGCGCCCAGGTGCGCCGGGGTCGCGATGTCTGGTTCAAGGGCACCTTCGGTAATCAGGACGAGATCTACGAACATTTCTCGCGGGTTGCCGGTGGCATCCAGCACATCCGCTACCCCTGGCTGGATACCCGCGAACGCAAGAACCGCTTCACCCAGTACGGACTGATCAATGACCCCGGCTGCACCGAGGGCGATGCCAGCACCTTCTGGATGGATCGCTGCGATGACCCGTTCAGTTCCGGCGTGCTGGGTTACCGAAAATATCCCGCGCCGGGCGTGATCCACGATGCCGACGGGAACACCGTGTTCGACCCGGCCAGTGAGGACTACAACCAGCGGTTCGTCATCGGCCACCCCTGTGTGCAGTGCCATGTCGCCTTTGATCCCACCCACCCCCCGAAGGATCCGAATGAGCCGGAGTGGGAAAACATCCATGCACTGATCGGCAACCAGTACATCGTGCAACCGCTGATGTTCTTCCAGGGCACACCCAAGGACTCTCCGATACGGCAGGTGCTGAAGGGCGGACGCCCGGGCACCATCGATACCTCGCTGGTGGCCAACGATTTCCAGCACAACCCCGGCACCCAGAACAACATCATGGACTTCTTCAACAAGCGGGTGTTCGAGGAGGACATCAAGCACCCGGTGACCGGCGAAGTGAAACGGGCCAAGACCCTGCATGTGCTGAAGGGCGGCGAAGACTCGGTGGGCGATCACCTCGCGCTGATCCGCGTTTACGTCAACATCGGCATGTGCACCGAAGAGTGTTGGGCGCCCAGGTTCCCCAAACCCGGGAGCTTCTTCGGCGAGAAGGCGGCACAGCAGCCGTTCTCCATCGAACAGTGCGCCGCCGAGTGCGAAGCGTGGAACTACGCCGACGCCAAGATGCCGGACCTCGCCGCCTTTCTCATGACCGGCGGTCCCACCTATCTGCTCAAGGCGGAGGATGTGGACGGCACCCCCGGCAGCGCCTTTGTCGATACGGCGGTGGTGCCGCAGGGCCGCGAGCTGTTCGCCCGCGAATGTGCCAGCTGCCACAGCTCGAAGATGGCGCCGGACAACATCCGCAACGACAAGGCAGCGCTGGCACGCTATTACGAGGGCCACGTGTTCGGTTCCGAAGCGTTCTGGGAGCTGGAATTCAGCGAGGCACGCCGCAGCAGCGAGACCTTCCGCAACAAGTACCTCAACGAGGAGGGCCGGCCGCGGCAGTTCGCCAACGCCGGGGTCTTCGGTCAGGACTGGCTGTCCAACGACGAGCCGGTGCCCTTCCACCAAATTGGCACCAACGCCTGCCGTGCCCTGCACGACAACCACAACGCGGGGCACATCTGGGAGGAGTTCTCCTCGGAAACCTATAAGCAGCGACCCTCACCGGGCGCCGTGCCACAGGTGCTCAACCGCATGGTACCGGGCCTCGGCGGCATCGAATTGGGAGAACGCGCCATCAGCGGCGGACCGGGCTACCTGCGCAATTTCTCGCTGCTGTCGGTGTGGGCCACCGCGCCCTTCCTGCACAACAACGCCATCGGCGAGATCACCTTTCTCGACGACGGCCAGACGCCCGACTTCACCGTCGCCGGCCGCATCAAACAGTTCGAGATGGCCTATGCGCAACTGATGATGAGCGACGATCCAGCGGTGACGCCGAGCCGGCCACAGAAGATCGCCCGCACCGACACCGACATCCGCATCGCGCCCCGTGAAGACATGCAGGGCCCGATCAAACTGCCGGTGCCCGAGGGCACCCCGGTGGCGAACTTTGCGTCGAGCAACCCCCACCGCCCCCTGTTCATGAAGTGCGACGATCAGGTCGAGAACAAGGGGCACCAGTTCGGGGTTTCGCTGAGCGACGACGAGAAGTACGCCCTGCGGGAGTTCCTGAAGATTCTGTGATGCACACCATGGAGCTCGGAGTATGAGCCGCACGGCGGTCTGGGGCGGCCTGATCGTGGCCGTCGCTGCGCTGGCGGCGCTGGTCGGGTGCGGGCCAGCGCCCGACGCAGGGCCGAGCGTGACGGCCCGCGCGGAACAGCCCGGCGGCGCCTATGCTCTGCTGCAGGTCGGCATCCACGCGGACGACCTGCCGCCACCGGGCACCCGCTCGCTGTTCGACCACTGGGTGGCGCAGGTCGATGGCCTGCCCTATCCCTTCGAGGCACTGGTGGCGATGCTGGCGCAGCCGCATCCGCAGGGCTCGCCACCGCTGCAGCTGATGATCCCGTTCGGGCGCTCGTTGCTGAAGGGACAGGCCGACTTTGCCGCGCCGCGGGTGCTGGTCGCGACCGATTTCGAGGCCGCCAACACCCCGACCAACCTTGGCCTGCTGCCACGAGGCCAGCTGTTCCTCGGCTTCACCGAACAGGCCGACGAGATCGAGGTGATCAGCTACAACGAGGTCGCCGGCCGCTTCGAGTTTCAGCTGGTGCAGGATTATCGCGCCGACGGCCAACCGCGCATCGTCTATGCACGCCGCGCCATCTGCCTGACCTGTCATCAGGGCGGCGGCCCGATCTTCCCGCAGCGCCCCTGGAACGAGACCAACGCCCACCCGGCCATCGGTGAGCGGATTCGCGCCGCTCAGCCGGACCATCGGGGGGACTACCGGAGCGTCCCCGCCACCCTGCCGCTGTCGGCACCGGAACGCTTTGACGAGCTGGCCGACACCGGCCTGTTCCTGCCGGTCACACAAGCCGTGTGGATCAGCGGCTGCGGCCTGACCGCCGACGGCGACCCCTGCCGCCGCCACCTGCTGAATGAAGCCCTGCGCTATGCCTGGGATCCCGGCGGCTACGACCCGACATCGGCCGGTGCGCAGGCGCTGGTCACGGCGCAGCGCCGCGACTGGCCGCCCGGAGGCATTCCGGTGCCCGACGGCGACCTGCGCAACCGCGACCCGCTGGCGGGTCACACCGGACTGCTCGGGCGCCTGCGCGGGCTGTTCGTCGATATCGGTCCCCGCGGCGGGGCGCGCAGCAATGAGGATCTCGCGGCCTTCGAGGCCCTGCCGAAACTGCCGTCCGCACTGGACCCGCTGAGCCCGAGACCACCACGCCGCCAACTGCAGGCAGAGGACCTCGATGGCGTGTACGGACTGGCCCGGCTGTTCTCCTCCGACGACCTTGCCGCCCTGGAACACCACAGCCAGGGACGCTTCGATGCGGTGGAGACCGCGCTGGCGACGTTGCCACCAGAGACCTTTGCCGCGGCACCGGTGAGCCGGGTGACGGTGATGCAGGCGCTGCTGCCGGCCCTGGGCGGCACCGCACCGGGGTACTGCTGCCGCGACACGGCAGCACTGTCCCCGCCCCAGCCCGTGGGGGTACCGCCGCTGGCGATCGGTGCGGGCTCGGTGCTGCTGCACTTCGAGACCTACTGCTTCGCCTGCCATCGCGGCAATCCCGCGGCCCGCCTCGATTTCATGTCGGGCGACAGCGAGGCCGAGGTGCTGGCGCGCATTGCCGACACGCCCGCCATACGCGATGCCCTGGACTGGGCGCGCTACGCCGGCACCGACAAGGCGGCCCTGCTGATGCCACCGGCTGATGCGCCACAGCATGCGCGCATGCTGGCCGCGCCCGATGGCGGTGCCGCCGCGCGTGCCGCCATGCGCGAGGCCGTACCGTCCCTGTTTGGAGACTGGTGAACCGATGAGAACCGCTGTCGCACTCCCGGGCCTGATGGCCCTGCTGCTCGCCCTGCCCGCCCACGCCGAGCCGGCGTTCGCCCGCCTGTACCAGCAACAGTTCGGCTACATGCCCAGTTGCAATGCCTGCCACAAGGACGGCGGGGGCACCCCGGCCAACGACTACGGCATGGCCTTCAAGGAGGCGGGCATGAATGCAGCGGCCTGGCCACGGATTGCCGGGCTCGACAGTGACGGCGACGGCGTCGGCAACCAGGCCGAGGCCCGTGCGCGCGCCAACCCCGGCAGCGCCCGCTCCACCCCCGCCGCACCGGGTGACTGGCTGGACATCGCCAGCCTGATTCCGCGGGAAGTTCAGGCTGCGTTCCCGGACGTCCGGGCCTATCTGCCCAAGGACGTGCTGCTCACCGAAGCCGACATCGCGCGCGCCGCCACGCTCGGCGCGCGCTTGACCCGCGATGACGAAAACACGCTCTATATTCCGCTGGTGGACCGCCGCCCGGTGGGCACTGCCCTGATCTTCCCGGTGCAGGTGGCGGACCGCAGCTTCTTTCTGCTGATGACCACCGACCGCCGGCTCACCGTGCAGTCGGTGAGCGTGCTCAACAGCCGGCAGGTCCCGGAGGCGGCCGACCTGCCCCTCTATGGGCAATTCAAGGGGCTGGCGCTGGATGCGCTGCCAACCGCCAGCGGCGACGGCCTTGAGGCGGCAATCACCCGCGCCGTCAAGAAGGCCGGCACCCTGGTTTACGTGCGCCTCAAGGGCGCCTGACGCGGGAGCTTCCCATGTGGCGTGCACGCCTGTTCGAACTGCTGATGGCGGCCTTCTTCGTCAGCGTGGCCCTGATGGCAAAGGCCGCAGCCACCGATGCGGCGGCGGAGACGCTGGCGCACCCCCCGGCCTTGGAGGCACAGGAAACCTTCGATTTCTTCAGTGATGCCCCGATCGACAGTGCCGAGGTGATCGAGCTGCCGCCACCCCCTTCACGCTGGCGCACTGTGGGCGGCCCCATGGCGCTGATCGGCTTCTTCTTCGTCTTGCTGCTGTTCTTCTGGTGGATGGTGCCGTTCCAGGCTCACACGGTGGACATCAACCTGCACGGCATGCCCACCGGCGTGAAACGCGGCATCGCCATGGCCACGGTGCTGTTCGGCATCGCCTTCTGCTTCGGCGCCTCCGAGATCTGGTACATGCTGGGCGTCTACGGCAATGCCGAGGCCTATTTCGCGCAGATGAGCCTGGGCAAGCTGATCGCCTTCACCCACGCCCATCTGTTCGGCTTCACCACCGCCTTCTTCATCATCGGCATCCCGTTCTCGCTGCACTTCAACCACCTCTGGCCCTACCAGTGGGTGTTCCCGATCGGGCTGGCGGCATCGGTGACCGACGTGATGTCCTGGTGGGGCATCAAGTTCCTGTCCCCGAGTTTCGAGTGGGTGTCGATGTTCTGCGGCGTGCTGTTCTCGGCCAGCTATCTGTACATGCTGGTGGGCCTGCTGCGGGTGCTGCTGCTGCCGCAGGTGATCTGGGCCACCGACAAGGACCGGCGCGAGCGTCTGGCGGCCCGCAACCGCCTTCGCGATGACGCCCGCCATCGCGAAGGGGACTACTGAGCCGGTCTACTTGCGGATCACCCGGTACAGCACCAGCAGCAGCATGGCGCCGCCGGTGGCCACCAGAATCCCCTGCAGGTTGAAACCGGAAAAACTGGCGATACCCAGAGTGGTGCCCACCCAGCCGCCGACGAAGGCACCGGCAATGCCCAGCACGATGGTGACGACGAAGCCGCCCGGGTCCTTGCCCGGCATGAACAGCTTGGCCAGCACGCCCGCGACCAGCCCCAGCAGAACCCACGACAGAATGCCCATGTGATCTCTCCTCCGAGACGTCATCCGGATGATGAACGGTCCTGGCACGGTACCGCATCCTGGGGTGAAACGCCGCTCATCATCATGCGACGGCCTTCGGTCGGCCACCCTCTCGCTGTGGCGGCGGATATCCGGTGAGATACCCGCATGCAAGGGGATTCCACATATCGCATCGTCGACTCGCAACAGTTCCGGCAGGCACAGCGTGGCCGTCCGGGACGCGCACTGGCATGGCTGGCACTCGGCCTGACGCTCGGACTGATCGGCGCGGCGCATGCCCCCCGACTGAACCCGGTGCCAGCGGCAGAAGCGGCCCCGCAGGTCGACTTCGGCCTCCCCCACACTGCGTGGTGCCAACCAGAACACGCGTCGCTGAGCCTCAGCTGCACCTTGCGCTGATGCCTTCGGGACCTTCGTCCCGAACCACCGTTCAATGCCGCTCCGCCCGACTGGGGTAAAGTCAGCTTCTTCCTGTCTGGCTTACTTGGAGCGGCCTCATGCATTACTTCGTGACCGGTGCCACCGGCTTCATCGGCAAGTTCCTGATCGGCGAACTGCTGGCGCGGGAAGATGCCACGGTTCACGCCCTTATCCGCGAAGGATCTGAGGCCAAGTTCGCCGCGCTGGAGCACCGCTATGCAGGTCTCCCGGGCAAGTTGCTGCGAGTAACGGGCGATGTCACCGAGCCCGGTCTCGTCAGCGAAGCCGACCGCAAGAAACTGAAAGGCAAGGTCGATCACCTGTTCCACCTGGCGGCGGTCTATGACATGAACATGGACGATGCCACCGGCGACCGCATCAACAACGAAGGCACCCGCAACGTGGTGGATTTCGCCAACGCGCTGGGCGGCGACCTGCGCTTTCATCACGCTTCCAGCGTGGCAGTGGCCGGCGGCGACTACGTCGGCCGCTTCACCGAAAAGATGTTCGACGAGGGACAGCCCGTCGATCACCCCTACTTCCGCACCAAGTTCCAGAGCGAAGCCATCGTTCGGGAAGAGTGTCGCGTACCGTTCCGGATCTATCGACCCGGTGCCGTCGTCGGCCACTCGGAAACCGGCGAGATGGACAAGATCGATGGCCCCTACTACTTCTTCAAGGCCATTCAGAAAATCAGCTATGGCGTGCCCCGCTGGATGCCGCTGCTGGGCATCGAAGGAGGCAAGGTCCCCATCGCACCGGTCGACTATGTTGCCAAGGCGATGGACGCCCTGGCCCACAAGGAAGGCCTCGACGGTCAATGCTTCCATCTGGTGCAGTCCGATTCCCCGACGGTTGGCGAGTTGCTGCAGATTCTGATGAAGGCGGCCCACGGGCCCGGCTTTGCCGCCCGCATCGAGTTGCCACCCCTGCCCGCTCCGTTGAAGCCACTGGCCCGGGACCTCGGCAACCGCCTCCCGCGCTCGCTGGAACGCAGCCTCTCGAAAGCCATCGGCGCCCCGCTGTCGGTGCTCGGCTACGTGCGCAATCAGGCCGTGTTCGACGACACCCTGACCCGCAAGGCGCTGCGCGGCACCGGCATCAAGTGTCCGGAGATCCGCGACTATGCCAAGGTGCTCTGGGAGTTCTGGGAGCTGTTCCTTGACCTCGACGTGAGTCTGCCGAAGGGCTCGCTGCGCAAGCTGGCGGGCAAGGTGGTGATCGTTACCGGCGCCTCCAGCGGCATCGGTTTCAACGTGGCCAAGAAGCTCGGCGCGGCAGGCGCCAAGGTGATTCTGGTGGCCCGCACGCGAGAGAAGCTGGAGCAGACGCAGTTCATCATCGAGAAAGCCGGTGGCGAGGCCCACGTCTACCCCTGCGACCTCAACGACATGGCAGCGATCGACCACTGCGCCCAGCAGATCCTGGAGGACTTCGGCCACGTCGACATTCTGGTCAACAACGCCGGTCGCTCGATCCGACGGGCCGTGCTGGAGTCGACCACGCGCTTCCATGATTTCGAGCGCACCATGCAGCTCAACTACTTCGGCGCCATCCGCATGATCCTGGCGCTGCTGCCGAGCATGGCCCAGCGCAAGAACGGGCACATCATCAACATCAGCTCGATCGGGGTGCTGGCCAATGCCGCGCGCTTCTCCGCCTACGTGGCCTCGAAGGCGGCACTGGATGCCTTCTCGCGCTCACTGGCGGCCGAGGTGAAACACAAGAACATCGAGATCACCGCCATCTACATGCCACTGGTGCGCACGCCGATGATCGCGCCCACCAAGATCTACGACTACGTGCCCACCTGGAGCCCCGATCACGCGGCCGACGTGGTGCTCAAGTCCATCCTCGAGCGCCCGAAGAGCGTCGCCACCACCCTCGGCACCGCCGCCGCCATCAGCTACGCGGTGTGGCCAAAGATGAACGACTACGTGCTCAACAAGGGCTTCAACCTGTTCCCCTCATCCAGCGCCGCGCGTGGCAAACGGCAGGGCGGCGAGTCGGACAAACCCACCCTGCAGCAGGTGGTGTTCGCCAACCTGTTCAAGGGCGAGTACTTCTGAGGTCCGGAGGCGCCGCCTGTGGCAGGCGGCGCCTCCGTTTGGCGATCAGCCCTTCTGGCGCCGCGCCGAGACCGCCTGTGCCAGCTGCTCCAGCAACGGCCCGGTCTCATCCCAGGCCAGACAGGCATCGGTGATGCTCTGGCCATAGGTCAGCTCACATCCCGGCGTCGCATCCTGACGTCCCTCCACCAGGTGGGATTCGATCATCACTCCCATGATGCGGCGATCTCCACCGGCGATCTGACTGGCCACGTCGTGGCCCACGATGACCTGACGGCGGTGCTGCTTGGAGCTGTTGGCGTGCGAGAAATCGATCATCACCTGTGGCTGCAGGCCGGATTTCTCCATCGCTTCGCTGGCGGCATCCACACTGCCGGCGTCGTAGTTCGGCCCCTTGCTGCCGCCCCGCAGGATGATGTGCGAGTCGGGATTGCCGGCCGTCTGAAAAATGGCGGACTGTCCATCGGCCGTCAGCGACAGAAACCGATGCGGATTGCGCGCCGACACCACAGCATCCACCGCCACCTTCACGCTGCCATCGGTGCCGTTCTTGAAACCCACCGGGCAGGACAGCCCGGAGGCCATTTCCCGATGCAGCTGGCTCTCGGTGGTGCGCGCGCCGATGGCGCCCCAGCTCACCAGATCAGAGATGTATTGCGGCGTCAGGATGTCGAGGTACTCGACCCCCGCCGGCATGCCCTGGTCATTGAGGTCGCTCAGCAACTTGCGGGCGATGCGCAGGCCCTTGTCGATCTGGTAGCTGTCATCAAGATCGGGATCGTTGATCAAGCCCTTCCAGCCGACCGTGGTCCGCGGCTTCTCGAAATAGACGCGCATCACGATCAGCAGGTCGCGCGACAACCGCTCCCGCAGCCCGGCGAGCCTGCCGGCATAGTCCAGCGCTGCGGCGGTATCGTGGATCGAGCAGGGCCCGACCACCACCAGCAGGCGATCGTCCTGCCCGCTGAGGATGTCCTGGATGGCCTTGCGAGCCTGCAGCGTGGTCTCGGCCGCGCGAGCGGAGATCGGCAGCTCAGCCTTCACCTGGGCGGGTGTTGAGACCGGCAGCACCGACTGGATGCGCGTGTTTTCTGTGACGACCGTCATACCTCATCAACCTTCAAATTCGTCTTTGGATTCGATTTCCATACCGAGCGCCTGCGCGCCGGCGAGCGCGCGATCCTACCACCGTCAAGCGGGGACGGTGCGCTACCCTGTGTGACTCCACCGTTTCCGAGGCCGGCCCCACCGTGATCCGCATCGCGCCCCTTTTCGCCCTGCTGCCCCTGCTGCTGGTGCCCGCCATCGCGGTCGCCGGACCGCTGCAGACCCGCAACGAAGCCGCCCTGAGTCGCTACGCCGCGTTGCCGGTCCTCGGTGAGCACACGCTGGTGAGCGCGGGCACCACCACCTTCACGCTGCGCACCGATCTCACCAATGAGTTCTACGCCGAGGACCGCGGCACCGAATCGGCTCGTGTCGATGGCGAGACCTGGCGGACCACGCTGGACCTGCGCCGCCGGGTCGGTGCCAGTGTGGAACTGGGTCTGCGTCTGAGCCTGATCGACACCGGCGGCGGCTTCCTCGATCGCTTCATCGAAGACTGGCACGGCTTCTTCGGCCTGCCCAATGGCGGGCGCGAAAGCTTTCCCCAGGATCAGTTCGGCTACGCGCTGGCGCGGGACGGAAATACCCTTCTGTCCGTTCAGGACAAGGGCACCGGTTTGGGCGATGTCGAGGCGCTGGTGGGCTTTGCCCTGCGCCCCGGCCAGACACTGCGCGTCATGGCCAAACTGCCCACCGGCGATCGTGATCGCCTCCATGGCGGACACTGGGGCGGCGCCCTGTGGCTGGACACTGCGCTGCCGTTCGCGGCTGACAGCGCCTGGGCCGGGCACTACAGCATCGGCGCCAGCGGGCAGGCACGCGGTGGCGCCCTGTCGACCCGGCAGCGCCCCTTCACCGCCTTCGGCGGCATCGGGCTCGAACGTCGGGTGTGGGGGCCGCTATCGCTGCTGGGACAGCTCTATGCCCACACGCCGCTGTATCGCGATCTCGATACCGATGTCGGCAACCCGGGCCTGCAGCTGGCGCTCGGGGGGCGCTGGCAGATGCGCCCTCGCTGGCAGCTCGATCTCGCCTTCCAGGAAGACCTGATCACCCACGCCAGTCCCGACTTCAGCCTGCACGCCGCGCTGCGTTTCCAGCCCGCCGGTCGATGACCCCACCGACGCTGGTGGGTCAGCCGGCATACCAGCCCGGCAGCAGCGCATCGAGGTCGCCCATCGCCTTGGCGACCGCCGCCCCGGCATCCTGGTTGGTCCCCTGCGCGGACACCACCGCCACCTCGCTGAAGCCCATGAACTGGAACAGGGTGCGGGCCAACGGCGTGAAGTGATCGGGGGCACCCTCTCCGTCGTAACGCCCGCCGGAGGAAAACAGCGCCAGGGCCTTGCGCCCTCCCATCCTGCCGCGGCGCCCCTGGGCATCCGCCTCCCAGGTCCGCCCTTTCTGGACGATGCCGTCGAAGTAGGCCTTGAGCGGCCCCGGCATGGAGAAGTTGTGCATCGGCGCGGCCACGATCAAGACATCGGCCGCCAGCACCCGTGCCACATCGGCATCCTGCACCGCGAGCGCAGCCGCCTCCTCCCGCGTCAGCGTCTGACCGCCATAGTTGCGCTTGACGTAGGCGTCCACCGCCATGGTATCGAGCACGGCGACGGGCCGCGCCGCGAGGTCGAGCGTCTCCACCTCTCCGCGCATCAGGCCGCGCGCATGTGACACCAGTCGTGCGGTATGCGAGCCGGTACGGGGGGTGAAGGTGACGAGCAGGGTCTTCATCGAACAGTTCTCCGTGGGAAGGGGCTTCAGGCGAGCGCAAAGAGCAGCAGCTCGGCATCGGATTCGGCGGTGAGCTCGAGTCTGGCGACATCCCGCAGACCCAGCGCATCACCCTCACGCAGTTGCTGATCACCAACACGCACCGATCCGCGGGCCACATGCAGGTAATGGCGTTGCGCGGGATCGAGCGTCAGCGGTCCGGGCTGCCCCGCCGCCGGCCAGGCCATCCACAACCGCGCGTTCTGGTGCAGATCGAATGGCGCGCCGTCGCCTGGCGGCGCTGCCACTTTCTGCCAGCCCGCCCGCAGCGCCGCCGCGTCGAGCGGCTGCTGCTGATACCCGGGCGTCAGATCCACCTGATCGGGCACCACCCAGATCTGCAGGAAATGCACGGGCTCGACCCGCGAGTCGTTCATCTCGCTGTGGGTGATGCCACGCCCGGCACTCATCACCTGCATTTCGCCGGGCCGCAACACCCCGGTGCCTCCGGTGGAGTCGCGATGTCGCAACGCACCCTCCAGCACGTAGGTGAGGATCTCCATGTTCTGGTGCGAGTGCGGCGGGAAACCCGCCGCCGGATCGACTCGGTCTTCGTTGATCACCCGCAGCGCACCAAAGCCCATCGCATCCGGGTTGTAGTACTGGCCGAAGGAGAAGCTGTGCCAGCTGTCGAGCCAGTCGTGCTGGACATGCCCGCGCTGGCGGGCGGGAAACGTCTGGATCATGGGGGCCTCCTGAAGATGCGGGAAACGGACGAACGGCAGACTAGCCCGCGCAAGTCATTCATGAAATCGGAATGTTTTGTCGATTTAAGTCAATATGACTGAATGAAAATCGACCTCGACGCCTTGCGCACCCTGGATGCCATCGACCGCCATGGCAGCTTCGCCCGCGCCGCCGAGGCGCTGCACCGCGTGCCGTCGGCGGTGACGTACACCGTGCGCCGGCTGGAGTCCCAATTGGAGGTCGAGCTGTTCGATCGCAGCGGCCATCGCGCCGTGCTCACCCCGGCAGGTCAGCTGCTGCTGGAGCAGGGACGCGAACTGCTGTGCCAGGCCGAAACCCTGGAAGAGCGCGTGCGCCGCAGTGGTCAGGGCTGGGAAACACGCCTCACCATCGCCGTGGACGAAATCATCCCGCTGACGGGGCTGTTTCCGCTGATTCTTCAATTCGATGCCCTGCGCAGCGGCACCCAGTTGCAACTCACCCGCGAGATCTTCGGCGGCACCTGGGACGCCCTGATCGATCACCGCGCCGACCTCGTGGTCGGTGCCGCGGGCGATCCCCCGGGTGGATTCCCCTTCGGCATCCGCCGCCTGCTGGAAGTGCCCTTCGTATTCGCCATGACGCCCGACCACCCGCTGGCACCCCTTCCGGAGCCCCTGTCGGTCGCGCAGATCGGGCACTACCGCGCGGTGGTGGCCGCCGACTCGTCGCGACGTCTTCCCACCCGCAGCGGCGGCATCCAGCCCGGGCAGCCCACCCTCGTGGTCCCTACCGTCACCGCGAAACTGGCGGCCCAGGTGGCGGGGCTGGGGATCGGTTTCCTGCCGTTGCACCTCGCGCAGCCCTACCTCGATCAGGGCCGCCTGGTGCGCCGCGAGGTGGAGCACAACCGGGCACCGGCGCCGCTCAGTCTGGCCTGGCGCAGCGGTGAGAACGGGCGCGCGCTGAACTGGTTTCGCGAAGCCATTCAGAACTGCCCCGACCTGCTGCACGCCGAGGCTCGGTAAACTTCGCCGATGGACCTCACTGACGCGCGACACCAGCTACTCGGCGACCTCAATCCGGCCCAGGCGCAGGCGGTGTCGGCACCGTCGGCCCACCGTCTGGTGCTGGCCGGCGCCGGCTCGGGCAAGACCCGGGTGCTGACCCACCGCATCGCCTGGCTGGTGGCCCTCGAAGGGGTCGCTCCGCAGTCGATCCTGGCGGTCACCTTCACCAACAAGGCGGCCGCCGAGATGCGGGGCCGCATCGAACAGCTGATCCGGGTCCCGGTCAGCGCGCTGTGGGTCGGCACCTTTCACGGCATCGCCCACCGCATGCTGCGCCTGCACTGGAAGGAGGCGCGGCTGCCTCAGAACTTCCAGATCCTCGATGCCGACGACCAGCAGCGCATGGTCAAGCGGCTGTTGAAGCAGTTGGACATGCCGGAGGAGAAGTGGCCGCCCCGCTCGGTGACCGGCTGGATCAACGCCCGCAAGGACGAAGGGCTGCGCCCGCGTGACCTGGTGGACACCGGCGACTACACCGAGCGCCAGCACCAGCGGGTCTATGAGGCCTACCAGAACCAGTGCGAGCAGGCCGGTCTGGTGGATTTCGCGGAGTTGCTGCTGCGCGCCTTCGAACTGTGCCGCGATGTACCCGACATCCAGGCCCACTACCGCGCCCGCTTCCGCCATGTGCTGGTCGATGAGTTCCAGGACACCAACCACCTGCAATACCAGTGGCTGCGGCTGCTGGCCGGCTCCCACGGCGTGATGTTCGCGGTGGGTGATGACGATCAGTCGATCTACAGCTGGCGCGGTGCGCGCGTCGAGCACATGATGCGACTGACCCGCGACTTCCCGGGCTGCGAAGTGATCCGGCTGGAGCAGAACTACCGCTCCACCAGCACCATTCTGCGTGCCGCCAACGGGCTCATCGCCCGCAACCTCGGACGACTCGGGAAGGAACTGTGGACCGACGGCAACGACGGCGCACCCATCCAGCTCTATGCCGCCTTCAATGAGTACGACGAGGCCGAGTTCGTGGTGAACCGCATGCGCGAGCACCTCGATGGCCGCTGCCGCTACAGCGACCTCGCCGTGCTCTACCGCACCAGCGCGCAGTCCCGCGTGCTCGAGGAAACCCTCATCCGTGCCCGCCTGCCCTATCGCATCCATGGCGGGCTGCGCTTCTTCGAGCGGGCCGAGATCAAGGACGCCATGGCCTGGCTTCGTCTGCTGCACAACCGTGACGATGATGTCAGCTTCGAGCGTGCCGTCGGCACGCCCCCGCGCGGCATCGGCGCCACCTCGCTGGCCCGCATCCGCGAACAGGCCCGGACACAGCAGGTGTCAATGTGGCGGGTGGCCGCCGAGGGCACCGCGCCCTCGCTCGGACGCACTGCCAAGCCGGTGGCCGCGTTTGTGGAGATCATCGACCGCCTGGCACGGGACACCCGCGAGCAGCCGCTGGGCGACGTCATCGCGCAAGTGCTGGAGCACAGCGGCCTGCGCGCCCACTACGAGAAGGACAAGGGCGAACTGGCGGAAGCGCGGCTGGAGAACCTGGAAGAGCTGGTCAATGCCGCCCGCAGCTTCGAGCCGGATCCGGAGGAGGTACCGGAATTCGATCCGCTGACCACGTTTCTCACCCACGCCGCACTGGAAGCGGGCGAGGCCCAGTCGGGTCCGGGCGAAGACTGTGTCCAGCTGATGACGCTGCACGCCGCCAAGGGCCTCGAGTTTCCCGTGGTGTTCCTGGTCGGCGTGGAGCAGGGATTGTTTCCCAGCCAGCGGACAGTCGACGAGGGCAATCTCGAAGAGGAGCGCAGGCTCTGCTACGTCGGCATCACCCGTGCGCGCCAGCAACTCTACCTCAGCCATGCCGAGAGCCGCCGCATCCACGGCATTCCGCAGAGCAGCCCCCCCTCCCAGTTCATCCGTGAGTTGCCGGCGGACTGCCTGGTGGAAACCCGCCCCCGGGCCGGCGTGCTGCGGTCGACGCCGGGCGGCGGCGTCCCGCGCCCCGATCTGCTGCGAGGCAACGGTGGCAGCGTGATGCCACCGCCCGATCACGGCCTTGCCATCGGCATGCGGGTACGGCACAGCAAGTTCGGCGAGGGCACCGTCCTCAACTTCGACGGCAGCGGCGCAGGCGCACGGGTCGAGGTCAATTTCAAACAGGCCGGCCACAAGTGGCTGATGCTGGCCTATGCCCGGCTGGACGCGGCATGAATGGCGATGTCGCCAGTTACGGCCTGTGGATCGCACTGGCTGCCCTGACGCTGATCCTCGGGCCGCTGTTCGCCCTGCGCCGCAACATCGGCCCCAGTGGCCCGCCCCCCTTGCCGGCGGACTGGAAGGCGCGGCTGGACGCCCTGCCGCATGCGGTGTTACTGGACGACGATCAGCGGCGTCACTGGCACGGCCTGGTGGAAGCTTTCTGGGGCCGGGTCCGCTTCATCGGTTGCAACGAATTCTGGGTGGACGCCCAGGTCCGCCTCACGGTGGCGGGCTATGCCTGCCTGCTGTACCTGCGCGGATCCGCACCCCCCTACCCCCGGCTGAAAAGCGTGCTGGTGTACCCCGAGCCGTTCCTGGTGCCGCAAACCGAGCCCGACGAATATGGCCTGGTGTCGGATCAGCCGGTCGAGCATATCGGCGAAAGCTGGGATGCGGAGCGCGTCATCCTGTCGTGGTCGGATGTCGAAGCGGCACTGCAGGGAGACCCGGTGAACGTGGTGGTGCACGAATTCGCTCACCAGCTCGACGACGAATCGACCGACGCCAGCGGCGCCCCGCCGTGGCGCGACCGCAGCCGCTGGGCCGAGGTGATGCAGCAGGCGTTCGATCAGCTGCGGCGCCATCGGCGCCCACCGGTGCTGGACCCCTATGGCGCGACGTCACCGGAAGAGTTCTTCGGCGTCGTGACCGAAGCCTACTTCCAACAGGGTGCCGCCTTGCAGCGGCATCACCCCGCGCTGTATACGCTGTTCCGCGACACCTTCGGCCTGGACACCGCGCGTCTGCAGTGGCCCCGGGCGCATGACACCGACCCGGAGTCCGCCGCATGACCTCCCCGATCACCCCCTCCCCCTGGCTGTCCTGCCTCGCGCTTGCCGTCGCCCTGCCCGCGCAGGCGATGGACTGGAGTGTGGACCTGTTCGGCACCCCGGTGGCGGAAGTGCGCCACGACAACCGCGCCTCAGGCGTCGAAACCCGGGAACGCGACATCGACGGGTACGGCGCCCGGCTGGTGCTGTGGCCCGACAGTGGACCGGTGTTCTATGCCGCGGAATGGTCGCGTCTGCACGGCGCCGAAACGTTCGAACAGGCCCGCCTGGGCATCGGCGTCGTCAACACCACGGCGTTCTACAGCCGCTTCGAACTGATCCACACCGACGCCAGCGTGACCCTCGGCAACGAGACCGCCCGCACGCTCGGCGCCGGCCTGCATGCCGGGCTCGCCGGCGCCTTCACACCGTATCTGCTGGCCTCGGTCGAAATCGGCTACGTCGATCTCGATCTGATCGACGACGATGATCGGCTGCACCCCGGCCGCGGCATTCAGGCCACCGTCCGCGGTGAAGTGCCGCTGAGTCGGCAGGTCCAGCTGTTCAGCGAGCTGCGCTACCAGCAGCCGCGCGATAGCAGCGACAGCCGCAACCTGCGCCACGAGATCGGTGAAGGGCGCCTTGGCGTGCGGCTCAATTTCTGAGCCGCAGGCGGATTCAGCGCACTTTCACCAACAGCGCGTCGATGCCGTTCTCGTCGAGCTGCGCCACCATCTTCTGGGCAGCCTCAAGTCCGGTGAGCGGCCCCAGCCGCACGCGGTAATAGGTCTCACGGCCGTCGATGGTGACCGTTTCCACCCGCGCTTCCAGGCCCAGCAGCGCAAGTGAGGCCTTCTGCCGGTCGGCATCGTCCGGATTGCGGTAAGAGGCCACCTGAATCAGGTACTGCTCGGGTGTCGCCGGCTGAGCGGTTGCCGGTCGGTCACCCGCAGCGTCCGGCACCACCACTTCCTGATTGGGTAACAGTTCGTAGAAGGTAAAAGCCCGCGGTGCCGGGCTGGCCGTCGGCGCGGGGCGCTGCCCTTCCCGCGCGACCGGCGCCCCCCGCTGCCCCGGCATGGGTCCCGCAGGCCGATTGATGTACACCAGTGCGGCGACTCCGAGGCCCACCGACAAGCCCACCACCCCCCAGATCCAACCCGGCATGCCGCCACCGCCCCGGCGTGGCGGCGGGCGTCGCTGACCGGCGCGCTGTCCGTAATCGCGTTGTGCCATTACATCTGCTCCGGTGCGGCCACACCCAGCAGACGAAGACCGCTGGCCAGCACGTTGCGGGTGGCCTCACACAGGGTGAGCCGTGCCGCCTGCAGGTCGGTGTCGTCCCCCAGGAACTTGTGGGCGTTGTAGTAGCTGTGAAAGGCGTCGGCCAGCTCGTCCTTGAGATAGAAGGCCAGTCGATGCGGGGCGACATCCGCCGCCGCGCTGCGCACCACCTCGGGGAACCGCGCCAGCGCGGTCATCAAGCGCTTCTCGTGCTCGTTGTCGAGCCGCGACAGCGCCGCCAGGCCGGCGGCTCGCTCATAGCGCCCCCCTTGCTCGACCAGCTGGCGCTCGACACTGCACAGTCGGGCATGCGCGTACTGCACGTAGTAGACCGGGTTGTCGTTGCTGCGGGAACGCGCAAGGTCGAGATCGAATTCCAGATGCTGTTCGTGCGAGCGCATCAGGTAAAAGAACCGGGTGGCATCGGCGCCGACTTCGTCAATCAGATCCTGCAGGGTGACGAAATTTCCGCTGCGCTTGCCCATCCGGCCCGACGACAGGGTGACGAACTGGATGAGCTGCACATCCAGTGCGTCCTTGCGGCCGGTCAGGGCCTCAATGGCCGCCCGCACGCGTGCGATGTAGCCATGGTGGTCCGCCCCCCAGACATCCATCAGGCGCGGCCAGTCCCGATCGAGCTTGTCGACGTGGTAGGCGAGGTCGTTGCAGTAGTAGGTGGCGGCGCCGTCGGCCTTCACCAGCACGCGGTCCTTCTCGTCCCCGAAGGCCTCGGTCTTCATCCACAGCGCACCGTCGCGGGTATAGGTCAGCCCTTTCTCCGCCAAACGGTCTAGCGCGGTCTGCACTGCGCCGCGCCGGACCAGCTCGGCTTCACTGGTCCACTGGTCGAAGCGCACCGAGAACGCTGCCAACGTGGCACGGATGGTGGCCAGCTGATCGGCCAGTGCCGCCTGCTTGATGCGCTCATAGTCCGCGCCCAATCCCTCACGCGCCAACCGGATCCAGGCGTCGAGATTGGCCTCCTGGGCCTGCTTGATCCGCGCCCGCTCTGCATCGTCGGCGCCATCAGCCGCCTCGGGATCGGCCGGCATGGCCTCGACTCCGGAACAGCGCCACGCCTGGTCGCCCACCTCGGCCTGCAGACGCTCAGCGGTGGCCTGAATGTAGTCGCCGGGATAGGCCCGCTGCGGAAAATGCAGTTGCAGCCCGCAACGCTGCAGATACCGCAGCCAGACACTGACGGTCAGCACATCGGTCTGCCGCCCGGCGTCGTTGATGTAGTACTCGCGCTGCACCGTCCAGCCGGCGGCTTCGAGCAGGTTGCTGACCGAATCGCCATAGGCGGCTCCGCGGCCGTGCCCCACATGCATGGGGCCCGTCGGGTTGGCAGAGACGAACTCCACCATGATGCGGCCAAGACTGCCGGCGTCGCCGAATCCGTACCGTTCACCGGCCGCCAGCACCTGCGGCACCACCGCCTGGAAGGCCTCCGGCGCCAGATGGAAATTGATGAAGCCGGGACCGGCGATCTCCACCCGCGCCAGCAACGGGGATGCCGGCAACAAGCCGACCAGCCGCTCGGCCACCTGGCGCGGCGCCTGCTTCAGCGGCTTGGCGAGCTGCAAGGCCAGATTGGTTTGCAGGTCGCCGAAGCGCGCCTCGCGGGTGGCATCCAGCTGGATGTCAGGCGCGTCGACGCCACTGTCGGCCAGCAGCGCCTGCAGGGCGCCGGAGAGCAATTCGGTAAGCTGAGCTTTCATTCCACGAGGGCGGAGGGTCAAAGCGCGCGATTGTAGCGCGCGGCGTGCGCCAGGCCCTCACGGTAGAAACGCTGGGCATCATCGGGACGCTGCGTGCGTTCCGCCAGTTGCGCCAATGCGAGGTACACCTCGGGCCCGGCATGCAGACGCAGCGCGGTGTCGAGATAACTGCTCGCCTTGCCCCAGAGGTGATTGCGGACGCAGGCGCGACCCGCCGCCAGCATCAGCGCCGCCTGCTCACCATGCTGTTGCAGCCACTGTTCCAGCGACGCCAGCTGGGTCACCGGATCGATGGCTTCCAGCGCCCCGAACAGCCCGACCAGGTTGGCATCCCAACGCTGCTTGAGGGCCTTGTTGATGAGCGCCACGGCTTCGGCTTCGTCGCCCAGGGCCACCAGTCCACTGGCGTAGTGCTGCTGAACTTCGGGCAGGCCCCGTACCGTGGCCCCGGCCGATTCCCACAAGGCCTTGAGCTGATCCAGCTGTCCGCCGTTGACGGCGATGCGCATGAGGTTTCCCATGGCCTCCGCCTGCCATGCCTGACGGCGCGCCTCCGGCACGGCATCGCCCTGCGTCTTGAGCAGCTGCAGCAAGGCCGTGGACTCCCCGGCACTGGCTAGCGCACGCGCGTACAAGCGGACCGCATGCGGGTGCTTCGGATGCCGTTGGTGGAAACGTCGCGCCGTTTCCAGCGCCGCCTGCCCCTGCCCCGCCGCACGCTGCAATGCCGCCCGCACCGCCAAGACGGCGGGAGCGTCGGCATCCCCCTGGCGGGACGCGAGGTCAAGGTAATGATCACGTCGCTCGGCCGCCCCGACCTGATGCGCGACGTGCGCCGCCGCAAGGTAGTTGAGATCAGCCTCGGGGTGATCGGCCACTCGCCGCAGCAAGGCAATCTCCGCACGCCGGAACTCGCCGGCCGCCAGCAATCGCAGCCCTTCCATGAAGGTTCGTTGAGCCCGCTCGCGGCGTCGCCGGGCCAGGTAGGCCTGCATGCGTCCGGGCAGCCCCACTGCGCCGGACAGCAGGCGCCATCCCAGGTATAGCGCGGCGAGCAGCAACACCAGCATCAGGACAAAGCCGGGCAGGGAGGTTTCCAACGTCCAGTCCTGCCAGGCCAACAGGACATACCCGCTTTCGGCGCGGAAGTAATAGGCGGCAGCCCCCCCCACCGCCAGCGCCAGCAAGGCCAGAAGCAGCAGCACGATCATCGCGGTGCGGGCTCCATGTGCGCGCGCAGGCGTTGCAGGCTGCCGCTGATATCCGGCGGTGAAACCGTGAGCGACACCGACTGCAGATCCCGAAGGCCGGCATCGAGCGCACTCACGGCGGCGTGATCGAGGGCGAAGTACTGGGCAAGCCAGCCGCGCACGCCGGCCAGCAGGGCCTGGAAGCTGTCGTCATCGTCGCGCAGGAATGCTGCCCGCGCATTCTCCAGCTGCAGACGCAGCATGCCGTGGATCAGCGCCTCTTCCTCGCTGGGCAACAGCCGCGCAGCCTGTCCGGGATCCTTGCGCAGCACGAACATCTGACCCGCCACCGCGCGTATCCGTCCCCAGACGCGCTGATACCAGGGCGCGCCCGCCAGCATCGGGGACGGCGCTTCGGCGGCCGGCGCTTCCGGCAGCTCCGCTGGCACCCGCGCTTTCAGTGGCAGCGTTGCGGCCTGTTCGATCCAGCCAGCCAACTGCAGCGCAACGCCCTGTCGATCCGGCAACGGCACCGCCGCAAGCGCGGCCTGCTCACGGGCCACGGCCTCTCGAACCGCGAACAACCGTGGGTCGGCCAGACGTGCCAGTCGGGCATCCGCCAGTTGCAGCGCCGTGCGCGCGGCAGCCACGTCACCGGACAACTGCAGGCGGTCGTTGGCGATCAGCAGCAGATGCTCGACGGCAGCCAGCTGCACCCGCTCCTGACCGGCGGATACCTGTTCATTGAGGGCGCCCAAGGTGTCGTCATAGCGGCCCAGGCGCTCGTCAAACTGGGCGATCTGCTCGTTGGCCCGCCGCAGATTGCGGGTGAGATCGCGGTGATCCTCGCGCAGCTCGTGGGCATCCGCGGTCAGACGCTGCACCTCCGTGCGCAGTTCCCCCACCGCGCCCTGCTGCAGTTGCAGCTGGTGGTAGGACCACGCTCCGCCGGCAAGCACCACGGCGAGCAGCAACAGGGCCAACAGCGCCCATCCGAGTCCGCTGCGGCGGCGGACGGCGGGCGACGGCGCCTCCGGTCGCTTCGGCGTCTGCTCGGCGTCATCGGTTCGGGGCGTGTCGGGGGTTTCGGACATGGTCATGGCATCGTCGGAAGGTGCGGCCAGCGCCTGCACCAGGTCTTCGTCGCGCGGCCCCGCCAGGACGCGGGGGGTTCGCGGGTAGCCGAGTGTACGGGCATGTTCGGCCAGCCGGGGGCTGATCACCCACCAGTCCGGCGCAAATGCCGCCTCGCCCGCGAGCGCTTTCCACTGGTCCATGGCCGCGGCGCTGGTGAAGTGAATCAGCGTGCCGTCACGCTGGGCCGACGCCAGCGCTTCGGCGTCCGGTGTCGACGGCACGCGCCGATAGAGTGCCAGCACGGTGACACGCGCACCCCGGGCCTCGAGCGCAGGCGCCAGCATGCCGCGCCCCCCCTCACCGCCGATCAGCACCACGTAAGCATCCTGAAGATCGGTGAGGCGCGCATCCGCCAGCAGGTCCTCGCTGCGACTGCCCTCCGCCGGCACCCAGGCGTCCAGCCCCAGTGCTGCCAACCGTTCGGCCGTCGCCGCTCCGATCGCCGCAATGCGGGCCGGCCAGGCCGCAGGCGGCCGCGCCCCCAGCGCCTGCACGGCATTGGCGCTGGTAAAGATCCAGAGGTCGGCATCCGCCACAGCCGCAAGCGCCTCGTGGGCGTCGTCTTCGGCTTGTGTGAATTCGATGTGCAGCAATGGCAGGGCGCGCGACTCGACCCCGACCGCCTGCAGCCGTGCAATCAGGCCCTCCGCCTGCGCCACCGGCCGCGTCACGATGACCACCGGACCGGCGCTCATGAGTCCTGCGCCGCGCGCTGCGCGGCCTCGAACGCAGCACGTGCCGCTCCGGGCGCGCAGACGCTCCGGGCCGCTTCGGCGGTTTCCAGCATCATCAGGCGGCGCTGCTGATCGGTGTAGCGGAACTCGTCCCCGTCCGGCGTGATGCCATACACCGCTTCCGCGTTCAGCAGGGTTTCGCCACGCGCCTTGGCAAGGGCGCAGTCACGTGCGAATGCCGCCACCCACTCGGCGGGCACCGGTCCACTGTAGTCAGGGTCGGCGGCAACCCGGCGATCAGCCAGCAGCGCCTGGGTCAGGCGCGTGCCACGCACCAGCGAGTGATCGTCGTAATGGACCTGCCCCTGCGCGTCGACCCACTTGTAGACCCCACCTGCTGCAGTGGCCACACCAAACTGGCACTGCGCCCACAGCAAGATCGCGGCGAGGGCCGCCCCGGTCCACTGCCTCATTCCCCACCCTCGTCGGCGGCCTGCCCCTCGCAGGCCGTGACCGCTGCCATCTCGGCACGGGCAATCAGCTGCTCGCGCTCGGCGCCACTGAACTCGCGCTGCTGCCCCAGGGCGTCGGACTCGATGATGCGCTCAGCGGACTGGTAGGTGTTGAGCTGCGTGCGGGCGCGCTCACAGGCCTCGACGGCCATGGCCGGATCGGCGTCCGGCTGTGGCGGCGCCGCGCTGGTGGTAAGGGGGCCGGCGCGCAGCGCCCGCGCGCCTTGCGGAGCGCTCGCGGGGTCCCCGAAATGCACGCGACCGTTGGCATCCACCCAGCGATACACCGCCGTCTCGGCCTGCGCCGACAGGGAGATCAACACACAACACATCAAGGGCAGGAGAATCCGCATCAAGGCCGGGCTTCCAGTTTGCGACAGCATAGACGCTCAGACGCCCGGGCAGAAGCCGCAGCACCAACGGACCTGCCGGTGATCGGCGAATTCGCGCAGAATGCGGACATGCGTTCAATCCTCAAAAGCTTGCTGCTGATCACTGCAGTGGCGCTGGTGGCCGCCGTGTGGATGCAACAACGCGCACAGCGTGACCTGCGCGCCGTGGTCACCGAACTGCGCCCGCATGCCCTGCTGCGATATCAACGGCTGCTGGCCTGGCCGCCCGGTGAGTGGCGGCTGGAGGATGTCACGGTGGAACCGGTGGGCGAATGGCGCGAACGCCTGGCCATGCCGGTGGGCGCGCGCATCGCCATCGCGCGCCTGCAGTTGCGACCGCCCGCCAGCGATCAGGAACAGCACTGGCAGCTTACGGCCGACGACGTCCTGTGGCCGGTGCCTGCCGGCATGCCCGGCGCCGAGGTACTCGCCAGCGCCGGCCATACGCTGTTGCGCGGCAGCCTCCATGCCGATGCCGTCTGGACCCCAGCGCAAGACACGTTCACAGTGGACCTGCAAGCGGCCATCGCCAACGCCGGGCAACTCGATGCCGGCCTGTCGATCATCGCCGGCGCCGCTTTTCCCGCACCGGTGCACACCGGCACCACGCTCCGTGGCGCACATCTGCACTGGCAGGACCATGGTCTGCTGGGCAGTCTCAAGAGCACCTTGGCGCTGCGCGAACAGTTGCCGGTGCGCCGATGGGAACAGCAGCAGATGCAGGCATTGGAACGCCGCGCGGCGGCCGGTGACTGGCGGTGGTCGGCCGATGACAGGGACGCCCTGAGGTCGATCATCCGGGACCCCGCGCGCCTGCGGCTGCAGTTGGCCCCGCCCAGTCCCGTGCGTCTTGATGATCTGTCGCTGTACACCCCGGGCGACTATTGGGCGCTGCTCGGCGTGCAGCTCGATGCCGGGGCCGATCAGCCGTGATGGAGCCGCAGCCCCGTGTTCTGCCGCCCGGCGATTATCTCTGGTGTGGGTGCGGCGGTTCCGCCAAACGGCCCCTGTGCGACGGCCGGCACGCCGGCAAGGGCTGCAGCGCCGCCCATCGGTTCACGGTGACGCCGCGCAGCGGGCGGCTCTGGCTCTGCGTGTGTCAGCGCACCCGCCACCCACCGTTCTGCGACGGGCAGCACAACCGGCGCTAGAGCCGTGTTTCGCCCTGGTGGCCCCCGATAGCGAGGCGACGCCGTTTCGAGGCCGGTCCTGCGTTGCTGCCGCCAATGCGCCTGGATCGCGGCGATTGCGGTGAGGCCAACAGGCCCCCGCTTCAGACCGCTTCGAGACCGGACTCACCGGTGCGGATACGAACGGTCTGTTCGAGGTCGTAGACGAAAATCTTTCCATCCCCGATCTGGCCGGTCTTGGCGGCCTTGCTGATGGCTTCCACCGCGCGATCCACCATGTCGGGGCCCAGCACAACCTCAAGCTTGATCTTCGGCAGCAGATCCACCACGTACTCGGCACCGCGATACAACTCGGTATGCCCCTTCTGGCGCCCGAAACCGCGCACCTCGGTCACCGTCATGCCCTGTACCCCGATGTCGGCAAGCGCCTCGCGCACCGCGTCGAGCTTGAAGGGTTTGATGATGGCGATGAGCATTTTCATGAAAGGGTCTCCACGGAGGACGTGGAAAGTGTAGCGCACCCAAAAAAAAGGGCGAGCCCGAAGGCTCGCCCCAGTCCACCCACCGGAGGAGACCGGTGGTGAGGGTTGCTGTCGGCAATTACTTGCCGGTGAACTCCGGATAGGCTTCGAGACCGCACTCGGCGATGTCGGTACCCAGGGCCTCTTCCTCTTCGGAAACCCGCAGGCCCATCACCAGCTTGATCACCATCCAGACGATCAGCGAGGTCACGGCCACCCAGACGAAGATTGCCGCGGCGCCCAGCAGCTGGGCGGTGATCGTGGCGTCGCCGTTGGACAGCACCACCGCGATCAGACCCCAGACCCCGACCACACCGTGGACGGAGATGGCACCGACGGGATCGTCGATCTTCACCTTGTCCAGCGCCAGGATGGAGAGCACCACCAGCACGCCACCGATGGCCCCGATCAGGGTCGCCAGCGCCGGGGTCGGCGTCAGCGGTTCAGCCGTGATGGACACCAGGCCTGCCAGCGCACCGTTGAGCAGCATGGTGAGGTCCGCCTTCTTGAACAGCATCTTCGAGAAGAACAGGGCCGCAATGGCACCACCGGCCGCCGCCATGTTGGTGTTCACGAACACCAGGGCCACCGCGTTGGCTTCACCCACGTTGGCGATCTTCAGCTCGGAGCCGCCGTTGAAGCCGAACCAGCCGAACCACAGCAGCAGCGTGCCGAGGGCCGCGAGCGGCAGGTTGGCGCCCGGAATCGGGTGCACCTTGCCATCCGCGCCGTACTTGCCCTTGCGGGGGCCGAGCAACAGCACGCCCATCAGCGCAGCGGTCGCGCCGGCCATGTGCACCACGCCGGAACCGGCGAAGTCGAGGAAGCCCGCAGCATCCAGCCAGCCGCCGCCCCACTTCCAGAAGCCCTGCACCGGATAGATGACAGCCGTCATCACCACCGCGAAGGCGAAGAAGGACATGAGCTTCATGCGCTCGGCCACGGCACCGGACACGATGGACATGGCGGTTGCCACGAACACCACCTGGAAGAAGAAGTCCGACAGGCCCGAGTAGTACGGCGCATCGTCACCGCCCGCCAACACCGCCGCCGTCTCGTTGTCCGCAGCGCCCAGCAGACTGCCGAAGCCGGGGAAGTACGGGGAGATGGCCTCGCCCGGGTACATGATCCCGTAGCCGCAGAGCATGTACATGATGCTGGCGATGGCGAACAGACCGACGTTCTTGGTCAGAATCTCGGCCGTGTTCTTGGACCGCACCAGGCCGGACTCCAGCATGGCGAAGCCTGCAGCCATCAGCATGACCATGGCACCGCAGATCAGGAAGTAGAAGGTGTCGAGCGCGTAGGCCACTTCGGCCGGGCTCACCACTTCCACCATGGCAACGGCTTCCTCGACGACTTCCTCGACCGGCGCGGCCTCGGGTGCCTCGATGACAACCTCTTCCGTCATTTCCACCGCCTCTTCCATCGGCGCTGCGTCCTGCGCCGAGGCGGTGCTGAGGCCGAAACTGGCGGCCAGCATCAACGCATAAAAAGCATTGCGAATCATCTCAGGGGCTCCTTAAAGGGCGTCTTTACCGGTTTCACCGGTGCGGATACGGATGGCCTGGTCGAGCGCGAAGACAAAAATCTTGCCGTCGCCGATCTTCCCGGTATGGGCCGCCTTGCTGATGGCATCGATTGCGGTGTCGGCCTTGTCGTCATCGACCGCCACCTCAATCTTCACCTTGGGCAGAAAATCCACGACGTACTCTGCGCCCCGATACAACTCGGTATGCCCTTTCTGCCGACCAAACCCCTTCACTTCCGTCACCGTAATGCCGGCCACCCCGATATCCGAGAGCGCTTCACGCACCTCGTCGAGCTTGAACGGCTTGATGATGGCTGCGATCAATTTCATCGAATCACTCCTAGTAGCCATGTAGTGGGAGGTCCGGACAGCCTCTTACCCGGACGCCGACAGGGGTAAAGCAGGGACCGTGCCAACGACCCTGGTTCCGGCGTCTGCCGAAGGCGGGTACACTGGCCGCATGCTCGATCCCCGCACCCTGGAAGCCCTTGCCGAACGCCTTGCCGGCGTGCTGCCGCCGGGCATGGGCGCGCTGCGGCACGAACTGCAGGACAACTTCCGTACCGTGCTGCGGGCCCAGCTGGAAAAGCTGGACCTGGTGTCCCGCGAGCGATTTGATGTGCAGGCCGAGTTGCTGGCCCGCACCCAGGCCCGACTGAAAGCCCTCGAGGCGCGCATGGAAGCGCTGGAACGTCCGCGCGACCCTGCCTGAGGCGGCGGCCCGATGGGCCTTGCCACCGTCCGCGCCCGCGCCCAGAACGGGCTTTCGGCTGACCCCGTCAATGTCGAAGTGCATCTCACCGGGGGCCTGCCGGCATTGCATATCGTCGGCCTGCCGGAAGCGGCGGTTCGCGAGGCCAAGGATCGGGTCCGCGCCGCCATCATCACCAGTGGTTATGCCTTCCCCCAGCGGCGCATCACCATCAACCTCGCGCCTGCCGATCTGCCCAAGCACGGGGGGCGCTTCGATCTGGCCATCGCCCTCGGCATCCTGCTGGCCCAGGGCGACCTGCCGGCGGGCTGCCTGGAAGGCATCGAGGTGCTCGGCGAGTTGTCCCTGAGCGGAGCGCTGCGCCCGGTCAGCGGGGCCCTGCCCGCCGCGGTGGCTGCGGCGCAGGCGGGGCATCAACTGCTGCTGCCCGAGGCCAACCTGGCCGAGGCTGCCTGTTGCCCCGGTATCTCGCTGCTGCCGGCGCACCATTTAAGTGCAATCTGCGGCGGCCTGCTGGGAGACGGCCTGAACACCGTGCGTCCTCCGCCCCTGTCTCGCACCAATAGGGTGCACCCCGATCTGGCGGAGGTTCGGGGGCAAGCGCAGGCCAAGCGCGCCCTGCGGGTCGCAGCGGCGGGCGGCCATTCCCTGCTGATGATCGGCCCGCCCGGCGCCGGCAAGTCCATGCTGGCGCAGCGCCTGCCGGGCCTGCTACCGGATCTCGACATTCACGACGCCCTGGAAGTGGCCGCCATCCGCTCGGTCAGCTCTGCAGGGTTCGACCCGACCCAGTGGATGCTGCGGCCGTTTCGCGCGCCCCATCACACCAGCTCCGGCGTCGCGCTGGCAGGTGGCGGCGGTCAACCCCGCCCCGGCGAGATCACCCTGGCCCACCATGGCGTGCTGTTTCTGGATGAGCTGCCTGAGTTTCCACGCGCGGTGCTCGATGTGCTGCGCCAACCTCTGGAAAGCGGCGAGATCCACATCGCCCGCGCCGCCTCCCAGGTCCGATTCCCGGCGCGCTTCCAGCTGGTGGCGGCGATGAACCCCTGCCCCTGCGGCTATCTCGGTGACCCGCAGCGGCCTTGCCGCTGCACGCCGGATCAGGTCCGCCGCTACCGCGGGCGCCTCTCTGGTCCGTTGCTGGATCGCATCGACCTCCAGATCTTCGTGCCCCGCGCCTCGCCGTCGGCGATGCTGGCCGACACGCCGACGAACCCCGGGGGCGGCACCGTCGATGCCCGGCGACAGGTCGTGGCCGCGCGTGAACGCCAGAACCGGCGCCAGGGCTGTGCCAACACCGCGCTCGGAGCGGAAGCGGTTCGCCACCTGGCGATGAGCGCCGAGGCCCGCACCGTTCTGGGGCAAGCCCTGGAGCGGCTGGCGCTATCGGCCCGGGGACTGCACCGACTCATCAAGGTGGCACAAACCCTCACTGACCTGGAGGGCGGAGACCGTATCGACACGCCGCAGGTCGCCGAGGCCCTGGGGTATCGCGGCCAGGATGTGACGCCGACGCGTTGAACAAAAAAAGAGCCGCCCGAAGGCGGCTCCCGATAACGCTCAGCTACCGCTTAGAACGAGTAACCGCCGCTGATCACCGGCTTGATGTCGTCGTCGTCGATATCGGTGGCCACCAGGGCCAGGCCGAAGGACAGACCGGACTCGGACTCGGCCGACAGGCCGATGCTGTAGTCCACGACATCGTCGATACCGTCTTCAGAGAAGGTCTGCTGACCGACGTGCAGGTCCAGGGCCAGCATTTCGGACACCGGGAACGACAGGTCGAGGTACGGATAGATCACCGTATCGTCCGTCACCGCGAAGTAATCGGCGAGGCTGTAGGCCAGACCCAGGGTCGCCGGACCGAAGGACACCGAGCCGTAGAGTTCGATCGTGTTGTTGCTGATCGTACCCGTACCGGCACCCGGCTCGTCCTCTTCCGAATACCAGTAGTAGATGGCACCCACGTCGTAGCCAAAGCTGCCGCTTTCACCCGAGAAACCGGCATAGAAGTCCATCTCGGCACCCGTACCCGAGTCGGACGCGAAACCGATGGTCGAAGCCCAGGTACCGGCGTAGAAACCCGATTCAGATGCGTAATCGATCCCGCCCGACACTGCCGCACCGGAAGTCTGCTCAAGACCGCGGAACAGATACTGGCTGGCAAGTCCAACATTGACCGACACCTCGGCCAGCGCCGCCCCCGAAACCGTTGCCGACCCCAGAGCCGCCGCAACTGCCAAACGCTTGAAGTTCATCAAAGACTCTCCTGATTCGTCCGAGTAGATGCCACACACGGATGTGCGTGGTTCCCCCTTCGCTAAAGCAACCCCCGTGCCAAGTGGCCGGGAACCTAGGATGGCGGGGCTCCCTCCCCGCCATCCAATTGCGCTCGGAACCGCTCTCAGAATGACCCGCTATGGGCCAGGCTGAACCCGAAATTGATGCCCGCTACGTAGTCCGCGGAGGTCACGCCCGAATCCCGGTCGGTGTGCCGCGCGGCGCCATAGATCTCCAGTGCCGAGAATAGCGTATGAAAGACGCCAAGTGACAAGCTGTCACCTTCGAACGGCGTGCCCTCGGTTTTGCCGTAAGAAGCCGCGACCGTGGTCTTCGGCATGACGCGCAGCCAGCCCGCACCGTAGTAGTAGTCCCGGTCCACACCGCCATCGAGGTTCAGCGGCTCCCAGGACGCACTGACCCCCCACTGCTCAGCCTTGTAGCCGCCATAGAAGCGGAAGGCCTCGGTGGGCACCGGCAGGCCGGCATTGAAGTTGGCATCGGCCTGCGTGGCGAGGGTGGTCTCGATCTTCAGGTACTGCACGCCGGCGGTGATCGACTGGTGGTTCCACTCGGCACCCAGGCCGAAGTCATGCTCCTCGGCATCCCCGGCGGCTTCGGAGATGAACACCGCGCCGTTCAGGGTGACACCGCGGTAGGTCGGCGACACATAGGCGATCTGGTTGTTGATGAACCCGTTGCCCACGGTATCGGAGGTCAGCGCGGACAGGCCATAGTTGGGTCCGAGCACGGGCGCTGGCGCATCGGCGAAACCGGCGCCGGAGATGGTGCCGAGACCCGTGTTGTAGAACGGATCCAGCTTTTCACCGGAAATCTTGTACGCCGTCGGGGCGCGACCGTACACGACCGTGCCATACGGGGTGCCGACCTGCAGATAGGACTGACGGACGCTGTCGAGTTGCGCAACGCTGTTGTCATTGGCCAGCGTGCGCTCATAGACGACCGTGGCACTGTAGGCGCCTTCGCGCAGCATCAGCGACAGTCCGGCATGGGCGTTGGTGCCTGCGAGATCGGTGTCGGCCGGCGCGCCTTCGGCGTCGGAATGGATCAGGGCATAGCGGAAATCACCGTACAGGCGGGCTTCGCCCTCGGCGGCGGCCGCGGGGCCGGCCAGCAGAATGGAAGCGGCCGCGACGGCCCAGGTTGCTGCATGTTGCATGTGATGCTCCTAGCGTGGTTGTGAAGGACAACGTTGTTTGACGATGCGCGCGCACTCTTATGGTGCACTGCCATCGTCCCCCGAACGCCTGAAGTGAACCCGACCCCGCAGTCGCCGTCAATTCAGATCGCCCCAGTCTAGGTGGGCTGGATGACAGGCATAAAAAAACCGCCGGTCCCTGCGGACCGGCGGTGACGTGCACCGGATTCGAGCGGCCTCAGAGGCTGATGCCGGAGTTCTCGAGCATGTCTTCCACCGCCGCGTGGATTTCGTCGTCGCTGAGATCGGGGTTGCCGCCACGCGCAGGCATCTGGCCGATGCCGTCGATGGAGTGCTTCACCAGGGTGTCGAGTCCCTGTCCTGTGCGCGACTGCCAGGAAGCCTTGTCGCCAATCTTGGGGGCCCCCAGCACGCCGGCCTGGTGGCAGCCCGCGCAAACCTGCGCCACCACCTGCTCACCGGTCAACGGCTCACGGGGCGCCGCCGCAGCGGACACCTTGACCAGCATGGCCGGATCGGTCACCACGGTGCCGATCGGCTGGGTGCGCGCATCCACCTGAGCGATGACGGCGTCGTCATCGCGCACGGCCACGCCGCCGGCGATCGACGCCGCGATGATGCAAATGGCAAAGATAACGCCGAGACCGGCCATCACCTTGCCGAAGGTGATCATGAATTCCTGATCGTGGTTCTTGTGTTCCACGGAAGCACTCCAGCCGCTTGTTGATTCTGGGGAGGGCGGAGTTTACCCGAGCGCGCGGCCGGCGTCCGCATGTTCGCGCGCACGCCACCGCTGCAACGCCGCAACCCGGGCGGCGGTCAGGGCTTCCCCCACCGCTGCCCCGTGCAGGCCGTCACGCATCACATCCCGGGCCTGAACGGTCAGCGCCATCGCAGCCGCAGCCTGCAAGTAGGGCACCTGGGGATACTCGCAATCCTCGAAGCCCGTTCGTCCCCGGGCGTCGCTGAGGCTGGCCTGCAGCACGGGCTCGAACACCCCGGCCTTTCGCAGCGCCTGCAGCCGCTCCAACAACGCCAGCAAGGTGGACGGTCGCAGTTGCTGCGCCTGGTGGATCAGCAGGTGCTCGCGGGTATGCACCAGCGCCACTTCACGGCAGCGGTTGGGCAGGCGCAACCGGTCGCAGAAAGCCGACACCAGCGGCACCCCGCGGTGTTCGTGCCCCGGATGGCGGGGCAGCGCCTCGGCCGGTGTCAGGGCCTTGCCGAAATCATGCGCCAGCGCACTCACCCGTACCGCCAGCTCGAAGCCCTGGGATGCCGCATAGTCGATGCACATCAGCGTGTGCACGCCGGTATCCACCTCGGGATGATAGTCCGCCCGCTGGGGCACACCGAACAGCGCCTCCAGTTCCGGGAACCAGGTTGACAGGGCACCGACCGACCGCAAGGTTTCGAAATACACCCGGGGCCGGGCGCTTTCCATCAGCGCGCGGGCGGTTTCCTGCCACACCCGCTCCGCGGAAAGTTCGGCCAGCATGCCGGAGGCCGCCATGTCCCGGCACAGTGCCGCCGTTTCCGGCGCCGGCGCGAATCCGAGATCGGCAAAACGCGCCGCAAACCGCGCCAGGCGGAACACCCGCAGCGGGTCTTCCGAAAAGGCCGGCGAGACATGCCGCAACTGTCGGGTCTCAAGGTCGCGCTGACCGCCATGGGGGTCGATCAAACGTCCGTCGGCATCCTCGGCGATGGCGTTGACGGTGAAGTCGCGCCGCGCCAAGTCCATCTCCAGGGTAACCGCCGGGTCGGCGTGCACCACGAACCCACGATGGCCCGCTCCCGCCTTGCGCTCGGTGCGCGCCAAGGCATGCTCATCCTGAGTCTCGGGGTGCAGAAAGACCGGAAAATCGCGCCCGACCTGTCGGAAGCCCTGGGCAATCATCGCCTCGGGAGTGGCCCCCACCACCACCCAGTCCACCTCCCGCACCGGCAGGCCGAGCAATCGGTCACGTACCGCACCGCCCACCCGATAGCGGCGCAGGTTCATGGCGTTATCGCCACCACTGGCCGAAGGAAATCGCCGGGCTGCTGTGGCTGACCACTGGCCAGCCAACCGAATACCGCCTGATGCCACAGCAGCTTGCCGATGTACTCCCGGGTTTCGTTGTAGGGAATATTTTCCATCCACACGTCCGGTGCCATGGGGTCCGCTGGCAGCCAGCGCGCCACCGCATTGGGACCGGCGTTGTAGGCGCCGATGGCAGGCAGCCACTGCCCGCCGAACCGCTCGCGCATCTCCATCAGGTAGCGCGCCCCGAGCGGAATATTGCGGGTGGGCTCGAACAGGTCCTCGCGCTCCGGGATCGGCAGATCATGACGGCGGGCCACACCGCGGGCGGTGGGCAGCAGCAGCTGCATCAGGCCATAGGCCTTGGCCGGAGACTGCGCACGCGGCTCGAACAGGCTTTCCTGACGGATCAGCCCGTAAATCAGGGCGGGCGGCAGATCGGTCTGACGGGCAGCCGCCATCACCCCCGCATCGTAAGGCCGCGGATACAGGCGCACGAAGTCATCGAACACCCGGGCCTGCGTAGCCGCCGCCACGCCGTGCAACCACCAGCCCTGCTGAAACGCGAAGCGTGACACCTGATCAGCGTCCGCCGGCGCTCGGCCGGCCATGAAGGCGAACCACTCGAGGTTGAACCAGTTGCGGATGTCGAGCGCGTGCAATTCGCGCATGCGGGCGATGGCGGGATCGGCTGCGAGGCGTACCTGCTGCGCCGGGTCCGCCGGCGCGCCCGGCTGCGGCCGGGGGCTGAGGGGGCGCCCCAGGCGCCAGGCGGCAAGCAGGGCATAGACGTTGTTCGCATCCAGCAATCCTTCGAAACCGGCCTGTGCGACATCCGCCCGCCCCTCGGCCGCCTCTGCCCGTGCCCGCCAATAGCGCCAGCGCGGCTCGGCGGCCATCGTCTCCGGCAAGGTCTCAAGCCAGCGCAGCGCCTGTGCCCAGTCGCCCGCCCACAAGGCCGCGCGTATCCGCCAGGCATGCGTCAGCTCGTCGGCCGCCTGCCCCTTGCGGAAGAACCCGACCGCGGTGGGCAGCCGTGACCATGACTGACGCAGCCCCAGACCACTCCAGATGGCCGCGCGGTGATCGTCGTCCAGGCCCCGCAGGGCCGCAAGGCGTGGCGCCAGCTGGGCCGCGCCATCGGGGTTGGCGCGGGTCAGGGCCTGCCAGCCCGCCATCAGGTCGTCCACCGGCAGGCGCGCCGGCGGGTTGGCCAACAGCGCCGGGATCGCCGTGCCCGGATCACTGCGCAGCCGCAGGGCCCGCGTGGGTGCAGCCCGCTGGTCCTCGGGCAACAATCGCAGCAGGTAACGTGCAAGGCCGAACTCTCGGGCTTCCAGGGCCAGCTGCAGGCGCTCCAGCACCAGTGCGGGGGGACGGTGCCCGCTGTCACGCAACCATTCGAACGGTCGGGTACAAGCCTCCGGCAGGGAGTGCCCGGTACGGAACACCGCCTGGGTATCCGCCACCAGCGAGGCGTCGCCGCCAGTCTCCAGTCTGGCCCGCAGTCCCAGGCAACGCAGGTCGTCGATGTCCGGTGGAGCGGGCATCGCCTGCGCCAGCTGCTCCCAGGCCTGCCGCCGTCCCAGGCTGCGCCACCACTCCCGTTCCAGATCGCGCAGCCAGGGGCTGTCCGCATGCTGGCGACGAAACGCCGCCCAGGCCGCATCCGCCTCCGGCCGATCGCGTGCGATCAGCCGCTGCACCACGGTGCCCTCCAGATAGGGGCGCAAGGGGTAGTCGCGCAGCGCCGCCGGCAGCACCAGCGGCTGATCGGCCTGCACCGCCGCCAGCGCGGTCGCAAACAGCTCGCGCTGCGCCTCGCGGGGGGCCGCCGTCGAAGGTCCCGACACCCAGAGCAGCCCGAGGGCCAGCCCGACACACAACCGGTTCCGCAGATCTTTGGCTACCATGCGCGCCATTCTATGGACCTGGGCCCGGCCGTGCCGGCCCGCACGGCGCCCCGGGTGTGGCGCCGCTCACTGGAGCTGCCATGACGGACTGGCTGATCTTTGCTGCCACGGGCGCCTTCGCCGGCCTGATGGCGGGCCTGTTCGGCGTCGGCGGCGGCCTGATCATGGTCCCGATTCTGGCGCTGCTCCTGCCGTTCCTCGACGTCGCGCCGGCGGTCACCATGCAAGTGGCGATCGGCACCTCGCTGGCGGTGATCAGCTTTACCAGCCTGTCATCGGCGGCGGCACATCACCGCCGGGGCGGTGTGGATGTCGCCGCGCTGCTGCGCCTGGCCCCGGGCCTGATCGTCGGCGCCTGGCTGGGCGCCGCCGTCGCGGACCGCCTGAGCGGCGAGCTGCTGCGCACCATCGTGGGTACCGGCGCTCTGCTGGTCGCGGCCCAGATGGCGCTGGGCCGCCAGCCCACGGGCACCGCCACAACGCGCCCCGGCGGCATCGAGCTGTTCGGCGCCGGCACGGTCATCGGCGCGGCCTCGGCCCTGATCGGCATCGGTGGCGGCTCCCTGAGCGTGCCCTACCTGAGCCTGCGCGGTCTCGGCATCCACCGTGCCGTGGGCACCGCCGCGGCGGCCGGCATCCCCATCGCCTGGGGCGGCGCCGCAGGGTTCATCTACAACGGCTGGGACGTGCCCGGCATCCCGACCCCCGCGCTAGGCTATGTGCTGCTGTCGGCCTGGGTGGGCATGGGCCTGTTCAGCGTGCTCACCGCGCCGCTGGGGGCGCGGCTGGCCCACGCCGCGCGGCCCCAGACCCTGAAGCGTGGCTTCGCCCTGCTACTGGTGGTGATCGGCCTGCACCTGCTGCTGGGCTGAACACCGCCGACAGGGCGTCAGCCGCCCTCCTGCCCTTCGTCCGGGAGGAAGGCGACCCCCCGCATGGGGCAGGCGAGGATGGTGTCGCGCAGCAGCTGGATGGCCTTCTGCCGCGGGAAAGACTTGCGCCAGACCAGGGCAATGCGACGACTTGGCGCCGGCGGCACGAACGGCCGCGCCACCAGAGTGGTGTCTTCTGGACGATTCTCCACCGAGCCGCGTGGCAGCACGGTGATGCCCAGACCGCTGACCACCATGTGACGAATGGTCTCCAGCGAGCTTCCGGTCTGCGGCCGTGGACCGTTGGCGTCAGGCTCCACGCACTTTGGGCAGGCCTCGATCACCTGCTCACGGAAACAGTGGCCGGGGCCGAGCAGCAACAGTGACTCGCCCGCCAGCCGCTTGGCCGGAATTTCGTCCACGGCGGCCCAGGCATGCTCGGGCGGCACCAGCACGACAAAGCTTTCGTCGTACACCGCCCATGCCGACAGCCCCGTGAGGTCGATCGGCAGCGCCACCACGGCGACGTCAATCTCGTTGTCACGCAACTGCTCCAGCAGCTTGACGGTGAAATTCTCCTCGATCACCAGGGGCATCAGCGGCGCCGCCTTGCGCAGCATCGGCACCAGCGCCGGCAACAGATAGGGGCCAACGGTGTAGATCGCACCCAGCCGCAACGGCCCGCTGAGCTCGTCACGCCCTTCGCGCGCAAGATCCTCGAGTCGCTTGGCCTCGGCCAGGACACGCTTCGCCTGATCGATCACCCGCTCGCCGACCGGCGTCGGCTTGGCCTCGCCGCGGTTGCGCTCGAACAGCGCCACGCCCAGTTCGTCTTCCAGTTTCTTGACCGCCACGGACAACGTGGGCTGGCTGACAAAGGAGCGTTCGGCGGCACGGCCGAAGTGGCGTTCCTTGTCGAGATTGACCAGGTAGCGAAGTTCGGTCAGGGTCATCGGCCGCCCTGGCGGTGGGGTTGGCCGTCAGTATTGATCAAATCCAGTCCCTCGGCACAAGAAAGTCGTGCAGCAACGCGGCCTCCGGCGATCCCGCTTGGGGACGCGCATCGTAGTCCCAGTGCACCTCGGGCGGCATCGACATCAGGATCGACTCGGTGCGCCCTCCCGATTGCAGGCCGAACAGGGTGCCGCGATCCCACACCAGGTTGAACTCGACGTACCGCCCCCGCCGTTGGCACTGCCAGCGACGCTCCCGCGGCCCCCAGGACATGTCCTTGCGCCGCTGGACGATCGCCGCATAAGCCGGCCAGAAGGCTTCTCCCACGCGCCGGGTCAAGGCGAAGGCCTCGACCTCGCCCCCCTCCTGCCAATCATCGAAGAACACCCCGCCAATGCCCCGCGGCTCGTTGCGGTGCTTGAGAAAGAAATAGTCATCGCACTGGCGCTTGAAGCGCCCATAGTGCGCGCCGACGGCAGCAGCGGCAGCCTGATGCCAGGCGCGCGCATCGTCGTCATAGCCGTAGTAGGGCGTGAGGTCGAAACCACCCCCGAACCAGCGTACCGCCGGCAGGCCATCACCCCCGACCGAGAGCATTCGCACGTTGCAATGCGTGGTCGGCACATGTGGATTGCGGGGGTGGAACACCACCGACACCCCCATCGCGGCAAACGGCCGCCCCGACAACTCGGGACGCGAAGCCGTGGCCGACGGCGGCAGTGCCGCCCCCCGCACCAGCGAACGGGCCACCCCGGCACGCTCGAACACCGCACCGCCCTCCAGCACGCAGGTCAGCCCTTCGCCCTGCAGGGGGCTGTCGGCCGGCTTGCGCCAGGGGTCATCGCGAAACCGTATCTCGGGCTCGAAGGTCTCGAGCTGCCGGCACAGGGACTGCTGCAAACCCTGCAGCCACTGATCGACTTCCGCAGCAAAGTGATCCTGGGGATCGGAGAGGGCAGTCATGCGCGAAACACCTCACCGCTGATCGCATCCCGCACCGGGGTGGGCCGCATGGCGCCCCCCAGGGCCCCCGGCATGCGGACCAGACCGGGCCCGAACTGCGCCACCACCGCTGCCCGGCTGCGGGCCGGCGCACGGTTGCTGAGGTTGGCGCTCGACGACACCAGTGCGCCGCCAAAGCCCTGGCACAGGGCCCGAACCACCGGGTGCGCGCTGACCCGCACCGCCAAGCCCGGATGCCGCCCCGTCAGCAACGGGGAGGACATCCCGGCAGCGGGGAACACCCAGGTCGCCGCGCCTGGCCAGCTTGCCGTTGCGCGTGCCAAGGCTTCCGCCGGTGGTGATTTCAGGAACGGGCTCAACTGCGCCCAATCGGCCGCCACCAGAATCAGCCCCTTGGCGGGATCCCGGCGCTTGAGTCGCAACAGGTCCAGCAGCGCACGCGCGTTGCGGGGATCGCAGCCGACCCCCCACACCGCCTCGGTCGGGTAGGCCACCACCTCACCGGCGCGCAGCGCGGTGATGACGCGACGCAGATGGACCGGGCTGACCATGCGCCGCCGCCCGCCTCAGGGCTTGGCCTTGGCCTTGCGGGGCGCGGCCTTCTTGGTCGCCGTCTTGCGCGGCTTGCTGGCAGCCGTCGCCTTCGGCTTGCTGGCCTTGGCCGTCTTGCCCTTGGCGGCTGTCTTGCCTTTGCCCTTGCCGGCCTTCTTGGCGGCAGCGGCCTCGGCGAGAAAGGCCTCGCACTCGAATACCGACAGTGACTCCGCCTCCTTGCCCCGTGGTACCGGCGCCTTGCGGGTACCGTCGGTGATGTACGGCCCGAACCGACCCTTGATGATGCGGATGCCGGTATCGCCGAATTTCACCAGCGTGGCGGCTTCCAGCGCCGCCGCCTTCTGTTCGATCAGCTCGATGGCACGCGGCAGTTCGACGGTGTAGGGATCGTCGTCCTTCTTCAGGGAGACGAACTGGCTGCCATACCGCACGTAGGGCCCGAACCGGCCGATATTGACCTCGACCTCCTCGCCGCTGTCGAGCTTGCCCAGTTTGCGGGGCAGGGCGAACAGGGCCAACGCCTCGTCCAGCGTGATGGTGTCGATGCGCTGATTGGCACGCAGCGAGGCGAATCGCGGCTTGTCCTCGTCGTCCTTGGTGCCGATCTGCACGAACGGCCCGTACCGCCCAAGGCGCGCACTGACCGGCTTGCCCGACTCCGGGTCGGTCCCGATCACGCGGGCTTCCGACACCTCGTCGCGGCGCAGTTCCATCTTCTGGTCGATCTGCGGCTTGAACGCTTGCCAGAACTCCGCCAGCAGCGGCTGCCATTGTTGCTCGCCGCGCGACACCGCATCGAGCTGATCTTCGAGAGTGGCGGTGAAGTCGTAGTCGACGTAGCGCTCGAAATGCTCGGTGAGGAAGCGGTTGACGATCATGCCCACATCCGTGGGATTGAAAGCCTTGCCGTCCAGACGAACGTAGTCACGCGCCTGCAAGGTGCTGATGATGGCGGCGTAGGTGGACGGGCGACCGATATCGTAGGCCTCCAGTGTCTTCACCAGGCTGGCCTCGGTGTAGCGCGGCGGCGGCTCGGTGAAGTGCTGGTCGGCCTGAATGTCGCTGAGCGTGACGGTCTCGCCTACTTCCAGCGGGGGCAGGCGCTTCTCGTCGTCCTCGCTCTCCTCCCCGATATCCAGCGACACGTTGTAGACCGCGAGGTAGCCGGGCTCGACCAGCACGGAACCGTTGGCACGGAAAGCGTTCCGCTCGTCGACCCGCAGCTCGGCGGCCACCGTGTCGAAGATCGCCTGCGTCATCTGGCAGGCGACCGTGCGCTTCCAGATCAATTCGTACAGCTTGGCCTGGTCGGGCGTCAGGAACTTGGCCACCGACTTCGGCAGCCGCAAGGCCGAGGTCGGCCGCACCGCCTCGTGGGCTTCCTGCGCGTTCTTCGACTTGGCCTTGTAGTAGCGGGGCTCGTCCGGACAACTGGCGGCGCCGAACTCCTTGCGGATGACATCGCGCAACTCCCCCAGGGCCTCCTGAGAGAGGGTCACCGAGTCGGTACGCATGTAGGTGATCAGACCGACCGTCTCACCGCCGAGGTCGATCCCCTCATACAGCTGCTGCGCCGTTCGCATGGTGCGCGAGGAGGTGAACCCCAGCTTGCGGTTGGCCTCCTGCTGCAGCGTCGAGGTCGTGAACGGCGGCGCCGGACTGCGACGGCGCTGCTTCTTGTCGACCGCCGCCACCGACAGGCGCCCGCCACTGGCGCTCAGCAGGCGCTCCCGCGCCGCTGTCGCGCCCCCGCCATCGGTCAGTGTGAACTGCTCGACCTTGGCGCCCTCCAACTCGACCAGCTTGGCGGTGAAGGCACTGCCGCCCTTGTCGGCCTGCGCCAGCAGGGTCCAGTACTCGCGCGGCACGAAGGCCTTGATCTCTTCCTCGCGCTCGCAGATCAGCCGCAGGGCAGGACTCTGCACGCGACCTGCAGACAGCCCCGGGGACACCTTGCGCCACAGCAGCGGCGACAGATTGAAACCCACCAGATAATCGAGCGCTCGCCGGGCCTGCTGAGCGTTCACCAGATCATCCGCCACCTCACGCGGGTGCTCGACCGCCTCGCGCACGGCACGCTGGGTGATCTCATGAAACACCACCCGCCGCACCGCCTTGTCCTTGAGCGCGTTGCGCTCGCGCAGCAACTCCAGCAAATGCCAGGAAATGGCCTCACCCTCGCGATCAGGGTCGGTGGCGAGCAGCAGGCTGTCCGCCTGCCGCAGCGCGCTCTGGATGGCGCGCACGTGCTTCTCGTTCTTCTCGATCGGCTGGTACTTCATGGCAAAGGCATTGGTCACGTCGACCGCCCCGTCCTTGGGCACCAGATCCCGTACGTGGCCGTACGAGGCCAGCACCTCGTAGTCCCCGCCGAGATATTTCTTGATCGTCTTCGCCTTGGCCGGCGATTCGACGACGACTAGGTATTTGCTCATGTCCTGTCCAGCAAGGGGCGGCCAGCTGCCACCCAGAGGGGCGGCTTATAAAGGCAGGCTGTTGCCGCTGTAAAGCCGACACCGGGGCCCAGAACCGACCCGACGGGGCGCCATGCCCCGTGCCGGGGCGGCTTCCGGCGCCCCGGCGATCAGTGCAGGCAGGCGCCAGCGAAGTAGACCATCTCCTCCACCTGCGCGAAGGCTTCGTCGGCGTCGTCCTCGTTCATCAGCACCAGCAGACAGACCCATTTCACCCGCTCCAGGTCGATCTCCTCGCGCAACGCCATCAGACGGTCGATGACCCGCTCGCGGGCTGCCGGCGGCAGAATCCCGAGCTGTTCGAGGAACAGCAGGAAGCCGCGGCAGTCGGTCGGAATCCGCAACATTTCCTCGCGGGCATAGACCCGAAGGGCGTTGCCCGGACCGAAGATGATCGGCAACTGCCGGCTGCGCGTCAGTCCATCGAGCCAGGCAAAGGCATGTGACACCTCCTCGTCGGGGAAGCCGGCGGCCACCAGCTCGTCGCGAAGGGTGTCGAAGTTTTCGCTGTCGCTGAACTCCACCGACTGGTAGTGCTCGAACAGGTACATCAGCACATCAAGGACGGTCTCTTTCACGGGCGCTCTCCTTGGGCTGCAAATGACGAACCACGTCGCCGACAGTATAGGCGGTGTCAGCGAACAGGTTGATGACTGCATCAGACGTGCCAAACGCTCAACCGCGGTCCGGCGTACCCCGATAACGACCGTCCGCCTCGCGGCGCACGCGCCCCGCCAGCTCCAGCGACAGCAAAGCGGATGACAGATCCTGCGAGCGACCCCCCACCCGCGCCAGCAGCGCATCGAAGGCCAGCGCCTCGTCCCCCAGCGCCTGCTCCAGTTCGGTTGTGTCGGCGGCGCGCGCCGACAGTGCACCGCCACCTTGCGCCGCCCGCAGCGCCGGTCCGATCTGCGGCCCCAGCTCCTCGAGCACATCGTCCACCGACTCCACCAGCTTGGCGCCCTGCCGGATCAGGCGATGGCAGCCGCGGGCCTGCGGGTTGTGGATCGAGCCGGGAATGGCGAACACCTCGCGCCCTTGCTCAGCGCCCAGTCGTGCCGTGATGAGCGAGCCCGAACCCGCCGCTGCCTCCACCACCAGCACGCCCAGCGACAGCCCGGAAATGATGCGGTTGCGACGGGGGAAATGGTGCGCCAGCGGCCCCACCCCCAGCGGAAACTCGGACACCAACACCCCCTCGCCGGCAATCCGATGCGCCAGACTGCGGTGCCGGGCGGGGTAAACCTGGTCCAAACCGGTGGCGCAGACCGCGATGGTCAACCCGCCCGCCGCCAGGGCGCCTTCGTGCGCAGCGCCGTCCACGCCTTCGGCCAGGCCGCTGGTGATGGTCAGGCCCCGCGCCGCCAGCGCCTCGGAAAACGCGTGCGCGTTCTCGCGGCCCTGAGGAGTGGCCGCACGGCTGCCGACCACGGCCAGCTGCGGCAGGCTCAGCAGCTCGGGATCGCCGCGGGCGAACAGCACTGCGGGCGCATCCTCGATCTCGCGCAGGCGTTGGGGGTAACGGGGATCATTGAGTGCCAGCAGGTGCCGGTCTGCGCCGCCCGCCAACCAGTCGAGATCGGCCTCGACAGGCAGGTCGGCGGCGGCGGTCAGCGCCGCCAGCTGCGGCGCCTGAACGCCCTGCCCGCGCCACGCACCGGGACCGGCGTCGAACAGTGTCGCCGCATCGCCGAAATGGCTCAGCAGCCTGCGCGCCAGCCCTGATGACAGTGGCCGGCAGCGTGCCAGCCGCAGCCACGGAATGCGCGCATCGGCCGTCACGACCCGCTGGGATGCACCACGCGATCAAGCCGATTGATGGGGCGCGTGGCGTCCAGCACCAGTCCGAAGCCGAGTTGCGGGCCCACCTTGAACACCATCAGGGTGCCGATCTCGCGGTCCGGCAACTCGACATCACCCTTGGTGTACGGGTCCGTCACCACCCGTCCGGCTTCCCGCAAGGTCAGCAGGTGGCCGGGCACCAGACCGTGATCGAGGCCGCGATTGAACGCCACCACCTGATACTGCGTCGCCTGCAGGCGCTGATCGGCAATCCACACCACCCGTCCATCGACCGCCTCGGTGGGCGCACGCGGATAGAACCGGGCATCGAAACTGGCATCCTCGATGGGCACCAGACGATCGCCGACCCGCGATTCCTGCTGCGACACGGTGAGCCAAGCGTAGGCGGCGGGTTCGCTGTACTCGCGAATCTCCAGGCCGCCGACCGGGGTCGCCGCAAAGCCCAGCACCTTTCGGGTGTCGGGGTCGTGAATGGCTTCGTCCGGCCGCACCACCGCCCAACGGTAGTCGGCCTCCGGCGGTACGCCGCGAACATAGGCAGGGCTGTTGGCGCCGGCGATCAACTGATCCTCGCCAAACGCGACGATGTAGGGTGCCCGCTCCAGTTCCTCCGCGCCGATCAGCCGGGGTGCCGACAGAAAGTCGCGGATGGCTTCCAGCGGAATCGCCGGAATGGCCTGATCAAGATCGAGTTCCCGCACCTGCGGCCCCAATCGCAGCACGCGATCCGGCACCGAGGTGTCACGTACCAACTGCGGACGGCCGTTCTGCACGATCAGGGTCAGCACATCGCCGGGATAGATCAGGTGCGGGTTGGCCACCTGCTCATTGACGAACCAGATTTCCGGCCACTGCCAGGGCTTGACCAGAAAGCGCTGCGCCAGCCCCCACAGCGTATCCCCGGGCTGCACCACGTACCGCAACGGCGCATCTTCGCGCACGGCCACCGGCGCCGCCGGCATGGCCGACGGCGGCAGCGGCGCCGTCTCGGTGGGACGCGAGACGGGCACCGGGGTGGGCGCCGGCGGGCGGACCGCTGCCGGCTGCGGCGCCGGCGTGGCACAGCCCCCCAGCAGCGCGATGCCGAGGGCGGCGCCGCCGATCCAGCAGGCCGAACCGCTATACTGGGCCATATCCGAACTCCCCAAAAAGGTCGTCGGATTCTTGCACGATTCCCTGATGCGGCAAAGACTTGAGCGCTAAAGCCGCAGTTGTTTCGCAGGATTGGCGCCTGCATCGCAGGCATGGCATTTCTTCAGCGCTGCTTCGACTCCATGGCCCTACGCCCCATTCTTCATCACCCGGATCCCCGACTGCGCATCAAGGCAAAGCCGGTAACGGTGTTCGACGACGCCCTCCAGGCGTTCATCGAGGACTTGTTCGAGACCATGTATGACGCCGCCGGTGTCGGCCTTGCCGCTACCCAGGTGGGCGTCGATCTGCGGGTGGCGGTGATGGACTGCTCGGGCGACCGCGAGCACCCCGAGCCGCTGGTGCTCATCAATCCGGAGATCAGCGAACCGGGCGATCGGCAGGTAATGGACGAAGGCTGCCTGTCGGTTCCGGGTTTCTCGGAAAAGGTCACCCGTTTCAACCGGCTGCACCTGCGCGCCCTCGATCGACACGGTCAGCCCTTCGAGCTGAACGCGGAGGGGCTGATGGCGCAGGCCATTCAGCACGAAATCGACCACCTCGACGGCAAGCTGTATCTCGACCTGCTCAGCAGCCTCAAGCGCGAGCGTCTGCTCAAGAAACTGCAGAAGCAGGAGAAGCGCGCCTGATGCGCATCGCCTTTGCCGGCACGCCGGCGTTCGCCGTTGCCGCCCTCGAGGCCCTGCTGACCGCCGGACACGACGTGGCTGGCGTGTTCACGCAGCCGGATCGCCCCGCCGGCCGCGGCCGCAAGCTCACCCCGTCACCGATCGCTCAGTGCGCCCTTGCGCACCAGCTCCCGAGTTTCAAACCTGAGCGCTTTCGCGAGGCCGCGCAGGCTGAGTTGCGCGCGCTCAAGGTGGAGGTGATGGTGGTGGTCGCCTACGGCTTGATCCTGCCGCAGGCGGCGTTGACGATTCCGGCCCGCGGCTGCCTCAACATCCACGCCTCGCTGCTGCCCCGCTGGCGCGGCGCAGCACCGATCCAGCGTGCCATCGAGGCCGGCGACCGCGAGACCGGCATCACCATCATGCAAATGGATGCCGGCCTCGACACCGGCCCCATGCTGCTGCGCGAGGCGGTGCCGATCGGCACCGACACCACCGCCGCCAGCCTCCATGACACCCTCGCCAAGCTCGGCGGCCGCCTCATCGTCGACACCCTGCGCGCGCTGGAGGCCGATAGCCTGTCCGCCACACCGCAGCCCGAGGGCGCCACCTATGCCGCCAAACTCGACAAGGCCGAGGCGCGGGTGGACTGGCACCTGCCCGGCCAGACGATCGAGCGCCGCATCCGGGCCTTCAACCCCGCCCCCGTGGCCTGGACCGAGTACGCCGGCGAGCGCCTGCGCCTGTGGGACGCGCGCCTCGCCGCGCACCGCAGCGACGCCGCACCGGGCACCGTGCTCGGGCTCGATCGTGAAGGCCTGCTGGTGCAGACCGGCGCAGGCACCGTGCACATCACCCGGCTGCAATGGCCCGGTGGCACGCCACAGGAGGCCGTACAGCTGTTGGCGCAAGGCCGCCTGCAGGCCGGCGTGCTACTGACATGACCTCCACCGAACCCGAGCTGCCACCGCCCCCCGAGCGTCCGGACTGCTGCGCCGGTGGCTGTGCCACCTGCGTGCTCGACGTTTATTTCGACGAGGTACAAGCCTGGAAAGCGGAGTGCGCGCGCATTCAGGCTGCGCACTCGAACACGCCGCCTCCCCCCGACCGCGACACCTGATGGTCATCTGATCGTCACCGATTCGTCACGACCGCCACCTACGGTTTTGGGTTCGTTTGTCTGAACCGAATCAAGGAGTGGGGGATGCGTAAGAATGCGTGGTCGGTGGCCCTGACGGCTGCCGTGCTGGGTCTGGGCCTGAGTGCCTGTGACGGGGACCGCGGTCTGCCGGGTGCGCCGGGCGCCCCCGGCAGCGACGGCGATCAGGGTCAGCCGGGCACCCCTGGTGCCCCGGGAACGCCGGGCACGCCGGGCACGCCGGGCGCCAACGGCAACAACGGGGTGCTGCTGGACCTGACCCGCATCGGCGGCTATCAGGACCCCACCCTGAACTACGCCAACGACATCTTCGACACGGCCGCGGCCGAGATCGTCGCGTTTGACGCCAGTACCGATCGTGTGTTCGTGGTCAACGCCAGTGCGGTCACCGTGGACGTGCTCGACCTCAGCAACCCGGCCAGCCCGCAGAAGGTGAACACCATCGATGCCACCGCAGAAGGCGGCGGCGCCAACAGTGTGTCGGTGTTCAACGGCGTGGCCGCCGTGGCCATCGAGGCCGCCGACAAGGTGAGCAACGGCAAGGTGGTGTTCTACAACACCACCACCCTGGCCAAGCTCGGCGAAGCCCCCGTCGGCGCCCTGCCGGACATGCTCACCTTCACCCGCGACGGTCAGGCCGTGCTGGTGGCCAACGAGGGCGAGTCCAATGGCTACGGCAATCCCGGTTCGGTCGACCCGGTCGGCTCGATCAGCGTGATCGACGTCAGCAACGGCTTTGCCAGCCCCAGCGTCGCCACCGCCGGCTTTGAAGCGTTCAACGGTCAGGAAGCCGCGCTGCGCGCACAGGGCATCCGCATCTACGGCCCCGGCGCCAGCGCCGCACAGGACTTCGAGCCGGAGTTCATCGCCGAGAGTGCTGACGGCCAGAGCGCCTGGGTATCGCTGCAGGAAGCCAACGCCTTCGCCATCGTCGACCTCTCCAACCGCGCCGCGCCCATGGTCACCAGCGTGCAGTCGCTGGGCTTCAAGGCCTATAGCATCGAAGGCATGGATGCGAGCGATCGTGACCCCGAGGACTTCCCGCAGGTCAACATCCAGAGCTGGCCGGTGCTGGGCATGTACCAGCCGGATGCCATTGCCAGCTATCAGTTCAACGGCAAGACCTACTACATCTCCGCCAATGAAGGCGATGACCGCAACGACTTCCTGCAGCAGGAAGAAACCGAGCGCATCAAGGACCTGACGCTGGACCCGGACCGCTTCCCCAACCGCGACGCCCTGCAGGAAGACGAGGCCATCGGTCGGCTGGAAGTGACCACCCAGATCGGCGATATCGACAACGACGGCGACTTCGACCAGCTCTATGCCCTGGGCGGCCGCTCGTTCTCCATCTGGACGCTGGATGCCGCCGGCAAGGTGGTGCAGGTGTTTGACAGCGGTTCCGATTTCGAGCGCATCACCGCGCAGCGCTATCCGAACAACTTCAACGCCAGCAACGACGACAACAGCCCCGAAGGCCGCAGCGATGCCAAGGGTCCGGAGCCGGAAGGCGTGACGGTCGGCACCCTGGCGGGTCGCACCTTCGCCTTCATCGGACTGGAGCGCATCGGCGGGGTCATGGTCTATGACGTCACCAATCCGCAGGCGCCGAGCTTCATCCAGTACGTGAACTTCCGCGACTTCACCAAGGACCCGGAAACCGATCCCAGCATCGGCGACCTCGGGCCGGAAGGGCTGACCTTCGTCTCGGCAGCGGACAGCCCCAACGGCACGCCGCTGCTGCTGGTCGGCAACGAAATCAGCGGTACCACCGCGATCTGGCAGATCGACGTGGTGGAAATCGACAATCCCTGATCGTCGACCGCTGGACGCAAAAGGCCCCGCATCGCGGGGCCTTTTCGTTGATATCCGGTGGCGTCGCGCCCCCTCAGGGCGCCGACAGCGAACGGCTTCCGGTGTTGTCGTCCTGGTCGCGCACCCACAGCCGCACCACGTCGGTCGACACGGTGCACTGCTGGCCGCCGTCGGCCTCGGCGACGCAATCGGCCATGCGCAGCTGACCGCTCGCCGTTTCACCGCCCGCCGCCGCGAACGCACCGTGGCGGGCCCAGGGCCGGAAACTGCAGGTATCGCAGATACGCGGGTCCTGGTTGTCGGCAATGAAGGGAAACGGGCTGTCCGGATAGCTGCGTGGATACTCGATGGGCGGCACGCGGAACCGCAGGGTCCCTGCCTCGACCACCGGCGCCTCCATGGCAATACCGGGCCACACCGTCACCTCGAACGGCGCCGAGCAGAAGGCATAGGCGGTGGTCGCGCCCCCCTGGCGCGACTGGCCGTCGACACAGAAGCGGTAGCGACCCGGCGGGGTACTGCCCAGGCGTGCGGGGCTGGCGCTGTAAGCCTCGAAACTGGCGGTCCACCGCCATTCCTGCTGCCCGGCATAGGTGCGTAACACGCCCGGCAGCCCCTGCGGAAACTGCACCCGCACCGGCACTTCGCCACTACCGTCGGCCACCGTGATCCAGTCACCCGCAGCTTCGGCGCGTTCAACCCGCACGCGGGGGGCATCCACCGCCGTCGACCCGCCACGCCACTGCAGGTGGGCCGCCTGAAAGCGGTGAATGGCCTCGGGCTGGGTGAGGATCCCGGGTGCACCGGCATCGTCCGGCAGCCCCTGCTGCCACAGCGTATCGCCCTGGGCCGCCAGCAGGCCGACGCTGCGCGCCAATGTCTGCTGTCGCAGTTCGTCGACGGCGGCCAGCAGGTCCAGCGGTTCGCCGGCCAGTTCCGGGCCACCGCGCAGGGCTGCACCCATGCGCACCAGCCGCGTCGCCATGTAGTCGGCGGTATGGGGGCCGTAGGCAGTCAGCGCCTTGCGATAGTGATCGCGGTTCATGTACTCCCGGTAGCTCACCGTGTAGCCGTTGTAGTCACCGGCATGCCCCACGGCAACCACCAGGGGATAGCCCGGCAGCCCCAGATCCTGGATCTCCTCGTGGGTGAAGTTGCCCTTGATGGCCGCGGGATCGGCCGGTTCGCTACCCGCCTGCAGCACATAGCCCGGCGCATCCCAACCGCGGGCATCGTTGTGCACCTGGGCCCGCATGCGGGCGATGGCCTCCGGCGATGCGTCCATGCCCGGAATCTCGTCGGCGCGGTTCTCCTGATCCGCGGGATCGAAGTACTGCGCCTGCAGTCCGCAGGCATCGGCATGGGCGGGATCGTCGCGCCAGTCGGGCATCAGGCAGGCCCAGTCGAAGCCGTTGAACTGGTTGCCGGCCCGCGCATCCAGACGGGACTCCAGATTGAGCACGAGATCGACCTGTGGCTCGCAGGCACAGGAAGCCAACAGCACCTCGCCGATGCGAAACGCCTGCAGCCGCAGCCGCAGGTTCTCCTCCACCAATGGCGCGCCTGGCGCGCCATAGTGGTCCGGCAACGGAATCCCCTCGGCCTTGAGGGTGGCGAACAGCCGCGCGCTGGCGCCGGTCAGCGCGTTGTCGCCGGGCACGCCGGTGCGGGCGCAGTCGGGCAGGCCCAGCACCGGCACCCCCAGGTCGCCGCCGATGCTCAGTTCGGTATTGCAGTTGGACACGGTGGGCAGCGGGTGCGACAGCGGCCCCGGCACCCAGGCATTGCGGTGGTCGACGGAAAAGTCACTGCTGAACGGCACCCGGGCCTCGCCGTCACCGATCTGCTGCCAGGCGCGCACGATGTCATCGGCGAGATAGCGCACGTTGCGCTCGGTCTGCACATACCCCTCGTGGTTCCAGTCCCGCAGCACCCGCTCGCCGGGCGCGCAGTCGTCCTGCACCGGCGCCTCGGCGTCGCCCGGCCAGCGGCCACAGACCCGGCCCTGATCGTCCAGCAATTCGGCCTCGTCGCCGCTGTTCTCGGCGCTGCCGACATCGCCCTGGCTGAACACCAGCGGCACCCCCAGCGCCTGCCCGACGAAGCGCTCCAGCGGCGCCACGAAATCGCCGCTGTGGAGATCATGCGGGTCTAGGCTCTCCGGGTGCTCGCCCCAGTTCACCCACACCGCCAGCGGTTGCGGGTCGGCAGGGTCGGTCAAATCATCGAACCGCATCACCACCAGACCGTGATCGCCGAACTCCAGTGGATAGCCGGCCGGCGAGCCGTCGCGCGCCGTGGCCAGCCGCACCACGTTGCCCTTGTAGACCCGGTGGCGGATCTCGGTGGCCCCCATGCGCGCCGGCCGCAGATCGGCGGCGGCCTGTTCGATGGCGGCCGCCATCTGCCGCGCCTGCCGCTCGAAGAAGCGGGCATCGAACACGTCCTGAAACAACCACACCCCGACCGCCAGCGTGCTGGCATAGGCGCTGCTGTGATTGTGCGTGACGTGGTGCAGGATCTGGTCGTAGCCGATCCCGGAATCGCCCGCGTCGAGCAGCTGGCCGACACGCCGCAGCAACATGTCCTGGGCGATGTAGTTGTCGGTCTTGAGCAGCGCCAGCCGTTGGCCGTCCCGCCCTTCGATCACCACCGCCCGCGCACTCAGGCGTGACTGGATCCCGTAGCTGGCGTGCTTCAGCGTATGGGTCAGGAACGGGTCGAAGTCGCCGTTGATCAGACCGCCCAGGGTATCGGTGGCGTAGTCGCAGTACTGGCCGGCGCAGTACCCCACCTCCGGGGTCATATCCACCACGCCCACCCCGACCCGCACCGTCACCGCCGCCGCCGGGGGCGCTGAGGGCGGCGGCGTGGAGACGGTCAGGGGCTCACTGCCACCGCAGGCCGACAGCAGCAGCGCCATCGCGAAGCCGCCGATACGCGCGCGCATGTCAGCCGCCGTCGCCCAGCAAACCGCACACCGCGTCGGGCAGGCCCAGCGACGAGCACAGGGGCGCCAGCGGCGTATCGGGGTCGAGCAAACCGCAGAACGCCTCGGGCACGCCGGCCTCCCGGCAACGCTCGGCATAGGCGTCCTGCACGAACTCCAGCCGCAGCGCGATATCCACCAGCAGGCAGTTGCCGGCCGCCGGATCGACGCAGCCGCGCAGGTAGTCCGGCACGGCGGCAGAGGCCGGCGCATCGAACAGCGGGATATAGCCCTGCAGGCGCAGCAGCGGCGCCGTCAGCGGCCCCAGCGAGACGAACTCCTCATAGCCGGTGAACGGCACCAGAAATCCGGTCTCGCCGGTCAGGTCGATATAGCTGAACTCCTCTTCCGGCAGGATGTAGCCGAAGGAGTTCTGTGTGAGGCCCAACAGCATGACCGTGGCATCCGGATTGGCCTGCGCCGCCAGGTCACGGATGAACTGGCCGAACGTGTTGGTGGCCTCGCCCGGGATGGTGGCCATCTCCAGCCCGCCGGCGCCCCCGATACTGACCCGGGTCACCCGGGTGTCGGCGGTCAGCGCCACCTGGGCCACCTCGGTGGTCACGGTTTCCAGCAGCGGCCCCAGCGCGGGAATCGACAGCAAGGCCCGTGGGGTGAAGTTGTAGTAGCGGTTGAATGCGCCCAGGGCCCCCACCGCCGTGAAGGCGGGGTTGGTCACCGGCAAGGTCACCGTCTGCTGGCGGATCGCCAGCTGCGGCGCCAGCGGACGGAAGCCCTGCGTGGCGGCCAGGCTCGCCAGATCGTTGCCACGGCAGCGCACCCGCTCGTAGGCGTCGGGGTCCTCGGTGACACATTGCCCTCCGGAGGGTGAGGCATCGGCGATCGGCCCATTGAAGTACAGCGCGACGCCGCCGTCGCGCTCCATGCGCTCCATCGCCCCGAACACGTAATCCGGGTGCGGCACCCGCGGGTCTTCGTTGATGCTGGTGGGGTGCGCCGCGTACTGCAGGATCTGAGCGACGATGCGGCCCCGGTCATCACGCGCCCGCAACACCACCAGATGATCGTCGGCGTCGTCTTCGGGGTCGATCTGCGGCCGGCGGTAGTTGTTGAAGTCGCTGGTGCGGCCTTCCGCCACCGCCAGATTCACCGGGCGCAGCGCCTGCAAGGCTTCGGCCAGCGCGGCCTCGGCACCGGCGTAGAGCGTGTTGTCGATCCAGTCCTGCGGCACCCCGCCCCACAGCCCCTGGAGGTCGGGACCTGCATGCGTGTGGGTCTGGCCGAAGACGATGTCGTCGGCGCTGAGGCAGAGGTCCTCGGCACAGCTCAGGGCCACCAAGCGCGCCCGCAGCGCCTCTTGAATGAGATTGCCGGCGCCGATGGCATCGAGGGTGACGAACAGCACCCGCACCTCGCCCTGCGTCAGCAGCATCAGTCGCAGGCTGATCGGCTCCTCGTCATGGTGCACGGTGCTGACGTGCACGGGCGCCGAAGCCGGCTCGGTGAGGCTGGCGCCCAGCGCGGCAAAGGGGTTGGGTAGATTCTGCGTGGGATTGAGCCCGAAGCCGCCCAGGTTGAACCGCTGGGTATGTTCGCCAATGCCCAGGCGCGGCTCCGTCACGCCTTCGATGTGCGCCTCGCTGGGCGCCACCGACACCCGTGCCGCGCCCGCGCACAGCACCGCGCCCTCGCAGCGGCGTGGCCCCTCGCCGTCGCCCCCATCCCCGCCGGACACCGCCAGCGGTTCACTGCGACCGCAGGCCGCCAGCACGACGCACACCATCCCCAGGGCCAGGCCCCGGAATCCCTTCCCATCCATGAATTCGCCTCCATCTTCCGGGGGTCTGGGGGCACGGGACCGTCCCGTTTCCTGACCCTCTCGTCATATGGTTGTCATTTTAGGCGCCTGCCGCGCTCCGTCACAGGTAAATCCGGCCCCGCGCCCGAATCATTAGAATGCGCGTCCCGCCGACGATCAGCCGCCATGTCCCACCCCGCCAGCCCCGCCACCAGCCGCGCCACGGCCGCCCGTGCCGTGGCCGCCGTGCGCCGGGGCCGCAGCCTCGACGATGCCCTCCCGGCCCAGGCCGACAGTCTCGCCCGGGCGATCAGCTACGGCGTGCTGCGGCAGCTCACCCGTCTCGACGTCCTGCTCGACAGCCTCACCGAGCGCCCCCTGAAGAAGGGCAGCGACCTGCAGGCCCTGGTGCTGTGCGGCCTGCACCAGCTGCTGGACATGGCGGTGCCGGCCCATGCGGCGCTCAACGAAACGGTCAATGCCTGCGCCTTGATCGAGCAGCCTCGGGCCCGCGGGCTGGTCAATGCACTGCTGCGCCGGGTACAGCGGGAAGGCCCGGCACTGGTCGCGGCGCTGCCGGGTCATGCCGCCGTGCGCTGGTCGTACCCGGACTGGATGCTCGATACCCTGCAGCAGGACTGGGGCGCGCGCACCGAGGCGGTGCTGGCTTCGGGCAATGAGCAGGCGCCGATGACCTTGCGGGTCAACCGGCGGCAGGGCTCGGTGAGCGACTATCAGGCCCGCCTGCAGGCCGAAGGTCTGGCATCCACCCTGATCGAGGGTCTCCCTGACGCCCTGCGACTCACGCAGGCGGTCGCGGTCGAACGCCTGCCCGGCTTCACCACCGGCGCCGTCTCGGTGCAGGACGCCTCGGCCCAACTGGCCGCCGACCTGCTCGACGTGCGGGACGGCCAGCGGGTGCTCGATGCCTGCGCCGCGCCCGGCGGCAAGACCGCGCACCTGCTGGAACGGGCCGACGTGCAGGTCACAGCTCTCGACAGCGACCCCACCCGCCTGGGCCGCATGCGTCGCAGCCTCGACCGCCTGGGTCTGCAGGCCCACCTGGCGCTGTCTGACGCCGCCGACGTCAAACGCTGGTGGGATGGTGAACCCTTTGACCGCATCCTGATCGACGCCCCCTGCTCAGGCACCGGCGTGATCCGCCGTCACCCCGACATCAAGTGGCTGCGCCGCGACACCGACATCCCCCCCCTGGTCCTGACCCAGCGCCGCCTGCTGGACCGGCTGTGGCCCCTGCTCAAGCCCGACGGCGTGTTGGTGTATGCCACCTGTTCGGTGCTGCGCGCGGAAGGGGACGCGGGCATCAAGACGTTTCTGCAGCGTACGCCGGATGCCCGCCCCGCCGCCGTGCCGGCACCGGTCGGCCTGGCCGAGCGCTGCGGTCTGCGCATCCCGCCCGGTGGCGACTTCGACGGCTTCTACTACGCGCGACTGACCCGTCGCGGCAATCTTCCCGTCACTGGCGTACGCTAGCCTGCGGCGCACTGAGATGGTGCGCCGCACCATCACAACGGGAGAGACCTCAATGAAAAAGTGGATTGCAATGGCGGCCCTGGCGGGGGCGATGCCCATGGCCGCCAACGCCGAGATTCTGGCCTCGGTGGAAGCCTTCGGATCGTTCAGCGAGTTCGACTATGGCGGCGGCGCCAATGAGGACAGTGACGGCTTCGGCCTGCGCGGTCGCGTCAACCTGCCGGGCACCGGCTTCTTCGCCCGCGCCGAACTGCTGGACGAGGAAACCGACAGTGGCGACGACTACACCGAAACCCGCCTCGGCGGCGGTATCAGCACCTCCCTGACGCCGGTGCTGGAGTTCACCGGCGAGCTGCAGTACATCGATGGCGACTATGCCGGTGGTGAAGCGGATGGCTACGGCGCCTTCGTCGGCCTGGAAGCCGGCCTGCCCATCGTCAGCCTGTACGGCCGTGCCGGACTGGCCTGGCTGGATCTCGACAACGGCCCGGACATGGACGGCACCGAGTTCACCCTGGGCGCCTACGTCGGCCTCGGCATCATCGGACTGTTCGCCGAGTACCGCATGCTGACGCTGGAGCCGGATGGCTTCGCCGACGTCGACATCGACGGCTACCGCCTGGGGGCCCGCGTCGCGTTCTGAGGCCCGCATCACGTCACCCCGAGGGAGGCTTCGGCCTCCCTTTTTTATGGGCACCGTCGCACCTGTCATCAATTCGCCATGTCACTGTCATAAAGCCGCTATGCCCGCGCCCTAGCCTGCCCGCAGTCCAAAGGAGCGACCAGCCAATGCGGATTGCTTACGGTGTGATGGGGTACGGGCGCGGCCACGCCATGCGCACGATGAGTGTGCTGCCGGCGCTGATGGCCGAGCACGAAGTCACGGTGTTCGCCGGCGGCGATGCCTACGACGTACTGGCGCCACTGTTTCCCACGGTCCGCATTCCCACCATCGGCTATCGCTACAACGCCCGCGGCGGCCACTCGCTGCTGCGCACCGTGCGCGAGAACGTGGCACCGATGAGCGACCTGCTGTTCGGCGGCGACGGCATGGCGCAGGTGGAACGCGAATGTCGCAACCGCGGCATCGAACTGGTGATCTCCGATTCGGAAGCCTGGACCCACCGCGTGGCCCAGCGCCTGGGGCTGCCGCGGATCAGCTTCGACCACGTCGGCATCATCGCTTACTGCAGGCCGCACTTCCCGCCAGACCTGTGGCTGGCCGGCATGCGCGACGCAGTCGGTTACCGCCAGTTGATGGGCGTGCCGGAACGCATTCTCATCGCCAGCTTCTACCCGGCCGAAGGCGCCTACCCGGGCGTCAAGGTGGTGGGACCGATGCTGCGCGACATCGTCAAGCAGCAGAAGGCCCGCGACGGCGACTATCTGCTCTGCTACTTCAACAAGGGGGAGCACCAGTATCGCCCGCACGTGGACCGTGCCCTGCGGCTGCTGGACTGCCCGGTGGTGGTCTACGGCACGCCGCATCGCGGCCAGGTCGACAACCTCCACTTCCGCGCGCCCAGCAATGACGGCTTCGTGCGGGACCTGGCCGGCTGCAAGGCCGTGCTGTCAACGGCGGGCAACCAGCTCATCGGCGAGGCCCTGCATTTCGGCAAGCCGTTTCTGGCGGTGCCGGAGGATGCCTTCGAGCAGCGACTCAATGCCCACATGATTGAACGCATGGGCATCGGCATGCAGGCCCGGCTCAACACCCTGAACCCGTCGGACATCGACCGTTTCATGGGCCACTACGACTGGTACCGCTCCAACATGTCGCAGCACGCGGGCGACGGTCGCGCCGAGGCCATCGCCACTTTGCAGCGCTTCATCGACGAGCTGGTGCCGGCCGCCGCAGGCCGCCGCCGCACGGTCACCCGAAAGCCGGCGCTGGGCGGGGTTGCACGCACTGCCGCCGCCTGAGGCGCCAGCGGCACGCCGCAGCGGGCGGCTACACTGTCGCCCATGAACACGGACCTGCTCTGCGCGCTGATCGCCGCGCTCGCCTTCTGCGCCATCCTCTGCGACCGCGAGGGCCGCCGCCATCGCGCCTTCTATGCGCTGAAGCCCCTCACCACGGTGGCCATCATCGGGCTCGCCCTGAGCCTGCCGGAGGCGGCCGGCTCCCCCTGGCTCATGGCGGGCCTGGGCTTGTGCCTGATGGGCGACATTGCCTTGCTGGGCGACAGCAACCGCCACTTCATCGCCGGCCTGTCCAGTTTTCTGCTCGGGCACCTGCTGCTGATTCCGGCCTTGCTGCTGCCACTGGCAGGTCCGGCATGGCCGCCGCTGAGCGGCCTGGTGGTGGTGGGCACGGCCTTCATGCTGATGCAGCTGCTGCCCCATACCGGAGTGCTGAAACTGCCGGTGCTGCTGTACAGCCTGGTGCTGACCGGCCTTGCCATCGCCGCCCTCACCCGCGGTGCGCATCTGGGTGGCGTCACCGGCTGGCTGGCCGGCATTGGCGGTCTGCTGTTCGCGCTGTCGGACGGGGTGCTGGGCTGGCGTCGCTTTCGCGGTCCCTTCCCGGGCTCACAGGCCGTGGTGCTGGCCACCTATTGGGGCGCGCTAACCACCCTGGTGCTGTCCTTCGCCTGAGCGCAGCCGCCGCAGCGCCTCCAGCACCCCCAGCGTCGGCTTCTGCGACGCCATCAGCAGCGGCTCCACCTGCGCCCAGCGCAACGGGCGCCCTCGCTCGTCCTGATACTGGTAGGTGCTGAGGTCACTGAACTGCAGTGTGGCCGGAAACAGGCGGCACCATTCCCGGCTGAGGGCGTTCAGCGGTGTCCACGGTGCTGGCAGCACCCGCGTGGACCCCTTGCGGCCATTGCAGCTGATGCAGCACAGCACCAGGTTGTGGTGATGGTCCGGGCCGCCGTGCAGCAGCGGGATCACGTGGTCGATGCTGCGGTTGTCCTTGGTCAACACGCAGCCGCAGTAGTAGCAGTTCTTCTGACGTCGCATCAGACGCGCCAGCCGGCGCCGCTTGGTCGGGCCGTTCATCGCCATCCGCTCCTCCTACCGACGCCCCGTCTCCGTCCGCGGCGCCAGCCTTCCATTGCATGATCCGAGTGTCGTTTAACGAAACACGGTTTGTCAACGTAAAGGAAACGACAAGCATCCGGGAGCCCGTCACACTCCCGCACCATGAACGCCCTGGGCCCCCGCCTGCGCAGCCTGCGCCTTTCCCGACAGTGGTCGCAGGAACAGATGGGCCTGGAACTGGGGGTCACCAAGGCCACGGTCAGCAAGTGGGAGAGCGGCCGCAGCCTGCCGGATCTGCCCACGCTGGTCCGCCTGCGTCAGCTACTGGGCACCACCGCCTTCAGCCTTGACCGCCTCATCGACGAAACGCCGCTGACAACTGCGGAACCCGCCCCGGCCTATGACGAACACCACCGCCCGCACGCCGTGACGGCGCAGGAGCGGGATCTGCTGGGCGCCTTCCGCAGGCTGAACCCGACGCAGCGACGCGCCCTGCTGCAGCTGCTGTCGCGCTGAGCCCGCGCCGTCGCCGGGAACACCCGGCGCCTTCCGCGGTCCTTCGGTATCGTTCCCCTTTCCCGACTGATCCGAGGATTTGCCGATGACCCGTACCGGGCTCCTGCTGGCCTGCGCACTGGGCCTGAGCGCCTGCGCCACCCGATTCGCCCTGCCGGTGGACGACGAGGCGCCTGCCCGCCATTCCGGTGTGCTCGCCACCCACTTCGATCCGGCGGTGCGGCCGCAGGACGACTTCTACCACCACGTCAACGGCGGCTGGCTGGCCACCCACGAGATTCCGGCGGACAAATCCAACTACGGCGTCTTCACCCAGCTCGCCGATCAGGCCGAGCTGGACATGCATGCCCTCATCGAGACACTGGCAGCGCGTGACGATACTGAAGGCGAGGACCGGCAGATCGGGGCGATGTACCGCAGCTTCATGGATGCGCAGCGCGCCGCCGACCTCGGCCTGGCGCCACTGCAGAATGCGCTGGACCAGATCGACAGCCTGCAGGATCGCAGCGACCTGCCGGCGCTGCTGGCGCGGCTGGACCGCCTCGGCGTGTCGCAGCCGTTTTCGGCCTACATCGGCCAGGACGCCAAGGATGCCCGCCGCTACACCGTCTACTACCACCAGTTCGGTCAGCTGGGCCTGCCCGACCGCAGCTACTACCTGGAAGATCACCCACGCTTCCTGGCAGCCCGCGGCGCGTATGTCGACTATCTGAGCGCGCTGCTGGGCGCGGCCGGCACCCCGGAGGCGGAAGCCCGGCAACAGGCGGAGGCCATCCTCCGCACCGAGACCGCCGTCGCCAGTGCGCACTGGACCCGCGTCGATGCGCGCGACGACGAGAAGACCTATCACCCGATCCCGGTGGCCACCCTCAACACGCTGACGCCGGACTTCGACTTCGCCGGCTTCGTGCGCGGCAGCGGCGTCAGTATCGACACCGTCATCGTCATGCAGCCGGAAGCCATCACCGCCATGGCCGACGCCCTCACCACCCTGCCGATGCCGGTGCTGCGGGCCTTCCTCAAGACCCGCCTGATCGGCAGCTTTGCGCCGTATCTGGGGCCGGAACTCGAGGCCATCGACTTCGCCTTCAGCGGCAAGGCGTTGCGCGGCATCGACGAACAGCGTCCGCGCTGGAAACGCGGCGTGGCACTGGTGGAGGCCACGCTGGGCGAGGCGGTCGGCCAACGCTATGTGGCCGCCCACTTCCCGCCCGAGGCCAAGGCACGCATGGAGCAGCTGGTGGACCACCTCATCGCCGCCTACCGCGAGAGCATCCGCGGGCTGGACTGGATGAGCGAAACCACCAAACTGCGGGCACTGGAAAAGATGGACCGGTTTACGCCCAAGATCGGCTACCCGGACCGTTGGAAAAGCTATGCGGGGCTTGAAGTGCGCGACGACGACCTGGTCGGCAACGTGATGCGCAGCAACACCCTGGAGCACGATCGCCAGCTCGCCAAGCTGGGCAAGCCGGTGGACCGCGACGAATGGTTCATGACGCCGCAGACGGTCAACGCCTACTACAACCCCAGCCTCAACGAGATCGTGTTCCCGGCCGCCATCCTGCAGCCCCCCTTCTTCGATCTCGGCGCCGAAGATGCGGTCAACTTCGGCGCCATCGGCGCGGTGATCGGCCACGAGATCGGCCACGGCTTTGACGACCAGGGCAGCAAGTACGACGGCGACGGCAACCTCGACAGCTGGTGGACCGACGCCGACCGCGAGGCCTTCGAGGCACGCACCGCCCGCCTCATCGCCCAGTACGACAGTTACTGCCCGCTGCCGGAGCACTGCGTCAACGGCGCCCTGTCCATCGGCGAGAACATCGGCGACCTGGGCGGTGTGTCGATCGCCCTCAAGGCCTACCGCGCTTCCCTGGACGGCCAGCCCTCGCCGGAGATCGACGGCTACACCGGCACCCAGCGCTTCTTCATCGGCTGGGCCCAGGTGTGGGCGCGGCAGCACCGCGAGGAGGACATGATCAATCGCCTCAAGACCGGACCGCACGCCCCCAGCGAGTTCCGCACCAACGGCGTGGTGCGCAATATTCCCGACTGGTATGAGGCCTTTGCGGTGAAACCCGACGACGCCCTGTGGCTGCCGCCCGAGGAGCGCGTACGGATCTGGTGAGCGACGGGGCGGCCCGCTGTGGCCGCCCCCTCAATCCACGAACGGCAGGTCGCTGCGCGGTCGCCAGCGCCGCGCCGCGATGTCGACCGCGTCGTGGCGAAAGCGATGGCCTTCGGCCACCAGCCGCGCCCGCTGCTCGGCATGCGCGGGGCTGGATTTCGGCAGCCCCAGACTACCGTCGTTGCGCAACACCCGGTGCCAGCCTTCGGCCGCTTCCAAGGTCTCCGACAGGACCTTGCCCACCCAGCGGGCCCGTCCGGGCAGTCCGGCTTCGAAGGCCACCTGCCCGTAGCTGGCGACACAGCCGGCCGGAATGCGCGCCACCACGGCCAGCACGCGACGGCGCGCGTCCTCGCGATCGCCGAGGTCGTGCGGGCGGCGCGAGGGGCCGTCGACCGGCCGTTTCACCATCGGGCGCGCGCCCTACTGGAAGCGCCCGCCGACGATGCGCCCCGCCTCATCCAGCGTGGCGAAGTAGCGGCTGTTGTCCATGCGCAGCTCCTTGGTGGCGATGTCCCCGGGCAGCACCAGGGTGACGCCGGGATAGGCCTCGCGGAAGGCCCCGGGCGTGGGCCGGGTGGCGATGAACGCCTGAAACGCGGCGAGATCGGTCACCGTGGCGCGCGCACCGATCACCGGCACCACGCGCGGCGGCTCCCGTTCGACCCGCTGCATGCAGGCCGCAAGGCCGAGGGACAGCAGCACCACCGAGAGCGGCATCCAGCGCATGGGAATCTCCAAGTCATGTTGCGCCCAAGCTTACTGGATGCCCTGCGCTACAACAGCATGCGCCGCACGTCAGCCAGCAGCTCGCCCAGCCGCACGATGAAGCGGGCGGCGGCGGCGCCGTCGATCACGCGGTGATCGTAGGACAGCGACAGCGGCACCATCAGCCTTGGCTGGAAGGCCTGGCCATCCCACACCGGCTTCATCAGCGAACGCGACACGCCGAGGATGGCCACCTCCGGCGCATTGACGATGGGGGTGAAGTAGCCGCCGCCGATACCGCCGAGGCTGGAGATGGAGAAGCAGCCGCCGCGCATGTCGCCCGGCTTGAGCTTGCCATCACGCGCAGTCTTGGCGAGGCGGGCGCAGTCGCTGGCGATCTCGCTCAGGGACTTGTCCCAGACATCCTGGACCACCGGCACCACCAGGCCGTTGGGCGTGTCCGCCGCAAAGCCGATGTGGCAGTAGCGCTTGAGGATCAGCGACTCGCCATCCGGCGCCAGCGAACTGTTGAACTCCGGGTAGGTCTTGAGCCCCTCGCCCACCGCCTTGATGAGGAAGGCCAGCAGGGTGAGCTTGACGCCCGTTTCGCTGGACGCCTGCTTGCGGAAGGCCTCCAGTTCGGTGATGTCGGCATCGTCGTGCTGGGTGACGTGCGGCACATTGAGCCAGCTGCGCGACAGATGCGCCGCCGACAGCTTGCGGATGCGCGCCAGCGGCTGGGTGTCGATCTCGCCGAACTGGGAGAGATCCTGTGCCGGAATCGGCGGAATGCCGCTGCCCCCGGCCACCGGTGCGGCGGCGGAAGCCCCGGACAGGCGCCGCTTCACGTAGCCCTGCACATCCTCCACCACGATGCGGCCGCGCGGGCCGCTGCCCTGCACCTGCGCCAGGTCCACCCCCAGCTGGCGGGCAAACTTGCGGGTGGCGGGCCCCGCGTAGAAGGCGCGCTGATCCTGCACCGGTGCGGCGGCCGGCGCGGGTGCGGGACGCGGCGCCGGGGGTGCCGCTGGCGTCGCGGCGGGTGCAGGCGACGGGGCTGGGGCCGGCGCGGGCGTCGGCGCCGCGGCAGTCGCCCCGCCCTGCAACTGGCACACCACGTCGCCCTCGCTGACCTTGTCGCCCACCTTCAGCTTGAGGCCGGCGATGGTGCCGGCGCCGGGGCTGGGCACTTCCATGGTGGCCTTGTCGGATTCCAGCACCAGCAGCGGCTGATCGACGTCCACCGTGTCACCGTCGGCCACCAGAATCTCGATCACCGGTACGGCATCGAAGTCGCCGATATTGGGGACGGTGACGGTCTGCGACCCGCCACTGGTCGCCGCCGCTGCGGGCGCGGGACTGGGGGTCGGCGCGGGCGTCGGCGCAGGACTGGGTGCGGGCGCAGGGGCCGGGCTGGGGGCCGGCGTCGGCGCTGCCTCGGCAGCCGCCTCGCTGCCTTCCAGCAGGCACACCACGCTGCCCTCGCCCACCTTGTCGCCCACCTTCACCTTGAGGCCCTTGACGGTGCCGGCGGCGGGGCTGGGCACTTCCATGGTGGCCTTGTCGGATTCCAGCACCAGCAGCGGCTGATCGACCTCGACCGTGTCGCCGTCGGCCACCAGAATCTCGATCACCGGCACGGCGTCGAAATCGCCGATGTCGGGGACTTTCACTTCGATCGTCTGGGCCATGGCTTACACCTTCCAGGGCGCGGCGCGCTCTGCCTTGAGTCCGTAGATCCGCGCCGCCTGGCGTACCCGCTCCATCGGCAGCGCGCCTTCCTGTGCCAGCGCGTAGAGGCTCTTCACCACGATCCAGCGGCGGTCCACCTCGAAGAAGTCGCGCAGCGCCGGACGGTTGTCGGAGCGCCCGAAGCCGTCGGTGCCCAGCACATGGTAGGCCTTGGGCACCCAGGGACGGATCTGCTCGAAGTGCGCCCGCACCCAGTCGCTGCTGGCAATGGCGGGGCCATGCATGCCCTGCAGGCATTCGGTGATGTACGGCACGCGCGGGGTGTCGGTGGGATGCAGCAGGTTCCAGCGCTCCACCTCGCGCGCCTCGCGCGCCAGCTCCGAAACACTGGGCAGGCTCCAGATGTCACTGGTGACGCCCCACTCGGCTTCCAGCAGATCGGCGGCAGCGATCACCTCGCGCAGCAAGGCACCGGAGCCGAGCAGCTGCACATGCATCGGCGGCTTGGCGGCCTCGGCGCTGCGCAGCAGGTAGCCGCCGCGCAGAATGCCGTCCTCGACACCGGCCGGCAGGTCCGGGTGGGGGTAGTTCTCGTTGTACAGCGCGAGGTAGTAGTACTCGTCGATGCCATCGGCATACATGCGCTTCAGCCCGTGCTGCACGATCACCGCCAGCTCGTAGGCAAAGGCGGGGTCGTAGGCGCGGCAGTTGGGCACCTGCGCCGCCATCACCAGACTGTGGCCATCCTCGTGCTGCAGGCCCTCGCCGTTGAGCGTGGTGCGGCCGGCGGTGGCGCCCAGCAGGAAGCCCCGCGAGCGCATGTCCCCGGCGGCCCAGCACAGGTCCATGATGCGCTGGAAACCGAACATGGAATAGAAGATGTAGAACGGTAGCAGCGGCACGCCGTGGTTGGCATAGCTGGTGGCGGCGGCGATCCAGCTGGATACGGCACCGGCTTCGGTGATGCCTTCCTCCAGGATCTGCCCCTTCAGGTCTTCCTTGTAATAGGCCAGCTGGCCGGCATCCTGCGGCTCGTACTTCTGCCCCACCACGGAGTAGATGCCCAGCGAGCGGAACATGCCCTCCATGCCGAAGGTGCGCGCCTCGTCCGGCACGATGGGCACCACGCGATGACCCACCTGCTTGTCGCGGATCAAGGTCTGCAGCAGCTGCACGAAGGCCATGGTGGTGCTGATCTCGCGCTCGCCGGTGCTGGCCAGCAGGCGGTCGAAACTGTTCAGCGCCGGAATCTGCAGCGGCTCGGTGCGCACCCGGCGCTGCGGCAGCGGACCACCCAGCGCCTCGCGCCGTGACTTGAGGTACCGCAGCTCCTCGGAGTCCTCCGCCGGGCGGTAGAACGGGGTGTCCTTGATCTGCTCGTCGCTGATCGGAATCTGGAAGCGGTCGCGGAACACCTTGAGCGCTTCCTCGCCCATCTTCTTCTGCTGATGGGTGATGTTCTGGCCCTCGCCGGCCTCGCCCATGCCATAGCCCTTCACCGTCTTGGCGAGGATGACCGTGGGCGTCCCGGTGTGCGCCACTGCCGCCGCATAGGCGGCGTACACCTTGTGCGGATCGTGGCCGCCGCGCTGCAGGCCGGCGATCTCGTCGTCGCTCATGTGGGCGACCAGCCGCGCCGTCTCGGGATACTTGCCGAAGAATTTCTCGCGGGTGTAGGCGCCGCCCTTGGCCTTGAAGTTCTGGTATTCGCCGTCCACCGTCTCGTTCATCAACTGCAGCAGCTTGCCGCTGGTGTCCTGCGCCAGCAGCGCATCCCAGCCGCTGCCCCACACCACCTTGATGACGTTCCAGCCGGCGCCGCGGAACACGCCTTCCAGCTCCTGGATGATCTTGCCGTTGCCGCGCACCGGGCCGTCCAGCCGCTGCAGGTTGCAGTTGATGACGAAGATGAGGTTGTCCAGCTTCTCGCGGGCGGCGATGTCGATGGCACCCAGGCTTTCCGGCTCGTCCATCTCACCGTCGCCACAGAAACACCACACCTTGCGCTGATCGTTCTGCGCCATCTCGCGGTTGGCGAGGTACTTCATCAGCCGCGCCTGGTAGATCGCCATGATCGGTCCCAGCCCCATGCTGACGGTGGCGAACTGCCAGAAGTCCGGCATCAGCCAGGGGTGCGGGTAGCTGGACAGGCCGGGCTGCAGCGCCTCCATGCGGAAGCGCTTGAGCTGCGCCTCGCTGAGGCGGCCTTCGAGGAAAGCCCGGGCATAGATCCCCGGCGTGACATGGCCCTGGATGTAGACCAGATCCTGGCCGTCGGGATGGTCCGCCCCCTTCCAGAAATGGTTGAGGCCCACGTCATACAGCGTGGCCGAGGACGCAAAGCTGGCGATGTGGCCGCCAATGCCGGCATGCTCGCGATTGGCGTTCACCACCATCGCCATCGCGTTCCAGCGGGTGAGGCTGCGAATGCGCCACTCCACCGCGTGGTTGCCGGGCGACTTCGCCTCCAGATGCGTGGGGATGCTGTTGACGTAGGGCGTGTGCGGCGAAAACGGGATGAAGGCACCGGCGCTGCGTGCCTTCTGGATCAGCGCCTCCAACAGCGCATGCGCCGCCTCCGGCCCCTGGGTGCGCAGCACATCGCCCAGCGCCTCCAGCCATTCACGGGCTTCATCCGGGTCGAGCCCGGCAGGCAGGGACATCGGGGGCATGGCGGCCGTCATGACCTTCTCCTCGGATTGCGCATCAAGTAATGCGACCACTGTAGGCCCGGAAAATGCTATACGTCCAATAGATGAAACATAGCGTTTCAATATCTATTGGATATACCGATGGAACTGCGCCACCTCCGTTACTTCGTCGCCGTGGCAGAAGCCGAGCACTTCACCCGGGCCGCCGAGGCCCTGGGCATGGCCCAGCCCCCGCTGTCGCAACAGATCCGCGCACTGGAAACGGAGCTGGGCGTCACCCTGTTTGAACGCCTGCCGCGCGGCGTGCGGCTCACCGACGCCGGCCAGAGCCTGCTGGAGGATGCACGCCGCCTGCTGCAGGAAACCGAACGCGCCATGGAACGGGCGCGGCGCGTGGCCCGCGGCGAACGTGGTCGGCTGCGGGTGGGCATGATCAACTCCGCCCCCTTCCACCCGCTGATCCCCGGCATCATCCGCGAGTTCCGCCGCCGCCACCCGCAACTGGCGCTGACCCTGGACGAGGCCGCCACGCCGGATCTGGCCGCCGCTGTGCGCGAAGACCGCATGGACATCGCCTTCGTCCGCCCGCTGCTGGGCGACACCCGCGGCCTCACCGTGGAAACCCTGCTGGACGAACCGATGGTGGTGGCGCTGCCCTCGCAACACCCGCTGGCCAAGCGCGCACGCGTACCGCTGCTGGCGCTGTCGATCGAACCCTTCGTGCTGTTCCCGCGCACCGTCGGCGCCGGCCTGCACGACGCCATCATCCGCAGCTGCCTGGAAGCCGGCTTCAGCCCGCGCGTGGTGCAGGAAACCTCGCAGGTGACCTCCATCGTCAACCTGGTGGCGGCCGGCCTGGGGGTGTCCATCGTGCCCGGCTCCATGGCCCAGGTGCACACCGATGGCGTCACCTACCGCCCCATCCGCAAGCCCGCCCCCAGCGCCCGCCTCAGCCTGGTCTACCGCGCCGGCATGGCGCCGCCGCATCTGGCGCGGTTCATTGCCCTCACCCGCGAGCGGGCGCGCGGAGACGCTGCACCACGACTGCGCTCGGCATCTTGAGCGACGGCGGTGCGATCCCCGGTCAGCTCGTGCGCCGCCCCGGAATCGCAATCTCCTGCGGATCAAACCCCTTGCCGCGCAACCAGTCGCGCAGTGCGTAGCCGGTGCCCGCCGGCCAGTACTGCACCGCCTCGAACGGTACATGCTTCCAGTCCGCCAGCTCCTCGTTGAGCGTCACCGTGCCGGTGGCCGGCACGTGATAGGCGATGATCAACTGGTTCATCCGCGCAAAGTCATAAAGCCCCACGAAGTGCGCCCCCTGCGGCGTCAGCCCCAGCTCCTCCTGCACCTCGCGCTGCACGCCTTCCTCCGGCGACTCCCCCCGCTCCAGAAAGCCCGTGATCAGCGCATAGAAATTCGTCGGCCAGGCCACATTGCGCGCCAGAATCACCTGCCCCTCGTGCTCCACAATCGCCGCCACCACCGGCACCGGGTTATCCCAGAGGATGAACCCGCAGGCCGCATCCGGACAGGCCAACCGGTCGCGGTCACCGTGGAAGGCGTGGGTGAGGGGTTGGGTGCATTGGGGGCAGAAGCGGAAGGCGCGGGACATGGGGTTGCGGGCTGCAAGCGAGTTCCGACTCTACCCTGCCCTACTTCCCGATGCAGAAGCCCGCAAAAATCCGTCCCAGCAAGTCCTCAGTACTGAACTGCCCGGTGATCTCGCTGAGGGCGGCGTGGGCGAGGCGCAGTTCTTCGGCGGCGAGTTCGGGGAGGGCGCCGTCGGCGAGGCGGGCCTGGGCGGCGTCGGTGTGGTCGCGGGTGCGGCGCAAGGCGTCGAGGTGGCGGGTGCGGGCGGTGAAGGGGGGCTCGTCGTCGGCGGACAGGCCGGCGTGCTGGTGCAGCGCCGCGACCAGGGCGTCGATGCCGGCGCCTGTGGCGGCGGACAGGGCGAGGCGGCGTGGCGTGGCGGTGTCATCCCAGCCGGGAGCGGTGCTGCTGAGATCGCATTTGTTGGCCAGCACCCAGCAGGCGAGGCCGTCGGGCAGGCGGGCGAGCAGGGCCTGATCGTCGGCGGTGAGGCCGTGGCGGCCGTCCACCAGGAACAGGGCGAGGTCGGCCTCATTGACGGCGGCCCAGGCGCGGCGAATGCCTTCGCGCTCCACCACATCGTCGCTGTCGCGCAGGCCGGCGGTGTCGATCAGGGTCAGCGGCAGGCCGTCCAGCACGAGGTGCTCGCGCAGCACGTCGCGGGTGGTGCCGGCAATGTCGGTGACGATGGCGGCGTCGTGGCCAGCGAGGCGGTTGAGCAAGGTGGATTTGCCGACGTTGGGGGCGCCGGTGAGCACTACGCGCAGGCCGCTCTGCAGGCGGCGGCCGCGCTCGACGTCGCGCAGCAGGGCGTCCAGTCCGGCTTCCAGGGTGGCGAGTCGGGCGGCGAGGCCAGCATCGGCCAACCAGTCGACATCCTCATCGGAGAAGTCCAGCGCGCCTTCAATGAAGACGCGGGCCTCGATCAGTTGTTCCGACAGCACCGCCACCCGCTGCGACAGGGCGCCCTCCAGCGCGCGCACGGCGGCACGGGCGGCGCGGGCGGAGCCGGCATCGACGAGGTCGGCGATGGCCTCCGCCTGGGCCAGGTCCAGCCGGCCGTTGAGGAAGGCGCGTTCGGAAAATTCCCCAGGGCGGGCCACCCGCGCGCCGTGCTGGCAGGCGGCCTGCAGCAGGGCATCCAGCACCGCCACGCCACCGTGGCCCTGCAGCTCGACCACGTCTTCCCCGGTGAACGAGGCGGGGCCGGGGAACACCAGCACCAGGCCCTGATCCAGCGGCGCACCCTGGGCATCGCGGAAGCGACGCAGGGCGGCGTTACGGGGCGGCGGAAGCGGGCCGCTGAGGGCTTCGGCGATACGCACAGCCTCGGGGCCCGACAGCCGCAGGATGCCCACCGCCCCCCGCCCCGGCGCGGTGGCGACGGCGGCGATGGTGTCGGTGGGCGTCATCGGCGTGCTGTCAGCGGCGGACCGCAGCCTTGGTGGCGTCCTCACGCTCCAGCTTGCGGGTGATGTACCACTGCTGGCTGATGCCCACCAGGTTAGAGGTGAGCCAGTACAGCACCAGACCGCTCTGGAAGAAGGTGAAGAAGGCGGTCAGCACGATCGGCATGATGGTCATGATGCGCTGCTGCATCGGGTCCATCATCTGCTGGCCGGACAGCTTCTGCTGTGCCCACATGCTCAGGCCGAACAGCACTGGCAGCACGTAGTAGGGATCGGGGATGGAGAGGTCCTGAATCCAGAAGATGAAGGGCGCCTGGCGCAGCTCCACCGATTCCAGCAGCACCCAGTACAGGGCAATGAACACCGGGAACTGCACCAGCAGCGGCCAACAGCCGGCCAGCGGATTGAAGCCCTCTTTCTTGTAGAGGTCCATCATCGCCTTCTGCAGCTTCTCGCGGTCATCGCTGTAGCGCTCGCGGATGTCCTGGATGCGCGGGGCGAACTTCTTCATCTTCGCCATCGAGCGGTACTGCGCTTCCGACAGCTTGTACATGGCCCCCTTCACCAGCAGGGTCAGCAGGATGATGGCGGCCCCCCAGTTGGCGGTGAGCTTGTGCAGCCAGTTGAGCACCCAGAACAGCGGCTCGGAGATCGGCGTGAGAATGCCGTAGTCCACCGTCAGCTCCAGGCCCTTGGCGATGTCGCCCAGCCGGTTCTGCAGCTTGGGGCCGACGAAGAACGGGGTGACGAACTGCGCGGTCTCGCCCGGCGCCACGGTCTGCGCGGTGCCCACCATCTGCGCCAGATAGCCCTGGCCGCTGGCCGGGCGCGAGGAGAAGGTGGCCGTGGCCTCGCCCTCGTTGATCAGGGCGGTGACGAAGTAGTGCTGCAGGAAGCCGATCCAGCCGCCGGCCTGCTGTTTCTCGAAAGCATCGTCGTCGAGGTCGTCCAGGCTCACTTTCTGGAAGCGGTAGCCGTCGCCGCCTTCGCGCTCCTCATAGAAGCCGGTGCCGGTGAAGGTGGCGACGAAGGGCGGCTCGGCACCGGTCTTGAACACGGTGCGCAGGAACCGCGAGTACGGACTCAGGGTCAGCGGCGCGTCACCGTGGTTCACCACTTCGTGACGCAGTTCGGCGCGGTAGCGGCCGCGCTCGAAACGGTAGATCTTGCGCACTTCGACGCCGTCGACGGTGGCGCTCAGCACCAGCTCCACCGCGTCCTCGCCGTCGGCGAGCTGCACGGTATCGCCGGCCTCGCTGCTGAAACGGGTGAGGTGGCTCACCAGCGCACTCTGGGTGCCGGCCAGGCCGCTCTGCATCACGAACAGCCGGCCCTGACGGTCGTCCAGCAGCGCCAGGTTCTGGTCGGGGTGGTCGTGCGACAGCGCATAGCCCTTGAACTCGACGCGGCGCAGGTCGCCGCCATCGAGCGCAATCTCGGCCACCACCACATCGGTTTCCACCCGTACCCGGCGGGCGCTGGCGGCGGCCGGGGCGGTGGGCGCGGTTTCGTCAGCCACCGAGGGGGTGGCCTCGTCGGCCACGGTCACGGCGGCCGGGATGTCCTCCGGCGGCGTCTGCGCCACCGGCGTCTCGGCCGGAGCGGTCGTCGGGGCAAAGTCCTTCTGCCAGGCCTGGTACATGAAGAACAGCACCACGCCCAGCAGGGCAATCAGGATGAAACGACGATTTTCCATTCGCTCAAGGGTCCGTATGACAGTCCGCGCACCGGTGACCGGTACCGGGAGGATCGAGTTCGACGTCAGGGTCGGTTCCGGGGACGGGATCGTAACCGCCCGGCGCCAACGGATGACAGCGCAGGATGCGACGAACCGCCAGCACACTGCCGCGAAACGCCCCATGCACCTGCAGGGCCTGCACCGCGTAGTGGGAACAGGAGGGATAGTACCGGCAACGGGGGGGCAGCAGGGGGCTGATCAGCCGCTGATAGCACCGGATGCAGAAAATGAAGGTGGCGCGGATCATGGCTGGCGCGCCAGTCGCTGCCACAGGGTATCGAGATAGCCGCGCACGGTGTCGGCGTCGGCCTGGGTGATCTCGGGACGCGCCATGAACACCAGATCCACCGCCACCAGTTGATCCTGATGGAGGCGGAACTGTTCACGGATGATGCGCTTGACGCGGTTGCGGCCGGTGGCCAGCCGCACCGACTTGCGGGCGATGGCAAGGCCGAGACGGGGATGACCGACCTCGTTGTCGGCCACCACGGCCGTCAGGCCGCGCAGCGGGATGCGACGGCCCTTCTTGAACACGGCCTGGAAGGCCTCGGGGTTCAACAAACGGGCGCGCCGGGGGAAGCGCGCCATGACAGTCTCGTGCGCGTGCGGACCGGCGATTACAGTGCCAGGCGCTTGCGGCCCTTGGCGCGCCGACGGTTGATGACGGCACGACCACCGGGGGTGCGCATGCGGGCGCGGAACCCGTGGGTGCGGGCGCGGCGGAGTTTCTTCGGCTGGTACGTACGTTTCATGACTGCACCTGTACGGCAAGGGACGCAAAAAGGGCGCGGAGGTTATCACCGAGCCCCACATGGCGGCAAGCCTTCAACTGCCCCGCAGCACGGCCGCCGGCGGCGTCGCCAGCACCCGCCGCAGGCTGGCCCAGCCCAGGGCCGTCACCAGCACCGCTCCGGCCAGCGCGCCGCCCAGCCAGATCACCGGCCGCGGGCCATAGGGGATTTCGAACACCTGCACCGCCAGCCCCCAGGCCACCGCCTGGGCGGTGAAGGCGGCGGTAAAGCCGGCCAGCAGCCCCATCACCGCGTATTCCGTGAGCAGGCCGGCGCGCACCACCGGGCGTGCCGCGCCCAAGGTCCGCAGCAGGGCGGCCTCGCGGGCCCGCTCGGGGCGGGTGCCCTCGATGGCGGCGAGCAGCACCAGCAGGCCGGCCGCCAGGGTGAACAGGAAGATGAACTCCACCGCCCGCACCACCCGGTCCATGATGCTGCGCACCTGGTTCATCAGGGCCTCGATGTCCAGCGCCGTCACATTGGGGAACTGCGCCACCAGATCGCGCAGCAGCCCACGCTCGGACGGCGGCAGGTAGATCGCCGTGAGGTACTGGGTGGGCACCGTGCCATCCAGCACGCCGGGGGGCGCCAGCAGGAAGAAGTTGGGCTGGAAGCTGTCCCACTGCACAGTGCGGAAGTTGGTCACCGTCAAGGTCAGCTCGGTGCCGGCAAAGTCCAGGGTGAGGGTGTCGCCCAGCTGCAGCCCCAGCCGCTCCACCGCGTACTCGTCGGCCGACAGCCAGGGCTGACCCGCGCCGTCCGGGCCCCACCATTCACCGTCGGTGATGCGGTTGTCGGGGTTGAGCTGATCACCCCAGGAAAGATTGAAGTCGCGGTTGATCCAGCGCTGTGTTTCCGGGTCGTCAAAGCTGTCGGCGGTCACCGCCTCGCCATTGAGCGCCACCAGGCGCCCGCGCGCCATCGGCCACATCAGCGGCGGCGTGACGTCGCGGTCGGCAAAGAAGGCGGTGAGCGACGCCACCTGCTCCGGCTGGATGTTGATGAAGAAGTAGTTGGGGGTGTCGTCCGGCAGCCGGTCCTGCCACTGCACCAGCAGGTCCTGTCGCACCACGGTGACCAGCAGCAGCGCCACCAGCGACACCCCCAGCGCCACCAGCTGCGCCACGGTGGCGCCACGGCGCCGCACCAGGTTGCCCAGGCCGAAGCGCCAGGCCGTCCCGCCCGCCTGCCGCAGCGGCGCCAGCAGACGCAGCAGCACGGCGCCCAGGGCGGCCAGCAACAGGGCCAGCCCCAGCGCGCCGAACAGCACCGCCAGTGCCGTACGCAGATCGCCGGTCTGCCACACCAGCAACGCCACCACGGCCAGCACCGCCAGCCCGTGCGCGGCCCAGCCACTGCGGGGCGCATCGAGGGCGCGCTGGAACACCCGGGCCGGGGGCACCGCCCGCGCCTGCAGCAGCGGCGGCAGGGCAAAGCCCAGCACCAGCAGCAGGGCGAGGCCCAGCGCGCCGAACAGCCCACCCAGGCGCGCCGGAGGCAGCTGTACCTGCATCAACTCGCCCAGCAGGCCGACGATGACCGCCTGCCCGGCCCAGCCGACGGCCATGCCGACGGCCCCGCCGGCCAGCCCCAGCATGAGCAACATCAGCACCAGCACCCGCAGCACGAAGCCACCCGGCGCCCCCAGACATTTCATCAAGGCCACCTCGTCGCGCAGGCGCAGCCCGAATTGCCAGGCGCACAGCGCGATGGCGGCGGCGGCCAGCAGGCTGGCCGCACTGCTGGCCACGGCGAGGAAGGCATCGGCGCGCCGCAGGGCGGTGCGCAGCTCGGGGCGGGCATCCTCGGGCGCAGTGCGCCGTATGCCGTCGGGCACGGTGAGGGCGTCCAGCCGCGTCTGCGCCGCGTCATCCCCGGCGGCAAGCCAGGCATACCGCACGCGCGCGCCCTCGCCCATCAGGCCGCTGCCGTCGAGGTCGGCGCTGCGCACCAGCAGGCGCGGCGCCAGGTCGTTGAAGCCTGCACCGCGACCGGGTTCCTCCACCACCACACGGGTCAGCCGCAGCACGCGGTCGCCCAGTTGGACTTCCGTGCCCGGCGCCTGCACACCCAGCTCCTGCCACAGTCGGGCATCGGCCCAGGCCTCGCCTTCGGCCGGCAGACCGCCTTCACGATCCACCTCGGCGAACGGCAACGGCGCGGAAGTGAGTCGGCCGCGCAGCGGAAAGCCCGCCTCCACGGCCTTGACCGACACCAGGGCCGTGCTGTCGCCGGCAAACACCACGGTGGGGAACTGCACCACCGGCGTCAGCGCGGCACCGGTGTCGCGCAGCTGGTCCACCCAGGCGGCCGGCAGCGGCTCGCGGTCGGTGAAGATGACATCGGCCCCCAGCGTGTCACCGGTCTGTTGGGCGATGGCGCGGGCCACGCGGTCGCTGAACAGCGACACCGCCGCGTGGCTGGCGACGGCAATCGCCACGGCCACCGCCAGAATGGCCAGCTCGCCGGAGCGGCGCCCGCGCCGCAGGCGGCGCCAGGCCAATGGCAGTGCCCTAGCCTTCATGCAGCTGCCCGCCCTGCAGGGTGAGCACGCGGTCGCAGCGGCGCGCCAGGGTTTCGTCGTGGGTCACCAGCACCAGGGTGGCGCCGTGCTCACGATTGAGCGTGAACAGCTGGTCGACGATGTGCTCGCCGGTTTCGGTATCGAGGTTGCCGGTGGGCTCATCGGCGAACAGGATGCGCGGGCGCACCGCGAAGGCGCGTGCCAGCGCCACCCGCTGCTGCTCCCCGCCGGACAGCTGACTGGGGTAGTGATCGAAGCGGTGGCCCAGCCCCACTTCGCCCAGGGCGGCTTCTGCGCGGGCACCGGCATCGGCCTGTCCCGCCAGCTCCAGCGGCAGCATCACGTTCTCGCGCGCGGTGAACCCCGCCAGCAGCTGGAACGACTGGAACACGAAGCCGATGCGGCCGGCGCGCACAGCGGCGCGGCCATCCTCATCGAGGGCATCGATGCGGGTGCCGTCGATGTGGATCTCGCCGCGGCTGGGCAGGTCCAGTCCGGCCAGCAGCGACAGCAGGGTGGTCTTGCCGCTGCCGGAGCGGCCGATGATGGCGACGCGGCTGCCGGCGGAAACTTCCAGGCTGAGGTCGGTCAGAATGGGGAGCGGCTGTCCGCCGCTGATCACATCCTTACCCAGGTGGCGCGCAATGATGGCGGTAGTCATTCGATGGTGTCTGTTGGCAATTCTGGTGGGCGCGTCGCCGATGCTGCGCGCCGAAGGTCCGGTGGTGCTGGTGGTGGGCGACAGCCTTTCGGCCGCCTACGGCATCCCCGCCTCGAAGGGCTGGGTCGCCCTGTTGCAGGATCGCCTGGCCGAGCGAGGCTATCCGCATCAGGTGGTCAATGCCAGCGTCAGCGGCGAAACCTCCGCCGGCGGGCTGGCACGACTGCCGAGCCTGCTCAGACAACACGATCCGCGATTGGTGCTGATCGAACTGGGCGGCAATGACGGCCTGCGCGGCCAACCCCCGGCGCGACTGCAGCAGAACCTGCAGAAAATGGTGGACATCTCGCGCGACGCCGGCGCCCGGCCGATGCTGTTCGCCATGCGCATCCCCCCCAACTATGGCCGGGCCTACACCGAGGCCTTCGAAGGCAGCTTTGCGACGGTGGCGGCCGACCGTGGCGTGCCGCTGGTGCCCTTCTTTCTGGCCGCCATTGCCGAACAGCCGGACCAGTTCCAGGCCGACGGGATCCACCCGGACGTGGCGGCCCAGCCGGCACTGCTCGACGCGGTGTGGCCACACCTGGAGGCCGAACTGGCCCCGGCGGCATCCGAAGCACGGGGAACGCCGTAATGCTCCCCGACCCTCCAACCCTGACCCTGTCTCATGAAAATTGCCGTCATCGGCTCCGGCATTGCCGGACTCTCCAGCGCCTGGTGTCTGGCCCGTCAGCACGAGGTGGTGCTGTTCGAGCGGGATGACCGCGTCGGAGGGCACACCAACACCATCGAGGTGCCCCTGCCCGGCGGCGGCGTGCAGCCCGTCGATACCGGCTGGATCGTCTACAACGGCAAGAACTACCCCAACCTGACCGCACTGTTCGCACAGCTCGGGGTGACCACCCGTCCCACCGGCATGAGTTTCGCCGTGTCGATTGGCGATGGCCGCTATGAATGGAAGGGTTCGGATCGCATCGTCACCGTGTTCGCGCAGCTGTCCAACCTGTTCCGCCTCAGCCACCTGCGCATGCTGATCGACCTGCTGCGCCTGAACCGCCGTGCCAAGAAGATCCTCGCCAGTGGCACCTTGCCCACCGGCAGCCTGGGCGACTGGCTGGCGGCGGAGGGGTACTCCGAAGCGCTGAAAAGCCGGTACCTGCTGCCCATGGCCGGGCTGATCTGGAGCTGCTCGCCGGCCAGGGCCGCCGAGTACCCGGTGGACGATTTCATGCGCTTCTTCGACAGCCACAGCCTGTTCAACACCATCGACCAGCCGCAATGGCGGGTGGTGGTGGGCGGCAGTCACACCTATGTCAAAGCGCTGCTGCGCGACTTTGGCGGCGAGATCCGCCTGCAGACCCCCGTGCTCGGCCTGCGTCGGGTCGAGGGCGGCGTGGCGGTGCGCACCGCCGCCGGGACCGAGCGCTACGATCAGGTGATCTGCGCCGCCCACGCCGACCAGGCGCTGCAGCTGCTCGAAGACGCGGGCGCCGACGAACAGGCGATTCTCGGCGGCATTCCCTACAACGCCAGCCGTTGCGTCCTGCACACCGATGACAGCTTCCTGCCGCGGCGCCCGCTGGCGCGCGGCGCCTGGAACTATCACCATCCGGTGGACGCGATCCATGACGAGCCCATTTCCGGCAGCTACTGGATGAATGCCCTGCAGCACATTCCCGGCCCGGTGCACTATGTGGTCACCCTCAACCCGCAACGCGAGATCGCGGCGGACAAGGTGCTCTATGACATCGTCTACCACCACCCGCACTACGGCGCGGACAGCGTGATGACCCATCGCCGCCTGCCGGAGATCCAGGGACGCGGCGGGCTATGGTGGGCCGGGGCCTGGACCGCCTACGGCTTCCACGAGGACGGCCTGAAGTCCGGCCTGCGCGTGGTGCGCGGGGTCGACCCGGCCAGCCTGCCGGACTGGGCCACCGGGCTGGACGGATGAACCCCGACGACGGCGCGCTGTACCCGGCACGGGTGATGCACCGCCGCCGGGTCGCCCCGTTCTATCGTTTCGTCTACCGCATCTTCTACCTGCTGGTGGACATCGACCGCCTCGACGCGCTGGACCGGCGCCTGTGGGGGTTCTCGGTGGACCGCTTCAACTGGGTGTCGCTGCGGCGTCGCGATTTCGGCGACCGCAGCGGCAACCTGCGCGGCTGGGCCGAGGGGGTGCTGGCAGGCGCCGGCATCGACCTCGCCGGTGGCCGCATCCGCCTGCTGGCGCTGCCGCGGCTGCTGGGCTATGGCTTCAACCCCATCACCCTGTGGTATTGCGACCATGCCGATGGCACCCCCAAGGCGGTGATCGCGGAAGTGCACAACACCTTTGGCGAGCGACACAGCTACCTGCTTGCATCCGACGGCGGCCCGTTCCCGTATGACCAGGTGCAGAACAAGGACAAGGGCTTTCACGTGTCGCCGTTCTTCGACCTGGTGGGCCGCTACCACTTCCGGCTGTCGGAACCCGGTGCGCGCCTCCGGGTGGCGATCAACGAAACCCGCGAGGGGGTACCGATCATCGACACCACCCTGGCAGCGGAACGGGTCGCGCTGACATCGCACAAGCTCTTGTTGCACGTTTTGCGGATGCCCTGGATGACGGTGAAAGTCATCGCAGGCATTCATTGGGAGGCCCTCAAGCTCTGGCTGAGAGGGGCCCGATTCCACCGCAAGCCGGCGCCGCCGCCGCACGAGGTCAGCTGATGCGCAACAAGGATTCCGACCGCGAGGTCACCCGCAACCCGCTGCTGCAGCGGGACGGCTTTTCCCCCGATCTGCCGCAGGCCCTGCAACCGAAGCCCGGGCTCAGCCTGGGCCTGCGCCTGCTGCGCTACATGCTGCGCGGGGTGCGCGTGGGCACGCTGGACGTGCAATGGCCCAACGGCCGCGAAGACCGCTTCGGTGGCCACGAGCGCCCGGACCTGCATGGTGTGCTGCGCATCCGCAACGACGGCCTGATCCGCCATGTACTGAAGAACGGCGAGGTCGGCTTCGGCGAAGCCTATCTGGCCGGTGACTGGGATTCGCCCGACCTCGCCCGCCTGCTGCAGGTCATGTATCTCAACGAGCCGCACTACAAGGGCCCGTTCGAGCGCAACCCCATCGGCCGCTTCATTGCCTGGCTGGGTCACAAGCGCCGCGCCAACACCAAACAGGGCGCCCGCGCCAACATCGAGTACCACTACGACCTCGGCAACGAGTTCTACAAGATGTGGCTCGATGACACGATGGCTTACTCATCTGGCATGTTCTTAGGCCAGGATGAGTCGAATAGAGCTTCATCTGGCATGTTCTTAGGCCAGGATGAGTCGAACAGAGCCACGTCGGGCATGTTCATCACACCCAACGAGACCCTCAAGGACGCCCAGCTCAACAAGTTCCGTCTGATGTTCGAGCGCCTCGACCTGCGCCCCGAACACACCCTGCTGGAAATCGGCTCCGGCTGGGGCGGCTTCGCCATCTATGCCGCCCAGCACAGCGGCTGCAAGGTGCATTCCATCACCCTGTCCAAGGAGCAACTGGCGGAAGCCCAGCAGCGCGCGGCGGCGGCCGGGCTGTCGGACCGCATCCAGTTCGAACTGCGTGACTACCGTGACGTGCAGGGGCAGTACGACCGTGTGGTGTCCATCGAGATGTATGAGGCCGTTGGCGAGGAATACTGGCCGGGCTACTTCAAGGCCATTCACCAGGCACTGAAGCCCGGCGGGCGCGCGGCCATCCAGGGCATCACCATCAATCCCACCATTTTTGACGAGTACCGGCGCAAGCGGGATTTCATCCAGAAGTACATCTTCCCGGGCGGCATGCTGTGCCCGCCGGGGCACTTCCAGGACCTCGCCGGGCACGCTGGCCTGACCCCGGTGGACGCGCGCTTCTATGGCATCGATTACGCCGACACCCTGGCGCACTGGGACCGCAACGTGCTGGCGGTACGGGACAAGATCCTGCAGCAGTTCGACGAGCGCTTCCTGCGCATGTGGCGCTACTACCTGGCCTATTGCGAATGCGGGTTCCGGGTGGGCAGTATCGACCTCATGCAGATCACCCTGAAGCGCGCCGCCTGAGCCATGAAGATTCGCCTGTTCGCGTTGTCGCTGGCCGCCCTGTTCGGGCTGATCGGCGTCTCCACCTGGGCCACGATGCACGTGTCCATCGTGCCAGCCATCGCCACGCTGTTGAACGAACCCGGCGCCGGCTTCAACCCCTGGACCATCGCCACCCTGTTCGACGCCTACTTCGGCTTTCTCTGGTTCTATGCCTGGATCGCCTACAAGGAGACCGGCTGGACCGCCCGCCTCGGCTGGCTGGTGGCGGTGCTGCTCACCGGCAACATGGCGATGGCGGTGTACATGCTGGTGCAGCTGCGGCGACTGCCGGCAAACGCGCGCGCCGAGGATCTGCTGCTGCGCCGGTCATGAGTGGCCGCCCTCGCTGGCGGCGCTGGCTGGTCGACCCGCTGCTGGCGCAGCTGCGCCAGGGCGTCAGCCCACAGGCGCTGGCGCTGACCCTGGCCATCGGCGGCACCCTGGGCATCATGCCCATCCTCGGCATCAGCACCGTGCTGTGCGGCGTGCTGGCGGTGTGGCTGCGGCTGAACCAGCCGGCCATCCAGCTGGTGAACTATCTCGCCTATCCACTGCAGCTGGCCGTGATGTTTCCCTACTACCGGGCCGGGGAGTGGCTCTACGGCACCGACCCGGTTCCGCTGGTCTCGCTCACCGAGCTGGTGGCCCGCTTCCAGGCGGACGTCGGCCAGTTCTTCCTCGACTATGGCGCGGTGGGACTGTATGGCCTGACGGTCTGGGCCCTGACCGCGCCCGTGGTGGGACTGGCGCTGTACGCCATCGCCCTGCCCCTGCTGCGCGGGCTGGCGGCTCGTTACACTGCCACGTCATCTGACGTTCGGAGCACCGCCCCATGAGCACCACGGTTCACGCCCACGCCGCCTTCGAAGCCCGCGGCGCCCTGCAGCCCTTCGAGTACGAACTACCCGAACTCAGCGGCGACCAGGTGGACATCGCGGTGGAGCACTGCGGCATCTGCCACTCCGACCTGTCGATGCTGAACAACGACTGGGGCGGCAGCCGTTACCCCCTGGTTCCGGGCCACGAGGTGACCGGCCGCCTCATCGCGGTGGGACCGGCGGTCACCCACCTGAAACCGGGCGATGCCGTGGGGCTCGGCTGGCACGCCGGCAGCTGCCTGCACTGCGGCCAGTGCATGAGCGGCGATCACAATCTCTGCCGTCAGGCCGAGGCCACCATCGTGCGCCGCCACGGCGGCTTCGCCGATCGCGTGCGCGCCCGTGCCGCGTTTGTCTGCGCACTGCCGGCGGGCCTGGACGCCGCCAGCGCCGGGCCGTTGTTCTGTGGCGGCATCACCGTGTTCAACCCCATCGTCGAGTTCGGCGTGAAGCCCACCGACCGCGTGGGCGTGGTCGGCATCGGCGGGCTCGGGCACCTGGCGCTGCAGTTCCTGCGGCACTGGGGCTGCGAAGTGACCGCCTTCACCTCAAGCGAGTCGAAACACGCCGAGGCGCAGGCCCTGGGCGCGCATCACGCGGTGAACTCCCGCGACCCGGATGCGCTGAAGGCGCTCGCCGGGCAGTTCGATTTTCTGCTGGTCACCGTCAACGTCAGCCTCGACTGGCCGCGCTACCTCAGCCTGCTGGGGCCGCGTGGCCGGCTGCACGTGGTGGGCGCCGTGCTGGAGCCGATGTCGGTCCCGGTGTTCTCGCTGATGGGCGGCCAGAAATCGGTGTCCAGCTCGCCGGTGGGGAGCCCGCAGCGCATCCGCACCATGCTGGACTTCTGCGCCCGCCACGGTATTCGCCCGCAGGTGGAGACCTATCCGATGGCGGAGGTCAACACGGCGCTGCAACGCCTGCGCGACGGTCAGGCGCGTTATCGCATCGTGCTGTCGAACCCGGCGTAAGTCAGTCTTCGAGGTCGGCCGAGCCGGGCATCCGGTTGCCCTGGAAGCGCAGCAGGCGCTTGAACAGGCGGTCCGGGTCCACTTTCAGGTCGTCGAAGGAACTGGCGATGGGCGTCAGCATGTCGACCATGCCGGTGCGGGTGAGGTCGTAGCAGTCGTGGAAGCAGTCGGCATCGAAGCCCAGGCCGACCGCATGATCGCGCGACTTCTTGACGTGCGTGGCCTCGTCGCGGCGGATCTGCTTGATCAGCCGCGCGAAACCCTGGATGTTGTTGACCTTGCGGGAGCCCAGCAGCGCGCTGAGCGAAATGCAGACCCCCGAATCCAGCCCGGTGATGCGGGCAAAGTGGGTGGCGATGTCGCGGCTGGCAACGCGCATGAACAGGCGCCGCGTGCGGCGGCGGATGGAGCTGATGTCCTCCGGCTCCGGCAGATAGGTCCGCGCCGTGTGAATCAGCCAGGCGTGAACGCGCTCCTCGGTCTCGATCTCGCGCAGCGCCTGCTGATCGGCCACCACCTGCTCGGCGCTGACCCGGTTGCATTCATGATGGAACAGGTTGACCGCCGATTCCTCGGCGCAGACCAGCACCGCGAGGATGCGCGCCACCGCCAGTTGCGCGGCATCGTCGACGCCGGACAGGAAACTGGCGCGGGTGGCCTCGGTATCCGCGTAATCGACCAGGATGGCCCGCGCCCGTTCCCGCGAGGCCGGATCCCAGATCGCCTCGGCCAGCAAGGTGGCCGGCGCCTGTCCCCGGGACGGCGTATCGGGCGCCGGATACCCGAAGCAGAACGGGCTGAAATCCGGGGTGGCGTCGAGCAGCGGCGGCAGCACATTGACGGCCATGGCAGGCGCGGCCTCGGCCTGGATCGCCTGGAGCTGTTCGTCGAAGCTGGCTTCAAAATCATCGCGCATGGGGCGAAGTGTAAGCAATTCGACGCCTCCGGGACCGCCAGGCTGGACATTCCGCGTCGGTAAATCCGGCCCCGGCCGACCCGGTGTCAGGCCTCGACGGCGCGGTCGACCGCCTCCACCAGCGCCATCAGCGCAGTCTGGACCTCAATGCGATAGGCCTCCAGCGCGGCTTCATCGGCATCGCGCGGCACCCGGATCGGCTCGCCATAAGCGTAGACCAGCCGATTGAACGGCCAGGGCACGATCATCCGGTCCCAGGACTTCAGCAACACCTTGCGCCGCGCCTGATAGGCCATGGGGATGATGGGCAGCCCGGTCATCCGCGCCGAGGCCACCACGCCCGGCTGCACCTGATAGATCGGCCCGCGCGGTCCGTCCGGGGTGATGCCGAGGTCGTTGCCGGCCTTGGCGGCCTTCAGCATCTGTCGCAGCGCCTTGCTGCCGCCACGGCTGGACGAGCCGCGGATGCAGGTGACGCCCAGCGACTGCATCGCCGCCGCCGCCAGACTGCCATCGCGGCTGGCACTGGCCAGCGGCATGAAGCGACGCCGGCCGCGGCGATGGGCGAGGTAGCCGAACGGCGCCAGGATGTTGCGGTTGTGCCACGACACCAGGATGAAGGGCTCGCCGCTGGCGAACTGACGTTCGATCGCCTCGCGGTTGAGAAAGCGACGCAGGCTGGTCACGTAGATCAGCCGCATCAGCGCGGCCAGCAGAAACCCGCCGAAGCGCGCCTTCAGCGGCAGGGAGGCGGGCGTGTCAGTGGCGTCGGCCATGCGCGCGGCATCGGTTCAGGGGGGCTATAGGATACCGCCGGCCTCACTCGCTGCCCGCCTGCCCCCGGCGAAACGCGCCAGGACCGTAGCCCAGCACCCGGGAAAAGCTGCGGCGAAAGGCCGCCTCGGTGGAATAGCCCAGCATGCCCCCGACCTGCGCCACCGACAGACGCGGATCGCGCAACAGCTTCATTGCCTGGGTCATGCGCCAATGCGTCAGGTACTGAATGGGGGACTCGCCCATCACTTCGGCGAAACGCTCGGCAAAGACGGTTCGCGAGCAGCAGGCGATCTCGGCCAGACCTGCCACGGTCCAGTCGTGACCGGGCTGCGCGTGCAGGGCATCCAGCGCGCGGCGCAGGCGTGGGTCGGCCAACGCCGCGAACAGGCCGCGCTCGGCGGGCTGCGCCGCAAGGTGGTGCCGCAGGCTCATCACGAACAGCGCGTCAGCCAGCTTGTCCATCACCGCCTGGCTGCCGAAGACGGGGGTCAGCGCCTCGGCCACCAGCAGCTCGGTCACGCGCCGAAAGGCGTCGCCGGCATCCGCCGCGCGCACCAGAATCAGCTCCGGCAAGCCGTCGAGCATGCGCTGCCCGGCAGCGTTCTCGAAGCGAAACTCGCCACACAGCATGGTTGTCACATCCTCGGGCCGCGACCAGTCCGGAGCGTGATCGAGACGATGCGCGGCGCCGCGGGTGAACACGGCAAAGTCGCCATCCTCCATGCGGATCGGCGTTTCGCTACCGGGATACCGGAGGTCACAGGCACCGCGATCCAACAGATGAAACCAGGCGGTGCCCGGTGGCGCCTGCAGGTCGTGATCATGCCAGCGACCGCAGTAACGCATGCTGTCGGTCATCCGGGCGCGCAGCTGATAGGCCGAGAGCACGCCATCAATCAGCACGTCTTCCGAACGGTCGGGCATGGGATGCGGATGAACTGACACAAAGGCCGGATAGGGTCAAGGCTAGCATGGCAATCCTGAACCACCGGATGCCCCGCATGAACCCGATCCTCCGCTTCACCGGCCTTGCGCAGCAGGCGCTGCACCACAGTCAGCGCCTGGACTTCCTCGCCCCGCTGCTGCTGCGCCTGTATCTGGCGCCCGTGTTCTGGATGGCCGGGATGAACAAGCTCAACAGCTTCGACAGTACCGTGGCCTGGTTCGGCAACGCCGAATGGGGCCTGGGCCTGCCCTTCCCGGTGCTGATGGCGGCCCTCGCCACCGGCGCGGAACTGATCGGCGCGATCTGCCTGCTGCTCGGGTTGGGCGTGCGTCTGATGGCGGTCCCGCTGATGGTGACCATGCTGGTGGCCGCCTTTGCGGTGCACTGGGAGCACGGCTGGCTGGCCATCGCGGAAGGCCAGGGCCTGTTCGCCACCGACCGCACCGTCGCCGCCGCCGAGCGCCTGGCCGTGGCCAAGGACCTGTTGCGAGCGCACGGCAACTACGGCTGGCTGACCGAGCACGGCAGCCTGGTGATGCTCAACAACGGCATCGAATTCGCCGCAACCTATTTCATCATGCTGCTGTCCCTGTTCTTCACAGGGGCCGGCCGCTGGGTGAGCCTGGACGCCTGGATCGCGCCGCGGCTTGCGTCCGCTGCGTCCGATTCCGGCACCCCGACGTAGTACCGTTTGACCCCATCCGGCCCTCCCGGGCCTCTATCTGGAGATGCAACCATGAGCAAGACCCCGTCCCGCAAGCCGATCGCCCTCGCCCTCGGTGCCGCCTTCGCCCTGGGCGCTGTTGGCGCACAGGCCTCCGTGTTCCAGACCACCGACCTAAGCAGCGGCTACATGGTCGCTGCACTGGGCGACAAGTCCGGCGAGCACAAGTGTGGCGAAGGCAAATGCGGCGAAGCCAAGTGTGGTGAGGACAAAGCCGCCGAAGCCAAGTGCGGCGAAGGCAAGTGTGGTGAGGCCAAGTGCGGCGAAGACAAGGCCGCGGAAGCCAAGTGTGGTGAAGGCAAGTGCGGCGGCAAGCAGTAACGCAGCCGCAGGCGCTCCGGACAGGGGGCACGGCATGAGCCACGTCACCCCCCACGTCCGGGGCGCCGGCCTTGGTCTGCGACGGGCCCTGATGGGCCCGCTCGCCGACCAGGCGCCGGGCCAGCGTGAAGGCGACATCGGCTTCCTGGAAGTGGCCCCGGAAAACTGGATGGACATCGGGGGCCGACTCGGCCGTCAGTTCCGCGCCTTCACCGAGCGCTTTCCCTTCGTCACCCACGGGCTGTCGCTGTCGATCGGCAGTCCGGCGGCACTGGACGAAGCCTTCGTCCACCGCCTGAAGCGATTCCTCGACACCCACGGCATTGCCGACTACACCGAGCACCTCACCTGGTGCTCCGACGATGCGCACCTTTACGACCTGATGCCGGTGCCGTTCACCGAGGCGGCGGTGCAGTACGTGGCCGATCGCGTGCAGCGCGTGCAGGACATCCTGCAAAGACGCATCGCCCTGGAAAACGCCAGTTACTACGCTCCGCTCGCCACCGAGCTGAGCGAACTCGAATTCATCACGGCTGTGATCGACCGCGCCGATTGCGACCTGCTGCTCGACGTCAACAACGTGATCGTCAACAGCATCAATCACCGCTACGACGCGACGGCCTTCATCGACGCACTGCCCGGCGACCGCGTGCGCTACCTGCATGTGGCAGGGCACTACCACGAGGCCGAGGACCTGCGCGTCGATACCCATGGCAGCGATGTCAGCGATCCGGTCTGGGCCCTGCTCAGCCATACCTACGCCCGCCTGGGGCCGGTTCCCACCCTGCTGGAACGTGACTTCAACATCCCGCCGCTGGACGCCCTGCGCGGCGAACTGGGCGAGATCCATCGTCGCCAGCAGGCGGCAGACGGTGCGGCGGCGCTTCGCGCATGACGCGTCCGGCCTTCCAGACCCTGCAGTACGCCTTTGCCGCGCACCTCCGCGACCCGGAGCGCGCGCCCCCACCGGCGGGGATCGAGGCGCGGCGCCTGCAGATCTATCGTGACCTGTTCTACAACAACATCGAAAGCTTTCTCGCCAACGCCTTTCCGGTGATGCGCACGCTGCTCGATGACGCCCACTGGCACCCACTGGTCCGACGGTTCTACGCCAACCACCCCTGCCACGATCCCCAGCTGCATGGGGTGGCGCGCGCCTTCGTCGATTACCTGGGCGCCTCCGGGGAAACGCTGGCGCCCTGGCTGCCCGAGCTGGCGCACTACGAGTGGGTGGAGCTGGCCCTGGCGGTCGACCCCGCCGAGCTCACGCCGCAGCTGGCCGACCCCAACGGCGACCTGCTCGACGATGTGCCGCGGGTGTCACCACTGGCCTGGCCGCTGGCCTACGCCTGGCCCGTACACCGCATCGGACCCTCGTATCAGCCAACGCAGGTGCCCGCGCCGCCAACCTGCCTGGTGGTGTATCGCACCCGGGGCGATGAGGTCCGCTTCATGGAGGTCAATCCGGTCACACTGCAGCTGCTGACCCTGCTCGACAGCGACACCCCGCCCACCGGACGCGAGGCTCTGCTGCAGATCGCCGCCGCCCTGCAACACCCCCAGCCCGAGACGCTGGTGGAGGAAGGCACGGCCATGCTGGCCGGCCTGCGCGCGCGCGACATCCTGCTCGGCACCTGCCATCCCGATCCGATGCGGTAGGCTCGGGGCCCGCCCGCCCGGTCCCGACCGTGAACCATCACAACCTGCTTGCCCTGTTCGGCACCATGCTGGTGCTGGCCGTGGTGCCCGGCCCCAGCGATGTGATGATCATCGCCCGCTCGGCCACCTCCGGCTTTCTCCACGGCGCGTTGATGACGCTGGGCATCATCGTCGCGGACCTGGTGTTCATCCTCATCGCCGTCCTCAGTCTGGCTGCTGCGGCCGACGTGGTGGGCCCGGTGTTCACGTGGGTGCGGTACCTCAGCGCGGCCTACCTGCTGTGGCTCGGTGTCGGGCTGATGCGCGCGCCGGCGACCACGGCCACGGACGTACCGCTGGCGCCGGCGTCGCCGGGCGGCAGCCTGTTCGCGGGCTTCTCGGTCACCTTCGGCGACCCCAAGGCCATCCTGTTCTATCTGGGCCTGTTCCCGGCCTTCGTCGACCTGCCCACCATCACCGTGACCGATACGGTGCTGATCATGCTGATCGCCACCGGCGTGGTGGGCGGCGTCAAACTGGGCTATGCCTGGGCGGCGGACCGCGCGCGCACGCTGCTGGCGGATGCCACGGCACGGCAGCGCCTCAATCAGGGGTCCGGCCTGCTGCTGATCGGCATTGCGGCCTGGGTGGTGCTGGCGGGCTGAATCCGTGCCGCCGCCACAACCCGGTACAATTCGCGCCCTGTTTCCAGGCCCGATCCATGTCCGAAGTAGCCCGCCAGGCGGCGTTGCGGCGCACGTTTGCCATCATCTCGCACCCCGACGCCGGCAAGACCACCCTCACCGAAAAGCTGCTGCTGTTCGGCGGCGCCATTCGCCTCGCCGGCTCGGTCAAGGGGCGCAAGGCCGACCGCCACGCCACCTCCGACTGGATGGCGCTGGAGCAGCAGCGCGGGATCTCCATCACCACCTCTGTGATGCAGTTCCCCTACAACGGCAAGATCGTGAACCTGCTGGACACGCCGGGGCACGAGGACTTCTCAGAGGACACCTACCGCACCCTGACCGCGGTGGACTCGGCGCTGATGGTGATCGACGCCGCCAAGGGCGTGGAAGCGCGCACCATCAAGCTGATGGAAGTGTGCCGCCTGCGCACCACGCCGATCATCACCTTCGTCAACAAGCTCGACCGTGAGGGGCGGCCGCCACTGGAGCTGCTCGACGAGATCGAGAAGGTCCTCGCCATCCGCTGCACGCCGGTGACCTGGCCGGTGGGCATGGGCCGCGACTTCAAGGGGGTCTATCACCTGCTCGAAGACCGCTTCTATCTCTACTCCGGCGACAAGCAGCGGGTGTCGCAGATCGAAACCATCGACGGCCTGCATGCGCCCGGTGTGCGTGAACGCTTCGGCGCGCTCTACGACACGCTGCTGGAGGAGATCGAGCTGGTGCAGATGGCCGGCGACGGCTTTGAACTGGAACCCTACCGGCGCGGCGAACTGACGCCGGTGTTCTTCGGCTCCGGTATCAACAACTTCGGTGTCCGCGAGCTGCTCAACGGCTTCACCGACTGGGCACCGCCGCCGCAGCCGCGCGAGACCGACAAGCGTGTGGTCAGCGCCGATGACCCCACCTTCTCCGGCTTCGTCTTCAAGATCCAGGCGAACATGGACCCGCGTCACCGCGACCGGGTGGCCTTCCTGCGGGTCTGTTCTGGCCGCTATCACGAGGGCATGAACCTGCACTCGGTCCGTCTGAAGGGCCCGGTACGCATCTCGCAGGCGCTGACCTTCATGGCGTCCGACCGCGAGTCGGTGCAGGAGGCCTGGCCGGGCGACATCATCGGTCTGCACAACCACGGCACCATCGCCATCGGCGATGCCTTCTCCGAAGGCGAAGCACTGCGCTTCACCGGCATCCCCAACTTCGCGCCCGATCTGTTCCGCCGCGTGATTCTCAAGGACCCACTGAAGGCCAAGGCGCTCAACAAGGGCCTGGACCAGCTCTGCGAGGAGGGCGCCACGCAGGTTTACCGGCCGCTGACCAACAACGACATCATTCTGGGTGCGGTCGGTGTGCTGCAGTTCGATGTGGTGCAGTACCGGCTGCGGGACGAGTACAACGTCGAATGTGTCTTCGAGCCCGTGCAGGTGCACTGTGCGCGCTGGGTGGAATGCAGCGATGCCCGCAAGTGGGGTGAGTTCAAGGACAAGAACGAAACCCGTCTGGCGCTGGATCACCAGGGCGCGCATGTCTATCTGGCGTCCTCGTCGGTGAACCTGAACATGACGCAGGACCGCTTCCCCGACGTCCACTTCTCCGATACCCGCGAGCAGTCCTTCGCGGCGTGAGCAGCACGCCGGCCCACGACAGCTTTGCCGCACTCCGCTATCCGGAGTTCCGCGCCCTGTGCGGGCTGTCGTTCCTGCTGACGGCGGCGATCCAGGTGCTCAACGTGGCGGTGGGCTGGGCGCTCTACCAGGTCACGCGGGATCCGCTGGTGCTGGGGCTGGTGGGCCTGGCGGAAGCGATTCCCTTCATCGTGCTGGCACTCGCCGGCGGCTATCTGGCCGACCAGCGGGACAAGCGCGACATGATGCGCCGCATGCTGGCGATGATGCTGCTGATCGCGCTCGGCCTGGTGGCCTGGATGCGGCCGGAAACCCGCGCCGCAGTGGGCGAGACCCGCTGGCTGGCCGGCATCTACGGCGCCCTGATGCTGCTCGGCTTTGCCCGCGGCCTGTTCACCCCGTCGGCGACGGCACTGCGGGCCTTCGTGGTGCCGCGGGCGCTGTACCCCAATGCCTCGGCGTGGTCCGGCACGGCCTGGCAGAGCGGCGCCGTCATCGGCCCCGCCGTGGGTGGCCTGATCTACGCCGCCTTCGGCCTCACCGCCACCCTGTTGGGGATCAGCGTGCTCATCGCCGGGGCCTGGGCGATGACGCTGCCGCTGCAGGCGCGCCCGCCCACGCAGGTCCGCGCGGCCGGCGAGTCGGTGCTGCAGAACGTGTCGGAGGGTCTGCGCTTCGTCTATCGCACCCCGGTCATTCTCTATGCCCTGGGACTGGACCTGCTGTGCGTGCTGTTCGGCGGCGTGGTAGCGATCCTGCCGATGTTCGCCGACGACATCCTCGATACCGGCCCCCAGGGCCTGGGCCTGCTGCGCGCGGCACCGGCAGTCGGCGCCATCCTCACCATCCTGGTGTGCACGCGCTACACACCGACCCGGCACGCCTGGCGCAATCTGCTGATTGCCTGTTTCGGTTTTGGCGCGGCCACGCTGCTGTTCGCCATCTCCACCCATTTCTGGCTGTCGATGGTGGCGCTGTTCGCCACCGGTGCCTTCGACTCGGTCAGCGTGGTGGTGCGCAATACCCTGCTGCAGGTCTACACGCCGGATGCCCTGCGCGGCCGCGTGCAGGCGGTGAACAGTGTCTTCATCAGCGCCTCCAACGAGATCGGCGCCTTCGAGTCGGGGCTGGCCGCCAAACTGATGGGCGCGGTGCCTTCGGTGATCTTCGGCGGTGTGGCCACACTGACCATCACCGCCGAGATCGCCCGCCGCAGCCGCGCACTGCTGCGGCTGCGGGTGGATGAAGACAGCCGGTAGGCGCTATCGCAGCTGGAGGTTCTCACCCACCACGCGCACCGGGGTGCCCACGCTGATGCCATCCACCGCCGCCAGATTCACCGTGCGGCTCCCGCCGGCCTCCATGCTGACCGTCACCCGGTAATACTGGCTGCCCTTGAACCGCTTCTCGGCTTCATGGCCGGCAAACGCGCCACCGATGGCGCCAGCGGCGGTCGCCGCATCCTTGCCGCTGCCACCGCCGAACTGATGGCCGATGACGCCGCCCATGACAGCGCCCGCGAGCGCGCCCATGCCACTGCCCTCGCCCTTGGCCTTGACCAGCTCGATATTGGACACCGTGCCACAGTCGCCGCAGACCGGCGGCGCGGTGGGCCGGGGCGCCGCCGCTGCCGGCCGCGGCGTCGGCGCGGCGGTTGGCTCGGGCGTCGTTTCCACTTCCGCCTCGTCGGTGCCATCAAGCGCGGCCTCGTCGGGCCCGCCAGTCGGACCGCAGGCCACCAGGGCCAGACTCAGCGGCACAATGCACAGCCAGTGTTGGGGCTTGAGGTTCATCACGACACTCCTCTGGGGTCAAAAAATATCAACGCGGCGCGTACCAGACGCGCCACAAGGGCAGAAATACCGGCCGGTCGAGCACATCGTGCGGCTGGAAAATGTCCAACGCGGAGCAGCCGTGATAGGCCATCGGGCTGTTGAAGCCATTGCACTCCTCGCGCGCGGTGTACAGACGCTGACTGTCCGGCACCTGCGGCAGCACGTTGTCGACCTCCGCCGGCTGCCCGGGAATCTGCAGGAAGGCCCAGGACAATGCGATGCCGTTGTAGCCGTCCTCCAGCAGGTGGCCGAAGGCATGGTAGGCCTCGGCCGGTGTTGTGCCATTGGCAACGGTCCATTCGGCAGGCTCGGTCCCGGACAGCATCACCACCCGGTACACCGGCGTCTGCTGCGCAATATAGGCGGCATGTCCGGCACCCTGTGAGTGGCCGGTGACGGTCATTTTTGCCCAGTCCGGCCGGTTGTCGACGGTCAACAGATCGTCCCACCGCACGGTCGGCGCAATGGACGGCAGGTGGGCCAGCAACGCAGTGAGACGGCCTTCAACCGACTCGGCAGGACTCACGTCAACGACGGCGGAGCGATCCTCGCCAAACACCAGCTCGTGCCGCAGATCCCCGTGACAGCTGGTGCGAAAATCGATACACAGCTCATTGACCGCGCGGTCGTTCACGTAAGCGAGCGATATCGCCACCTGTCCCTGCTCGGCGGCGGCTTCCACGATTTCCTGATAGTCGCCTGGGGAGGCCCCTGAACCAGGAAGAAACACCACGGCGCCACCGGGACGGGTCAGCAGACGAGGCCAGTACACCCGGTGAACACCGTAGTCATCGTGAAGGCCCTGCGCCGTCTGGGACGGCGCCACCATCTCGGAGCGTATCAACAGACTGGGGTCGCCCGGCGTCGGCGACGGTGTCGGCGATGGCGATGGCGATGGGCTGGGATCCGGTGTGGGGCTGGGCGTGGGAGAGGTCGAAGGGCTCGGGCTGACACCGGGCGTCGGGCTCGGCGCAGGCCCTGTCACACCGCCGCCGCCCCCACCGCAGGCAGACACCAGCAACGTCAACGCACAGAAAGCTCCCTTATTCATACGCTCAGGATACGCCTCCCGAGGGTGACTGGCCGCTGAACCGCTGGAAGCGGCATCGAACGCTCGTGTGGTGTTCCGTCAATAGTCGGATGAAATCGCCGGCTATTTGCGGAACAGCACGCTCGTGTCCTGTCCCGGAAAGTCCTTGATGAAATCGCGCCAGGATTTTTCGCGTCTGGCAAGGCGCGACGACGCGTCATCGTCGAACTATGGCGAGGAGGAGCAACGCGGCCAGGCGCGAAAAAGGCCCGCGAGCTCGCATGCGAACTTCCGGGACAGGACACTAGAGCCGGATCGACACCCAGCGACGGCGCTGCCAGGCCCAGACGAACACCCCCGCCTGCCCCAGCCGATACACCCCCATGGCGACCCAGATCGCGGTCAGTCCCAGGCCGGACACCGGCCCGAGCCACCACACCACCGGCAGAAACAGGCCCCACTGGAATACGGTGGACACCACCATCACCAACTGGCTGGCGCCGACACCAAGCAGCGCCTGCATGAGGATGATGCCCAGCCCATCGAGCGCCATCATGAGCCCGATGAGCTGCAGGGGCAGATGGCCCAGCGCAATGGCAGCGGGATCATCGATGAACACGCCCAGCAGCCACTCGGGCACCAGCACCATCGGCGCGCCGGTCAGCAGGAACAACCACAGGGCGACGCGGAACGTGTCCCAGGCCGCACGATGGGCGTCCTCGGGGTCGCCCCGCCCCAGGGCCTGCCCGGCCAGCGTTGCCGCGGCAATGCCGAAGGCCACGCTGGGCAGCACGATCGTCAGGGTGATGGTGATCAGCACATGGGCCACCGCCAGTTCGCGGGTGCCGACCAGACCGATCATCCAGAACAATGCGGTGAATCCGCCGCTGAACAACAGCTGCTGCAAGGCGCTGGGCACGCCCAGCCGCAGCAGGCTGACAAAGCCCTCGCGCGGCGGTCGGGTGGCGAGAAAGCCCTGGGCACGCGCGTGGCGCATGGCATGAAAGCCGTAATAGGCCGTGCCGCAATACAGTGAGATGGTGGTGCCCAGACCGGCACCGGCGGCGCCCATCTCCGGCAGCCCCAGAAGACCGTGTATCAGGCAGTAGCTGATGATCACGTTGAGCGTGTGCATGCCCACCAGGGTCATCATGTAGACGCGGGTCTGCTTGATGGCGCTCCAGTACCCCCGGAACGCGAAGTTCATGCCCACCGCCATCACCCCCAACAGACGCCACTGCAGATAGGGGGTGCCCTCGGCCGCCACCGCCGGATCGGGGTTGAGGGCGGCAAACAGTGCGGGTGCCGCCGCGATTCCGAGCACCGCCAGCGGCACCCCCAGCATCAGCGACAGCAGCAGCGCGCCGTTGAGCGGCTCGGCCAGCGTTGTCACCTCCCCGGCACCGGCACGGCGCGCCACCAGCGCCTGCACTGCAGAGGAGAAGCCGGCAAGCGCCGCCACCGCCATGAAGTTGAGGAAACCGGCGAGGCCGACCGCCGCCAGGGCCGTCGCGCCGAGACTGCCCACCATCCAGGCATCCACCAGGTTCAGCAGGTTCTGCGAAGTCATGCCCCCCAGGATGGGCAGGCTGATGCGCAGGATGTCGCGCCGGCGCTCCGGGCTCATGCCGGACGCATCAGCGACGTTCCAGGGTCTGGATCAGCGCGGCACTGATGGCAAACGGGGCATCGGCCAGGCGTTGGCGCAGGCGACGCGCCAGCTGGTCGCGATCAAAACGCAGCAGGGTGACCTGCAACAGCCCGTCGGGACGCTCGGCCATCCAGCTCTGCACCGGCGGCGCCGACGGCGACAGATCGGGCTGGATACCGACCGCAGCAAGACGCTCCGGCGCCGGCATCAAGGCACGACTGCCCTGTGCCAGCGAGGCGGTGGAAGCCTGCACGTCAAGCAGGGTGTTGAGGTCGTACCGCAGCAGTGGCGCGGCCAGGCGCTGCACCAGGGGCGCCGCGAGCGCCCGACGCGCCAGCGCACGCACAGGGCGCGCGACTTCAGGCCCCGGCAGGGCTTCCAAGGTGGGCGCGCGTCGCGCCGCCAGCGCGGGCTGCAACTGGCTGAACCGTGTCTGCAGCCGCAGCCGTAGATGCACCCGCTCGCCGTCCCCCTCGGGGCGGAAATCCTGTTCGAGCTCCAGCCGCAGCAGTGGCTCGTCACCCGGTCCCGGCAGCTCGGCGGTCCAGCTGCGCTGCCCCTCCGCCACTGCGGAAGCTGGGGTCTTGCGGCGGCGACGCAACAAGGCCATCAGCGGCGGCTCAGAAACGCGGCGGTGGAACGCCGCACCATGGCAAAAAACATTTCCGGCGCCAGCCGCTTGAGGTGATACTGCCGCCGCGCATCCGGATGCGTGATGACCAGGAACCGATTGCCGAGGACAGCCCGGGCAATATCCTCGGCGACGTCTTCCGCGGTCACGGAGGCCTTGTCCATCAGCTTGCCGACGATCTTGCCCATCTGCGGCGCCGGCGCATCGGCGGCGTCCTCTGCAGCGGTTTCCTGCGCCTGCGCTTGCGAGGTTTCCATCAGGCGGGTCTTGAAGAACGCCGGACAGGCCACGCTGACACCGACATCGAACGGCGCCATCTCGGCGCGCAGCGTCTCCGACAGCGAGATCACGCCTGCCTTGGCGACGTTGTAGCTGGCCATCGCCGGTGGATTGGCAATGCCGGCAAACGAGGCGACGTTGACGATATGGCCGTCGCGCTGCGCCGCCAGCAACGGTGCCAGCACCCGGCTGCCGCGCACGCAGCCCAGCAGGTTGATGTCGAGCACCCACTGCCACTGGGCCAACGGGCTGTCGATGACCGTGCCGGCGGTCGCGACACCGGCATTGTTGATCAGCACATCCACCCCGCCCCATTCGGCCTGAAGTCGCTCCGCCAGCACAGCGAAATCGGCCTCGCGGGTGACGTCGAGTGCCTGAACGAACCCCTGTCCGCCGGCAGCCTGGACCTGAGTCAGGGTGTCCTGGGCGCCTTGCAGATCGCGATCACTGACCGCGATACGCCAGCCCCGCCGGGCAAAGGCAAGCGCGATCGCACGACCCAGTCCACTGCCGGCACCGGTGATGGCAATCCGCTGTCCCGCCAGCCGCGTCAAAGGGTCAGCTCCCGCCCGTCCAGCACCTCAAAGCGGAAATGACGTGGCTTTTCCTTGCGCTCGGCATATTCGGCGAGCCGCTGCAGACGCGCCGGCACCGCCATCAGCTTGTCCTGGGCCTGACGCCCCTCGGCCGACAGCCCCACCAGCCCGCCGATATTCCAGAACGCCCACAGCTCCTCGACGATGCCGACGTACTGCCGGGTGCCGAAGATGTCGGCGCGGCGCACCAGGTCGCTCATGTCATCGAAGCCGGGCATCGCATGCCCTGGCATGGCAAAGCCCAGGGTCACCTTCAGCAGCGACTCCAGGGCCCGGTTGGGATCGCGCGCCAGAATCTCACCGAAGCAGGCGCGGTAGAACAGGTAATGGCGCCCTTCGTCGCCCGCCAGATGGGCCAGCACCCGCTGCGCCATGGGCTCGATACCGGCGCACAGGCGCCCGGTGTTGGCATGGCTGATCTGCGTCGCCTTCTCCTGTAGGGAGGTGTAGGCCAGCAAACGATACGGGTCACGCTGCCAGTCGGGGTCGAAGCCGGCCGCGATGTAGGCGAACTGCTGCTGCTCCAGCACCCCCATGTTGAACAGGCGGGAATCGCGCACGTAGTCGCGCAGCAGGCAGCCGTGTCGGTCTTCCTCGGCGGTCCAGACGTTGTTCCACTCGCGCCACACCGACTCGTTGCCGAGGTGGGTGGCGATCAGACGGTGAAAGTGCGGCAAGCCTTCTTCGGTGAGCAGGTTCAGCGCCAGCGCGATGCGCGCGGCATCGGGCACGCCCCGCGCCGCCTCGCGAAGTGCCACCCGCTCATCCTCCGCACCCGCCGGCATCAGCGCATCCGCCGGCAGCAGGTCGTTGGGGAACCACAGCTTGCGGCGGGCGACATGCTGTTGCATCTGCTCGCGGACGAACGGTTCCATCGCAACCAGCACATCGATCTGGTCGGGCGTACCGAAACGGGCGGGGGGTGCAAGGCCGGTCATCGTGCTCCTTCAATCACTCAGAACTGTACCCCCAGTACGTCGTCCTGCGGGGGTCTGGATGCCGTCCCTAGCTCATCGATCCACGGGGTGCGTGAATCAGTTGCAGAAACTCCTGACGGGTGCGCGGATCCTCGCGGAACGCGCCCAGCATCATCGAGGTGATCATGCTGGCGTGCTGCTTCTCCACACCCCGCATCATCGCGCACATGTGGCGCGCCTCGATCACCACGGCCACACCCCGGGCATCCGTCGCCCCCAGGATACAGTCGGCAATCTGCGTGGTGAGATTCTCCTGTATCTGCAGCCGCCGCGCGAAGGCATCCACGATACGGGGGATTTTCGACAGTCCGATGACCTTGCCGGCGGGCAGGTAGGCCACATGGGCCCGGCCGAAGAACGGCAGCAGATGATGTTCGCACATCGAGTACAGCTCGATATCACGGACGATCACCATCTCCTCGTTGGCCGACTCGAAGATCGCACCGTTGACCAGCGCCGGGATGTCCTGTTGGTACCCGCGCGTCAGGAACGCCATGGCCTGTGCCGCGCGATGAGGGGTCTTCTGCAGCCCTTCCCGGTCGGGATCCTCGCCAACCGCCTCCAGGATGGCTCTAAACTGTTCTTCCATCATGCGCTCATGTACCCGTCTTGGGCCATATTGTTCCATAGTTGCGTCCATGCCCCACCCTGCCCTGCCTGCCGCCGCCCAGCGAACGGTCCCCATCGACCTGATCCGCCCGGGTCAGCAACAGGCACGCCGCCACTTTGACGCACAGGCGCTGCACGAGTTGACCGAGAGCGTGCGCGCCAGTGGCGTGGTGCAACCGGTCGTGCTGAGACAGCTGGGCCGGGAATACGAGCTGCTGGCCGGCGAGCGCCGCTGGCGTGCTGCGCAGGCCGCGGGCCTGCACGAGATCCCCGCCGTGATCCGCAACGATCTCAGCGACGATGAAGCCTTCGTGCTGGGCCTGGTGGAGAACCTGCAGCGGGAATCGCTCTCACCGATGGAAACCGCGCATGGCCTGCGGCGACTGGCAGCCCTGCACGGCTTGACCCACGAGGAAGTCGGTCAGCGCATCGGCAAGTCACGCGAATACGTCAGCAACTTTCTCCGTCTGCTGGCGCTGGCGCCCGCCGTGCAGCAGGCCGTCGATCGCGGCGAACTGTCCACCGGCCACGCCAAGGCCCTGGCCGGTGTGCCCACGCAGGACCAGCCGGCATGGCTGGGCGAATGTCGTGTGCAGGGCTGGTCGGTACGTCAGCTGGAACGCCAGATCGCCCTGCACCGCCGGGGCACCGCAGTCGCCGCGCCCGCCGCCAAGTCGGCCGACTGGCTGCGTATGGAGCGCAGCCTTGCGGATCACCTCGGCACGCACACCGAAGTGGAGATGCACACCGATGGCCGCGGCGAGATTCGCATCCGCTTCCATTCCCTCGATGCCCTCGATGGCGTGCTCGAGAAGATCGGCGTCCGTTTCGAATGAGTGTGCAAGTTATCCCCGGACAGCGGGCACAAGCTGTGGATAAGCCGGTGATGACGGGACCAGGAACCCCGTCCGCTCGTGCCTTTCTACACCCGTGACGATTTCATGACCAAGCCCGACCCGGCCCAGCAGTTCGACCTCTTCTCCGAAGGCCTTGCCGTTGAGGAAGTGGTGAGCAACCGCGCCCGTCGTCTGCGCATCGAAGTGCACAGTCCGGACCGCGTCCGCCTGGTCATCCCGCACCGCGTCTCGCGCCGGGAAGCGCTGGCCTTCCTGCAAAGCCGCGCTGACTGGGTCGCCGAGAAACGGGCCGAACTCAAGCGTGCAGAAGCACGCGCGCCCATCGACAACACGCCGATGCGATGGGACGGCCGCGACCGTCTGCCCCTGCGCGGCATCGAGCGCCAGGTGCGGCTGGAACCCGCATGGGTACGGCCCGCCCAGGTGCGCGTCGATGACAATGCCATCACCGTATTTGCACCCTCGGCCTTGCTCGCGCAGCCCGCCTCCATGCGCAATCTGCTCGTCCGCACGTTCAAGCGCGAGGCCGAGCGCGATGCCACTGCCATGCTCGACACCGAGGCGGCGCGGCTGGGCGTGCGATACACCGGACTGCGGCTGGCCGACCAGCGTTCGCTGTGGGGAAGCTGCACGCCGCAGGGCGGCATCAACCTGTCGTGGCGACTGGTGATGGCCCCACCGGACGTCCTCCGCTACGTGGTCGTCCACGAGCTGTGCCATCGGGTCCATGCCGATCATTCGGACGCGTTCTGGCAGCTCGTATCGCAACAGATGCCGGACTACACCCAGCCCTACATCTGGCTGCGTGATCACGGCGCGCGCCTGCATCAGCTGCTGACGGGATGAGATGACGTTTTCATGAAGGCGTCACCCGTTGCGGTGCATACTGCATCCCATCGCGCCCATCATTCCGGACCCCCATGAACCCCCTCATTCGTCACGCCGAAGCCCTCGGCCTTTCGCGACGGGACTTCCTGCGTCACCTCCTTTTCAGCGCCGGCAGCATCAGTACCGCCACCTGGCTCACCGCATGCGGCAACAGTCATCCGCTGGACGGCATCGCAAGCCCGGGACGCAGCCGTTTCGCCGACATCGGCCCGCTGCTGCCCCCGGATGAAAATGGGGTTCAACTGCCTGCCGGGTTCACCTCGCGGGTGGTGGCGGTGTTCAACGAACCCCCTATCGCCGGCAGCGATTTTCGCTGGCACTCCGACCCAGACGGCGGCGGCGTATTCCGTACCGACGACGGCGGCTGGATCTACCTGTCCAACTCCGAAGCGCGTGACGCCACCACCCTGTTCGGACAGATCCCGCCACTGCTGCCGCCGGCGTTGATCGACACCCTCGCCAGTCGCGACTCGCTGGAAACGCTCAATGCCGTCCTCGGCCCGATCACCGGCCTGGTACCCGTGAACCTGCCCCTGGTGCTGCCCTTCAAGGGCGGCGTCAGCGCATTACGCTTTGACCGCGACGGCACCCTCGTGGATGCCTACCCGGTGCAGCGCAACACCACCACCAACTGCTCCGGCGGCGCCACCCCCTGGGGCACCTGGATCAATGGTGAAGAGATTGCCGACGGCTACATGTTCGAATGCAGTCCGCTGCGCGATGGCGGCACGCCGGTACGGCTTGATCGCTTCGGCCGCAAGGCGCACGAGATGGCCGCCGTGGATGTGGACGGCCGCGCCATCTATCACACCGAGGATATCTCCAGCGACGATCGCTTCTACCGCACCGTGTTTCCCGCAGCGGCATGGCCGCAAGACGGCAAGCCCGACTATGCCCAGGGTGTGTTGCAGGTACTGGCGGTGGATGATGGCCTGGATGCCGCCCGCGCCGGCCCGGTGCCAATCCGCTGGCTCAATGCTGTTGATGACGGCCGCCCCCAGAACCGCGTGTACCTCCCCGAATCCACGGTGCTCGCCGGCAACGAGGGCGTGTGGCATTTCCACGGCATCGTCTTCTTCAGCACCAAGAGCGACGACACCATCTGGGCGCTCGACACGGTCGGCCAGACGCTGGAAAGCGTCTACAACCCCGAGGACGGTCCGGTCGGATCGCCCGTCGATCCCAACGAACCTCCCATGGCGGGCGTCGACAACATCTGCATGACGCTCGACGGCGAAATGGTGGTGGTCGAGGACGGCGGCGACATGCGCGCCATGGTGCTGCTGCCCGACCGCAGCACCATCCCCCTGCTGCGCCTGCCCGGCAACGCCAGCGGCCCGTTTGCCACCGAAGTGACCGGCCCGGCCTTCTCGCCGGATGGCCGCCGTCTCTACGTGGCCAATCAGCGCGCACTGCGCAACGGTGCCCCCGCCGTCTTCGGCACCGGGGGTGTGATCTACGAGATCACCCTGCCGTTTGCCGTGCGGGTCGATCCACCGCTGGCGCGCGCGCTGTAACCGGCGCGACCCGAGCGGGCACCCGCTGCCCTCAGCGGAAAATGTCCACCAGGATGTCGGCAATCACCTGCGAGGCGATCGACACCCGCACCAGATCGTTGCCTGCCATGCGCCACTCGTAGCCATCGTAGCGGGACAGGTCGCGGATGAACGCAGGCGAGCCGACCTGTCTGGCGATGCCCGGTGGCAGCGGCTTGCCGCGTGCCAGTTTCTTGCGAATGCCCGGCGGCAATTCGCGGTACCCGGTCAGACCGTGCTGCAACGGCCGCGACGGCCGTCACCGTCGTGTCAGCCGACCCTCATCATTCACCGGAGTCCTGCAGCTCCACCAGCCAGCGTTCAACGTGATCGAGCACGGCGAGCGCATCCTCCAGCGCCAGCAGGGCCTGCTTGCGTTCCGGCGTCACCGGCATCAATTCCGCCAGGCGAAACCCCACCCAGGCCGCGTCGTCCAGCCGCACCGGCATGGGGAAGAACTGCGCCCCCACCTCCTCCATCAGCCTGGCCAGCAGCTTGGGCAAGGCTGAATGCCGCTCGGGAATCGCCTGCGGCAGAGACACCGGCAGCGCCTCCACCTCAGCGCGGATCAGCCCATCGGCCTGCATCCAGCGGCGCAGAATCCGAAACCGGGCTGCCCCCACCGTATGCAGATTGAACAACCCCGGCGACGGCACCTCCCATTCCTGAATGCGGGCCAGACAGCCCAGATCATGTGGAATGGCGGGCTGGCCCACCTCGAAGCCGGCACGGATCAGCGCCACCCCGAACGGCTGCTCGTCACGAATACAGGCCTTGGTCATGTCGACATAGCGCTGCTCGAAAATGCGCAACGCCAGCTTGCCTTCGGGAAACAACGGGCTGCCCAGCGGGAAGAGGGGGATTTCCATCGACGCTTTCATGACGAACCTCGCGGCCGGCCGCTGCGGCCCTCATCATGCCAGCACGCGGCACCTTGCCGCTGACCCCAAAAGAACGGGGCGCCCTCGAACGGACGCCCCGGTGGTGCATCGCGAAACGCTAGAACGTCTTAGAGATCGAGAAACCGACCAGTCGCGGGTCCAGCGTGAACACGTTGGTGGTCAGGCCGGTGTCATCCGAGTTGAGGAAGGCCCCGGTAATCGGCGTGTCATTCAGCACGTTCTTCACGTACAGCTCCATCGCCAGTGCCGAACGCGGGTGCTCCATCCGGATCGCCAGGTTGACGTTGTGCCAGGACTTCAGCCGGTCATAGGGCTCGAAGTTGTAGACACGATGGTAGGAATCATCCTGCCAGTACACGTCCCCGCGCAGCGTCGCCCGCCACTCGTGCTTGAGCATGTCGATACCATACTGGGCCCCAAGGTTGGCTGTCAGGCGGGGTGAGTTCGGCAGCTCGTTGCCGCCGAGGTCGGCCGAGAGACCGGAGCCGCCATTGAGTTCAGGATAGTTGGCGCTGTCGTACGGCAGCGGTGCGTTTGTGTCCGGGTCGCGGAAGTTGGGGTCCACCAAGGGATACGTACCTGACAGGTAGTAGCCCCCACACATCTGAAAGTAGTTGCTGGTGCCCACGGTCTCCAGACGGTAGGCGGCAACATGGGCTGGGATCACACAGTTGGAGGGCAGCTGCGCCCAGGGCTTGGCAACCACATAGTCGGGATTGCCCTGATTGCGATTCATGATGTCGATGGAGGTTTCGCCATCGTCGACGCGCGTGTTCAGATAACCGACGTTGGCCACCAGCTGCAGGTCCGGCGTCGGCGCGAAAACGGTCTCCAGTTCCAGGCCCCAGACCTGGGCGTCGAAGTTCTCGTTGACGGCCGTGCGGTCGCGGATCTGCGACACCTGATAGTCGGTGTAGTCGTAGAAGAACGCGGTGGCGTTGACGATCATGGCGCCGCCGAACAGCGTGTTCTTGGCGCCCACCTCCAGGGCATTGACGAACTCCGGCTCGAAGGTCTGTTCATAATCAACCGAATTCAGCTCGAGCAAGCCCTCACCTGGAAAAGCAAAACTGACTCGATAGATGTCCGCCTCTTGCTGCGTGATGTGTCCGAACTCGACCAGGTCGTCCCAGGTGGTAAAGCCGGGGCTGGGCGGATTGGCACCGCCGCCCTTGTACCCGCGGGACAGGAAGGCGTAGACCATGGTCTCGTCGGTAAACCCGGTCTCGAGTTTCCAGTCGAGCCCGAGACGGCCGGTCCACTCGCCCCACTTCTGCACGATCTCGCCCCGCGCAGGATACCCCGCAGCCACGTAGCCACCAGCGAATGCGCCCGGCGCGAGCAGTACCTGACTGGGCACCTCGGTGAACCGCTTTTCGTCGCGGGTGTAACGCAGCCCCGCCGTCAGCTTCACCGCATCGTTGAACTGCCAGTACATCTCGCCGAAGGCCGCATAGGAGTTCAGCTCGTACGGATTCTTGGACCGGAAGTAGTTGTGCCCCTCACCGGTCATGGTTTCGACCGGGTTGGGGTCGATGTGCGGGCAGTGCGAATTGGGATCATTGGTCGGCACAGCAGGACCACCCCCGAGGAAGCCGGACTGGAAGCACCGCGAGGGATCGAACTCACCGAGACCCGTCATGTAGTTGAAGGGGCCGATCATGGCATGCGCCGTCAGCACGTTGGACATGACGTAGTAGTCCACCAGCGTCTCGAAACGTGTGTAGTTGGCGCCAACGCTGAAGTTCAGCGGGCCGTCCCAGGCACTCTGCAAGCGCAACTCCTGACTGAACTGCTCGGCCTCCGCCTGCGCAATGTCAAAGCCCGCCATGCGGTCGCTGCAGCCAATCTGCGGGTCGCAGAAGATCCCGCCGGGGGACATCGGCCGATAGACTGACGGTTGGGTCCCGGAGCGATTGCCGAAGACCTGCGAAGAGTCCGTGAAGATCGGCACCGTGTTGAACCGGTTGTAGTCCTGGAAGGAGTAGGTCTCGTCCTCGATATAGGCGGTCTGCGAATGCAGGCTCAGCCCGGTGCCGAGATCCATCTCCAGGTTCAGATTGAGCAGATCCGCCTCGGCACGGTAGATCGGATCGCGGATCGAGGCGATCTCGCGCAGGTCGCGGGACTGCATCAACCCGGCATACGGATCCTGGAATCGGATTGGCACCTGCCAATCGCCGTTGGCGTCATAACCGATGTTGTAACCGGACCCCAGCATCAGCATGCCCAGCACGTTGTTGAGTGCCAGCCCGTTCGGCGTGCCAAAGGCAGCGTCATCGTAGAGGCTGCCGGCCTTACAGCCGGTGGAGAACATGGCCGCGCGCAGCAGCTGACTGTTTGCCGATGCCGTGGGGTCCTGCACCGTCACGCCCGCAATGGTTTCCGGGCCGTCATCGCGATGGCACAGCTGCTTGCCGGTGCGCGAACGGTTGTCGTCTTCGTTGAAACGCTCCCAGATCAGGTTGGCGCGGATCATGTCATTGGGCTGGAAGCCCAATGTCACGCGGCCGGTCCAGAGATCACGCCCGTTGATGGGGTTGCGGGTGATGGTGTTGTAGTCGTAGCCATCGCGACTGGTGTAGGCCCCGGCCACGCGCAGCCCCAGCATCCCTTCCACGACGGGGATGTTGATCACCGCCGAACCGCGCCGCGTGTTGTAGTTGCCCACCTCGGACTTCAGCTGGGTGCTGAACGCATGCAGGTCCGGCTTGGCGGAGATGACGTTGACCACGCCGCCGGTGGAATTGCGCCCGTACAGGGTGCCCTGGGGGCCGCGCAGCACTTCCACTCGCTCGATGTCCAGGTACTCCTGTTCGAACAGGCGGTTCTGGATGATCGCCGTGCCGTTGAAGGACACGGCCACGCCCGGATCGGAGGTGGCGGATATCGACTGCGTACCCACGCCGCGGATCTGGAAGTTGTAGCCGGTGAAGTTGGTCTTGGTGAAGCTGACGTTGGGAATCGCCTTCAGCAGATCGAAGCCGCCTTCGATCTTGTAGGCGTTCAGGTCTTCGGATGAGAACGCACTGATCGCGATCGGCACATCCTGCAGCCGCTCTTCGCGCTTCTGTCCGGTCACGATGATTTCCTCAACCCCGGCGCGGCGAGCCTGTTCGACGGCACCTGTGGCCGCACCCTCAGCGAAAGGGTCCGCGCCATCTCCCAGCCCATTCGGCGCCCCGACTGCCATGGCGCCCGACGCATCGCGGGTAACCACGAGATCGGTCTCCTGCAACAGCACATCCAGCACTGCCGTAACCGTGGTTTCGCCGCTGACCCCTGCCGTCTCTACGCCCTCCACGTCGGCATCGCGATAGATCAGCTGGATGCCGCTCTGGGCAACCAATGCATCAAGGGCATCGGCCAACTGTCCGGCGGGGATATTGAAGGTCTGTACCTGCTCGGCGGGCGCTGCCGCACCCGCTGGCTGGGCGGACGCCAGCGGCATAAAGAACATCAGGCTGAAACCCGCCAGTGCGGATTTCAGAACGGTTGCACGCATCATGTGTGATCTCCTCAGTCCGGCCTCGTCGTGAGCCGCGTACGAGTTAGGACACATCAACGGGGATGTTCCGGAACATGGGGACAGCGGCGTGGTAAGCAGGAGCAATCGGCAACAGCCGATGGCTATTCGTCACTCGGGATGGGATGGCGGGCCATGGCACGGCCGTGGTGCTGACCGGGGTTGAGGTCTTCGGTGTAGAGCATCTCGGCGCCGGCTCGATTGGCGGCATGGACGCACAACGCCTTGGCGACTTCGCTGTTCAGGGCGATGGTGATATTGGTGGTCATTTGATACGCACATAATGCGTGTTTCTCACATTATGTGGCTCCAAATCGTCGCGCAAGTGCTCGGGCGATGCGCCCTCTGAGCGGACATTGAGACGCGGAGGTTGACGCTGCCCCCGATCAAGTCCGAGGTGGCGAGAGCCTGTCAGGGGGCATCGGGGGTGACGACGTCCTTTCACCTGGAGCAGTCGCGGCTTCCCCCCGCGCAGTAACGCGGATGACCGTCCCCTCAGGCTCCAGTTGCAGCCCGTAGGCCCGCTGCAGGAGCCGGGCAAAGGCATCGAGATTGGTGACCTCGAAACTGCCGCTGATACGCGTGGTGCTGGCACCGGCCCCCGCCACCTGCAGTTGCCGGGTGTTGTACCGGTTGAATTCGCGGGCGGCTTCGGTCAGCGGCGTGCTGTCGAAGACCAAGAGGCCTCGGCGCCAGGCCAGCTCCCGTTGCAGCACCGGTGGCGGCGCCTCCGCCAACAGGACATTGTTGGCTTCCGCGATCACGCGTTTTCCCTGGGTGGCGATGGTCGGCGGCCCACTGGGATGCGTCGCGTTGGCCTCCACCCGTACGCGGCCGTCCTCCACCACCACTTCCACTCGCGGCCCGTCGTGGCGGACCGAGAAACGGGTCCCCAGCACGGTGATCCGACGGTCGCCCGCATACACGATGAACGGTCGCGCCTTGTCATGGGCGATGTCGAAGAAGGCTTCGCCCCTGTGCAGCCACACCACCCGCTTTTCCTCGTCCACTTCAGCGCGCAGCGCAGTGTCGGTGTTCAGTTCCAAGCGTGAGCCGTCCCGCAACGGCACGGTCGCCTTGCCGCCCACCGCAGTGGTGTACTGCTGTACACCCCGCAGCTGCCACTGTTGCCAGCCCACCGTCCCCAGCGCGAGGCAGACCAGCAGACTGGCGGCCACTGCCCAACTTTTCCAGCGGGCGCGTTCGGGGTGCCACTCGCGGCGCACGGGCGGACGTAGCTGATCAAGGGTTCGTGGCCCGCGCAACTCGGGCAGGCGGGCGAGCCGTTGCAGTCCGGCGCCAGCACGTAGCCACGCAACCCGATGTGCAGTGTCCTCGGCCAGCCACAGGTCCAGCGCCGCCTGATCGTCGGCGCTCCAGGCTTCGCGCTCGGCCGCCAGGCGCCAGGCCAGCGCCCGCTGCTCGATATCGTGGCCTTTAGTCACGCGGCACCACCTTGCGGCGACCCGCAGCAGCCGGCCCTCGCTGAACCCGGCCGCTGCCGCCCAACATGTAGTCCACCAGTGCGCGCATGCCATACATCATGTGCTTTTCAACTGTGTCTTCGCCCACCCCCATGCGGGCGGCGCACTCTCGTTGCGAAAGCCCTTCGATACGCCGCAACACCACCGCCTCTCGACACCGTGGCGGCAGCCGATCCAACCCTTCCTGCAGTTGACGGATCTCGTCGTGGGCACTGGCCTCCTGCTCGGGTGTGATGGTCTCCACCGCGAGGTTGAGCGCATCGAGATCGGCCACAGCCTCGATGGAGACAATGCGGCTGCGACGCACATGGTTGATCAGCAGGTTGCGGGCGGCACGGAACACGAAAGCCTGCGTCTGCGTCGGCAAGCCGGTTTGCGCCGACTCGTAGAGCCGCACATAGAGTTCCTGCCGAAGGTCCACCCAATCCGCCTCGTTCCGCCAGTTCTTGCGAAGAAAATGCATGAGCGCCGGCTCGAGGGGCAGCACCTCCTCGGCAAACCACCGGTCCACATCCTGCATTTCCGCCATGGCTCCTCCGCCGTCTGGCCGCGGCAATCGCACGTCGCCGTCGGCCCCAATGTAGAGAAGACACCCGGGAAAGCGAAATCCGGAACATCCTACCGGCGCCCCCATTGGAGGTACTCCCCGGCTGGCCTATGATCCGCCAATGGACGCGCTGACACCGCAGGTCGAAACGCTCAACGGCACCGACATCGCCTGGCTCGAATGCGGGGCCGGCCCGCTGGTGATCTGCCAGCACGGGTTTCCCGATACGGCCTGGAGCTTCGTGCCGGTGCTGCATCACCTTGCTGCCGCCGGCTTCCACGCGGTGGCCCCCTTCCTGCGCGGTTACGCGCCTTCGGGGCTGAGTGCGGACGGCGATTACCGGCTGCCGGTGATGGCAGGCGACCTGCTGGCGCTCATCGACCATTTCGGGGCCACACGCGCGCACGTTGTCGGTCACGACTGGGGCGATGTGATTGCCCAGTACGCGGCCATTTCCGCACCGCATCGCTTCGGCCGCATGGTGCTGGCAGCGGTTCCGCACCTGCGGCGCTTCACCCTGCGCCCCTCGCTGAAGCAGGTCGGCCGCTCCCATTACATCCTTCGCTTCCAGTGGCCGGGCTGGGCGGAACGGGCGATTCCAGCAGACAACTTCCGCTGGCTGCGCGGGCTGATTCACGACTGGAGTCCGGACTGGCGGCCCTCCGAGGCCGACCTCGCCCCCTTGCTGGCAACCCTGGGCGATCCCGATCGCCTGCGGGCTACCCTGGCCTACTACCGGGCATTGCCACTCAACCTGGCCAACCGCGATATCCGGCGGACCGCGTTCGCCCCGATTCCGGTGCCCACCCGCATGCTTTATGGTCGCGATGATGGCTGCATCGGGCCGGAAATGTTCAGCGGCCAGGACGCGCTGTTTCCCCTGGGACTGGACCTCTGCGAAATGCCCAACGGGCATTTCATGCAATGCGAGGCGCCTGCGGCGTTCGCCCGCCACGTCATCGATTGGCTGCGACAGTAAGCAAAACCCGGAGGCTCCGTGTCACTGACGATACATCACCTCAACTGCGGCACCATGTGCCCGTACTGCGAGCGCCTGATCACCGGCACCGGCAGCTGGACCGCACCGGCCCGCATGGTATGCCACGTGCTGTTGGTGGAAACGCCCAATGACGGCCTGCTGTTGGTGGATACGGGCCTTGGCCGGGCCGACATGGCCCACCCCGGCAAGCGCCTGGGGCGCGCCTTCAACACCCTGATGCGACCGCAGCCGGACCCGGCCGCCACGGCCCATGCCCAGGTACAGGCGCTGGGCTTCCGCATCGAGGATGTACGGCACATTCTGCTCACACATCTCGACCTCGACCACGCCGGCGGCCTGCCGGACTTTCCCGAGGCGCAGGTGCACGTGCTGGCAGCGGAGCATGCGGCCGCGATGAACCCCGATCTGCGCTCGCGAGCACGCTATCTGCCGCGTCAGTGGCGGCACTCGCCACGCTGGCGCCTGCACCCGCCCGGCGGTGACACCTGGAATGGCTTCGAACAGCTGCACCCGATCCCCGGCCTGGAAGACGCGGTCTTCCTGATGCCGCTGATTGGTCACACCCGTGGTCATACCGGCGTGGCCGTACGCGACGGCGATGGCTGGTTGCTCCACGCCGGGGACAGCTACTTCCACCGCGGCGAAATGGACCCGGAACGTCCCTGGGCCCCGCCGGGACTGGCGCTGTTCGAGAAGGCCATCCAGACGCTGCCGCGCGAACGCGTGCGCAACCAGGAGCGGCTGCGCACGCTGTTGCGCGATCAGGCCGGCTCCATCTCCGCCTTCTGCGCCCACGATCCGGTGGAGTTCGACGCCTTCGCCGGCTGAGCCGCCGTGCGGGCGTCTTCCTTGATGAGGTCGGCGCCCTTCTCGCCGATCATGATGATCGGCGCATTGGTGTTGCCCCCCACCAGGGTCGGCATGATGGCACCGTCGATCACCCGCAGGCCTTCCAATCCATGCACCCGCAGGCGCGCGTCGACCACCGCCATGGCATCGCTACCCATCTTGCAGGTGCCCACCGGGTGGTACTGGGTGTCGGCGCGATTGCGGATATCGGCCTCGCAGGCCCGGACGTCGTTGAGATCGAAGGGGTACAGCATGGCGCCGCGATAACGGGCGAAGGGCGTGGACTCCAGCACCCGCCGCTGCAGTTGGGCGCCCTTCACCAACAGATCGACGTCCGCCTGTTCCTTGAGGAACCCGATATCGATCGCGGGCGCGTCCTCAGCGCGGGCGCTGGCCAGGCGCACGGTGCCGCGGCTCTTCGGGCGCATCACCGTGCAGTGGCAACTGAAACCGTGGCCGAGGTGCATCTTGCGGCCATGGTCATCCACCGCAGCACGCACGAAAACGAACTGCAGGTCGGGCCGCGGCTGGTCCGGCGTACTCTTGAAGAAGGCGCCAGCTTCGGCGTATGGCGTGGTCAGCAGCCCCTTGCGATGCCGCCACCACTGCGCCACCGCGCGAATGAAACGGCCGACGAAGGGAATGGACACACCGAAGGTGTCGGTCCAGGAGGGCGCCCGGTAGCTGTGCACGATGTCGATGTGGTCCTGCAGGTTCTCGCCCACCCCCGGCAGATCATGGATGACATCGATGCCGTGCTGGCGCAGATGCGCCGCCGGTCCCACCCCGGACAGCATCAGCAGCTGCGGGCTGCCGAAAGCGCCCGCACTGAGAATCACTTCGCACCGCGCCTGCAGGGTCTGGCGCCGGCCCTTCACCTTCACCTGCACACCCACCGCCTTGCGGCCTTCAAACAACACCTTCTCGGTCAGCGCATGGGTGAGGACGGTGAGGTTGGGGCGTTGCAGATTGGGCGTGAGGTAGGCCTTGGCGGCACTGCAGCGCTCGCCATTCTTGTGGGTCACCTGGTAGTGGAAGGCACCTTCCTGGGTGGCCCCGTTGTAATCGGGGTTGGCGGGAATGCCGTGCTGTCCGCAGGCTTCCACGAAGACATCGCAGAGTTCGCTGGGGCTGCTCAGTTCGGCAACGTTGAGCGGCCCGCCCTGACCATGAAATTCATCCCGATAGGTTTCGTTGTGCTCGCTCTTGCGAAAGTACGGCAGCACGTCCCGGTACGACCATCCGTCGTTACCCAACGCCGCCCACTCGTCGTAATCGGACTTGTCGCCGCGGACATAGAGCATGGCGTTGATGGAACTGGACCCGCCCAGGCCGAGCCCGCGCGGCTGGTAGCCCCTACGGCCATTCATCGCCGCCTGCGGCGTGGTCTCAAACGCGTAGTTGAAACGCCCCTTGCGCGGCATGATGGCCACCACCCCGGCCGGCGCCTGCACCATCGCGCTGTTGTCCCGGCCGCCGGCCTCCAGCAGGCAAACCGTGATGTTCGGGTCTTCGCTGAGGCGTGCAGCCACGGCACAGCCGGCCGAGCCGGCACCGACCACGATGTAGTCGTACGACATGATTCACTCCTTCTGCGACGGCGCGCGAATTTTCGTAATCCCCCGAAGGTACGCCGGTCGCAAGCGCCGGTAAAAGGGGTCGAAGGGTCAGCGCGTTGATCAAAACGGCCAGGTGGCCGCTTCACTCAATCAAGGGCGTAGTGCGCCGGCCGCCCCGCAGTCCACAGCTCGCCCCACAGCTTGCCGCCGCCATCCACCGTCAACACCTCACCGGTGATGAAGCTGCCGCTGGACGCGCTGAGGTAGATGCAGGCCTCGGCAATCTCCATGGGCGTGCCGGGACGCTTGAGTGGATTGGCCAGCGGAAACTCCTTCTGCGCCTCGGGCGGATAGACCCGCAGACCCTCGGTGGCGGTGAGGCCGGGCGCCACGCAGTTGACGCGGATGCCCAGCGGCGCCCACTCCACCGCCACGGTCCGGCTGGCGCCGATGATACCGGCGCGGGCCGCCACGGTATGGGCAACTCCCGGCATGCCCCGCTCGGTGACCACCACGATGTTCACCAGCGACCTTGCCATGCCCTCGCCATGATCGCGCCAGTACTGGGCGGCGCGCTGCATCATCAGCCAGGTGCCGTTGAGGTTGTTGTTGATCACCGCCATCCAGCCCTTCGGGGCGTAATCGATGGCGCTCTGGGGAAACTGTCCCCCGGCGTTGTTCACGACGTAGTCAAGCCGCCCGAACTGCTGGTGGATGGCGGCATACAGTGCGTCCACCTGCTCGGGCTCCCGCACGTTGACCGACTGGCACATCACGGTGCCCCCCCGGGCACGGATGAAGTCGGCCACCGCCTCCAGCTTCTCCAGGGTGCGGCCACACAGCACCACCGTGGCGCCGAGTCGCGCGAACAGCAGCGCCGTGGCGCGGCCGATGCCGCTGCCGCCGCCGGAGACCAGCGCCACCCGGCCCTTGAACAGGTCCGGGCGGTAAACCGTGTCGGCGGCCCACAGGGCCTCCGGTGCATTCAGGGCATCAATGTCGGGCAGCATGGGGGCGTAACTCTCCTTAAGGGACCGTGGTGCAGCGCTGCGGCCGGGAGACAGACTCCGTTGCGCCGTCATGCCCGACTTGATCGGGCATCCAGACACCCTTCGCCGCAACTGGATCCCGGATCAAACCCGGGATGACGTTTCCTATCCACCTCTCGTCATGCCCGACTTGATCGGGCATCCAGACACCCACCGTCGCAGCTGGACCCCGCGTCAAGCCCGGGATGACGTCTCTCAGCACGGCTCAGGACGACAGCAGTTCCTTGCTGATGATCATCTTGCGCACCTCGCTGGTGCCGGCACCGATCTCCAGCAGCTTGATACTGCGGTACAGGCGGTTGATCTCGGATTCCCAGATGTAGCCGCTACCGCCGTGCACCTGCACGGCATCGTTGAGCACCTTGTTCATGGTCTCGGCCACGTACAGAACCCCGGCGGCGGTGAGCTTGTGGATCTCGCCGCGACCGCCGTCGTCCTCGCCGATCACGTTGGCGGCCCGCAGGGTCTGATAGGTGAACAGCCGCATCGACTCCACCCAGGTGTACATGTCGGCCAGCTTGGCCTGGATCATCTGAAAATCGGCGATGGGGCGGCCGAACTGCTTGCGCTGCCGGGCGTAGTCCAGGGACAGTGTCAACGCGCGCTCGGCAATGCCGAGGCAGATCGGCGAGATCATCGCGCGCTCCAGGTCGAGCCCGGACATCACCACTTTGACGCCACGGTTCTCCTCGCCGACCAGGTTCTCCACCGGCACCTTGCAGTCCTCGAACACCAGTTCGGCGGTCTGGCTGCCACGGAAACCCATCTTGATCAGCTTCTGCGCCACCTTGAAACCGGGGAAGTCCTTTTCGACGATGAAGGCGGAGATGCCCTGCGCGCCTTTTTCCTTGTCGGTCTTGGCATACACCAGCAACACATCGGCCACCGGGCCGTTGGTGATGTAGATCTTGCTGCCGTTGAGAATGTAGTGGCCGCCCTCGCGGCGGGCGGTGGTGCGCATCGACCCCAAGGCGTCGGAGCCGGCACCCGGCTCGGTGAGACCCAGCGCGCCGATCAGCTCGCCCTTGCAGAGACCTGGCACGTACTTCTGCTTCTGCGCCGCATTGGCATTGCGCAGGATGTTGTGCAGGCAGAGGTTCTCGTGCGCCACCCAGGCCAGCGCCAGCGCATGGTTCCAGCGGCCCAGGGCCTGCAGGATGAGCCCTGAGGTGAAGACATCCATGCCGGCGCCGCCCAGCTCCGGCGGTGCGGTCACGCCGAAGTAGCCGGTGGCCCCGATCTTGGGAAAAATCCCGGTCGGCCACCACTCCTCATCATCCATGCGCTGCGCCAGCGGGTACACCTCGTTCTGGGCAAATCGGTCGGCCTGGGCAAGGATTTCCATCTCGTCACTGGACAGGCCGGAGAAGGCCTGCATCACGGACGGACGATCATGGGAAACGGTATCGGGCATCGGAGGTTCCGGCTGGTGAGTCTGACTTACCAGACTAGGCTGACCCCTCGCTGTCGACTTCGTCCGATGTGGTGAGGCCGGTGCCACCCGGGCCGAATTTTCCAGACGTCGACACCCGCCACCCGCGTAACATGCGTACCAAAAAGGGGGAGATCATCATGCCATCCACGCTGCGCCTGTCGCTGCTCGCGGTCCTGTTGTGCCTGAGCCAGGCCATCACCGGATGTGGTGGCGACATGACGGCGGGCAACGGCCTGCCGCCGGGCGCGCGGGCCGTCATGGATGATCCTGCTTGTGTCGCGCCACGCTGCCTGGAAGTGACCGTTCCGTTGCCTGAAGGCGTTCACGTCACGGACAACCGGGTACGGCTGCTGCTGCCCGAGGGCTATGCCGACAGCGAGCGCCGATACCCGCTGCTCTACCTGCTGCACGACGCTCCGGGGGATGTCACCAGCTGGACCCGCCTGGGCAACGTGCAGGCGCTCACCGAGGGGCTCGACGTCATCGTCATCATGCCCGATGGCGGCGGCGGCAACCCGGGCTGGTACAGCGACTGGCGCGACGGCAGTTTTCAGTGGGAGACCTATCACATCGGGGTGATGATGCCGTTCCTGGAACGTCATCTTCGCGGTCTCGGCGACGGCCATCGCGCCATCGCCGGCCCTTCGATGGGCGGCCACGGTGCCATGAGCTACTCGGCACGACACCCCGGCCTGTTCCGCGCGGCAGCGGGGTTCTCCGGCGCGGTGGACTTTCTTCACCTCGGCCGCATCAGCGCGCTGTACGGCTACCTCGCCAATCCCATCGCAGGCACCCCCAACGGCCCGGTCTGGGGCGACCCGGTGCTCCACTACGACATCTGGCAGGACCATAACCCCGGCACCCGCGTCGACAACCTGCGCGGCATGACCGTCCTGCTCACTTCCGGCAACGGGCTGCCGGGCGGCCCGCACGAACAGCTCGGCAACCTGCCGCTCTATGCGATCGAGCCCTTGCTGCTGCTGATGAACCAGAGCTTTGCCAGCACCCTGGATGCGGCCGGCATCGAACATCACACCTGGTTCTACGGGCCCGGATTCCATGACTGGCCGTACTATCGTGATGCCTTCGCCTGGGCCCTGCCCCAGTTGATGACGGCGATCGACTGAACGGTTACGCAGCGCCCGCCACGGCGGTGAGGTCATCGAGCAACCGTGGCAGGCCGGCGCGCAACAGGGGCACGGCCTGCGGCCAGCGGTGTGCCGCCGCATGCATGGGAGCGGGTTGCCGCAACCGCGCGGCGGTGCGCGCGATGGCACGGTCAATGCCCGCCTCGTGTCCGTAGGACACCAGCAACGCTTCGAACGCCGCTGCGGTGCTGGCACGCCCTCCGGCCTGGAGGAACCACGTCGACGCGGCCTCGACCGCCTGCGCCGCCCGAGCCTGAAAACGGGACAGGGGCTCGCCGGAGAACGCGGGCCAGTCCTGCACCAGCGCATAGTCCGCAGCAAGATCCAGCAGGATGCCGGCGTAACGACGCTCGCCTTCCGGCCAGAGGCTGCGCGCCTCCTGCATGACCGGATGGCGATCGGTCGCGGCGTCCACCCTCCGATGCAAACGGACGCCTTCCGCAATGACATCGGGGTATGCCGACAGGTCGGCACCGCGCACCACATCCCCCAGCACCGCGCCCGCCATCGAGGTATCGGTGCGATCCGCCAGCCAGAGATGTGCGAGAAAATTCATGACAGGGTCCACATGATAGTCCGAGGCCGTGAACGCGTTCACAGCACCGCAGCATCGGTTTCGTGGATCATGGTCGTCACCAACGGGAGAACCCTCATGAAATCATTCCATCACACCCCCTTGATGCTGCTGCTGTCCGGCACCTTGCTTACCGCCTGCGGCGGCGGTAGCGGTGGCGGCGGTGACGGCCCACGCGGCGGCGGTGTCGACCTCAGCTCCAAAGCCGGTATCGCCCGCGAACTGCTGGTGTTCTCCAGCGTGGTGGTGCCCTCGCTGGATGAAGTGGACGAGGTGGGCCAGGACAAGCGCGCTGTTGCCAAGGCCAGCGAGGCCTGTGGCGCCGGCACCATCGAGTCCACCAGCGGCAGCCGCGACGAAACCTTCGCATTCTTCGACAGCGCGGTGGTATCGGTGGACTTCGACCGCATTGAGGCGAACAACTGCCTGAACAGCTTCGAGGGCATGACCAGCGTGACCGATGGGGTATCAGAGTCTGGCGGCGGCGCGGATGCCCAGGACCGCTACTATGACTTCGCCACGTTCGGCAGCGGCGCAACGCCGTTCCGCACACGCTTCATCAACAACGCCCAGGCCACAGACGTGGATCTGCTGATGCTGGGTCGCATGGAGAGCCGCCAGGATGCCACCGCCGACGACGTGCGCCTGAGTCTGCAGATGGATATCGACGCGCTGACCCAGGGGGAAGCCAACAGCGTCGAGATCGCCTTCGGCGATGCCGAAACCTTTTTCCAGATCGAAACCCAGTTGGCGAGCGACGCCGTCCGCCTCAACGGGCCCATCGAGTACAGCGCCAACCATTGCGTCGGTGGCCGGGTCGACTACGAGACCGTGACGCCGATCACCTTCGACAACGATGACGACTTCGCCAGCGGCACCCTGCGGCTCAGCGCCAACGATGTGACCGTGGAGCTGACCTTCAACGGCGACACCATCAGCTACCAGGTGGTCGGCGGCGAGAGTGGCGTCATCACCGCGGCGGACCTGCTGAACGTCGAAGGCTGCTGATCCCGGCACCCACCGTCACACCGTCGGCATGGGCCCGTCGGTGTGACGGTCAGGGGCGCCAGTTGGCGTGGGCGGACCAGTAGGCGACGCTGCGCTGATAGGCATCGCGATCCAACGGCACACCGGACCCACCCTCCTCCACGCCCAGCGCGTTGCGCATCATGGTGATGGGTGCCATGGGAATCTCTGCCGGCTCCCGCGTGGCCAGGCAGCCGACGATGCCCCAGTCGGCATCGATGGGGTTGCCTTCGCGGGCCATCTGCGCCCGGTCATACAGGATGACCACCAGGTAGTCCGCCACCGGTGGCTCCACCCCTTCGAACCAGCGCACCAACACCGGCAGCTCGTCCCGGTTACGCGCCTCATAGGCAGACCGCAACTGGTGCTGGTTGTCCGCCGTGATGGGCACGGTCAGGCACCGGGTTTGCGTCCAGTTGCGATGCACATGCAGTTTGCAGAATGGCGCATAGCCGTCGAGCACTTTCTCCGGCACGTGCGTGTTGAGGTGGCGCTCGTAGTCTTCAGGCGTGGTGCCAACGATGCCGTTGCGACGCCCCGACCGTGGAAACAGGCGAGTACGCGCAAACGAAGTGAGTACGATAGACATGAAAACCGCTGGGTCGAAATGCGGGGGGATGATCCCCGATCGCGCCCGGCGCGACCAGTCGGTGCCTCAACCCGGCGAGCGCCAGAGCGCCTCCACACCAGGATCGATGGCGTGTACCAACCGGTTGAGCAATGACTTCAGCACCGCACCCTCGCCCGGACCGAGACGTTCAAGCACCTCGCTCTCCACGGCCTTCGCAGCAGCGATCAAGGCCAGCGCCGTCCGGCTACCCTCGGCGGTGAGCTGATAAGCCCCCCCGTCCTGCGTGCGCTCCGGCAACGGCTCGGCAAGGCCACGTGCCACCAGATCGCCGATGGCATCGCAGGCGCTTCGGTTCAGCACGCCGGCCATGCCCTGCTCCAGCTCTGCGCCGGTCATCACGTGCTTCAGTGTCAACGTCGACAGCAGGTAGAAGGCCTCGTCGGTGAGCCCGTGCTCGGCCAGCAGGCCGCGAATGCGACCGAAGAACTGAAAATGGCTGCGGCCGAGCAGGTAGCCGAGGAAGTCTTCACCAAAGCTCCCCGCCAGTTCGGGTGCTCGCGGCTTCTCGGCAGGCCCGTCACGTCGTGTCGCATGCGCGTAACGTCCGCCATGAAATACCAGCGGCGCCGTTTCGGACTGATCGAACGCCAGAACCTCTCCGATAAAGATCAGATGGTCCCCGCCCTGATAGGTCGATGCGGTCCGACACTGGAAGCGCGCCGCGCAGTCCTTCAGCAACGGCACGCTGCCCGCGCCTTCTTCGATATCCAGTCCCGCGAACTTGTCCTCGCCACGCCGCGCAAACCGACCCGACAGCGCCTCCTGATCCGCCGTCAGGACGTGCACCGCCCAGTGACTGGCCGCCTTGAAGTGATCGAAGCTCATCGCATTGTTGGCGAGGCTCCACAACACCAGCGGCGGATCCAACGACACCGAATTGAAACTGTTGGCGGTCAGCCCCATCGGCTCGCCTTCGGGCGAGCGCGCGGTGATGATCGTCACACCCGTGGCAAAACTGCCGAGAGCCTGACGAAATGCTTTTGGATCGAAGGCGGGGTTCTGGGTCACAAGTTGTATTTGATGGTGAAGGTGGCGTATTCGCGGTCCGCCACGGGGTTGGCCGGAATCGGGCTCGGGCCCACCAGCGCACCGGGGTCGCCGAGGAACCAGTTGTAGCCCACCGCAAACTCGAGGTTCTGCAGATACTGGGCGATCACCTGCAATCCGAGGCGGACATCGCCCTCGCCAAACAGGGAGCCAAACGTTCCGGCGCTGGAGGCATAGTTGTAGAAGGCGTGCGCCACCGATATCGGTGTGCCGATGTCCCAGCCCGGGAAGATATTGCGCCCCTTCGGCAGGATCAGGAACTGATAGGCAGCCGCCTTCTGATCGTAGAAGAGCGTATCGCCATCGCCCAGTGGTACCAGGCCGGGGCGCGCCTCGATGGGCTGCAGCTCGTCGACATACAGGAACGAGGTTTCGGCAGCGACTGCCACTTCGTCATAGAACCAGAAATGCGGATTGGTGACGAACAGCGCCGACAGGTTGGCCTGGATGGTGTCGCCTCGCGAGTAGATCGGGCTGACCACGCCGGAGACTTCGGCTGCGGCGGGCAGGTCCACATCCTGCCGATAGATCACTTCGCCGCCGACGTTCAGCCCGAACAGTGTGGTCGAGAAGCTCACCGCATTCATGGTGATGTCCTCGAAGTACCGGATCTGGTAGGTCACCGGCACTTCCTGATTGATCAGCGCGGTGGTCACCGGCGTGCCGTTCGGCAACTCGCCCAGCGGCGCGAAACCGAAGTTCAGCTGCACCGTGGGATTATGGTTGTGATACCGGATGTGATAGAGACCGATCGAGGTGTTGTCGGTCACCTGCGCCTTGAAGCCCACGCCCCACTGGCCATCCTTGTCGGGAATGATGTCCGGCCCGCGGATGGTCTTGATGGTGTCCTCGGAGTTGAGCAGGGCCCCGACCGGGGTCGCCAGCATGCACAGCTGGCTCAGATCCAGCGGCAGGGGATCGAGGTCAAGCAACCCCGGGCACCCGGCACCGCTCGCGGGATTGATGGAACCGTGGGCAAACTCGGCGCCCGGTCCCACCACATCCGCTACCGAGAAGAAGTCGCCCACCGGGAACACCTCGGTCGGCTTGAAATGCAGCTGGTAGTAGCCCATCAGGGTGTAGTTGAAGCCGAGCTGCAACTGGAAGGACGCCTGGTGCACCGGCAGCAGGATTTCCTTGATCTCGGCGCCCGGCACGAACGCCTTGGTGGCGTCATTGGGGCCCTGGGCCGACACGATACCGGGGAAGAACAGGCTTTCACCCCAGGCCACCAGGTGTTTGCCGAAGCGCAGGTTGAGGGCGATGTCATCCGTCAGGAAGAAGTCCCCGTAGGCATAGGCCTCGAGGAGTCGGGCCCGCTCGCCGTTGGTGCTGACGGTGTCGGGGTGGAACTCGTCCACCGGCCCGTTGCGCTTGTTGATGGTATCCGGCGAATCGTTGTCGTTGCGCTCTTGAAAGGCGAAGTCGTAATGCGCGGCACCACTGGCGACGATGCCGAAATTGCCCTTGCGCAGCGACAACTCGCCAAAGGACGTGAGGCGGTTGTTGATGGGCGAATACTTCTCGAAGTTGCGGTTGCCGTCATCCAGGTTGATGGTGGTGGACAAGCCGGTATGAATGAAGCCCACTGCTTGTCCCGGCGGCAGCACCAGCGGCTGCAGCGGGTCGACCGGACCGTCGATCAGTTCACTGGCGGGATCCCCCATGCGCACCGCCAAGCTGTAGCCCAACGCCACCTTGTAGGACCCGTCAATGCCAAACAGACTGAAGGCGCTGGCCGTCCCGGCCTGAACCACCATCACGACGCCCACTCCAATGCCGGCGACCCGGCCCGCCATTCCGCCCATGAACTCCTCCCGGTACCCCTGTGGTTATTACGGCGAACCGTAGAACGCGGCATGGGGAGCGGCTTCATCCGAACTGATTAGGGGTTCAGGTGGCGGACGCAGGCGGGCTCAGAACCGGTATTTGGCGGTAAAGGCCACATAGTCCCGGTCCGCATACGGACGCTTCTCGAAGTGAGGACTGCCGAGGAAGGCGTTGTAACTCATGCCCACCTCGAGCCGTTGCAGACGCGTGAAGTTGACGCCTATGCTGGTGCGCATGTCCCCCTCCCCCATCAGTGACCCGAGGCCGGACAACAAGGCGGATTGGCCGTGCCCGATGGCGGAGAAGGTGATCGGCACCTGCAGATCCCAACCGGCGGTGATGTTACGGAAGTCCATCAGGCCCAGCAGCGAGTAGGCCCAGGCGTCACGGGTGTAGCTGAGATCGGTGGAACAGCCGTTGGGGCCACAGGCGGGCTCCAGATCCTCGACATGCACGAAGCCCACCTCGCCCACCAGCGTCAGCGCATCCCAGCCAAAGCGGGGACCGATCACATACAGCGCCGACAACAACCCCTGCCATACCTCGGCGCGGGTGGGCGTGGGCACCGGGCCGAGCAGGCCGCCGTCGACATCCACCAACACATCCACGCCGTCCCGAAGGATGAACTCGCCGCCGACATTGGCGCCAAGGAAGGACGTCGAGAAACTGAGTGCCGACAGGTCGATACCGTCGAAGTAGCGGATGTTGTAGGTCACCGGCACCTGCAGCCCCAGGGTGCCCGTAGTGATGTCCGGAATCAGACCGTTGCCGGGCAGCAGCAGGGCGTTTCCATAATTCTGTACCGGCGCTGGCGTGGTGTTGTGATACCGCAGCCGGTAAGCACCCAGGGTGGTCTCGGGTGTGATCTGGTACTTCAGCCCCACACCCCATTGACCATGATCGCTGGGGCGGATGTCCGCCTCGCGGATGACGTTGGCATAACGAGGGGTGTTCGGTTGATTGATCAGCCCGCCGGGCACCGGCAGATCCGGCAGCAACGGGTTGAGCAGCTCCAGCACGTTGCCCAGCAGTCCGGTCACGGCCTCGGTCGGCAGCCCCGGCGCCAACAGGTCGACGACCAGTTGCAGGGTTTCCGCCAGGTTGCCCGAGAGCAGATTGAGGTCCTCGAGGTTCTCGAGATACAGCGGGTTCTCGATCCCGTAGATGAACTGTGCGCCGGGCCCCACCACATCGCTCACCGAAAAGAACTCGCCCACCGGGTTCAGTTCCACCGGCTGGAACTCCAGCTTGTATTGCCCCAGCAAGGTCCACTTCTCGTTGATCGCCAGCTGCATCGATACCTGATTGACCGGCAGCAGAATGCTTTTGACGTCGGCACCCGGTACCGTCGCCTTGGTGGCGTCGGCCGGCGATTGCGCCAGCGCCACGCCCGAGAAGAACAGGCTTTCACCCCAGGCGGCGATATGACGCCCGACCCGCAGGTTCAGCGCTGAAGCCTCGCCAAAGTACCAACTGCCGTAGACATAGGCGTCCAACAAACGGGCACGTCGCCCCGAGCGACTCTTGGCGGCGGCACTGAACCGGTTGACCTCGCCCTCGAAACTGAAACGCGGGTCGCCCTCGGTGCGGTTGAGCGTGTCGGGCGAGTTGTTGTCATTGCGCCGCATGTAGACGTCGTCATAGAAGGCGTCGCCACGCACCAGCAGACCATAGTCGCCGCGGAACATCTGAATCTCGCCCAGTGCGGTCAGGCGATTGTTGACGATGGCGCCTTCGGCGAAGTTGCGGTCGCCATCGTCATAGTTGTTCGACTCCGGCACCTTGATGAAATCCGGAATCGGGATTTCCGGGCTCGGCGGCGTGTCGACGATGCCGGCCGCCGGCGCGTGCAGGCGGGTCGCCAGTGCATAGCTGCCCTGCAACTGGTAGTTGCCATCCATGCCGAACAGCTTGAACTCGCCGGCGTGGGCACTGCCCCACACCAAGGCCAGCACCAGCCATACACCCCCACCACGCGGCGGGAACGCGCGCGCCCTGATCTGCTCCATGCCCACGGCCGGTCTCCGGTCTTGTGATGCGGCGAGCCTAGCGGCGGCGGCAGGCGCGGGGCTCATCCGAACCGGTGAAACGGCAGGCGCGAGATCGACGGAAAATAGCGCCATGCGATGTCGGCGATTTCCGACAGGACTGGCCGCAGACAGCCAACTGCGGCATCGTGATGCCAAAAGAACGAGAGAGGGGTCGCCATGCAATACCTGAGTCCGGTCGATGCCGCATTCCTGCGAATGGAGTCGACCCGCACCCCGATGCATGTGGGCGCCCTGATGACCTTTCATCTGCCCAAGCGAGCCCCGCGTGACTTCCTCAAACGCCTGCTGGCGCGCATGCGTGAACATCCCTTCATGCCGGACCCCTTTGGCGCCCGTCTCGCCCATTCCCCGCTGTCGAAGCTGGCGCCCGCCTGGGTCCCCGCCAATGTCGACATGGATTACCACCTGCGCCACTCGGCCCTGCCCTATCCCGGCGGCGAGCGCGAGCTGGGGATTCTGGTGGCCCGCCTGCATTCGCACCCACTGGACCTCAAACGCCCCCTGTGGGAAGCCCATCTGATCGAAGGCCTCGACAACCGCCGGTTCGCGCTGTACTTCAAGGCGCACCATTGCGCCATTGATGGCATGGGGGCCATGCGCATGGTGCAGCGGTGGCTCTCCACGGACCCCACCGACACCCGCGCCGATGGCCCCTGGGTGCTGGCGGAAAAGGCCAAGCCGGCGCGCCCGCCACGCCCGACACCAACGCTGTCACAGCGCCTGATACGGCCGGTGGCGCTGGCGGGGCGTCAGGTGCGCTCCGCTGGCGACCTCGCGAAAGCGCTGGTGCAGATGAGCCGCGGCGATGACAGTCCGACCCGGACTGCGCTGGCGACACCGCGCAGCCTGTTCAACGTGGCGGTCAGCCAGCAGCGGCGGCTGGGCACCCAGATGCTGCCCATCGCCCGACTCAAAGCCGTTGCCGGCACCGCAGATGCCAGCCTCAATGAAGTCCTGCTGGCGGTTTGCGGCGGTGCCATCCGACGCTACCTGCAGGAACAGGGTGCCGTGCCCACCCGCCCCCTGTTGGCCTCGGTGCCGATGGGCCTGGCGCGCCCCGATGGCAAGAGCGGCAACGCCGTGGCGGGCTTCGTCTGCCCCCTCGGCACCCATCTCGACGATCCGCGCGAACGCCTGGCAGCGGTGAGCCGAGTCAGCGCTCGCGCCAAACGCGAGCTGTCAGCGATGACTCCGGACGCCCTCAACCAGCTGGCCTTGCTGGGACTGTCCCCCTTGATTCTCGGGCAGATGACCGGCCTGCTGCCGAAGATTCCGCCGTTCTTCAACTTCGTCATTTCCAATGTGGTGCTGAGCAAGCAGCCGCTCTACCTGATGGGCGCCGAACTGGAAGCCATGTATCCGGTGTCCTTCCTGTTCGACGGCTACGCCCTCAACATCACCCTGGTGGGCTACTGCGACAAGGTGGCGGTCGGTTTTCTTGGATGCCGTGAGGCCGTGCCCAGCCTGCAGCGACTGGCGGTATACACGCGGGATGCGCTGGGAGAGCTGGAGGCAGCCTTTGATGTCGGGACGGCGGCCTGACGCACCGCCCCCGTCATGCGGACATATGACCCACGTCACCCCCGACTTGATCGGGGGTCCACCTGCCACGGTGGGGCTCTGGATGCCCAATCACGCCGGGCATGACGTCACGCGCGGTGCCCCTACCCCAAACAGGTGACGCCCCCGCATCGGGTGCTGACTACTGTCGGCACTCCGACAACAACAGCGGCGTCAAGGCCGCGCCGGAGGAGCGTCGATGTCCGACCGCACAACACGGGATGCCGTCCTCAGCGGACAGGCCTGGGCCGATTTCTGCGACCACCTGAAACAGGCCGGCGAGCAGATCCTGCGGCCCGAGGCACCGGTGAGCGAACTCGACCGCGCCGAGGGGTTCCGCTACCTCACGCGCCTGCTGCGCATCGGCCTGGACATGCACCTGGAGTACGCGGACCCGGAGGCACCGGGCTTTCTCGCGCCCTCCCACGAAACCGCCAAGATCGGCGCCGACAATCCCGACAACCTCTACCTGATGGGCCGCATCGACGGCCGGCACGAGTACGTCATCCGCGGTGAACGCGGCAGCGTCGACTACCTCAGCTTCGGCAGCCAGAAGGGCGGCTACGAAACCGACGGCAGGATGACGCAGACCGGCTTTCTCGATGCCGCCGACCTCGACTGCGATGCCGACGGCCGCTTCGAGATCGTGCTGAGCCAGAATCCCCCCGCCCGCAACGGGCTGAAGCTGGAAGCCGACAGCAACGCGGTGATCGTGCGCCAGACCTTCCGTGATCGCAGCGCCGAACAACCGGCCCGCATGACCATTCACCGTCGCGACGGCAGCGCACCGCAACCGCTCAGCGCCGAGCGCCTCGCCACCAGTCTCAGCCGTACCGCGCACTTTGTCGAAGGCACCGCCCGCCTGTTCGCCGACTGGGCGCAGAGCTACCTGCCCCGTGCCAACGAACTGCCGCCGGCCGACCAGGCGCTGTGCCAGCGCGTCGGCGGCGACCCCAACATCTTCTACTACCACGCCTGTTGGGCCCTGAAGCCCGACGAGGTGCTGGTGATCCACCTGCCGCGCATCCCCGACTGCCGCTTCTGGAACCTGCAGATCAACAACTGGTGGATGGAATCGCTGGACTATCGCTACCACCGCATCCACCACAACGCCCACAGCGCCACGGCGGATGCCGACGGCGGCGTCACCCTGGTGCTGAGCCACGAGGACCTGCCGCATCCCAACCGGCTGGCCACCACCGGCCATGAACGCGGAACGATGTGCCTGCGCTGGGTCGGCGCCCGCGAACCCGTTCACCCGGTCACGCGCGTGATGACGCGTGCGGCCTTTCTTGCCCGAACCGACGAGCCCCTGCCCGCATGACCTTCACCTCCGATGCCCTGCTGTCAGAAGCCCGCGAACAGACTGGCGGCCTGAACGACTTCGGCGACGCCCGCTTCCGCCCCGGCCTCGATGCGCTGTGCGCCGCCCTCAACACCGAAGCCCGTTTGTCGGAGATGGGCGCCGGCATCTTCCGCCAGAAACTGGTGACCCAGCTCGCCAACCGCCTGCGGGTGGAGGCGGCCTTTGCCGCCCACCCGGAGATCGCCGACGAAACCGTGGCGGCGCCGCTGGTGATCGTGGGCCTGCCGCGCACCGGCACCACCAAGCTGCATCGCCTGCTGTCGCGTGATCCGCGCTTCTCGTGGATGGCGTTCTGGGAATCGCAGTTTCCGGTGCCCTTTCCCGGCGAGACGCTGGAAGCGCCGACGGCCCGCATCGGCGCCGCCCACGAGATGGTGGAGATGATGACCACCGCCATGCCGAAGCTGGCCGCCATCCATCCCATGGATGCCGATGAGGCCGACGAGGAAGTGATGCTGATGGAGCACAGCTTCATGAGCGCCTTCAACGCCTATGCCGACATTCCCGGCTACGACCGCTGGCTGGATGCCCAGGACCAGATGCCGGCCTACGACTACCTGAGGCGCATGCTGCAGTTCCTGCAATGGCAGCAGCGGCAGCGCGGCAAGGCGCCGGGACGCTGGGTGCTGAAGGCGCCGCACCACCTGCTGCGCATGCACCTGCTGCTGCAAGTGTTCCCCGGCGTGCAGGTGATCCTCACCCACCGTGACCCGGTGCAGAGCATTCCGTCGATCGCCAGCTTCATCCACACCCTCTGGGGCATCTACAGCGCCGAGGCCGATGCCCACCGCGCCGGCCGCACCTGGCACGACCTGATGCGGCGCGCGCTGTACCACACCATGGACGTGCGGCAGACCGCTCCCGATCAGTTTCTCGATGTCGATTTCCGCCAGACCGTGCAACAGCCGATGACGGTGGTGGAACAGGTCTACGACTTCATCGGCTGGCCGCGCGATGCCGAAGCCGAAACCCGCATGCGCGCCTGGCTGGTGGAAGACGAGAAGGCCCACCAGGGCGGCCATGACTACAGCGCCGAGCAGTTCGGCCTGAGCGATGACGGCATCCGCGACGCGTTTGCCGAGTATCGGCAGCAGCACCTTTCCCCGTCATGCCCGGCGTGATCGGGCATCCAGTACCAACCAGCGCCGCTGGACCCCGGATCAAGTCCGGGGTGACGCAGCCTACCGTCATGCCCGACTTGATCGGGCATCCAGTTCCGGGGCGACGGCGAATCACCTATCGCAGCGCCGCAGGCGCTCATCACGTATCACGGTGCCGCCGGCACCCCTCACGGAGCTTTCCATGCTGCTGAACAACAAGATCGTCCTCGTCTCCGGCATCGGCCCCGGCCTCGGTGTGAAGCTGGCGGTGGAGGCCGCACGCGAGGGCGCCGCCGGGGTCATCGTCTCCGCCCGCTCGGCGGACAAGCTGGACGATGCCGAGCAACGCATCCAGGCGCTGGGCACCGGTACCCAGGTGCTCAAGCAGACCTGCGACATCACCGACCGCGGCCAGTGCGAGGCGCTGGTGGCCGCCGCGGTGAAAACCTTCGGGCGGATCGACGCGCTGGTGAACAGCGCCTTCCTCCACGGCGCCATGGACTACGTTTCCAGCGCCGACCTCGACAGCTGGTCCGTGCCGCTCAACACCAACCTCATCGGCACCCTCAAGCTCACCCAGGCCACGCTGCCGCAGATGAAAACCCAGGGCGGCGGCGCCATCGTCATGATCAACACCATGGCCGCACGCCAGGTGCCGCCGCTGGGGGAGGCCGGCTACGCCGCCTCCAAGGCCGCGCTGGCCAACTCCGCCAAGTACCTCGCCAAGGAAGTCGGCAAGGACGGCATCCGCGTCAACAGCATCCACATGGGCTGGATGTGGGGCGCGCCGGTGGAGGGCTACTTCAACTGGCAGGCGCAAGAGCAAAAGGTGCCGGTGGAGCAGCTCAAGGCTCCCATCGAGGCCAGCATCCCGCTGGGCCGCATCCCCACCGACGACGAATGCGCGCGCGCCGCACTGTTCCTGGTGTCCGACTACGCCAGCGCGGTCACCGGCGCAGCGCTGGATGCCAATGGCGGCGCCTACATGCCGTAGGCGCCGATGGCGCCGTGATTGGTGATTGGTTACAGCCAAAGCGACAACCAGGCACCTGCCCTCGTCATGCCCGACTGGATCGGGCATCCAGCGCCCAACCGCCGCAACTGGATCCCGGGTCAAGCCCGGGATGACGTCACCTACCCACCTCCCGTCATGCCCGACTGGATCGGGCATCCAGCGCCCAACCACCGCAACTGGATCCCGGGTCAAGCCCGGGATGACGTCACCTACCCACCTCCTGTCATGCCCGACTCGATCGGGCATCCAGTGCCGACCGTTGAAGATGGACCCCGGATCGAGTCCGGGGTGACGTGACCTACCGTCACGCCCAGCGTGATCGGGCATCCATCGACCAACGTCGCCTCGCGAGGCTACTCGGTAGCGCCCATAATGGGGAGACCCCGAACCGAGCGCGCCACCATGTCCGAAGCCATCCCCGCCACGCTGATTCCCGGTGACGGCATCGGCCCCGAGATCGTCGAGTCGGCGGTGACGGTGCTGGAGGCGCTGGGCAGCCCGTTCGACTGGGACATCCAGCAGGCGGGCCTGGCGGGTGTGAAGGCCGCTGGTGATCCGCTGCCGCAGGCCACGCTGGACAGCATCGCCCGCACCCGGCTGGCGCTGAAGGGGCCGCTGGAAACCCCGGCCGGTGGCGGCTATCGCTCCTCCAGCGTGCGCATGCGCGAGACCTTCGGTCTCTACGCCAACGTGCGGCCGGCGCGCACCCTCATTCCCGGCGGTCGCTACGACGACATCGACCTGCTGGTGTTTCGCGAGAATGTCGGCGGCCTCTACGTCGGCTATGAGCACTACATTCCCCTCAATGGCGATCCGGAAGCGATCGCCATTGCCACCGGCGTGAACACCCGCGAGGGCTCGCGACGGCTGCTGAAATACGCCTTCGAGCACGCCATCGCGCTCGGTCGCAAGAAGGTCACGGTGGTCCACAAGGCCAATGTGATGAAGCTGCTCACCGGCATCTTTCTCGACGAGGCCCGCAAGCTGCACAAGGCCCACTACGCCGACCGCATCGCGCTGGACGACGTGATCATCGACGCCTGCGCGATGAAGCTGGTGCTCAACCCCTGGCAGTTCGACACCCTGGTCACCACCAATCTGTTCGGTGACATCCTGTCGGATCTGGTGGCCGGGCTGGTGGGTGGCCTCGGCATGGCGCCCGGCGCCAACATCGGCGACGACGCGGCGCTGTTCGAAGCGGTGCACGGCTCGGCACCCGACATTGCCGGCAAGGGTATCGCCAACCCGGTGGCGCTGCTGCTGGCGGTGGCGATGATGCTTGATCACGCACAACGGGGCGATCTCGCCAACCGCCTGCGCACTGCGATTGATCAGACCTACAACGTCGATGGGGTGCGCACCGGCGACCTGGGAGGCAAGGCCGACACGCGCGCCTTCACCACCGCCCTGGTGCATCGCATCCGCAACGCGGACTGACCGCGCCGCGTCGCAGCGGCTTCAGTCAAACATCAGGCTCGCGCAGGGCTGCACCACATAGCGCCCGTCTTCGCCACGGCGCATCTCCGCCACCGGCGGTGCCAGCCGCTGCAGCCGCCCCTCGGCCAGCGCCTGCTCGAAATAATCCAGCGTGGGCTCCACCCTGGAGAAGTCCACGGCCTGCTTGTGCGGCGCCAGATCGTAGAGCCACCACTTGAGCGCCAGAAAACGCTCGACGATGTCCTCCGAAAACCGCAGCCGGATGACCCGCGCCGGCGAACCGACGGCAATGGCATAGGCCGGAATGTCGTGCGTCACCACACTGTGCGCGCCCACCAGTGCGCCCGCGCCGATCCGCACGCCACGCTTCACGAAACTGTTGGCGCCGATATAGGCCTCATGCCCGATCCAGGTGTCCTGCGGGCGGGTCTCGACAAAGTCCTGCTGCGGCGTATCCGCATCCGGCGCCAGCCGTGCGAACTCGGGCATGGCGTACATGTCCGGCAGGTAGCGTGGCCGAGTAAAGGCAAACGGATGGCTGCTGAACCAGTCGGCCGGGTGCTCGGGAGGGCCCAGCACACTGGATTCGCCAATCTGTGAATAGCGCCCGAAGTGCACCCGATAGGCACTGGTGTGCCCTGCCGAATTGAAGAAGGTAAAGGCCCCCACCGTGCAATCCTTGAGGCGATGCCCCTGGATCCACGCCGGCCGCTCAAAGCGCAGGCGCCCCGCCACCCCCGGCCCGGGAATGGTCCACAACCCCTGCTCATGCAGCGGGGAACGGCGGTCGGAATCGGCCATGGTCAGCCTCCAAGGCATTGGAACACTAGCCTAGGCCTGCAAGTTCGGGGCCCCCATCGGTGCCGAACCGCTGGCGCTGACGGAAATATGTCTAACCCACTGTCGGTAAATGCTGACATCGGCAACCGTTGGCGCCGACCCAGGATGGCGTTTCCTTTCACCGTCATGCCCGACTTGATCGGGCATCCAGCCCCGACCGCTGCAGCTGGACCCCGGATCCAGTCTGGGGTGGGGTTTCCTATTACCGTCATGCCCGACTCGATCGGGCATCCAGACCCCACCGTTGCAGCTGGACCCGCGATCAAGTCGGGGGTGACGGGGAAGGGTCGCCTTTGCCTTTGCCGTTACAAATCACAAGTCACGAGTCACGGCTCGCCTAGAAGGCGAGCTTCACCCCCACACTCTTCGCTTCGAACTCGCTGCCGGAGGTGTCGAGATAGACCATGTAGTCGGCGGTGAGGCGCAGGTTGCCGTCGAGGACGCCGCTGAGCACGTTGAACTCGATGCCGCCGCCGTAGCTGCTGCCGCTTTCCGATTCCCGGAAGCTGTCCCGGTTCAGCGGGGTGCTGCCGGCGGTGAAGCCGGCATCGCCTTCAAATTCAGCTTTCACCGTGGTGTAACCGGCGGTGCCGTAGACGCTGACGCTGTCGTTGAACGGGTAGCTGGCCCGGATAT